>Ga0247843_1007004_pt1 | contig 14226 bp, 12 predicted proteins | sample LaCruzMarch2017__FD_192420 | JGI IMG/M metagenome (GOLD analysis project Ga0247843, IMG submission 192420) | Freshwater microbial communities from meromictic Lake La Cruz, Castile-La Mancha, Spain - LaCruzMarch2017_8m | ecosystem: Environmental > Aquatic > Freshwater > Lake | place: Spain...
CTTGAAATTCTCGTCATAATTGCGTCTAATGCGCTTTCCCATTTTTGTATTATTTTAAAATTATAGATAACAAGTTTTTACTTATAAAAACCTACTTTCTCTGTCCTAAAATTGGGGTACATTATACCTCGCTATCAGTAGTCACAGTCATGTTAATTTGTATTACTTCAAATTGATGAAATAAATCAATATCTCTTGTTACTAATGGACTGCGTGTTTGAATTACTAATCGAACCTTATGGTAATTGATTAGTTCCTTCAAAATTTTTCGTGTTAATTCTAAATCCTTTTCAATAGGTTGGTAAGGGTCTGTTACGCTACTCATATAGAGCGTTTTATTGAGTAAAGGCTTCTTTCGATATTTAATTAGTAAAGCCAATGCATTTTCTTTGACTTTTAGCCAATACCCCCAATTGTTTTTCTCATCTTCTGACCGTGCAAAAAATGCTGCATAACAGTAATTACATCCAAAAGTACAGCCAGAATAAGGATTAAGAGTAAAATCGTAAGCATCCATAAAACCTTTCCCAGGTGTTAAAATAGAAGAAGCCTGAATATAATCAATTGCACTTTTGCCAATTGACTTTTTTTGATTTTTAGGATCATCATTAAATAGTTCCATTTAAAGAAAAGCAAGTTCGTAATTTAATTTACCCAATATAATGGGTGGTTAATTATTAATAATCGGCTCAGTTTTGAGCCGTGACAAAAATCCGTGATAATAGCTTCCTCAAACGCTTTGGTGAAAACCTTCGTAGGCTCCGAGAATCGAAAGGTTTGAGCCAAGAGGAACTCTATTTTCGTGCCAATCTCTCCAAAAATCAAGTCGGCAATATCGAGCGTGGCGAAGTCAACACCACCATCAGCACCGCCTACGCCCTTGCCCAAGCCTTGGAGATTAAGGTATCGGAGCTTTTTCTGTTTGAATAAAAGTAACTTTCAGCGAATCTACTTACTATTGCCGGAAAAACTTATCAAGCGGTAGTTTTAAGCAGCCCATCCTTGGTATAAAGAAGTAATTTTGACTTTTGGTTTTCCGCACTTGCTCTCATTTCGATGAGCAAACACAAAATCATGGACAAATTGAATGAAAAGGTCGTTATTTCTAAAACCAAATATCGTCGGGGTTAGTCCGCGTATCAATGACTGACAAAATTAAAATCAGTTCATCGGTTACTTTGTAGAAGAAGGCAGCATTTTTATGAATTACACAACGGCGAGCTCTCTCATTGTGCCATTAATTGTTTCAGATAGTCTTGGGCAGTAGTGAAATTACCTGCATCTGCCAACCCTTTTTCAATTCTTTGTTTGACATAGGGGGACAAAGAGTTCCAGAAATCAGTGTCCGTCGACACTTTTTGAAAAGATATTTTCATGTAGTGGAGCAATGATTCCAATACTTTTTCCTGTTCTTGATTTACCTCTACTACTAAAGTGGAAATGGCGTTTTTTCTAAAATATTAGCCAATGTACGGAATTTGACACTAATACTCTGTTTGAAAAGTATTGTGATATTTTTTATCCCGCAGACAAACGCAGATTAAAATACAACGCGGATTGACACAGAACGCTCATTAACAGAATTAATCACCCAAAATCTGCGGCTATCTACGACCGTCCGCGGCTGCGGTTTTTAACATCAGCGTAAATCAGTCGCAACGGCGAACCGTGGGCAAAATATAAAGTAACTAATTAAACACTGTACTAATCTTGATGTAGATATCCCCGAATATTCTCCGCCACTTTGTGCACCAACCGCGTGCGGGATTCGATACTCGACCAGGCAATGTGCGGAGCCAATAGGAGTTTTTCTTTTTTCTTTAACTGCAAATAAGGATGCGAAGCAGGAATGGGTTCCTGTGTGAACACGTCGATGGCGGCCCCTGCAATCAAGTCATCGTCTAATGCTCGTACTAAATCGGCTTCATTGACGATGCCGCCACGGCTGGTATTGAGCAGCAAAGCCGTAGGTTTCATTTGAGCAATGCGCTCGTAGTTGAGCAGGTTTTCAGTCTGTGGATTTAACGGTGCATGGATGGAAATCACATCGCAGGTTTCAAGAAATTCATCCAATTCCAATTGTTTATAAATAACATTGTAGGTTTGGCCGGAAGCGGAGAAATAAACTACTTCTGCGCCAAACGCCATGGCAATGCGAGCTACCTGTCGGCCAATTTCTCCCAAGCCCAAAATTCCGAATCGTTTACCGTTCAATTCCCAATACGGTCGCCCCAAGTGCGTGAAAATGCGTTCTTGAGAATATTCTCCCGTTTTTACGTAGGTATCGTAGTAAGCCGTCGAGTTCAACAAGGCCAACAGCAACGCAAACGTTTCCTGCGCTACGCTGTCGGTGGAGTATCCTTTTACGTTTTTGACCTGAATCCCTAATTCGGCGGCGGCTTCCAAATCAATGTTGTTCATACCCGTAGCCGCCACGCAAATAAGCTTCAAAGTAGGTGTACTTTTCATCGCTTCCCGCGAGACTTTTACTTTGTTGCTAATCACCACTTCCGCTCCCTGAATTCGTTCAACGACTTGATCGGGTTGGGTATCCGGGTGAAGCGTAAGTTCGCCCAACGCTGATAGTTGGTTCAAATTGGGGACTTCTCTTAGGGTGCGGGCGTCTAAAAAAATGATTTTCACGATTTTGTCTACTATTTGATTGGTAAAAGTAAAAGAAGTAGATAGGCTTAAAATAATGGCTTACCAGTAAAAAGTTCTATTGCCTCCTTTGCGAAATCTATTGCGTCCATTGCGGTTAAAGTTTATTTCTTAAACACAATGGACACAAAGTAAAATCGCAATGGACGCAAAGTACTGCGTTTGAAATATCGCTGAGCCACTTTCGGCGTCAAGGCTACCGATTACGTTTAACAAAAAATCTCTGCTGTGAAGCAGAGATTCTCGTAATTTTTTCCCGATAACAGTTAACGGATAACTTCATTTATTGAGCTAACTTATCAGCAATTAAGCCTTCCAAATAGCCTCGAATAGAATCTATTTTGATTTGACTGATGACGTCTTCGCAGAATGCATACATCAACAGCGTCATTGCTTCCGCTTTCGGAATACCGCGCGAGCGCATGTAAAACAAGGCTTCGTCATTGAATTTACCCGTGGTGGTTCCGTGCGAACATTTCACGTCGTCGTTGTAAATTTCCAACTGCGGTTTAGTATTCATCGAAGCATCGTCCGAAAGCATAATGTTACGGCACGATTGATAGGCGTTGGTCTTGCTTGCGTGGTCGCGTACGAAGATTTTGCCGTTGAAAACGCCCGTTGATCTATCTTTCAAAATGCCTTTGTACAATTCATTGCTATACGAATTGGGTTTGGCATGATCTACAAGCGTATGATTATCAATGTGTTGCTTTCCATTGGGAAAATACAGCCCATACATAAAGGCTTCGCAGTTTTGTCCGTCTAAAACGATATTCAGGTTGTTGCGAACAAAGCCCCCGTTGATGGTAACCGTAACGGCGTAAAAGTGACTGTTGTTTTTTTGACTTACCTGTGTGGTACCGATATGATACGATTTATCGCTTTCGTTCTGAACTTTATAGTACTGAACATTGGCATTTTCTTCCACTACGATTTCGGTCACTACGTTGGTAAAGGAAGCATTATCTCCAAGGCTTCGGAACGCTTCGGCCATTTTTACTTCAGCATTTTTGCCTACCACAATTAGATTTCTGGGCTGAGATGCTGCATTGACCGTACGTGCGTCCGTGATAAAACGTAAAATAATGGGCTCTTCCACCACTTTTCCCGCAGGTACGTGAATCACGACACCGTCGTGGGCAAAGGCAGTATTGAGGGCAGTAAATGCTTCGTCTTGGTAGTTAGCGTATTTGGCAAAATAAGAAGCCAGCAATTCGGGCATTTCTTTGATGGCTTGCCCAAAATTCAGGATTTGTAATTGGCTGTCGGGTGAAACTATGTTCGACAATTCAGCCTTGTAGATGCCATTGATAAAATACAGCACGTTGCCTTGCAGGTTGGGAATTTCCAACGCTGCAATTTCGTCCGGTCCAAATTCGGTTTTGACGTTAAAATCAAACGCCTGTTTGACCAGACTGCTTACATTACTGTATTTCCATTCCTCGTGTTTGATGGTCGGAAAGCCTAATTTCTCAAAATTTTGGATGGCTTCGCGCCGCTTTTGATGAACATCCGACTTGGTTTCCCCGTTCAAACGGCCTTCCGCAGCTTGAAAAGCAGCGACGAGTTTATCTTTAAAACTTGTGTTATCCATGTTACTATTGCTATACATAATGGTATTTACATTCAACAATGATGACAGCTTCATCGGTGACTTCATATACCAAACGGTGTTCATTATCTATTCGTCTCGACCGCTCGGGCGGCCCCGCAATAACCTTTTAAGTTGTGCTTTAGAGCTTCTGGTTTACCTGTTCCTTCAAATGGATTTCGTTGTATTTCGTCAATTAATTTAATACTGCGGTCTTACAATTTTTTATTAGTAAGACGCCATTCATTAAATTGCTCAAAAGCTTTAGGAGTAAACGAGATATTCCTCATTTTAAATCCTCCAAAGAGACAGTGATGAGTTCTCCTCGTTGAGCTTGAGAAATGGATTCTTCTAAAAATGTTCGATTTGCTTGATTAGACAACAAATACTCTGTTTCATCCATTTCGGTATTTACCGTTACACGGATATTTCGCCCTTTAAACATAGATTTGAGACTACGAAATAATCGATAGTCAAGTTCATCTGCATTTAGTTCAATCGTGGTTGTCATAGTCTAAATCAACTTATGGGAACAACAAAAATCGGAAAACTACAACGCGGCTACTTCGGCTTTGATCCAGTCGTAACCTTTTTCTTCGAGTTCAAACGCCAGTTCTTTGGAACCTGATTTTACGATACGTCCTTTGTACAATACGTGTACGTAATCGGGAACAATATAGTCGAGCAAACGTTGGTAGTGGGTTACGACGATAACGGCACGCTCAGGGGAACGAAGTTTGTTGACACCTTCAGCCACAATGCGTAAGGCGTCAATGTCAAGTCCTGAATCGGTTTCGTCCAAAATCGCCAATTTCGGCTCCAGCATCGCCATTTGGAAGATCTCATTGCGTTTTTTCTCACCACCCGAGAAACCTTCGTTCAACGAACGTTTCAATAAAGAATCATCAATATTGACAACTTTGGCTTTTTCGCGCATCAATTTTAAAAATTGAGCCGCATCCAAAGGCTCCTGACCGCGTGATTTGCGGATTTCGTTGAGGGCTGTTTTGAGGAAGTTGATGGTGGTTACACCCGGAATTTCAACGGGGTACTGAAATGCTAAAAAGATACCGGCCGCAGCACGCTCTTCAGGTGACATATCGAGCAGGTCCTGACCGTCGAAATCAACGGTACCGCCCGTTACTTCATATTCTTCGCGCCCCGCCAATACCGAAGCTAAAGTACTTTTACCCGAGCCATTAGGCCCCATTATTGCATGGACTTCGCCGGCTTTGATTTCCAAATTGATTCCTTTCAAAATCTCCTTGTCGTCAACTGACGCATGTAAATCCGTGATTGTAAGCATAGTAAGTGGTTTTTGTATTGGTCAGCACGGGGTAAAAATCCCGTAGTACATCAGAAAAAGTTCGCAAAATTACAATAAAGAGTTTATAAACCCTTCTTATTTTAATAACAATTCTAAATAAGGAAAAGTTGGGTGAGGTTGAAAAAAGAAATCCCAAATGCCATTAAACACAAAAAGCCGGCTATTTCTAACCGACTTTCTTCATTCAAATGATTTAGACTTCTGCCGCGTGACAAAAAAGATTAACTGAATTTCTTTTTCAAATAACCGATCGAGTTTTTATACGCATCGGCAGTAGCTACCGGATCGTGTTTAGCATTACTTGGATTCGCAAAACCATGTGCGGCATCGTACATTTTAATGGTTACTTCCTTTCCGGCCGCTTTCATACTTTCTTCAAATTTAGCGACCACTTCGGGAGAAGGTGACGAATCTTGCTTTCCGAAAATCCCTAATACGTCAACGTTCAGTGATTTCAATTTCTCTACGTCCAACTCAGGACGACCATAATACATAACACAACCTACGGCCTGTTTGCCTTCTGCCAACGCCGACTGCAGCGACAGCATACCACCAAAACACCAGCCAACACTCGCAATTTTCGCCTTGGAACCTACATACGTCAATGCGCCTTTGGTGATGGCTTCCAAACGCTCTTTGGGAGTAGATTGCATGATTTTTCCTGCTTCCTGCGGAGTTGTGCCCACTTGGCCGTCGTACATATCAAGCGCCAATACGTTTACATCGCCGAGGTCATTGTAATACGTTTCGGCTTCTTTCTTGATTTGGTCATTGAGCCCCCACCATTCCTGATACACGAGCAGCCATTTATCTGATTTCTTGGCAGATTTCAGAAAAAAACCAGAAGCCGTTTTTCCATCGGGAGTCGGGAAGGTAATCATCTCCCCTTTGCCGACATAATGATACGGCAGCGGTGCTTCGTGCAGTGAAATAAAATGAGCATCGGTCCCCATCATTGCCATGTCGTGGTCAGAGGTGACGCAAAGTGGAATAGGTGCCTCTACCGGACGTTGAACAAATGCCTGCATGGCAAACATTCCTCCTAAAAGAATCAGTTTTTTCATTGTTGAATGGATTAGATGAACTTTGATGTAACAACACACAATTTTAACTATAAAAATTTAATAAGGTTGTCAAAACAGATTAAAATAAAAAACTATAAAAATAGTTTGTAAACTATAAACATAGTTGTATGTTTGTTTTATGGAAAAGCTTACCAACAAAGAAGAAGAAATCATGCAGGCGCTCTGGAAGGCAGAGCGTGCTTTTGTAAAAGACCTATTGCCGTTTTTTACCGACCCGCCTTTGCATTACAATACCGTTTCGACCATTATCCGAAATCTCGAAGAAAAAGGATACGTCGATCATCGTTCGTACGGAAACACGTATGAATATTATGCCCTTGTCAACAAAGAAGACTATCAAAACCAATTCGTTATCAACAAGTTGGTGGGAGATTACTTCGACAATTCGTATAAGAACCTGGTGTCTTATTTTGCTCAGAATGACAAAGTAACGGCCGATGAGTTGCGAGAAATCCTGCGCATGATAGAGCAGGGCTGATGTGCGATTGCCAATTTTCGATTGGCGATTTTAAACCCTTTTATATTCAAGTTCAATGCACTTACCCTTACAGTTAAATTACAAAAGATCATGTAAATCGAAAATCAGCAATCGCACCTCGAAAATAAAAAATCATGAACTACGACCTCTTTCTCTATCTACTTAAAGCCGGCTTAGTGTTGGCTATTCTGACGGTGGCTTACGCGTGGTTGGTCAAGCGCGAAACGTTTTTGCAGGTAAATCGGTGGCTGTTGTGGATCAATGTAGCGGCTACGCTATTGCTGCCCATTATACCCATGCCTGATTTTGAATGGATGCCCGATGCTCCCGCCAAAGCCGTAGCCGAGGTCATCCCGAGTCGACAGGTTTTACCCAATTCGACTCCTTCAAAAAAGTACGAAGAATTGGCTGTTGCTCCGCTTCCTGCTATCAAATTGACTGAAAATCAGAGCACTACGCCCATTACTTCTGCTTTGACACTCTGGGATTGGATAGGGATTGTGTATGGGTTGGTGATGGGTTTATTGGCGCTCAAATTGGCCATTCAGTTGGGGACACTTTGGCGACTCAAACGCAGTGGGGTTAACTACGAACCCGAAGACGGAGTACAGTTGATTGAAAGTGAGAAAATCACGGCTCCGTTTTCCTTTTTTCACTGGGTTTTCTATAACCCGATCCATCACAACGACGACGAATGGGCGCAGATTTGGGCGCACGAGTGCATCCACGTACACCAGCGGCACAGCATAGACATGCTTACGGCCGAGGCGTTGAAGATTGTATTTTGGTTTAATCCCTTTGCGTGGTGGCACCAACGATTGGTACAGGAAACGCTGGAATTTATCACCGACCGAGCCGTATTGGAAAGCGGTGTTGAGAAAAAATCGTACCAATACCATTTACTCCGCAGTACACTTTCCGCTGACAAACAAGCTTTTACGAACAATATCAATGCATCGCATTTTAATAAATCGTTCCTCAAAGAGCGCATTGAAATGATGAATAAAACAAAGTCCAAGTGGTTGGGAGTGGGAAAATATGGTCTATTTATCGGAATGCTCTGGCTTTGTGCGGCTTTTACGAAGCCGTATCGGGCTAAAGTTACCGCACAACTTGTAGAGAAAGTGCCGGAGTTGAAGTTAGTTTTAACTCCAAAAACAGCGGCGAAAGCCGTTTTTAATGATTTTGTTTTGGAACAATCGTTGAATAAGCCCGTAAAAGATACGGCACAAATTGTTGTAGAAACTCTAACTACTGTCGAGGCTGATACACAGAAATTGGTTTCTGCTACGAAATACGTGATTTATGAAGGCAATGTGCTTCATTGGTTGATTACTCCAAAAACGACTATGGAAGATTTGGTGGAGATGAAAAAGGAATTTGCTAAACGTAATCTGATTTTTGAGGTTTCGGAGTTCAAATTAGACCCTCTCAATTTATTTATTGTTGGAGTGGCGGCAAGAGGGAGTCGAAGTTCACGTAGTGGCTGTGGATATAGAGCGTCAAACTCTGATGAAGAGGTTAAGCCTATTTCCTCAAGTGGAGGCTATATTTCAATTGGAGAAAGAGGAAGCTGTGGTACGGCTGATAGTAAAGATATGCCTATGGGCTTAAAAGAAGTAGCCAATCAGGATGACAAAATAGCCGAAGCAGAACGGAAGAAAAACCAAGTAAGTTATTTAGAAATAAAAACCAGTGATGGTTTAGGGCCGGGCGGAAGTAGGTCCATCACAAAAGAGAGTTTAGTGAATTCAGCCAAGGTCAATTCCGGAAATTCTCTTGTTAAAAAATCTAATTACCTCAACCTTTCAGAGACTGATTTACTAAGTATAGCCAAACCACATCGCAATGATATTGTTCTGCTTAATGGTAAACCCTCTACCGTGGAAGAAGTAGAAAAAATACATGTGAATGACTTCCACTCGGCTATTTTCAAAGAGACTTGGTCGGAAGGTAAACTGCAAAGAAAGCACTACATCTTGATTTTTACCGAAAACTAAAGCCATGAAAACATTTACCATGAAATTTCTCTTACACCCCGAGCATTTTACTTTCACTCACCGCTTCGGCGGACCGCACTTCAACAAATCGCTTTTAAAATCGCGGATTGAGATGATGAACAAGGCAAAATCCAAGTGGTTGGGACTGGGAAAGTATGGCGTGTTTATTGGAATGCTTTGGCTATGCGCGGCTTTTACGAAACCGTATCGGGCTGAAGTTGCCGCAAAAATCGTGGAGAAAGTGCCGGAATTGGCCTTGGCTTTACCCCCAAAAACAGCAGCGAAGGCTGTATTTAATGATTTTGTGTTGGATAAATCGTTGGATAAACCTGAAAAAGACACGACACAACTTACCGTTAAAACTCCAGCTACTGCGGAGGCAGATACACAAAAATTGGTTTCGACTACAAAATATGTGGTGTATGGCCCTAATGTGTTACATTTTTTAATAACAGCCAAAACTACGTTTGAGGATTTACTAAAGATTCGTCAAGAACTTAGTAGAAATGGAATGAGCTTAGAGGTTTTGGCTTGGCAAATGGACTCAATGGGGCTTTATCTTCAAAAAGTACAAATTTTAGTAAAAGCATCTTCCGGAAACCCTCAGTTAATCTCCCGAGGCTTTGATGTCTCTTACAAACCCATAAGCCCAATTGCATTTACTATACAGCTTAAGCCGATGAGTTTTATGGGTGGAACTATTTCAATGAAAGGCTTTAGTAATATCCCCCAAGAAAGTAGTTTAATGAAATTAGCTTTGGCAGACAATGAATTCGCTGATTTTGATGTGCGTTGGTCAAAGTCTGTTTATGAAAAAGTGGCGAAGAATCTAAAATTAGGATTTTATAGAATTCCAGTTCCTTCTTTCCCGGCAAAGTCATTACTGAAAGAAGATACCCCACAATTTTATCGGGCTTTTGCAATCATAACCAATGAAGAACAAAGGGAAGTATTGAAAGTAAACCTTTCATTAAAAAATGCTAAGTTTAGATTAAATGATAATCCCGCTGATATAGCCGATATAGAAAATATCCCACCGGATAAATTCATCAAAGCTGATAAATATGAGGTGTATGATGACAAAAAAGCAGTAAGTGAAATTTATATGTTGGTTTACACAAAACAATAATGCAGCCATGAAAACCTTCCAAAATCCCGAGCATTTCGCCTTCACTAACCACTTCGGCGGACCGCACTTCAACAAATCGCTGTTAAAATCGCGGATTGAGATGATGAACAAGGCAAAATCCAAGTGGTTGGGACTGGGAAAGTATGGCGTGTTTATTGGAATGCTTTGGCTATGCGCGGCTTTTACGAAACCGTATCGGGCTGAAGTTGCCGCAAAAATCGTGGAGAAAGTGCCGGAATTGGCCTTGGCTTTACCCCCAAAAACAGCAGCGAAGGCTGTATTTAATGATTTTGTGTTGGATAAATCGTTGGATAAACCTGAAAAAGACACGACACAACTTACCGTTAAAACTCCAGCTACTGCGGAGGCAGATACACAAAAATTGGTTTCGACTACAAAATATGTGGTGTATGGCCCTAATGTGTTACATTTTTTAATAACAGCCAAAACTACGTTTGAGGATTTACTAAAGATTCGTCAAGAACTTAGTAGAAATGGAATGAGCTTAGAGGTTTTGGCTTGGCAAATGGACTCAATGGGGCTTTATCTTCAAAAAGTACAAATTTTAGTAAAAGCATCTTCCGGAAACCCTCAGTTAATCTCCCGAGGCTTTGATGTCTCTTACAAACCCATAAGCCCAATTGCATTTACTATACAGCTTAAGCCGATGAGTTTTATGGGTGGAACTATTTCAATGAAAGGCTTTAGTAATATCCCCCAAGAAAGTAGTTTAATGAAATTAGCTTTGGCAGACAATGAATTCGCTGATTTTGATGTGCGTTGGTCAAAGTCTGTTTATGAAAAAGTGGCGAAGAATCTAAAATTAGGATTTTATAGAATTCCAGTTCCTTCTTTCCCGGCAAAGTCATTACTGAAAGAAGATACCCCACAATTTTATCGGGCTTTTGCAATCATAACCAATGAAGAACAAAGGGAAGTATTGAAAGTAAACCTTTCATTAAAAAATGCTAAGTTTAGATTAAATGATAATCCCGCTGATATAGCCGATATAGAAAATATCCCACCGGATAAATTCATCAAAGCTGATAAATATGAGGTGTATGATGACAAAAAAGCAGTAAGTGAAATTTATATGTTGGTTTACACAAAACAATAATGCAGCCATGAAAACCTTCCAAAATCCCGAGCATTTCGCCTTCACTAACCACTTCGGCGGACCGCACTTCAACAAATCGCTGTTAAAATCGCGGATTGAGATGATGAACAAGGCAAAATCCAAGTGGTTGGGACTGGGAAAGTATGGACTATTTATTGGAATGCTTTGGCTTTGTGCGGCTTTTACGAAGCCGTATCAGGTTAAAGTAGCTGCAAAAATCGTGGAGAAAGTGCCGGAATTGAAGGAGTTTGCAGAAAATAAAACTACGATAAAACCCACTTTGAAAGATGTAGTTTTTCAAGAAACTTCTCTAAATAAAAAGACCAAAATAACCAAGGCAACGCTCCCGCCTCCAGTCGATAAATTAGCTTCACAAACCAAGTATGTACTCTTTAAAGAAGGATATATAGAATGGATTCTTACTCCGATGATTAAACGATCAGATTTTGTAGCTATTCAAAAAGAGTTTCACAAGATAAATTATGTATTTTCAGTAACTCATATCGAATATGACCCACTACGCCATCATTTATTAGATGCCGGCTTACGAATTGACAGGAATGAAAAGGGAAAATCTCTTACGCACGAACATTTTTATCCCAAATTTAAAATCCCCGTGACCGGCATTTATGGGACAATAGACATAAAGACCGGATATGCTACTATAGGGGGCCGGCTTTCTAAAAGCCCGCTTTATCAAGTGGCTTTAGATGACCAAAAAACAGCAGATGATTGGGTTGGGGAAAATCGTGAGAAATACTTGGAATTTGAGCTTAATGAACACAGAAATAAAAATACAGTCCACAGTTTAAATTTTAGTTTAGATAATCTTAACTACGTCTCACAAACAGGAGTAAAAAATAGAGTTTACTTTGACAAAAACAGAAAATTACGTTTTGAAGAATTCCCCGGAAGGACAGAATTGGTAATTGATGGTAAGACAAATCAGCTTTCAAATGCTGAAAAACTCTCATTTGGCGATATTACTTGTGTAAACTTCCATGATTTTTATCCGCCTTCCGACACAATACGTCACTATAGCGTCATAGCAATTTATACTAAAAAATTCAAAAAACTGCCATGAAAACCTTCACCAAGCCCGAGCATTTTACTTTCACTCACCGCTTCGGCGGACCGCATTTCAACCAATCCCTGTTAAAAGCGCGCATTGAGATGATGAATAGGACAAAATCCAAGTGGATAGGACTGGGAAAATATGGCGTGTTTATCGGAATGTTGTGGCTGTGTGCGGCTTTTACGAAGCCGTATCGGGCTGAAGTTGCGGCGAAAATCGTGAAGAAAGTGCCAGGGATAGGAAATTGGATGAAGGCTGCAACGGATGAAAAGAATAAAAATAGGAGAAAAACGAAAGAAGAGGTTTTTTCAGGAGAAATACTTCCCAGCAATCACCCCCAAAATGTAAAGAATGTAGATAACCCCTCTGCCGGTATCAATATGTTCAATAAAAAATATATTATGTATGATCTTAAAAATGAAGTCGAGGTCTTAATCACCGCAAAAACGTCCTTATCAGATATTGTAGAAATCCAAAAAGAATTGAGGCAATATGGTAAAGAGTTGAAAGTAATACAATGGCTTTCAGATTCATCGGGACGATATTTGAATAAATTAGTGATCGAATTTACTCCTTTTACAGGAAGTAAGCCACACCTAATTACTCGGGGGGAGGAATCTACTTTTATGCCGATGAAACCACTTCAAATACAAGTGCCTCTCTCTAATTTTGTTCATAAATGGGGCTATGGAGACTGTTGTGTTGACCCAACTTTACAGGCATTGTCACGGGAAGACGACGACCTTGCTAAGTTTGAAGCTCTCAACGTTGAAACGCCGCCCGATGCAGTGGCCCGCTTCAAACGTAATGGAGGCTATTTTGAACCGACCCATATTTTTTACGCACAATCGCTTTGGTATGAAGGAAACATGACTGATTACCAAGCAATTTCGGTTGTAAAAAACACCTCTAAACCAACACTATTTGTGAAAGAACCTTTCCGTAAAGCACTTTTTAGACTTAATGGAAGGAAATCTACTATCGAAGAAATAGAAAGTTTGCCACCTGAACGGTTCTTAAAAGCTGAAAAATATGATGTATTGGATGCATTTGGGAAAGTGGGAGATACTTATTTCGTAATTTACACTAAATAGACAACTTATGAAATTCCTCTTTGATTCTGACTGTTTCACCTTCACCAACCGCTTCGGCGGACCGCATTTCAACCAATCCCTATTAAAATCGCGCATTGCGATGATGAACAGGACAAAATCCAGGTGGTTGGGAGTGGTAAAGTATGGCGTGTTTATTGGAATGCTCTGGCTTTGTGCGGCTTTTACGAAACCGTATCGGGCTAAAGTTGCCGCAAAAATCGTGGAGAAAATGCCGGAGTTAAAATTGGTTTTTGAAAGACCGACTCCTTCTCTGTCTCCATTAAAAGACTTTGTTTTTAATACACCTGCTCCTCCTGAGGAACAATCTGTTGTTCCAATCATTTCAACTCCAAAAGACACCTTCACTTCGGCAACCAAGTATGTAATTTTCAAGGATAACAAACTGCATTGGGTTGTTACCCCTACCATGAACTTCGACGATTTTCTTGCCATTCAGGAAGAATTTGAAAAAGCAGGGGCTACCTTTTATGTAAGAATGATTAATTATGATCCCCTGCATTATTATTTATCGTGGATCAATCTACAATAGTTTGCAATGATTTAAGCGGCGATAGTGCCGAAAATATATAGCTCTTTGACTTTTGGATTATTTTTATGCGTGTTAGGGTCAATAGCAAACACGTCAAAAAATCTATCAAGCAATAATTT
>Ga0247843_1007009_pt1 | contig 14220 bp, 17 predicted proteins | sample LaCruzMarch2017__FD_192420 | JGI IMG/M metagenome (GOLD analysis project Ga0247843, IMG submission 192420) | Freshwater microbial communities from meromictic Lake La Cruz, Castile-La Mancha, Spain - LaCruzMarch2017_8m | ecosystem: Environmental > Aquatic > Freshwater > Lake | place: Spain...
ACGCCCCCCAGGAGCGCGGGGGAAACGCGCGCGGCGGAGCGGCTCGGCTTCCGTGAAGATCAAGCGGCGGCGGAACGAAGCGGGGCTTTCGGCAAGGCAAAGCGCTTTGAAGCCTTCCAAGGGCGTAGTGAAATGGGGCCGCTTAAGGAACCGGCTCGGGTGTCCGGTCCAAGTCGGCACCGAAAGGCCCCAGCGCCGCGCCAAATGTTCACCCACTGCACCCAGGACTGCGTTCAGGACCGGATCAGCGAGGGGTATGGGCTCATCGGCGATGGCTGATTGGGCTGTCGCGCATTGGCCCTCGCGAAGCCAAACGTAAAAGGTATCGAGGAATTCGCTCAACGCGCGGTCGAAGGTGTCTTCGCCATCAGCGATACGACGGGCCACTTCGGCCAAGGTATTTGGGCGCCACGTCTTCACTGGAGGCCTCCTTTGGCTCGCTGCTTGGGCGGAATAATTCGTCGAGCCCGAGGGCAACTTTGGAGGAGAGCTTCGCCTCGGGGTAGAAGGCCGTCAAGAAGGGTAGCGCGTCTTCCTTGGTGGCCAAGCCGACGATCGGCATTGGTCAGCAAACTCATTGGCCGGGTTTGTCTGTGTGAGAGACGTTGCCATCCCAGAAGTAGTGGTGGAACCCTAACCAGTTGGTTTGATCACGAAGCAACACTCGGGATCCGATTTCGGGAAGATCGCGGTAGGTTGCTGTGGCTATTGCATACCTGCCATCGTCGAGAAGGATTTCGAGCTTTATAGACCGGCTCAGCATCTCTTCTTTGGTGATCGTCCACCTGTTGCGGACAACTCCTGACGCTTCTCGCGGCGGTCCATAAGGCAGCGTCCAGGCCAAATATCCGGCGCATGCGAGGATCGTGGCCAGCAAAACGGCCATAACGGCTGTGCGATCGTCCCAACTGAGCAAGTCGAGTTTCTTGCGGGTTTCGTCGCGCACCTGAAACACTCGTTCACTGTCAATTTTGGATTGGGAGAGATCTGACGCTTGGATACTAACAAGCCGTTGAATGGGTCCTCGGGACAAGCCCGAGGATGACAAACCTCGACCCTAAGCTGCCCTTTCGACCCCATCAACGAGGCGCACGATGTCGGCCATGATGTCGTTGAGCTGGAAGTCTTTGGGGGTGTAGACAGCGGCGACACCGAAGGATTTGAGGGTGCGTTCGTCTTCGGGGGGGATGATGCCGCCGACGATCAGGGGAATGTCGGTCATGCCCTCTTTGCGCATCCGGTCTATGACGTCGCGGACAAGGGGAACGTGAGAGCCCGACAAGATCGACAGACCGATGACGTGGACGCTTTCGTCCAGGGCTGCGCCGACGATCTGGCCGGGGGTTAAGCGAATGCCTTCGTACAAGACGTCCATGCCGCAATCGCGGGCGCGGACTGCGATCTGTTCGGCCCCGTTCGAGTGGCCGTCGAGGCCCGGTTTGCCGACCAGGAACTTGATGCGGCGGCCCAGCTTGGCGGAGACGATTTCAACGGATGCGCGGACTTCGGCAAGGGCTGCACTATCGCGGGCGACCGCTGTCTGGGACACCCCGGTCGGGGCGCGGTATTCGCCGAAGATCGTGCGCAGCAGGCCGCCCCATTCGCCCGTTGTGACACCCGCTTTTGCGCAGGCAATCGACGGCTCCATGACGTTGCGGCCTTCTTTGCAGGCGCTTTCGAGATCGGACAACGCAGCCTTGACCGCCTTCGCGTCGCGGGCCGTGCGCCAGGCTTTGAGGCGCTCGATCTGCTCCTGCTCGACGGCGGGGTCGACGACCATGATCGCGCCTTCGCCTGCCGACAAGGGCGACGGCTCGGTTTCGCGGAACTTGTTGACGCCAACGACGGTCAGTTCGCCGGTTTCGATGGCCGACAGGCGGGCCGTGTTGCTCTCGACCAGACGACGCTTCATGTAGTCGATGGCCGAGACAGCACCGCCGAGGCCCTCGATGGTTTTCAGCTCAGTGAGGGCTTCTTGCTTCAGGGCTTCAACTTTGCGCTTCATCTCGATAGAGCCGTCGAAGATGTCGCCGAATTCGAGCAGGTCGGTTTCGTAAGCGAGCACCTGCTGCATACGCAGCGACCACTGCTGGTCCCATGGACGCGGCAAGCCGAGCGCCTCGTTCCAGGCGGGCAACTGCAGGGCGCGGCAACGTGCGTTCTTCGACAGCGTGACGCCCAGGGCCGCGATCAGAATGCGGTAGACGTTGTTTTCAGCCTGGGGTTCGGTGAGGCCGAGCGAGTTGACCTGCACGCCGTAGCGGAACATGCGGTTCTTGGGGTCGGTGACGCCGTAGCGTTCGCGGGTGATTTCATCCCACAGCTCGTTGAAGGCTCGCATTTTGGCGATTTCGGTGACGAACTTGAGGCCGGCGTTCACGAAGAACGAGACGCGTCCGACGACGATACCGAAATCCTGCTCGCTGACTTCGCCGGAGGCTTTCACCATGTCGAGCACAGCTATGGCGGTGGCGAGCGCAAAGGCCAGTTCCTGGACCGGCGTCGCGCCGGCTTCCTGCAGATGGTAGGAACAGACATTCGTTGGATTCCATTTGGGCACGTTCAGGTACGAATAGACGATCGTATCCTTGATCAGCCGCAGGGATGGCTCGGGCGGATACACGTAGGTGCCGCGCGACAGGTACTCTTTGATAATGTCGTTTTGGATGGTGCCCGTCAGCTTGGTGCGGGGCGCGCCCTGCTCGTCGGCAACGGCGATGTACATCGACAGCAACCAAGCGGCGGTCGCGTTGATCGTCATCGACGTATTCATCTGGTCGAGTGGGATGCCCGTGAACAGCGTGCGCATGTCGCCGATGTGGGAGACGGGGACGCCGACCTTGCCGACTTCGCCGCGGGCGAGTTCATGGTCGCTGTCGTAGCCGGTCTGGGTTGGCAGGTCGAAAGCGACAGACAGGCCGGTCTGGCCTTTGCCGAGATTGTTACGGTAGAGTTCGTTGGATTTGGCAGCCGTCGAGTGACCGGCGTAGGTGCGAAAGATCCACGGCTTGTCGCGGGTCGGCGTTGCGGCTGCGGCAGAGGGGGCGTTCTCGGCAGCTTTCTCGGCAGCTTTCTTGGGGGCGTCGGTCGACATGATGCGCGTTCCTGGGAGCGGTGGTCTTTCGACACAGTACCCAGACCGTGATGCAATGCAAAACTGTTCTTTTTGCTACCCGTGCGACGGGATCGCCTCAGCGATTGCTATTTACCTTCGGCGGCGTTGTCACGCGGCCGGTTGCGCAGCAGGTAAGCCCCATTCCACAAGCGCATCATCAAGATTGTAATCAACGTCACTGAGCAGATCGCAGCGCCTGCCGATGCGGCGATGTTGGCATGCTTGTCTGTCGTGAAGAACACGCCAAGGTTCGTGAACGCGACATGACCGACCAAAATTGCGCCGAACATGACGAACCCGCTGATGGTTGCCACGACAAAGTCTTCGACGTAGGTATGGAGCATGTAGCCAGAGACTACGGCCATGAGGGTTGCCAGCGACCACACCAAGCCTGGTGCGTCATTTACTTGGAGCCAGAACCGGTAAAATTCTTCCATGTGCCTTGCACTCCTCCGTCAGGTCAGCGCTGGCAAAACCGCCGCACCGTCGCGTTTCAAGCCGCACACCCCCGACTTTAGAACGACTTAGGAGCTAATAGTGCCTTGATATTTTTAAAGAATGGATAATCGTTGACGAGATAACCCGCTTGCAGTGCGTGCAGTGCAATAATTTGGCTGGAAATTGTTGCGATTTCGTGGCTCCATCCCGCCGTCACAAAATCAATGCGACGCTTATTCAACTGCGTCCGCTGCCTTAAGGAGTGGTTATATGTCGATCAAAAGCGCCGCCTCAGCCGACGACGCTAGCCGGGCAGGTGCCCCGGCTATCCTGCCGGGCAAGAAGGACCTCTACGAAGTCGGCGAGATTCCGCCACTCGGCCATGTTCCCAAAAACATGTATGCCTGGGCAATCCGGCGCGAGCGTCATGGGCCGCCTGACACGGCGATGCAGATCGAAGTCATTCCCACGTGGGAACTCGACAGCCATGACGTCCTGGTTCTCGTCATGGCAGCTGGCGTGAACTACAACGGCATCTGGGCTGGATTGGGAACGCCGATCTCGCCGTTCGATGGCCACAAGCAGCCCTACCATATCGCTGGCTCCGATGCGTCGGGCATCGTTTGGGCTGTCGGCTCGAAGGTGAAGCGCTGGAAGGTCGGCGATGAAGTCGTCATCCACTGCAACCAAGACGATGGCGACGACGAAGAGTGCAACGGCGGCGACCCGATGTTCTCGTCTTCGCAGCGCATCTGGGGCTATGAAACGCCCGATGGCTCATTCGCTCAGTTCTGTCGCGTGCAAGACCGCCAATTGCTCGAGCGGCCCAAGCATCTGACGTGGGAAGAAAGCGCGTGCTACACGCTCGTGCTCGCCACAGCCTATCGCATGTTGTTTGGCCATCGTCCGCATGTGCTGCGTCCGGGTCATAACGTGCTCGTATGGGGCGCGTCGGGGGGCCTTGGCTCGATGGCCGTCCAGCTGTGCGCGACGTCTGGCGCTAACGCGATCGGCGTCGTGTCGGAAGACGACAAGACCGACTTCGTGCGGCAACTGGGCGCAAAAGGCGTCATCAATCGCAAGAAGTTCGACTGCTGGGGCCAAATGCCAAAGGTCGGCACGCCGGAATATGCCGAGTGGTTCAAAGGCGCGCGCAAGTTCGGTGCGGCGATCTGGGAAACGACGGGCAAAGGCAACAACGTCGACTGCGTGTTCGAGCATCCGGGCGAATCAACAATCCCAGTATCGGTGTTCGTCGTGAAGCGCGGCGGCATGATTGTGATCTGCGCGGGCACGACCGGGTTCAACCTCACACTCGACGCGCGCTATTTGTGGATGCATCAAAAGCGTCTGCAAGGGTCGCACTTTGCCAACCTTCAGCAGGCGGCGCAGGCCAACAAACTCGTGGTGGAACGGCGAATAGATCCGTGCATGTCGGAAGTGTTCTCGTGGGCGCAAATTCCCAAGGCGCATACCCGTATGTGGAAAAACGAGCATAAGCCGGGCAACATGGCCGCCCTCGTCAGCGCGCCGACGACGGGCCTGCGGACGCTTGAGGACGTCATCGAGGCTTCACGCGCAGTTCACGGAAAATCGTGAGGTTGACGGCTTCGACTTCTCCGGTTAGTTGGCGGGCCCCGAAAGGGCCCGTCTCCTTTTCAGGCCGTCAATTTTGGAAATTGTAAGGAAGACCCATGGCTAGCGGAACATTCGACCACGACGAAGTTGCGGATTGGCTCGCGGGATTTGAAACCGATGGCGTGACTGCAATCGAAGCTGCGCTGACGCTCGTCAACGAGATGGACAAGGACGATTTCATCGAAGCGACGGACGCTGCGTTTGCGCTGGCGGCGGCTGAGCTTGTTGCGGCTGCCCGCGACGAGGACAATTCGCGGCTGCCTAAAGCGATCCATTCCGCCGTTGAGGGACACGAGGACGCGATCAACGCTGCAAAACTCGCGTCGGCAGCCCGCAAGGCGGTGATGCGGGTGCTCAAGAATTCCGAGCTGAAGGATCTTGCCGAGGAAGACGACGAGGGCGAAGAGTGGGCCGAAGATCTCGGTGACCTGCTGGAGCGGCTGCGGGGCTAAGTGAGCGCGCGCTGCGCTACACGGGCCACAGCTCCCTCCCCGTGCGAGCGAGCCGCCCACTCAAACGGGGCGGCAATTTGTAGGATTTATGCGGCGACCGACACGGGACTGGTGTTACGCATCTTTTTGAGTTCGCTGAGGCCGCGATTAAGTTCAGCGCCGAGGATAATAATGATCGCGGTCCATTGGAAATAGATCATGGCGATCATGAGTTGCGACAGGCCGGCGTAAAAGCGGGTGTAGTCGCTGAGGTCCAAGTAGCGCGAATATAGCGCTGCCGACGCAAGCCAAAGTGTCGCCGACAGCAAGACGCCTGGCCAGACGCTCGCAAGTGTCCGCTTACCGGCCACCAGCCAGATATGGATCGCGAAAAGCAGGCTGACCATGACCAGCGCGGAAGATGCATAGCGGGTGTAAGTGCTGATCCAGCTGCTGTCGAAGAAGCGCCGGATTGGAAGCGACGGCGACAGGCTGGCTGCAAAGCCCGGACCGGCAATCACGGCCCACGTCAAGAACAGCATGGCACAAGCTGTGGCAAGGACGAATGTCGTGCTCACGAGCAGACTGAGCCAATACGGCCGGTTTTCCTGGACGCGATAGGCGCCGTTGAGAGCCGACCGAAGCGTTTCGATTGCGCTCGTGGCGAAGAACAGGGTTATGCCGCCTGAGATCCCGACGAGGTCGATACGCGACTGCGCCATGATGTCGTGGGCTTGGGGAGCGAGCGCTTCCGCCACCTGCTTAGGCAGGATTTGGAACAGTTGTTCCACAGCCTGATTGGCAAGCTCGGGGCTGCCGATGAAGAGCGAGGCGAGCGCGCCCAAAAAGATGCAGAACGGAAACAGCGACACAATGAAGGAAAAAGCCACGGCACCGGCCATGGCAAAACCGCTGTGCTCGTAGAGGCGATAGATCGCTTCAAGAAGGGTCGTCGTGCGCTTCATCGGCGGCAAATCCTTTGTGATTTGCACGCAAGGTAGCTTGATGTGGCCTCACGCGCTAGTGATGGCCTCACGCGCCATTGCGCTCCGGCCGGGGCGCGCGACGACGCGCGGGGTGCGTGGCACCCTTGCCCTTCGGGCGAAGGAAAAATGAGCCTGCGGGGCTCAATTCTGCCGGCTCTGCCCCCGGATCAAGTGTCCGGGGTTGGCCGGGATGACACGTTTCGCCAGGATGACAGGGATGCGGACTTACTTCGGGGCGCGTTTGGCAAGGATGCGCTGCAGGGTCCGGCGATGCATGTTCAGGCGGCGCGCGGTTTCAGAGACGTTGCGATTGCACAGCTCATACACGCGCTGGATGTGCTCCCATCGGACGCGGTCGGCAGACATCGGGTTTTCAGGCGGCGGTGCCTTCGTGTCGGGTGGAGCGAGAAGCGCATCGGTGATGTCGTCGGCGTCGGCTGGCTTGGCGAGGTAGTCCACGGCACCCAGCTTCACGGCGGACACCGCCGTCGCGATATTGCCATAGCCGGTCAATACGATTGCGCGTGCTTCAGGACGGGCTTTGGCCAGTTCCGCGATGACGTCGAGGCCGTTTCCATCTTCCAGGCGCATATCGACGATGGCGAACGCGGGGGCCTGAGCGCGGATCAGCTCGATACCTTCGGCGACGGAATGGGCGAAGCGTACGTGGAAGCCTCGTGTTTCCATGGCGCGAACGAGACGCTGCAGGAAGGCACGGTCGTCGTCAACGCAGATCAGCGTGCGATCTTCGGGCAGCTCATCCTGGCGAAACGACAGATCTTCGGTGCTCACAAATTCCTCCAGGAAAAGACGTATTCATGACAATCGGTCCCAGCTTTGCGCTGGCAACCGGCCACGAGGGCAGTACGATGCTCGGGGGACACATTGCCACATGGCAAACGTCCTGTCAGCCATTGATCAGCAGGTTGTGGTTAAAACCTATGGTGGCGGTTGAAGTTGGCGTGCGGCTCTCTGATGGCGCGCGGTTAGATTAATGGGCCGCCGCCGGTGGTCGCTTGCCGCCTGGCCGGAATGCACGGCCTTCGACGGGAGCTTCAAACACCGTGCGGGGCCACGTGATGCGCACAGCTGCGCCTTTCGCCGGGTGGGTGCGGTTGCCGAGCGTGATGGTCGCCCCGGAGCGTTCGAGCAGCGTCTTGGCGATGAAGAAGCCCAGTCCCATTCCCGTTGATTCCCCATTGCCCATGCGCCCGCCGTTGGCGCGGGTTGTTACATACGGTTCACCGAGGGTTTCGATGACGTCGGCTGGGAAGCCTGGGCCGTCGTCAAGCACCGATACTTCGACGAGTTTGTCGGTCCAGTCAGCGCGGATTTCGACGGCACCTTTGGCGAAGTCGATCGCGTTTTCGATCAGGTTGCCGAGACCATAAATCACGCCGGGACGTCGCTCACCGACGGGTTCGTCATTGATGACGCCGCCAATGCGGGGGGCGGCGCTGATGCGAATGGGTTTGCCATGATTGCGGTAGGGGCTGGCGGATTCATCCAGCAGTTCGCTCACCGATAAATGGGCGTGGAGGGGGTCTTGCTCGGATGGACGCTGGGTCAGTTTGGCAAGAATCTCACGGCAGCGGAGAGCTTGCGAGCGCAGCAATTCCAAGTCTTCGCGCATGGACGGCGTGGTGGCGGCGTCTCGCTCTAGCTCCTTGGCGACAAGCACGATCGTCGACAGCGGCGTTCCCAGTTCGTGGGCGGCAGCGGCGGCCAGACCATCGAGAGCGTGGAGCTTTTGTTCGCGGGCAAGCACTTGATCGGTGGCGGCGAGTGCTGCCGACATCTGGCGACTTTCGCGGGCGAGGCGCGACGCATACAGGGCCATGAACAGCATGCAGGCGGCAACCGCTGCGAGATAGCCATATTGGTAGAGGATCGGCAGGTCTAAGGGAACGCCTGGATACCACGGCAAAGGCATGTGACTGGTGGTCAGTAGTCCCACCGCAAGGCTCGTGAAGATACCGAGCACGACCGTATTGCGGGGCGGAAGCGAGCCAGCGGACACGGTCACCGGGGCGAGCATCACCATCATGAACGGATTTTCAATTCCCCCCGTCATGTAAAGCAGCGCCGTCAACTGCACGACGTCGTACGCAAGCATCAGGGTTGCGTGGCCGATGCTCAGCCGGTGACGGGCCGAGAAGCGGATCACCAAAAAGACGTTGAGCCAAGCCGACAGGGCGATGAACGACAAGCACGACCCTAACGGCAACTCAAAGCCGAAGCCGAAATTTACAACGCAGATCGCTATGAGCTGGCCGAGGATTGCGAGCCATCGCAGGCGCACGATCGTGACCAGCCGGAGACGGCTGTCGGAATTCCAATCCAGCGTCCGACTCAGTCCCTGCAGCGTCAACACGTCGGCTATTCCTTCGTTGCAACAACGGCGTAAGTTGTTTTCAATGCCGCGAGCCGCGTCAGCACGTGGCGTGGCGATTGAAGCAAATGTTTCTGCCTACTGGTATTGTGCGTATGGGGTACGGATCGCTGGCTCATCACAAGCAAGCAATCATCCCATGCGACCCTCGTGTGCATAGTAAAGTATCGCGGGCCAACATCAACACGCGCTTCACGTATCGCGCCTCACCTAGACCTCAAGAGGGCACTGGACCATGAACCTTCGGCTCATGATTGTCGCAATCGCGGCACTGCTGGTTGGCGGCGGAATGGCGTATGGGCTGCTTGGGCCATCCGCACGGCTTCCTCAAGGCGCAACCGTGGTTTCTGGCAAGCCTCTCATCGGCGGGCCGTTCAGCCTTATCGATCACACAGGCAAAGCTGTTACCGATAAGGATTTCCTCGGGCGCACGATGCTCGTCTTCTTCGGCTTTACGTTCTGTCCGGACGTGTGCCCGTCGGGGCTGCAGGTGATTTCGGCAGCCCTCGATCAGCTTGGGCCGGACGCGCAGAAGATCACTCCAGTGTTCATCACCATCGACCCGGCCCGCGATACGCCGGAAAAAATGGCGGCCTATGTGTCGAGTTTTCATCCTCGCCTCATCGGGCTGACGGGCTCTGCGGCAGACGTCGCCGCTGTGATCAAAGCGTATCGGGTTTATGCGAAGAAAGTGCCCGGCGACCGCAACCCGGCCGACTACACGATGGACCACAGTTCGGTTGCCTATATGATGGGACGCGATGGGAAACTCGTGGCGTTTTTTGCAGACCTCTCCAAGCCCGACGCTCTTGCCGCGCAGCTTCGCAAAGCCTTAAGCGGTCAGAGCTAAAGCTGGACATCTGGTCGTCGTCGGTGGCGTCATCGTTCGTGGAGCGATGGCCGGGTTGATTTGGGCTGGTTGGACGTGGTTCGTTTCTGGGGCGCGCTTGCCACAGTCTCACCATTCAGATGGCCCACGACACCGATCTTACTTTGGGTGTGACCGCACGACCTGTTAGTCCGCTATAGTGCAGGAACGGATGCGGCGAGAAGTTAGAACCGTGCCATCCGCGAGGAATGCGAATGCGCAATGCCACCCATGACAGGCGACAAGCAATGGCCAGCTGGCTTTAGACACGACGCTGTTTTCAGACAATAAAATGCGAGTATAGGGCATGCGGCATAAGCCGAAATCGACCACGATCTCGAGTTCCAACACCACCTTCGATGGCGTCGATGCCCCAGTCGAAGTCCGCCGCCACCCAGGCGCTCGCCGCATGACCCTGCGTGTCAGCCGCACCAAGCGCGCCGTGATCGTGACCGTTCCTATGCAGTGCGGCCTTGATGAAGCAGGGCTGTTCCTTAACCGCCACCTCGATTGGGTCCGCGAGCGGCTCGGCAACGTGCCGAAGGCGGTGCCATTCGCCGACGGCATGGTCATGCCAGTTCGCGGCGCCCTGCACCGGGTGCAATACACCGGCGAGACCGATACGCGCTTGCTCGTCGAGGCGCTTCCCGTGACCAGCACCGACCACGCTTTCGAACTGCGCGTGCACGGCCGCCGCGATGGCGCGCCCCGCTTTCTCAAAGCGTGGCTGGCCGATCAGGCGCGCGCGGATCTTGATGCGTGTGTGCGCTTTCATTGCGCCGCGATCGGCGTCAAAGCCAAGCGGATTTGCGTGCGCGACCAGACCAGCCGCTGGGGTTCGTGCTCAACGACTGGCGTGCTGTCGTTTTCGTGGCGGTTGGTACTTGCCCCTCCGCTGATCCTGGACTATGTGGCGGCCCACGAGGTGGCGCATCTGGCGGAAATGAACCACGGTCCGCGCTTTTGGATGCTGGTGCGCCAGACGATGCCGCGGATGGATGATGCCAAGCGCTGGCTGCTCCATTACGGCAGCGAATTGCACCGCTACGGTGCCGAGCATTGAGCTATGGCGATCCATCTCCGGCAGATGTGGCGGGCGCATGAACACGGCTTAACAACACGGTTCAGACAGCATTCAATGCGGGAGCAATAAACCTCGTCAGGTCGAACACAGATTGTTCGCACCAGACCACTGGAGGTTGCCCCAATGAAGACCGTAGCTTTTGCCGCCGTGCTGTTTGCATCCTCCGCTTCGTTTGCCGCCGCCGGCCCATGGACTCCCGGCATTGATGCGCGCGAGGCCGCACAATCCATCCGTATCGAGTCGGGCCGGCTGACCGGCTAACTGACCGCCAAGGAAGCGGCCCGCCTGCAACATGAGCAGGAGCATATCCGCCGTCTGGAAGCCAAGGCGAAGGCCGATGGGGTTGTCAGCGCGCGCGAGCGCGACCGCATTCGGACGGCCCAGGATCACGCGGCTCAGCATATCCGCAAGGAAAAGACCGACGGCGATCGCCGCTGATACCCTGCCCCAAGCCTCTGTGTCCCAAGCCTCTGTTTATTCGTGCTCTCTTGCCACCAAGGATCAAAAACTATGTCGTTGAAATTGCTCGCAGCGTTTGCTTTCGTTTGCCTTGCTCCCGTCGCCGTGTTTGCTGAGACCGCCCCTCAGGTTGCCCCCGCGACCAAGTCTGCCGTCAGCGTAGCTGCTCCGGCTGCGGCACCAACCACTGCGTCGCCTGCGACGGCCGCGGTTGCCGGTGAGGCTCACGGCTCGAAGCGCTGGCAGACGTGCGCTGGCGACGTGCAAAAGTTCTGCAGCACAGTCGAAAAAGGGAAGGGCGTGGTTCGTGCCTGCCTTGAAAGCCATGCGGCCGAATTGACGCCCGCGTGCAAGACTAGCATGGCCGACCATGCCGCCGCTCATGCCGCTAAGGCAGCCGAGAAAGCGGCGGGGACCGTGAAGCAGTAAACACCGGCCTTGCTGCCGTGCCGCGTTCCAGTCTCGGGGCTCAACCCGGAGGCGGGGACGCGGCTTTGCGTTTTGTTTCAGTGTCAGGCGGCGATTTCGTCGGTGACTTGGATTTGAAGGACTTTGCTTGCGAGAATGCCAAAGCCGCTCGCGAGCATCGGGCGGATCGGCTCAAAATCGGTCGTGAACCGGATCATGACGCGCTCGCCGACGCGATTGAACCCATATTCGCTCGACCAATAACCGCCCACGCCGTATCCCGAAATGATCGGGTCTACGGTGAAATTTTCGTGGGGCAGGTGCATCAGGCAGTTGCGGATGTGGCCGAGATGCGTGCCTTCGACAGCAACCGAAATTCGTTTGCGGTTTGGCTTTGCGGGCGAAGCTGGCATCGCGTGACTGTCCCATTCTGGCAAAGACGACTGGTGGTTTTCGCGATCCATGCAAGACTCGTGTCACCGCAAGTCGATGGACCGCAAAAATGTTCCATGCATGTGTTCGGCCTCACAATAAGCGGCAAACGAAATGATAAGTTTGGATCGCGCTCATGTCGGGAGGATGCCGCCGATGCCATACCTGCAGCTTGATACGCCCTATTTGCATTCGACCGGACTTAAGCAGCGGTTTGCCCAGTGCGTGGGCGAAATCTACGCGCAGCAGATGGGGACACGGGCAGATCGCGTGACGGTCGCGATCCGGGAGTTGGGCGAGGGTGGGATCTGGCGCTGCGGTGAGCAGACGCCGCCGCGTCCGGCGGCTCTGCTCATGTGCGATATCCGGCGCGGGAGGCCCGCCGAGCAGCGGGCTGAGCTGGCCCGGCTGCTTGTTACGGCGTGTTGCGAGGTGTTGGGGTTGACAACCGACCAGATCAATCTCGAGTTCACCCAGCACGCGGGCGACGAGATGTATCACCCGATGTTAGGTGGATTGAGTGAGGATTGGTGCGAGGGGGAGGGTCGTTGACGGGCTGCCGCCCGGACCCGCTTGGGGGAATGGCTTCCCCCAAACCCTCTTCTTTTTTTGACTATGAATTAGGAACTGCTGCCGATTTTGCTGGCCATGGCGGCAATCGTGCGCTGATAGACGCTGGCCTTGTTCCAGTCGCCGAGAACACCGTAATTCGTGGAGCCGGGTTCCCAGCCCTGGCCGCGCTGCCAGCCGTGACCTTTGAGGAAACTGGCCGTCGAGGCGAGAATGTCGGGAACTGAGCGGCGCAGGTCTTTGCTGCCGTTACCGTCGAAGTCGACTGCGTATTTGACGTAAGGGGTCGGCAGGAACTGAGTCTGGCCGATTTCGCCCGCCCAGCCGCCACGCATGTCGCCTACCGGCAGGTCGCCGCGATCAATGATGCGGAGGGCGTCCATCAACTGGCCGGTGAAAAATTCCGACCGGCGGCAATCGTAGGATAGCGTCGCCAGTGAGCGGACAATCGAGTATTTGCTGCTGGCATCACTGCCGAAATTGGTTTCAAGCCCCCAGATCGAAATGATGATGGACGCGGGAACGCCGAAGCGCTTTTCGACACGGTCTAGGGTGGCGCGGTGGGTGCGCATCAGGGATTGGCCACGCGCGATCAGTGAGCTGCTGACGCGGCGGGCGTAGAACTGCTCAAAGCTCAGTTTGAACGATCGCTGGTTGCGATCCAGGCGAATCACGGTGGGGTCGTAGGAGACCCCGGCCAGCGATGTTGCGGCGGATTTGATGCCGCGGCTGGTTGCCTGCTGTTTGAAGCTTTGCAGCCAGGTGTCGAAGCCAGCACCGGTGTTTCCACACTGAGCAGCGTTGGCTGGTGCGGCGAAAGCAAGCAGGGCGACGGTCAATCCAACAGCCGCGCCAAAGGGTAACCGAATTCGCATGTCGTCCTCACACGTTGTTCATCCAGCGTGTGTGTAGCCGATGCAAGTGGAGGCACGCCATCTACTTAAGGGTGTATGGGCTTGAACGAGCTGTGATCGGACCCGTCATCAGGGGCAGAAGCCCGGAGCGAGGCCCGATGGTGCCAAACGATTGCACGCCGCGACAAAGGCTGCGATGCCGGGCGTCCAATTGAAAAGGCAAATCGCCAGCGGCGCCAACGCGCCACCCAAAATGTAGCGCAACAGGTTTGAGTTGCAGAGACCGTCGTACCAACCGTCGGGGCCGAACGTCCAGCCCCACCGTTTGTCGCTTTCGTGCTCTTGGCGCAGGAAAAATCCGGCGATCCCGTCGTCCCACAGCGGGCGTTCGTCGCGGCCTATCGTGGCGCGCACGTGGTGAGCGATGAAGCCCGCAATGGCGCCAGCGATTGTCAAAAGCAGGGTGAGGAAGAGGTAGCCGCCGGTGACGCCCAACATGTCCGGTTCTCCTGATGAGATTGCCGGGAGTGTAGGGGGCGGGCGTT
>Ga0247843_1007012_pt1 | contig 14210 bp, 11 predicted proteins | sample LaCruzMarch2017__FD_192420 | JGI IMG/M metagenome (GOLD analysis project Ga0247843, IMG submission 192420) | Freshwater microbial communities from meromictic Lake La Cruz, Castile-La Mancha, Spain - LaCruzMarch2017_8m | ecosystem: Environmental > Aquatic > Freshwater > Lake | place: Spain...
TCCTTGGAGCGAATCGGGTCGTGCCAGGCAAGATGACTCCCATTAAGAGCGTAATTTCAAGACCATTTCCCAGATGCCCAAGATGATGCTCAGTCCAAATCGCTTGGGCGTCCTCCTGAAGCCGCAGGGGTTCTGGCTTCGCCACTATGATCCTTTTGTGAAGCACATTGACTTTGTTCGATCTGCGCCAATCCCCCGCCTCTACGAACATCTATGTATCAGGTGCGGGGGAAAATCAGGCGAAGCCGTTTACGCTACGACGTCAATCTCGGGGAGCACAAGTCCGGGCGCTCGCGGCTGTAGTTCCGAGGCTGATCGTGCGCTTAATAATGTTCTGCAGACTGACGCCGAGCATGGGTGGGCGCTTCTTTCCAATCAGGAGGAGTCCAAGGCTTGGGAAAAGAGACTGGCCATTCGCGCCGACGCACATTGCCGCGCAACAGCTCAAGCTTTAGGCCCCGCGCTTCAACATCGACTTCAGCCCGCGTTCGAAGTTGTGGATCGCTATATCGTTAAGGCGGGGAACCTATTCGACATTCTCGATTCCGAGTACAGGCATATATCAGTAGCACCAAATGAGGTACAAAGCGAAGTCGATCGATTGTCCGCTTACATACTCAATGTCGGAACCTCCATGCAAGATCTCGAACTTGCTCTGACGATTATTTTCTCATTTGCTCCTGAGGTCGAGCACCAGGCAGATGCGTTTCGGGGAAGCAATTGGCACCAAGATTCGGAGCTTCAGTTACGGACCCATCTGCTGGCCGATTTCATTCGTGAACAGCGTCGGCTGTTCGCGCTTAGGAAGCCTTAAACGCCGCCATTTGGTGTCATGGTGTCAGGATCTAGCCTGGCACCATGTGCATAAACGGTCAACCTGTCCGAAGCGATCGCGGCCGCATAGAGGTGGACGACCGCAAGATGGCTAAGCCGGGATCAAATCACCGGGACGCTCGAGATTCGGACCTTTGATAAATCCCTGACCGAAGGGGATGGGCAAGTCCCAGCCATTGATTGCTTGCTGCAGTTGGCTGCTGATTCCACACACGAGAAAGTCTCCAAATCCCGGAAGCTCTTTGAGCAAGAGGACGGGTCGAGATTTCGCGCCTCCGTCCGCTTGGGGCAATTGAGCCACGATGACGTCTCCCTCGGTGATCATGGACTCTTCGAATTCAGGGTTGGGTCAGGTCCTCACCGGCTTCGGAGTAGTCCGGCTCGTCCTCCCCGTAAGCGCTTTCCAGAAGAGAGGAGGAGGAATCCAAGAACTCCTCATGCTCAGCGGACTCTTCTCGAATTTCCACAATCAGCCGACTTCCCGATGGCAGTGGAATGGGGCTCTGGAGAGTCAGATGGGTGGGATCAGTGACTTCCGCGTAAAGGATCATTGCCTGGGAATCTCCTCTCACCTAGCCGAAAAGCAAGTCCACGGCAGATCATAGGTTCAGGCAAAATGCCCTTGGGTGGTCGTTCGATCCGCATCGATCGCGCGACGCGGGCCGATGCCGTTGTTCGCGTGTGACGCGTGGCTGCTGCGCGGCCGGTTGGCCGTCGTCAGTGGACAGTTGGCCGAGGCGAAGCGGTTCCTCGACGAGGCGGCGGCGTTGATCGCGAAACACCACTACGGCCGACGCGAACCCGACCTGGCCGTCCTCGACGCCGAGATCTCGCCCACCCTGGACACCTTCCGCACGGCCTGCGCCCAGGTCGGCGCGGAAGGCTGGTGGCACCTCATGCCCCGCCTCGAATCCCTCGTCGCCGCCCAGCCCAAGGGCAGCTGGTTCCGCACGGACCGCCACAAACCATGGGACCAACTCCTCGCCCCCCTTGCGCGCGGCGGAGAAGACCTATCACGAGGAACGGGACGCCTACCTGCGGAAAGAGGCGGAAGGGTGATCCTCGTAGCGGAAGCGCTTCCAGACTGTTGCAAAAGCCAACCCGCGTTGCGTTCGGGAGCTGCTCACATAGTGTGGCGGTGGCTTCCAGCCGCCGTTTCTGGAACTATCGTAATTTCCGTCGGCGGCTGGAAGCCACCGCCACGATTTCCCTGCACAAAACAAGGTTTTGCAAAAGTCTGCTTCCGCTTCCGCATGGACCCAACAAAAATGCCCGCCCGCCGACGTATCGACGAGCGGGCGGAGCTACGCGCACAGAACAAAGGGAAAAACCAAGAGTCTCAGGCAGGCAATTCCACCTTGGTCTCAGCGTTCTCGGCGGAACGATCGGTGGTGGCCGCTGGGCTGGTCGGCCGCGCTGACTTGGGTGCCTTAGCCACCTTTTCCTTGCGAGGACGCGGAGCGCGCGGCTTCGGAGCAGTCACCCCGAAGGTGTCCCAAAGCGGGGAGTCGATCGGCAACCGGCGGCGGGCTTCGGCGATCACGCCGTTGATCGCCTTGCGCAGGGAGGTTAGTGCCTTTTCGCGCGCCTTGCGGAGTTCCTTCCGATCCGCATCGTAACGGTCGAGAGCGTCGTGAGCGTCCGAAAGCGCTTTGGCGACGCCGGTCGCTTGGGCGGCGGTGATCTTTTGGGGAACGTTCTCGTAAGCCGGATACTTCGCAAAGTATTTGGCGATTCCTTCAATGGTCGCCAGGCGCTCCACGACGGTGCTGGGGCATTGCAGGTTGTCATTGAGGAAGGCGACTTCTGCCCAACCCTGATTCCATTTGTCACCGAGCGGAAGGCTCAAGACGTGCTTGGCATCCATGATGAACTTCCGGCCGGTGGCATCGGCCGCTTTGAGCGCGGGAATGAGATTCTTGCTCTTGCTGGCCAGAATCCCCTGATAGTCGCTCTCCGCCGCCGTCAATTCGCCGATCTTGGCGAAAATCTCTTCCGAAGTTGCGAACCTGATTCCAGCGGCGGTGCCTCCGTCCTCCAATCCTTTCGCGACTTTGCGAGAAAGGATGGTGAGTTGCCCAACTGGGGAGGGAACGACGCGGGTTTGTTTCGCCTTTTTCGAATTTGTTTCACTCATGATTTCAGATAGTTAATGATGAGTGAATATATACCAAGATGGATTATTGATCAACAATAAACCGCATAAATACTATAATTAATGGAGTCGCGATTGGCGGATTCCCCGGGCTTTCCCCGTAATCGACCCTGATTTGTACGTGCGAATCAAGGCCCGCGACGCTGTCCATGCACCGCTTGCAACCGCGAATCGAAGTCCGGGAAGCTCCCGAAGGACCATTTGTAACTGCGAGTCGAGGCCCGGGACCCTCTCGAAGGGCGATTTGCAATCGCGAATGGAGGTTCGAAAAGCTCCCGAGGGACCATCTACACCTGCGAATCGAGGTCCGGAAAGCTCCCGAAGGACCGTTGGCGCCTACGAATTGAGGTTCGAGAAGCACCCGAAGGACAATTTGCAACCGCGAATCGAGCTCCGGGAAGCTCCCGAAGGACCATTTGAACCTGCGAATTGACGTCCGGGAACGTCCCGAAGGACGATTTGCAACTGCGAATTGAGCGCACGCATCGCCGGTGCCAGGCTATTTCCACGCTTTTCCGATCCGGAGCGGCAAATCGTCATCTCAGACACCCACCGGGGCAACATCATCCTCATGGACGATGGACTCCTCGCCCCGATCGACCTGCGCGTGCAGCCACTCTCCGGTTCCCTGCTCGATCCCGTCACCCAACTTTGTTCCACCCACTGAATCACCCCAGAATCGCCGGAACACCCAATTTCCGGGGTGAGATATTCGATCTCTCGAATGTCGATCCAAGAAAAGGCTGTCCCCGGGAAATTAGTAGCGCTTGTGAAAATCGACGCCGATGAACACGGCTGATTCGGTGATCATCTCCGTGGAAGCTTTAGGTTGTGCTTTCATTGCCTCCAAGTGTAGCACATCGACTTTTGCGCCCAAGATTCTACCTAAGCGCCTGATTCTCAAGCTTGCATGTCGCCTGGCACCAAATTCGCTGCGGATCGTTGAAAAGCAGTTTCCTCGCTTTCCTTGTCCAAATCCGAGGCGCCCTGAAGGGGAGCGACAGCTAAGCTGGTTGACAGTTCCTTCGTGAATGGGCTGAAAAACCAAACTCTCGTTTGTTGACGATGACGCTGATTTGCTCCTATGTCGTTCAGTCAGAAACCCATTTCCCGGTGACCGTGCCCGTCCCGGCATACGATCATGCGCTTCCTCCCTTCGCTCGCCGCAGTCGCGGCACTCGTCTCCCTCACGGTATCCGTGCGAGCCGGAGCCCCGGTCGTCTCCAACGTCCGTTCCTCGCAACTACCGGGGACGAAAAACGTGGAGATCCTCTACGATGTCTCGGATCCGGACGGCGACTCGCTGACCATTGGGCTGGAGATCTCCGGCGATGGAGGGCTCACCTACACGCTCCCAGCGACTGCCCTAAGCGGGAATATCGGCGTGGGCGTCACCTCCGGATTGAACCGCCGCATCGTCTGGAACGCGGGCTTCGACTGGAACAACCAATACGTACCGAGCGCCCGCGCCCGAGTGACGGCGTATGATGGCAGCACGCCAATGCCACCCTCGGGAATGGTGTATATTCCGGCAGGTGTGTTTCAGATGGGGGACAATCTTGATAACACGTCCGATGCGCAGCCAGTTCATAATGTGACTATCGATTCTTTCGTCATCGATCGGACCGAGGTTTCGAAAGAACTCTGGCAATCGGTGCAAGCCTGGAGCGCTGGGCACGGCTATTCCATTAGTGCCGGGAGTTTCAAGGCGCCGGGCCATCCGATCACGGCGATTAGTTGGTATGACGCGGTGAAGTGGTGCAATGCGCGCTCGGAAAAGGAGGGGCTGACTCCCTGCTACTACACATCAGCCGCACAGACGACGATATATCGCACCGGTGACACCAATATCGACAACACGATGGTAAATTGGAGGGCCAACGGTTACCGACTCCCGACGGAGGCCGAGTGGGAAAAGGCTGCCCGTGGCGGAGTTCTCGGCCGACGTTATCCGTGGGGCGATACAATTAATGGCAACCAGGCGAATTACAATGGTAGTGGTGATCCTTTTGAATCTGGTGAACAGCCGTGGACAACTCCAATTGGTTACTATAATGGCACCCAGGTGCCGACAGGGACAGACATGGCAAACGGCTACGGCCTCTATGACATTTGCGGGAACCTCTTGGAATGGTGCTGGGACTGGTATGATGCGACTTATTATGCAGATCAGAATACCCACCAAAATCCTCGCGGACCGCTTCTGCCCGGCACCACCCGTATCGTTCGAGGGGGATCCTGGGTCAATGTTAATCTGTTATCGATTGCTCGTCGAGACACTAGGGTTTCTCCGGATGGCAGGAGCATCGAGTCTCCCGAATTCGGCGGTTTTAGTTATTATGGGTATAGCTTTCTTGGCGTTCGATGCGTCAAAGGGTTATAGATAATGCGAACGCATTAAACTCGATGGAACTCTCTCGCCGACAATCATCTTACCCGGCCAGCATTCTGGGAGGTTGGCTGATCGTCTGCGGGTTTCTCTCCGCGCGCTCGTTCTACGATGAGTCCAACGCCTTCTCCATCGACACCCGCGACTCAAACTCCATCCATTACGCGGTGTCGGGTGAGTTCTCCTTTACCACGCTCGCTCGGGACGGGCTCGGCGGCACGGGCGCATCGAGCGGCTTTTCCTTCGACACACGGACCACGGCGGCGAGCGGCCTGGCCATTGTGGGACCGACGAGTGTCATGAGCGGTTCGCAGACGGAATATCACATCGTGATGAACGCGCCGGGCGGCGGCACCACCGATGTGACCGTGAACGCGTTCCTCGCTTTCAACGGCCCAGCCCCGACCTACGCGGGGATCGGGGGCACGACCCTCTTCGTACTCCGCGCCGCGCCGGACGGGGCCTTGGTCCAACTCATTGCGCGCTACGAGAACGCTGGCGGTCAGGTAATCTCCGCGCCGCTTACGGTGAGGGTCGGGCAGGCATTCTTCGCCGGGATGACGGCCGTGCCGACGCCCGGAGGCGGTCCGAATTACACCGTCACGCTGAGCGGCAGGGCATCCGGCGGAACCGGGGACTATACATATCGCTGGGATACGGATGGCAACGGCACGTACGGAGATGTCCCGGATGGCAGTCCGCGCAGCTTCGAGATGACGAGTGCCGGCGGGACATACCCGATGAGGCTGGAGGTGACCGACGCGACGAACCGGAAGGCATATGCGCTCAAGCGCGTGACGCTAAACAAAGCACCGGTGGCGAACGAACCCGCCACCCGGAAGCCTACCTACGACATCGTCGCGGGGACGATTCGCGGAACAGATGGGCTGGGTATGGTCTTTGACCTGAACCGGAAGCAGAACGGTTTGGTGCTGCTCACTCACGGTCTCTATACGGACTCCGCAGGATCGGGCTCATGGCTGACGGACATGGCGGTGCGCATCGCAGATCGCCTGCCGAATGACCCGAACGTGGCGATCTACGACTGGACCGAGTACGCTGATCCCGGTGGTGATGTCGATCCGGGAGCGCTCGCAGCCCTCCAAATCCTGAGCGCGATCTATCATGAGGGTGGGCTCTTCGATGCTGGCAAAGCCGCCCTGAGTGAGGCCGTGAAGATCGCACTCCATCAGGCGACCGGGGATGCTCTCGCCGCAGCAGGGTTGGAGCACGGTGGTGGCGAAATCGCACTCGATGCTCGAGCATTGGCCTACACGGCTGACTTTCTCATCGATGCCTATTTCATCCGGAACAAATATCCTCCGGCACACGGGCAGTACTTGGCTCAGTGGATCATCGCGCAGGCGGAGGCGGGTTACATCGAACCGGATGCGCCGGTCCATCTCGTCGGGCACAGCGCCGGCGGCTTCGTGTTGGGAGAATGCGCGCTATGGATGGAGCAATATTTCCGTACGCACACGCTTTCCACTGGTAAGATACTCATGATCGACCGCATCACCATGCTGGACACGCCATTTCCGTATCGGAGCCACCTCACGATGCAGGCCCATCCACCGACCCTGCCCGCGCCGCCTGTCGTGGAACGATTCGTATCCAGCCTTTATGGAGGCTTAGAGGTTCCGGCGACCAAGGGTATTCCTTCCTCGGCAAACAACCGCCTGGACTGGCTCGGCACCCATTGGTGGCTGCGATTTGATCCGTACGATGGCGGCCACGGCCTCTCCCACCGTTGGTATCGCCGCACAATCCAACCCAAGAATGAAGCAGATACTGAAACAGCGTTACTCGACAGCTTTGCGGCTTCGGGTTTCAACCTTTCCCCGCTGCTAGATCATGACCGGATGGTACAACGTCCACCGGTCGCCGCACCGGGGAGGGTACTGGCCGATGGCCTCTTCCGTAAGTCCTTAGGGAACGCGATGAGCGGGTTCACGACCTTTGGCGACGTGGCGGAAGCGGGGGGCGTTTTCACGCTCACCGAGGAGGCAAACGCCGGAATTACCAAGCCCGTCACGGTGCCGATCGGCGCTTACGCGGTGAAGTTCCGGTTCCGTTTCGCCGAAGCGGGGGATGGCGACTTCCTCACCCTCCATTTCGGGGATGATTTCCTCATCTACACCGGTGTTGATACCTCCCTCTCCCGCGCCGGTTTCACCGAGATCGAGGCACCGATCGAGGGCCAAGATGGCAACACGGCGGCGCTCACTTTCACGCTGGTGAGCCGCGGTATCGCCAACGCGGCGGTGGAAGTGGCCGCCATCGATTTCCTCGTCGATCCGGATCCCGATGGCGATGGAATCGCCACGACTCAGGAACAAAGCGCCGGCACGGATCCCCTGCGGTCGGACTCGGATGGCGATGGATTGGCCGACGGAGTTGAAGCCGGGGCGGGCACGGATTCGTTGCGGGAGGACAGCGACGGCGACGGTCAGCGCGATGGTGCCGAGATCACTGCGGGCACGAATCCTCTCGACAGCGGCTCAGTCTTCGCCGTGAAGGAATTTCGAGGAAACGGGAGCGGCTTCACGTTGCGCTGGGCAAGTGCTGCGGGCCGCATCTACCGGATCTTGCGATCGCCGAGGCCGGATTTCGCGACGTTCGTCGTGGTGGCGACGGGGCTGACCGGCGCCGAGCCAACCACCACCTATACAGACGCGACGATCAACGCATCGACGACTGAAAGGGTTTTCTACCGAGTGAGCTTGGAGTAGCAAGAGTCAAGCAGCTTACCTGTTCCTTCCCGTCCCCCGCCGAAATCGAATTTGCTCCGTTGCCCCATTCCTGCTTACACTGCCGGTGCTGACATGATCACGGAGTTCTTCGTGCCAGGCGATTATTGCCTGGATAATCAAGGATACGCAAAGGTTCTCCCGCGATCATCAGGAAGCTTTGAACAGCGCAGGAGCCGTGTCTTCAGCGTGGAAATTGCCTAGCCCCAAAGGGCTCCATAGAGCTAAACCTCACGGTGGGCGTCTCTTACTCACTCACAATCGTCCGCAGATCACTCGTCGCGTAGATCACATTCGTCACACGCCAGCCCTTCTCCGTGTTGGACAGGTGCAGGCGGAGGGTCGTGGGCTTGTCGAAGTTCCGAAAGCTCACCAGCACGCTGGCTTCGGCGTCGTCCTCGTTGACCTCCTGCACGATCTTCATGTCTTTGATCTCGAAGTCCTGGGCATAGTAGAGAGGATCGAAGTCGATGATCGGCTCGTCGCTTTGGGTCAGCGCCTTCAGCAGCACAGCGGACAGGCTGGGGCTGAACCACTGGTCCAGGCCGACCTTGGTGACGTCCGCGAATGGCCCCTTCTCCGAGTCGTGCGCCTGATAGAGCTTTTCGACGAAAGCCACCGTCGCGAGCTCCCCTTTGGCAGCGGGATCAGCCGCCGAGGCTGACAGGGTGAGTCCAAGAAGGAGCAAGGCAAGCAGCAGCGGCGTGGATTTCATCGGCATGAGTAAACCTAAAAACGGGAATGACCTGCTGGCCAAATCGGGCTGAAGTGGCTTAAAATCAGCCGCATGCGCACGTTGGCGGCCTCACAAAGCACTCACCCTGCGGGTGAGTGCCAAAACGCTCCCGAATTCCCCCTCGGTTCATGGCCTCTGGACACACCCGGCGGACGATTTTTCGCCGAGTGGGATCCTGACGCCCCCGTCACCCGAGAGGGGCAGCTCATCTTCTTCTTCCAGTTCCTTCACGTCGGAGGGCGCTGGACCGAGTTCCTCAGCGGCTGTCCCCTTCTCTACACCGGCAATCGCGGCAGCGGCGCCGTCAACGTCATGGGCACCATCCTCTTGAGCGTCTTGGCCGGACACTGGCGCTATGCCCATATCAACGGGGTTCGCGGCGACGGCATCAATCCAGGGCTCCTCGGCATGGAACACACCGTTAGCGAGGATGCCGTGCGCGCCGCCATGAAGCGCATCGGCGAGGAGCAGGGCCTGGCATGGATCGCGGGACAAATCCGCGACTCCATCGCCCCGGTGCTTGGTCTGCCCTGGATCCTGGATATCGACACCGGCATCAAGCCGCTCTACGGACACCAGCAGGGCGCGGACCTCGGCTACAATCCGCACAAGCCAGGTCGCCCCAGCCATGTCTATCATAGTTACTTTGTGGCCAATCTGCGCATCTCTCTTGGCGTCGAAGTGCGCTCCGGCAACGAGCACGCCGCCGCTCTGGGTCTGCCCGGGCTCTGGCAAATGCTCGAAGGGCTGCCCCGTTCGTCATGGCCCACTTTCGCACGGGGCGACTGTGGCTTTGGCAACGAAAACATCATGGTGGAGTTCGAGTCGAGAGGCTTGCCGTATCTGTTCAAGCTGCGGCATACGCTCAAGGTCAAAACTCTCGTGCAACAGATGATGCGCGCCGGGGGCGGATGGCAGGACTGCGGCGATGGTTGGCAAGCCATTGGCGCAACGATCCGGCTCAGCGGTTGGACACGAGAGCGCCGCGTCGTGTTGGTAAGAGAGGCGCCCGCACAGGCCCCGGTGGGTGCCAAGGCCCGGCGGCGTCGCGATTACTTGGGACGCCTGCCTTGCGCCGAGGGCGAAGGCTGGGATGCGAGCGCCGCGCCCTGGAGCGGCAGGATTGCCGTGTTGGTAACCTCGCTAAATGAGGAGGCATTCCCCGTCCTATGCATGCCCCGGCTTTACCGCGAGCGGGCTGATGCCGAAAATAGCTTTGACGAGCTCAAAAACCAGTGGGGTTGGAACGGATACACGACACGCAAGCTCGCTCCCTGCCGCCTGATGGCCAACCTCATCGCGCTCTTCTACAACTGGTGGAACCTCTACGTGCGCTTCTACGACGAAGAACACCACCGGGAAGCTATCACGAGCCGTCCCGCGATGATGCAAGGAGTCGCCCGGCAGGTGCATAGCGGTGGCCGGCGCACGGTGCGCGTGAGCTTACTGCATGAAAAGGGCGACGTCATCGCACGCGCTGTCACGCTGATCAGCAGTCAGTTACACCAGATCCGCTCCATCACGGAGCGATGGAGCGTCGAGGAGCGCTGGGCGCTGCTGCTGACGCGGGTTTTGCGCCGTTGGCTGGGTGGAAAATGGCTCCCCGGAGTGCCCGCCGGTGCTTCGCGCCTGCTCAGTGGATGACCCGATCGTCAAAACGCGGCCGTCCGGACACCAAAACAACCCGCGTTCAGCTCGCGGTGAGGCTTTCTACGCCCAAATGGCTACCTCATTTTCCTTTTTAGGGTAAAGGCCCGACTGGTCCCCATGGCAAGATCGGCTCTTGGGGAGCCGACTCACTTGGGCTAGCGAAGTATCCGGGAGCGGAGGCGAGACCTGGGACGATGGCGGCTCTGTTGTAGAGAGATGCGTTGAGTGAGATCAAGTGCGCCTGCACAACTGAAAAAGTTCGGAACGTAACTGGTCTAGCTCGTTGTTCTCACTGAGGAGAAGCTTCCCATCGCGGTAGAGAACCAAATCGTTGAAGGACCCCATTCCACCGTAGAGGCTCACAATCTTGTCCTTCGTGGCTTGGGGAGCGTCGGCGAACTCTTGGGATAAACGAAGAAAACCAGCTGCCCATGATTCTTCGGAGCAAATCCGCACGAGAGTTGAGATTTTCTCAAGGGTTACGACTACTGATTGCACGAGGAATATGTTATTTGATCGGGTTGATCGATATCAGATCGACGCCTTCGATTGTCGATGGCTTTGGAACAACAATTTGTTGCGGCCCTCACATGCAACGGTTCTTCCAAATCACGACCTCAAGCGTGCATTCCATGGTGCTTACGCTGGAACGCCGCGGCATCATCCAGCGAGTGCCCAGTCAGGCCCGAAGTATCACCGTGTTCGTTGCGCCGGAGTCTTTGCCTCCGTTGGACCAGATGTCCCCCTGAAGCTACACCATTGCGCTCATCGCCCCGGCATCAACAATCCGCCAAAAACGCCTGCACTATTGCAACGGCGGATCAATGGATCGGATTGAACGTGGAGCGAATTGCTCCAGCTCAGGCTCTCGGGGGGGAACGACCCGAATCGCGGGTGGCGGGTGAGTTGGCGACATCCAGCCCACTTACAACGCAAGGTAACGCTGTTCCGCAGAGATAATCGTGGCCCCGAGCGGTGATGCAAGCGGCCAGCTATCTGCAATCACTCGCCCCATTCCCCTTCGTCGCTGAAGTGATGACGGTAGCTTATTCGCTCTGATTTCCGCTTCCATGCACTGAAGCTCTCCCTGAAACGCTTCTAACGTGCTTCGGTCTGCGACAAGGTCTTCCGCCTTTCCTAACTCTCCTGCAATTCCTGCAAGAGCTTCGCTTATTGACTGAAGTGTGGCTAATTGCTTATCGATCATGGTGGCAGAAGATCATTGAGGTTCGGAACGAACTTTTGGACTTGACCTCCGTGGAGCCCTACGCCCTGTGGTGAAGCCACGCCCTCTAGCAAGGTCGCTCCGGGCCTAATCTGCCATTGGGTGAAGTTGGTCATCCTGTTCCACTTCGGATCAAGGGCGAGAGACGCACGGGAGGCTGGGAAAGTCTCAAACAGGTAGCGTCCCTTCGCATGAGCATTTACCCCATCGAAGAAACGAAGCCCAAACTCAGTGTCTCCAGCTTGTCGCACTTCTATAGATCGGATATCGAAGGATTGCAAAATTTGCACTCTGGCATCTCGAGGCACACCTTGAGCTTTCAAGTACGCTGAAGCTTCTTGGACTCCAGCATATGGATTGGGTGTCAGTGGCGTCTTTGCGCCTCCATTGTTTGGGACGCATTTGCAACGAGCCAGTCCCCCTCGAATCCCTGTTCCGATGCCACTGGCGAACTGTGCGCCAGTAAATCCAGCCCCGACTAAGTCAACCGCCCCAAATCCGGCGCGCATCCGAGACTCGGCCATGTCCAGTTCCTCCTGGGAATACAGGTCCCGCTGGTTGTAGCCCTCGTAGAGGCCGACCGTACCAAAACCATTAAAGTCATTGAAAAAACCAAAAAGGAAGCTCTCTGCACAGCTTGGATTGGCAGCATCGGCAATGAGCGCCCTCCTCAGAATCTGGCGTCGCTGCAGCACGTAAGCCTGGCGCGCTCCGTTGGCTGCCTGCCGGTCAATCCGGTCAGCCTGAGTTCCGGCCGCAGCGTCTAGGCCCTGGTTTAGGTAAACAAGATTTTGGAAGGGATACTGCTCCCCGCCGAATGACGCAGCTTTGAGTCGGTCGGTGTAGGCGGTGAGTGGATTCGGGTTGTCCTCAATTGCCTGCGCGAGGCGCAGATCGAGCAACCCCAAAACATCCACCGTCCCAACCCCATCATTCCCCAAAAACCCATACAAATTCGCCCCACCCGCCTCACCCAACGGATCACGACTCAGCCACCGTCCCGCTGCCGGATCGTAATGCCGATACCCATAGTAGGAATGCCCCGTCCACCGGTCCTGCTGCTTCGTGCTGAAGCGCCACGGGTTCTGTGTAGCGAATGATCCGGTCGCCGCCAGGACGTTCCCGAATGGATCATACTCATACCGCGCCGTGGTTGCTCCGGTGGTGGCATCGATCAGTGCGGTGACATTGCCGTTGCCGTCATAGGCCGGAAAGTGGGCGGTGCCAGTGGCCGCATCCGTGATTTGGAGGAGACCGCCGACGCCGCCAGCGCCTTGCAAGGTTCCGCTGAGGTCGAGGCCCCAGGTGTAGGTTTGGCGGGGGTGCTTGGTGTCGGCGTCGAGGACGGCGATTTGGTTCCAGCCGTCGTAGACGTAGAGATCATCCGTGGCGGGGTATTCTTGGCCGGCCAGGGTTTGCCAGGATTTACGCCGGATAAGGCGGTGGGCGTGGTCGTAGGTGAGGGCTTCGCGGAAGTCGCGCAGTGTGGATCCGGGCGGGGCGCGACCGTTGCGAGTCTTTACGGTGGTGAGCCGGTTCTCGGCGTCCCAGGTGTATTCGAGGAATCCATCGAAGGTCAGATTCCCGTCGAAATCGTATTCCGGAGTGACGACGGCGGCGGGGACGAAGGCTTGGCGGGGTTCTGTTTCCGTGGTGGTGCCCAAGGTGGCGGCGATGACGACGGGTTTGGCGGCGGGGCCGGCTTGGTTGTCGATGGTGATTTCGTGGGCGAACCGATTGCTCTGGCGGCTCGCCGGAGAAGCGGCGTCGATCCTGACGGCCGCTGCGGGATCGGCTTCTCCGGTGACAAGAGCGACGCCCGGATGCGAAATGGAACTATATTGCGTTCCGTCCCCGGTCGCCGCGCCGTAGGACATCGTGCGATTTCCGGTCAATCCAAAGGTAGCGGCCGTGCGATTCCCGATTGCGTTATAGGCATAGCCGAACTCGTGACCAGCCAAAGCGTCGCCACCGGGAAGACGTTGGGTTGCGCCGTTCAGTTGGCCGTGGTTGTCGTAGGTGAAGTCCCATCGAGCCCCGTCCTCCCGGGTGATGCGGTCGCGCTGATTGGCGGTGTTGTGGCGGTAGGCAAAACCTTGGGCGAATGAGGCACCGGTCGTCGAGATGGATTGGAGTCGATCGAGTGCGTCCCAGGTCCGCACAGAAGTGAGTCCGGAGTTGCTCGTGATCGTCTCCAGCAGGTTCGCGTTCGCGAGATAGCCGTAGCTGAAGGAGTGAGTTCCAAAGCCAGTGGATGAGAGCCGACCGCTGGTTTCGTAACCGTAAGTTTGCTGGTAGTTCCAACCTGGTCCGGATGCTGCAAAGCTGCTGCGGCGGAGCAGGGCGTCATAGCCGGGATCGATGGTGACCCCGTCGAGCGTGCCACCGGTGATCGATTCCGACTCCGGTTGTCCTGCGGGATTGTAGCCATAGGTCGTGACGCTGCCACCGCTGGTGGCCGTGGCGATTCT
>Ga0247843_1007013_pt1 | contig 14209 bp, 13 predicted proteins | sample LaCruzMarch2017__FD_192420 | JGI IMG/M metagenome (GOLD analysis project Ga0247843, IMG submission 192420) | Freshwater microbial communities from meromictic Lake La Cruz, Castile-La Mancha, Spain - LaCruzMarch2017_8m | ecosystem: Environmental > Aquatic > Freshwater > Lake | place: Spain...
GGCACGGCGTGGTCATCGAAGCGCTACCTCACCATGAACCCAGCCAGTCACCACATCGCCATGACCGCTTGAGCCGAGACAAGGAGACGCCAGCCAAATCAATTTGCGAAAAATTCTGGACACTACCGGTACATCTATGATCGCGAGAGCGCCACCTATGCGCGGGACGCGCTCGAATTGGTGCTCACCGAGGCGATGAAGAGCGACAAAATCTCAAAGATAACGATCCTTGCCCATTCCATGGGGAGCTGGATCACGATGGAAACGCTGCGCCAAATGAGCATCCGCAATGGCCGCGTTCCTAATGAGATTACAGACGTTATCCTGGCTGCGCCGGACCTTGATATTGACGTGTTCGAGCAGCAATTCATGAGCCTCGGGGCCGAACGCCCCCATTTCACCTTCATCGTTTCCGCTGACGATCGCGCACTACGCCTGTCCCGCACGCTCGCCCGCGGCGAACAGCGTCTCGGCGCGATCGATCCTTCCCAGGAACCCTACCGCTCCCGCATTGCGGCGACTCCGGGCGTAACAGTCGTCGACCTCTCAGACGTGGCCGGCGACGGCTCGGGTCATTCCGGTTTTGCCGCAAGCGGCGAACTGCGGGATTTCGCACGCAACACTTTGGCCGATGAAGGCGCGGCCTCGGCCGGACGGACAAGGGTCGGCGAGCAGGCGGGCGCCGTCATTGTGACGCTCGGGCTTGGGGTGGCGAAGGTGTCGGAATAGGCGGCTGTTGTCCGCCCCTCACGCTGCCCGCGGGCCACTGCTTTCCACTTTGAATCCTTCCAGCGCCTGCCACCATCAGAACCACCTCGACTCACACACCAAAAATGCGCGCCAGCCGGACAAGAAGCGCGAAGGTCCATGGGGCCACATAGCGCAATCTGGGCTTCTTCGCTTCGGCTGCGCTTACGATCTTGCGCACGATGGTGTCGGTCGATCCGACCTCCAGCAAACGCAATCGCGCATCACTTGCTTTCTTGCGCGCTTCGATCTGCGCACGGGAGAAGAGCGAGCCTTCCTTCTCAATCGCTTCGAATTGGCTGCCCACCAGCTTTTGGTTGAAGCCTGTATTGTACGGGCCCGGCTCGATCACTGAGACATGGATGCCTTTGCCAAGCGCCTTCATCTCTTCGCGCAGGCCCGCGGCCGCGGCCGAGATGGCGAATTTAGTCATCGAGTAGGGCATCACAAACGCCTCGGGGATGCGGCCGGTGATCGAACTCATGAAAATGATTGTGCCGCCGCCGTGCGAAATCATGCTGCGGATGGCGATTTGCGTCAGGTCCAGCGCGGAAAACAGATTGACCTCGAACAGCCGCCGCACACGATCCATGTTGACCTCTGCAAGCGAGCCCGAGAGGTTCTGTGCGGCGTTATTGATCAGCACGTCGAGGCCCAAATCCGCGATCTTGGCGCGATCTTCAGCGTTTGTGATGTCCAGCTTGAAGGCCCGTGCGGCCGGTCCCAACTCGAACTGCAACGCCGAAACTTCGGCCTCCGCATAAGTCGTGGCATAGACTGTATGCCCCCGCGCGAGGAGGCTTTTGGCGGCATCCTTGCCGATGCCGGTGCCGGCGCCAGTGATCAGAACTGTCTTGGGCATGACGACTTCTTTGCTGGTTTTGGAGTGGAGAAGGGCGTTCAGGCCGCGGCAGGCGCCGTTCTCAGAAATGGTAAGCAGCCGGTCTCTTCCAGGATTGCAGTCAGCGCTGGCTCGCCCGCCACAGTCAGGAACTTTCGGCGCAGTTCGTCCAATGTCACCGCCTGGTACTTAAACGTCTTCTGCTGAAAGAGCTGGCCATTCATCTGCACGCTGGTCTCTTTCTCGCCGGCATGGAAGGCGCGATGATTGGCCTCCATCCAGGGCAGGAAGCGCGTCGCCATTTCCTGTTGCAGGATGGGCAGAAGTGTGGGCTTCAAGGTGGCTAGCGTTTCGAATTCGCCCTCGACCGAAGGGTTGCGCATGCGCTTGATGTAGTCCACGAGCTTCGGCGCATGGGTTTCGAGATAGGCCTTCGCGGTGGGATCGGTCCAGGCTTGGTACAAATTGCACCACAGACCAAAGTCGCCGAAGCACGGGCGCGCGCCCATCAGGAAGGGCCGCGTTTGAAAATGCGCCTCCAGCATGGCGCTGAGGGATTCGAAAGACGCTTTCAGTTGCGGAATATTGGTCTCGTTGCCGCCCGAATAGACAAGGCGCGGCACCATTCGGCGCACCATCAAGTGGGCGATGACCGGCTTGGCGATGCCGGACCACCATTCCCCGCCATAGACCTCCGCGGCGAGGCGGTTGCCCGTGGACTTGGCGTCGGCTTCATAGAACCAGCGCTGAAAAAACATCAGTTTGTTGCACCACTCGTCGCCGAACTCTTCAAATAGGCAGGAGAGGAACCAGAGCGTCTTGTCCTCGGGGTGAATTGTGGGCTCTGGATACTCGGCGTCCACGCGTTCGAGGATGGGCGTTGAGTCCTGCATGGTTTCGCCGTTGGGAAAGAACAACAGCGGGATGAGCTGCACCTTGGCGTGCGTCTGATACTCTTTCTCCGCCTTGCGATTACGGCTCACCCATTGATAGGGGATGGACTTGAACTTCAAGAACGCGTCCACCTTCATCGTGTAGGGAGAAGGTTCCAGGCCCATCAGGCGAAAGCCAGCTTTGTTCTCAGACATTGTGGGGCCTCTTCACCTTCTATTATGCGCCCTCAAGACTTTATGCGGCGCGTCAGCGTTGCACGATTTCACCGGCCTTTTTGATAAAGTCCTCAGCCGCGTCCTTGTCGTCAGCGCTCGGCGGCCGGGCTGGAACCTCAAGCCCGCGGCGGCAGGCAGGCCGCTCTTCAAGCGCCTTACGCCAACGCGTCAGGTGATCGAGCCCGTCAATACTGATGCCTGACCATTTATAGGTCCGCACCCAGCACCAGTTCGCGATGTCGGCGATAGAAAAATCGTCGGCCAGCCATTCGTTTGCCGCCAGATGCCCATCCAGCACCTCGAACAGGCGCCGGCCCTCATTTTGGTAGCGGTCAATGGCGGGCTGAATTGTTTCCGGGAAATAGCGAAAGAAGACGTTTGCTTGGCCCATCATTGGGCCAACCCCGCCCATCTGGAACATCAGCCACTGGATCACCTTTGAGCGGCCCTTGGCGTCCGTCGGCATCAGCTGGCCGGTCTTTTCCGCGAGGTAGATCATGATAGCGCCGGACTCAAACACGGCGAAGTCATCCGCTGCGCGATCCACGATGGTTGGGATGCGGCCGTTCGGGTTGAGCTTCAGGTATTCCGGGGTCTTCTGCTCTCCTGCGGCGATATTGACCGCCTTCACCGTGTAGGGAAGGCCGAGTTCTTCCAAAGTCACGGAGGCTTTCCAGCCATTCGGCGTTGGCGCCGTGTAAAGGTCGATCATGTTGCAGCTCCGGGCGATATGCTGAAAAAAACTCAATTCACCTTGCGGTCTCGGCCGGCCCAGTAGGGCTCTCGAAGGGTGCGCTTGAGCACCTTGCCAGACGCATTGCGGGGCAAGGCGTCAACGAAATCGACCGACTTCGGGACTTTGAAGGCCGCAATGCGTGAGCGCGTGAAAGCAATCAGATCCGCTTCGCTCGCCTCGGCGCCGGGCTTCAGGACGACCACGGCCTTCACCGCCTCGCCCCATTTGTCGTCCGGCACGGCGATGATCGCCACCTCGGCGATGGCGGGATGGCCAAACATGGCGCTTTCAACCTCGGCCGGGTAAATATTCTCCGCGCCCGAGATGATCATGTCCTTCACCCGGTCGTGGATGTAGAGATAGCCATCCGCGTCGAGATAGCCGGCGTCGCCCGTGCGCAGCCAGCCATCCGCGTCGAGCGTTTCGCGCGTTGCGGACTCATTCTTCCAGTATCCGGCCATGTTGGACGTCGATCTCGTGGCGACCTCCCCAACGGTTTCTGGCGAGAGGGTGTTTCCATCCTTGTCGATGATCTTGATTTCGATTCCCGGCATGGCCCGACCGGCCGACTTCATCCGGCGGTTGCCATTCGGGTCGTGATCCTCCGGCGGCAGGAACACGATCGTTCCGCAGGCTTCCGTCATACCGTATTGCTGGCAAAAGCCGCAGCCGAACACGTCCATGCTTTGGCGTAGAAGATCGAGCGGGATGGGCGAGGCGCCGTAAAAGACAATCTTCAGCCTGCTGTAATCGACTTGTCGCGAGCCCGGCATTTGGATCAGGAAGTTCAGGGCGGCTGGAACCATGAAGAGTTTTGTGATGCGCTCCGGCTCGATCAGGCCAAGCACCGTCGGCGGATCGAATTCACGCAGAACAATCAGAGCGGCGCCATTCAGCAGCCCAACAACGCCCCAGCCCGTCCCGCCAATATGGGCCAGCGGCATCGCGACCAGACAGACATCGTCGTCCGCCCAGCTATAGCAGTCGATCCCGGCCTGACCGGCGCGGATCCACATTTGAAGGAGATTGCTGTTGGTCAGCATAACGCCCTTGGGCCGGCCCGTCGTGCCGGATGTATAGAGCTGAAGCGCCACATCGTCGGGGCTGATCGCGACCCCGGGATCGGCTTCGCTATGGCTGTCGCGCCAAGCCGCAAAGCCATCGGGCCCGACGCTTTCCAGCTCGATCACGCGAACCTTACGGCCCGAAATCTCGATCGCCTGGCGGGCCAGATCGCCGAATTCCTTGCCGACGAACAGAACGGAGACCTCGCCATTATCCAGAAGGTAGGCGATTTCTGCGGCCGCAAGTCGCCATCCAATCGGCAGCGTCACCGCGCCCATCTTCGCCCCGCCTAGGAGGATTTCGAAGAAGTGGTCGGTGTTTTTGGCGAGGTAACCGACCCGGCCGTCCTTCGGGACGCCGGCGGCGCTAAACGCATGGGCCACTTGGTTCGTATGGGAGTCAAACACCCTGTAGGTTGTCGTGCGGCCCTCAAATTTCAGGGCCACGGCGGCCGGCCGCACGCGCGCATGAACGCGCGTGATGTCGCCGAGAGTTTGAATTCCGTCGAATTGGTCAGTGTTAGATCCGCTCATCGGCGTGTTCTCCCCTGTTTTTTCTGTCCCCCACGTCAATCTGCGCGAGGTTTGGGTCACTTGCGTCATGCCATCGTGATGGCCTTGTCGAACGCCGGGCGCGCTGCGATGCGGGCCACGTAGGCCTTTAAGTTTGTCATGTCGTCGCTGACCGACCCGATGCGGTTCGCCATGAAGCAGGCATGGCCGAGCATGATGTCTGCGCCCGAGAAGTCCCCGATCAGGTAGTCTTTGCCTTCCAGCGCTTCGTTGACCGGTTCCAACGCTTTGGTCAGCAGCCGCTGCGCCTGGCCAAGCACGGTGGCGTCGCGGCGGTCTTCGGGCAGCAGCAGCGTGTGCACCACCACCGTGTTCACCGGCGGCATCACCATGCCTTCGCAATAGTGGAACCATTGCAGGTAGGCGGGGAAGCGCGGGTCATCGACGGCAGGCTTCAGGCCGCCGTTTTTGTGCCGCTCCAGGATATACTCGACGATGGCGCCGGACTCGAAGATCGAAACATCGCCGTCCTCAAGCACCGGGACGCGCCCGAGCGGATGGCGCGCGCGGTGCTCATCGGACTTCAGGTCCTTTGGATGGAACGACATTTTGTTGATGTCGTAGGGCAGCTCCAACTCTTCCAAGAGCCAGACAATCCGCCCGGCGCGCGAGTTGGGCGCAAAGTGAAGCTTCAGCATGATCTTCCTCCCTCTAATTGCCAGCGCTTCGGCACGCCGACCTTCTCCAGGCGCCAACGCAAGGTGTCGATCCGGTCCTGGCCGAAGAAGGGCTCGCCGTTAAACACCATGGTTGGCACGCCCCAGCCGCCGGCGGCGTCGAGCGCGTCCTGGTTGGCTTGGATTTCGGGCATGGGGTCCTCGTCGGCGACTGCAGCGTCGAGATCGGCCAGATTGAGCCCGGCTTTCGCAACCGCTTCGGCCAGCTTGTCGCCCTCGTTCCAGCCCGGCTCGCCGCCCCAAATCAGGTGCGAGACGTGATACGCAAGCTCGATGCCCTTGCCGCGGCGTGCGGCTTCGACCCCAAGGCCGGTCAGGCGATGGATGTAGGGCTGGTCCGCCGCAACCTCGAAGGTTGCGAAGTCCTGCACCACGGGATCCGGGGATGGGTGACCGATCTTCATGCCCAGAAACTCCGCCCGCCGGCGGGAATCGATCACGATGTACTGGACCCGCCTTTTGTCGCCTGTGAACAAAGTCGCCTTGCTGCGCACAGCGATCGGCAGGACGGGGCGAAAGCGCACGTCAACCTCGAAGTCATCGCGCACGCGCAAAAGGTCGGGCGTCACGAGATACGAATAGGGGCTCCGGAAGGACCAGAACACGTCGACGGCGTGGGTCATGGATTGGCTCCTTGGAAATAACTCACCGCGTCAGGGAAATGGTGGTGTCTGGGTTCAGGTCTTCCCGTGGATCGGTCAGGTAACCGGCGGGGAAAAACACCGCTGTGACGGCGTCCGTCGTGTCGAGACACAGAAGGTGGTTGTTGTCGCCATCATTCAGGTCCGCGAGCGCAAACGGCGTGATCACGACTGCCGCACCGCCGCTCTGCGCGGTCGTTACCTTGTAAAGCTGGCGCTCTTTGTCATCGGCAGGGTCGGGACCGTCAGGCTTGGTGACGCCGCCGCCCCAAGTAACGCGCACTACCTGGGCTGTCCCAACAGGGCAGCGTTCGCCGCCGCCCCAAGGCAAGCGGGTCGCCGCGCGGCCCAGCTCCCACTGCGCTTGCGGAACGATTTCCGCCCACACCATCGTGGGGCCGGCTTCAAGCGGCGTGACCGTAACGCTTGCGCCCCTGAAGTTCACCGTTCCGTCAATCGAGAGCACATTGCCGATGATCTCGACCGTCATCGGCTGATCCGCGGCGCTGCCATACTCGCCGGTGAGCAGGGCAGTGCGCCGTTCGCCTGGATCGTCCGCCGGCGCCAGCGTCAGGCAAGTGACAGGGTGGGTCGCCCCGGACGCCGTTGTGATCTTAAAGTCGCCCGGCTCCAGCGTGGTGATGTCCACTTCATGGGAGAAGATCACCGGCATGCCGTCGCCGCCGCCGCCGCCCTCGCAGGCCACCCGGTCTGTCGATCGCTTCGGCAAGGCGCTGTCGAGGCCAAAGAAGGCCGAAATCAGGGTCGCTTCGCGTCCATTCGCATCGATGCGGCTGGTAATCTCTGTCACGGTGGTGTCGGTTTGGGCATAGGTGTCCAGGGTGCGCTCATACTGAGCCATAGATCTTGCAAGGCTGAGATTCTGGCAGCCAGACAGCAAAACTGCGCCCGCGAGTGCGATTGCAGTCGTCACGTAGATTTTCTGCGACATCGAGACCTCTTTTCCATTTCAGCGCAGGACCGCGCCAAGCCGTTCGGGAGTGAGCAAACTGCCGACGTGGGCGAAAGCTCTCGCGCGGCCAGAAACCATTCAGGGTTGGCCAACCATGCCTGCCAAGCGCTGCGTGATGATCCGCTCGGCATCGCTGACGATCCGCGCCACCAGTTCCTTGCAGGTGGGCACATCGTCGACGAAGGCGCCGGACATGCCGGCGGTCACCATGCCGGCTTCGATGTCGCCCGTGCTCCAGGCCTTCTCCTGATTGGTCCCGGAGACATACTCGTGCACCTGTTCGAAACCGCCGCCTGCGGCTTCGATCTCGGCGACCCTTTTTGAAACCGAGTTTTTGTAGACACGCGCGGTGTTGCGATAGCTGCGGAAGATGATCTGGGTCTGGTTTTCGTCCATCTCGACGATCTTTTGCTTGATACCGTCGTGGATGGGCGCCTCCTGTGTGGCGAGGAAGCGGGTGCCCATGTTTACGCCGTCACAGCCAAGCGCCAGCGCTGCGGCCAGTCCTTGCCCGTCCGCGATGCCGCCGGAAGCGACCACTGGAATGCGCAGCGCGCGCGCCGCAGCCGGGAACAGCACAATCCCGCCCACATCCTGCTCGCCGGGGTGTCCCGCGCATTCAAAGCCGTCAATGCTGACCACATCGACGCCAAGCCGCTCTGCGGCAAGCGAGTGGCGCACGGTGACGCATTTGTGGATCACCTTGATGCCGGCGGCCTTGAAGCGCTCCATGAAGGGGTCAGGGCTTCGTCCTGCGGTCTCGACGATCTTCACGCCGCTTCTTGTGATCACTTCGACATATTCGTCGTAGTCGATCTTGGTCGCCACGACGCCGACCGTCAGATTCACGGCGAACGGTTTGTCGGTGAGTGCTTTGCAGCGCTCAATTTCGTTATAGAGGCCTTCTGGCGTTTTCTGCGTCAGCGCCGTCATGACCCCAAGTCCGCCGGCGTTCGAAACCGCCGCGGCAAGGTCTGCGGTGCCGACACGCATCATGCCGCCGCAGATGATCGGAGCCTCAATGGCGAGCAGTTCAGTCAGTCTGGTCTTCATGGTGCTGCCTCTGATAGGTTGTGCTCAAGACGCGGCCGGGTCGCTTGCGATATTTGGCGAGGTGCTCACGGGGCCCATCAAAAGGTCCGCCAGCTTCTTGCGGTGATGCACGCCGTCGCCGAGCAATGCCTGATTGTGCAGATTTCGCTTGAAGAAGATGTGCAGCCCGTATTCCCAGGTGAACCCGATCCCGCCATGCAGCTGGATCGCCCGGTCCGAGATGAACGCCGCGGCGTCGGATGCGGCGCTCTTGGCCATGTGGGCGGAGATTTTCGCATTGCTTGTCGCTGCATCGATCTCGGCAGCCGCGTGATAGAGCAGCGAGCGGGCGCGATCGATTTCGACCATTGCATCAACCAGTGGATGCTTCACCGCCTGGAAAAAGCCGATGGGTCTGTCAAACTGAACCCGATCCTTGGCGTACGCGACCGTTGTCTGGAGCAATCGTTCGCTAGCCCCACAAAGGTCAGCCGACACAAGCACCAAAAGGGACGGCCACACGGCCTGCAACACCGCAGCGCCATCATGGGCCACAATCGAGCCGGGGCCCACGCGCACGCCGCTGAAATGAATGCTCGCCTGATCGCGTGTGAGGTCGTGAATGTGGTCCGCTTCTAGAGTCAGTCCGACCGCGTCTGTCTCCACCGCACACAAGACGAGTTTGTCGCCGAGCATTGCGCTCGCAATCAGCACGTCCGCCTTGAAGGCGTCTTGAACGAACCGCGCGTCGCCATACAGCACCAACTCATCGGCGTCTTCAGTTGCGATCAGCGGCGCGTCTTCGGGCTCCCAGCTACCGCGATCGTTCGTGATTGCAAGGGTTGCGGTCGCCCCCCCGGCGATGCGCGTGAGGACCTGACGGGCGACATCGCCATCCGCTGCGCGCAGAGCGAGGCTCGCCATCAGGGTAGATATCAATGGCGAGGGCAGGGCATGCTGGCCGACTTCTTCGACGATCCCGGCAATGCCGGCGAGGGAGATGGCGGACCCGCCCTCCGCCTCTGCGATGGCAAGGCCTGTCCAGCCGAGTTCGACGATCTCCGCCCAGAGCTGCTTGTCCCAGGGCGCGCGCTCGCCGTTGTCATAGATCGGCTCCGGTGCAGCGGCCACAAGCGTGCGCAATCTCTCTATCGGGAGGCGGTCATCGAGCATCTTGCGCGCCATATCCCGCAGCATGGCTTCGTCTTCGCCAAAGCCGAAATTCCGCGGCGCAGCTTGTGTCGTGGTCATGCCCCCGCACTCCTATTTCGTTTTGGGAAGGCCGAGCACGCGCTCGCCCAGGATGTTGCGCTGAATCTCGTTCGTGCCGGCGGCGATCGTGTTGCCGTAGGAATTGAGATAGGCGAGGGGCCAATGGCCGGCCTGCGGCGCGCGCGGATCAAGTTTGTAGAGCGTGGAATGCGCACCGGCGATCTCGACGCCGAGCCGGGCGTTGTCCTGCTGGAACTCGCTGCCGGTCAGCTTTTGCTGCAGCGGCAGGCGCATCGGATGATCGCACAGCGCCGGCACGCGGGCGCGTTTGGCGTTCTGGCGCATCCCTTCCGCCACAATGGCGCGCTGCATTATCGCATCGCGGGTGAGCGGATCGTCGGCGGCGAGCACGCCGTTGCGCCACGTGCTGCGCGCCAGCTCGATCAGGTCCCGGATCGCGCTTTCCCCGCCGCCGCCGCCGCTGCCTGCGCCTTCAGACGCGCCGCGTTCGGCCAAGAGCGTGGTCATCGCGACCGCCCAGCCTTTGCCGACAGCATCGAGCCGGTTGGCGTCGGGGATCCGGACATCTGCGAAGAACACTTCGTTGAAACCCGTCTCGCCCGTGATTTTCACAAGCGGACGGACTGTGACGCCGGGCTGGCCCGCGATCGGGCACAAGAAATAGGTCAGGCCATCATATTTGTGGTCTTTGCTTGTGCGGGTGACCAGGATCATCCATGTAGCGAAGTGGCCAAGACTGGTCCACACCTTGTGTCCATTGATGATCCACTCATCGCCGTCGGGCACAGCGGACGTGCGCTGGTTGGCGAGGTCTGACCCGGCGCCGGGTTCCGAGAAGCCCTGGCACCAGATCTCGTCACCCGACAGGCACCCCGGGATGAATTTGCGCTTCTGCTCTTCCGTGCCGTGCTGGAGAATGGTCGGCGCCGCCATGCTGAGGCCGACAATATTGATGAGGAAAGGCACGTCCGCGCGGTTCATTTCCTGGTTGGCGATGCGCTGGAAGCCGGTGTGGCCGTGGCCTCCGTATTCCTTGGGATAGTCCGCGCCCACGAGGCCGGCGTCATAGCATTTGCGCTGCCAAGCCTGCAGGTAATCCCGCTGGCCGATCGTCATCACCTCGATGGGCGTGATCGGCAGGCGCTCGGGCGGCGGGGGCGGCGCGTTTTCCTCAAGCCAGCGGCGGGCGTATTCGCCAAACTCGCGTTGATCTTGGCTGATGTCTGTCGAACTCATCGCGCGCTCCTCTGGTCGGGTCGCCTCGGCCACGGCGATGGGGGGCCAGTGCGCCGGGCGACATTCTCACTATGAGGGCATGATGCCATCGGCGAAGCACCACGAAGACAAAGAAGTTTGTATTTGGCGATTTGTTTTTTGGCCCCTCAAGCCGCGCCGGATTTCCGCAGCCACGCCTTGAGCTTCGCCTTGTTAAGCACGATGATCTGGCGATACCCGGATTGAATCAATCCCGCCGTTTCCAGGTCGCGCATAGCTTTCCCGATGGCGACCTTCGAGACCCCGATCAGTTCGGCGAAGTCGCGTTGAAGGCAAGACACGCCGTTCGCCAGTTCGCCGCGCCCGGTATGGACATAGATCACCTTGGCCAGCCGGGCGGTCACGTTCAGCGTTCTTGCGTCATCATACAATTCAAGGATGCCATTCAATCGCGCGGTGTTGCAGCGCCACAGGGCTATCGCCAGTTCGGGTTGATCGCGCAGCAAGGCTTCGAGCGTCTGGGCGTCGATCACGTCGATTTCGACGCGCCCATGGGCGAAAACACTTTGCGTGAAGGCCTGGCGCTGGAGGGCCACATCGCCATAATGGGCGCCCGGCCCAAGCATGCCGAGCAGTTTGAACGAGCCGTCATGCTGGAACCGACCGAACCGCACCATGCCAGCTGCGACGATACACAGGCGCGCTTTGTCATCGCCGCGCGAGTGCACAGCCTGATTGTCTTCAAAGCTTCTTCGCTGGGACCGCCGCCGCACCTCACGTTTGACCGTCTCGGACAGGTAGGCCCCTAGGGGCTTGAGGCCAAAATCGAGCAGGTCCATGGGGACTTTGGGGATTGGAATAGACTACGTATTTGAAGCGTATTTGAAGCGACGGCGCCTGGAGGGAACGCCAAGTGCAACACGCTGTCGAGATGTTGGGTATCCCTACCCCAAAATGGGGCCTTGATGCAGTCCCTGAATGCAGTCCCTGAGGGCTGTAGTCCGTCTTCAAACCTGTGCGTAACTCACCGCGCCGGTTCGTTTCTGTTCGCGTCTAGATGCATCCGAAAAGAGTTAACGTGAGGGGAAATCTCGGATTGCGCGAAGGGGGTTGCAAGTAAGGATTTGGAAAACAAGTAAAAAATAGGCGTACTGGCTCCGCTTCTTGAGCACATATCGAACTAATTGCCTGGCCCCTGAACCCGGTTTTCGCAGGCTCCTCTTCGGTATTGCGGCGGGAAATTTGGCAGCCTGATCAACATAGCGGTCATGGCCAACTGGCCGCTGATCAGCTCACCAGGGTAGGGGACTCCCGTGGCCGACGCTCGAGATCTCGACCAAGGGGGCGGCGTCTTCGTCCGAGAAAAAAGTGCAGGTCTCGGCGCCGCTAGGCGCCCATACCCGAAGGGGACGACCGCTCGATCGGGCCCTCGATTGCCCTGCCCCCACAGTCTTAAGAATGGCAGGGTTGGCATCCCTAGCCTGACGCTTGCGTCAAGGGTTGCGAACGAACATCTTTGGCTAGCGTTGTTGGACGCTGGCGTCGCGCGTCGACCCCAGCACTGGCCGGCGTCGAACAACGCCCAGGGAATGAAACCGTCGGAGTTTTTTGCGGCCTTGATCTCGGCAAAGCTTCGCAAAAGAGAAATTGTGTAGATGCGCCGACGGCGAAAGTTCGTCGCTGTGCTCGCGCTGCCGCGCTGGGTGCTGGATCAGGTCGGCGGCAGCCGCGCCCGGAAATAAAGCGCCGAGGTGATCACGAGCAGCACGCTGACGACCGAAGAGACGTATGCGCCCTGCACGAAGAAGGCGAGCCAGTCCAGTTCGACCGCGGCGAAGTTCTTAAACAGCAGCAAAGCGATCGAGCCGCAGTATCCGAACGTGTCGGCGAGATAGATGAGAAAGCCCGCAGTGCCGATCTGTCTGGAGGCGGCGATGAGCCGCTCGAACAGAACGGCGTTGTATGGCGTGTAACAGACAAAAAGCCCTCCGCCGGTCGCAATCATCCAGACCAGCCCATCGATGAGGCCCGCCTCGAAGGCGAGCGTGGCGAGGCCGATAGTGGCGGCCCCCAGCCCCATCAACATATGCGTTGCGAGCAGCGCGGCGCGGTTCGAGCGGATCCACATCATTGCGGCGAGCCCGGCGAGCGCGATCGCAGCGACCGGGGCCTCGCTCAGGCTGAACACGGCGGCGTCGTCGCCACGCCCCATCGCACGCCAAAGCTCCGCGGCGAAATTGTCCCGGAAGTCGCGAAAGGCGGTGAAGAGCACGTAGGCGACGACGAGCAGGGTGATGCCCGGGCCGAAGCGGGCGAGAAACATTTGGCGCGCAGCCTTGTCCATCGGAGCGCGTTTGGTTCGCGCTGCCTCGTCGTCGGCGCTGGGCGGTGGCAGCAAGGTGAGCCCGAACACCGAGATGGCCAGCAGCGGCAAGAACAGCGCGCCTGTCGCCGCAGGCATCCAGTACTCAGGCACAGCAAGAGACTGCATCGTCCAAACGCCGACGCTTTTGACCACGCCCGAGGACAAGATGAAGCTGACGCACAGAATTGCGCCAAGGGCCTCCGTCGTTTTTCGCCCCTCCAGATAACTGAACACGAGCCCCCAAATCAGCCCGAGCGGGAGGCCGTTGACGAACAACGCCAAGACCTTGAAGGGCGTCGGCAGCAACGCGAACGCGATCAGTGCGGCCCAGGCGACGCCGATGAGGCCGAGAATCGCCAAGCCGCGATGCGTACGTCCCAGTTCCGAAATGATTTTGATGCCGACCGCCTTGGATAGCGCGTAGCCCAGCACCTGCGCGATCACGAGCGCGATCTTGAAGTCGAGCGCGGCGGACCAGCCTTCCGGGTCGTCGAAGGTGGCGGCCGTAAAGGGCTTTCGGAACGCGTACATGGCGAAATAGGCGCTGAACGACGCAGCGCCGCCGAGCACGATGACGCCGAGCGCTTCCAAGCGCCGGCTGCGATCCTCGATCATGAACCCCGCTCCTCCGTGACCGCCGCTTTATCCGCGCGCTGGCACGACTTCGAAAGTGAATTATCGATGTCGTCCGTTCAAAGCGGGAGCGGACTGTGTTGCGCGAGGTTCTCTGCAGCGGCGAACAGGGATTTCAGCAACGGCGCCCGGCGCTGTTCGGCCTGGCAAATGAGATAGCCCATGAAGGTCGGCGTCTCGGCTTCGAACGAGATCGGGCGGTAGCAGACGCGCGGATCGGGCGGGCATTCGGCGGAGTAGAAAAAGCTGACGCCGAGTCCGAGCGCGATCGCTTCTCGGATAGCTTCGCGGGTGTGAAATTCGATGATTCGGCGCGGTACGATCCCCGCATGCTCCAGCAGGCGCTCGGATGCACGGCGGGTGCGCGATG
>Ga0247843_1007018_pt1 | contig 14203 bp, 13 predicted proteins | sample LaCruzMarch2017__FD_192420 | JGI IMG/M metagenome (GOLD analysis project Ga0247843, IMG submission 192420) | Freshwater microbial communities from meromictic Lake La Cruz, Castile-La Mancha, Spain - LaCruzMarch2017_8m | ecosystem: Environmental > Aquatic > Freshwater > Lake | place: Spain...
GGGCTGTGCTCTGTGAAAAGTCGCGTGCCGAATTCCTCAACGCCGAGTGATTTTCACTCTCCATTCCGTGAAATTCACTCAACGCCGAGTGATTTTCACTCTCCATTCCGTGAAATTCACTCAACGCCGAGTGGTTTTCACTCTCCATTCCGTGAAATTCACTCAACGCTGAGTGAATTTCACTCTCCATTGAGTGGGAGGACACTCAACACTGAGTGATTTTCACTCATCATTCCGTGGCAAACACTCAATGATGAGTGATTTTGAGACAGTGTTGTCTCAAAATCACTCATCGTTGTCTCTATTTAGAGTCTCGTTGGCACAAGTTTCGTCTGGTTGAGTGACCGAGTCAGAGCCGTTTCACCTGTCTGAGCTGAAGGAATGGGGTCAGTCAAAGATTCTTGACAGAATCTTGATTCTTGCCAACCGAGCGCCAGCGAGCAATGGGCCAATCATCAATTCTTGAAATGGTTATCAGATTTCTTGCTGACCCAAGTTGCGCACGGCCGACCGCTGGGAATTGAGGGAGGGGGGGCTTGAATGATTTTTTTCTGAAGATACAAAACGTTTGTCCGATCGGTGATCAAGTTTGTAACGGCGGGGGGTGGGGAAATCTCAAGAGGGGGGGGTGGCGATGAGTTGGGTGCGGGCTTGCGAGGCGCTGTCGCGCAGGGTTTCCGGCATCTCACCCCTTGGAAGTTCGCGCTGGATGTAGGAGCGCGGTCAACATTTCCATGGCGCAGCGGCGGGCCTGCGTGACGAATTTCTGAATAGTTGTGGGGTTCATGGTTTGAAGAGTTCCTTGAATCCGGGCGGCTTGATCTGCGCCAGGAGATGTTCAAGGATGAGCTTGCTGGCTTCACTTTTCTGTGGGGGGCCGGGAGAGCGGCGAACGGGGGCGCGAAGGCGGCATCGCGGCCGGTGGTGGCAATGCTCCAGAGGCGCGCGGCGGCGAGCTTGCCCCGGGCTTCTGAAATGTCCTCGTCGACCGAGACCACGAAAACGCGGTGGCGATTTTCCTCGAATCCGAATTTGGAGACGGGGACTTTGGTGAATCGGGGGAGCCAGTCGATGGATTCGGAGAGGGATTGAACGGGATGGGCGCTGATGGGCAAGCCGCCCCAGCGGCGGGTCAAGGGATCGATGATTTTCACACTTGGCTGTATGAACGAGGCCGCTTCCGGTAAACCGATTTTTTCAAGAAATCGAAAAAAAGTTTCCTCGAGCTTGAGGCCTCATCAGTTCAAGCCCCTTTCCGGTAAACCAGTTTTTTCCGGATTATGAATTTTAGCGGGATTCCAACTCGTGAATTCCAAGATTCGCCATCGGGTTTTGGCGTGAGAAGTCGTGGAATTGCCGCATCGATTCTGGAGTGGCGGAGGGTTTTCCCGGGAGGTCGAAAAACCGGACCGCGTTGATGAAGAACTCGTGGGTGAAGACGAGAATGGTTGCTGCATCGTGCGCGCGGAGGACTCGGATGGAGCGTTCGACCCGCTCAAGAAATTCCTCGAACGACTCGGCTCCCTCGCCATCACACGCCTGGGGATTCGATGCGGTCCAGTAGGCTTCGACCATTGGGCGGCGGTGTGCCGAGTTTGTGTTCCTGCATCGAGCGGGCGAGAGGTAGGTAAATTCATGGACTTCCAGAATCTCGACGCGGCAACCAAAGCGTTCGATGAGAGGTTGGGCGGTTTGTTGGGCGCGGCGGTAGGGGGAGGTCACGATGAGATCTGGTTCAGGACCGCCGTAGGCTTTTCCGAATTCCCGTGCGGCACTCCAACCGGTCTCGGTGAGTTCGATCGATGCCGGGTCGCTTGTGGAGTGTCCGGCATTGGCTTGGCTCTCGGCGTGGCGGATGAGTCGGATGCGTTTCATGATTTCGTTCCCTGGGTGGTCATCTCGAATTTGAGCGGGTCGAGATCGGTTTCGCCGTCCCAGCGGTAGGCGCAGAGGAAGCCGCCTTTGCCGAGGCCGTAGTCGAGGCAGGCCAGTCGGGGACTGACGGGCGCGGGTCGTTTGGCATCGACCGCGTAGTGGCCGAAGAAGGTGATGGGGGCCTCGGCGGGGTAGTCGATCTCCGGCGCGCCAGTGATCTGCACATCGGGAATGTCGGGGGTTTCGGGAAAAACTGCCTGACGGGCTGTGAGGCCGCGCACCGTTTTCCACCACTTGAGCCGGACATCGCGGCGCAGCGTGCCATCGGCGGTGCGGTGCTTGATGCCGCGCGGGAGCTTGGCCTCCGGGCCGTTGATCAGCCAGGAGAGGGTTTCGTTAGGGTTGGTGCCAAGGAGGCTGTATTTGACGAGTGTGTGGCCTTCGAGGGGCCCGGCTTGTTGGAGTTCCCGTGCGGCGCGGTCGCTCCAGGCTGCGTGCACGGCGCGCATCGGGCCGAGTTCAAGGGTGAAGGGAAGTTGAGCGAACCAGTCGATCCACTCCTGCATGCCCTCCTGGCCGATCTGGTCGAGGGTGGCTTGGTGTTGGGCAGTTTTTGTTTTGTTGTTCGGGCGGAGCGGGAGTCCGTCCGGGCCAATCGTGTGGTAGCGCATGGCGTTGACCTCGTGGTTGCCGAGGATCGCAAGTGCGTTTCCAGCCTCGACCATGGCCCGCACGGTTTCGAGCACTTCGCGGATCTTCGGTCCACGGTCGATGTAGTCGCCGAGGAAGACAACCTTGCGGCCCTCGGGGTGGGCGTGGCTGCCGTTGAGCGTCTCGTAGCCGAGCTTGGCGAGCATGGCGTGAAGTTCGTCCGCGTAGCCGTGGATGTCTCCGATGAGGTCGTAGGGTGGGTGGTTCATTTGCTCTCTCCTTGATTGGGTTTTCCGATCCGTTCGGCGAGACCTTCCAGAAGTCGCGCGAGAACGGGGTCGCCGAGGTTGATTTGGCCGAATTTCAGATTCTCAGTGATCTTGGGGAGGTTCGCGGCGATGAGGCGCAGCGGGTTGGCCGTATTGGCGGTTTCGATCGCGCGACGCTCGGTGGCATCTGCGATTTGGGCCGCCTCGGCAGCGTTGTGGTGGCGCTGGCGTTCGTTGGCGAAGCGCGCGGCTTCGAGGTTCTTTTCGATCTCGAGGATTTCGGCATCGGCCCGGGCGATCCGGCGTTGGCGTTCGACCTCGCCCTCCCGCAGGGTGACTGTGGCGTTGAGCTTGGCGAGTTCGGTTTCCGTCTGGCTCTCGGCGCGGAGGCGTTCGATTTCGGCCTCCTGACCGACCTTGTTCTTTGTGAGTTCGGTCTGGCGGGCGGTCTCGGCGGCTTGGAAATCGGCTTGGCGCTTCGCGTCGAGTTCCCTCATGGCGGCGTTCTCTTTGGCGATGATCTCGTCGGTTCCCAGTCGGCTGCGCTCGCTCTGCAGGCGGATGTTGTTGCGGTAGGGAGCCTGCATGTTCAGGAAGAGTTCGTCGGACATGATCGTAACTGTCTTGATCTCCACGGTGGCAATGTCGAGACCGAGTCGGTCGGCCACATCAGCGAGTTCAGCTCTCATGCGCTCGATGATCGCCCCGCGTTTGCGCAGGGCATCGTCCAAGCTGAGGTTCGCAAGCTCGCTGCGGATCGCCGACTCGACCACTTGGCGCAGGTGCGAGGCGATCGTCTCGAGGGCGAGGGAGGGATTGGTGAAGTCAATGGCCTCGATCGCCTTTTCTGGTCGAGCGATCGAGTAGATCGCAAAGCCCACAATTTCCACGCCTTGGTTCTCGGCCGTGATCTGGTCGGCTTGGAAAGCGACGGACTGCAAGGCCGAGGGGATCAGGTAGGCGCGGTCGATTCCCGGCAGGATGAACGCGGCCCGGCCCCTCCCGGCGAAGAGGGTTTTGCCGAGCCGTTGGTGCACGAGGAACTCGGCGGGGCTGGCCGCGACGAGTCCGATTCTTTTTCCGGTGGTGGTGGTTTTTGTCGTTTTCACGCCTGCAAGGTATTGAGGACTGCGAGAAACGACTATCCTTGGAGATTTCATATGGTATGACTGAATGGTCATGTATCAGAAAGTCCTCTCTCGCGCTGGGCTCTCGCTTGATCGGTTAGCGAACTTTTGCCAGTTCGCCGACCAGGGATCGATCGCGAAGGCGGCCAAGGGGGACATCATCCGTCAGTCACTCATCAGCCGACAAATCCGCGACCTGTCGGAATTTTTTGGAGTTGAACTCGTCCGCAGAAAGGGGCGGGGGCTTGAGCTTACCGGGCCCGGGCGCGAGTTGGCAGCCATCGGGCGGAGCCATTTCACGAGTCTGAATGACTTTCTCGCCCGTTGCGAAAACACGGAATGGACGGCGCGAATCGTCGCCTCCAACAGTGTCGGGTTTTGGCTTGTTCTGCCCGCGATTGAGAAGGTGCGCGCCCGCATGCCGAATGTGAGAATCGAAATCCACCACGAGCAGACACGCGAGATGGCCACGGCGACGCGAGAGGGAACCTACGATCTGGCGTTCATTAGGAAGGACGCGATCCTGCCGGGACTCAAGAGCCGGGTGCTGCGCAAGGTTGGGCATTCGTTTTTGGTTCCGAAAAAGTTGTCGCCCCAAGCGCCCCGAGACTTGGCGAAGGCGTTGGATTCGTTTCCTGCCGCGCTGCCGATTGGCGGACGCATGAGGGAGGTGCTCGAGCAAAGCGCGGCAAAGCGGGGATGCGAATTGAAGGTATCGGTGGCCTGCACCTCCTATCTGCACGCGGCCAAGGTGCTTGAATCCGAAACCACATCCGCCGTGCTTCCCGATCTGGCCCTGCCGTTCCTCGACCAACGCAATTATCACGCGCTGCCGATGCCCGAGAAGTTCACTCTCTGCCTGGTGTGGAGCGCACGGAATGTGGCAACGAGGCCTGCGCTGGCCGAACTGGTCGAGATTTTTGGAGAGATTCTTGCAGACAGGTGAGGCTCTAACGCGCTCCCGGAATCACAATCACCCGCGTCGATTTCTCATCCTTCTTTCCCGATGTGGGGCTCCCGCGCGTGATGAGCGAGGAACCGAGTGGCGAGGTGGACCAGGATGAGCCCGAATTTCCGCGGGTCTGAAACGAATTCCCGAGCGGTGAGGTGGTGAGTGTTGAGCCGGTCTTGGTGTCGCGGGTGATGAAGGAATTGCCGAGTTTGCTGGTGGTCTGCTGCTGCCCGCCGGGGCCTCGCGTGACGTATGAGTTACCGACCTTGCTCGTCGTCCAGGTGTTGCCTTTGGAATCGCGGGTGACTGTGGAGGAGCCGAGTTGCGAGGTGGTGAACGATTGGCCACCTGGGGAGCGGGTGATGTAGGAGTTGCCGAACTTGGTCGTGGTCGACTGCCCCGTGCCAGTCACCGGAATGACGAGTGGCGCTGCGGGTTTCTTGGCGGGTTCCTTGTCTTTTGCTTGGAGGGGGAGCGAGATTGCGAGCATTGCGCAGGCGAAAAGAATTGATGGCGGAAGTCTCATGGGTTGAATTTGGCAGAGGCTTGATTTTTCGCAAACCATCGAGGCAGGGGTTTTCAGAGACCGGAAAATTCTTACGGTTCCCTTTTGGTTGGTTGGGTTGCTTGAGATTTCTTGGGAATTCCCGACACGTTTTTTTCAGACAAAACAGACTCGACCAGCAACGTGTAAAAGCCTGCATGGCTGGAGAGCCCTTTATTCATGGGGGTTTGCGGGGGTTTTAGGGGGTCTTGGAAGTGGCAGCGCCTACGGGATTCGAACCCGTGCACCAGCCTTGAGAGGGCTGTGTCCTAACCCCTAGACGAAGGCGCCGTGGGATGGAGAACGTAGGCTGCGGAGAGGGTTTGACAAGGGGAAAGAATCGGGCGGGAGGACTCTGCGGGGATAACGACTTGACGAAAACGGGCAGGTCGTGAGAGTGGGAGCTGTGCTGCGCGTGTTGCGGAGTGCGTTTTTGAATATGGTTATTTATGTGAAGCCTGGCTGTTTTTGGTGTGTGGATGTGCTGAATTGGCTGAAGAAGCGGGGCATGTCCCACACGGCGGTGGACGTGTTTGCGGACCGGGCGGGGTTTGATCGCATGCGGGAGATTTCGGGCCAGACCAAGGCGCCGACTTTGGAGATGCCGGATGGCGATGTGCTGGCGGATTTCGATGTGAGCGAACTCGAGCGTTTTCTGGAGGCGCGAGGGGGGCGATGATTTTCGAGGTCATGGTTGTGGTCGGAGCGGGGGTGCTCTCCACGGCGCTGCGCAGTTTCGAGAATCAAGCGCTGTTTCGTGTGGGCACTCTGGGTTTTGTGGCGACTTCGTTCATGGCGGGATGGTTGCTTGGCGGCAGCGTGCTGCTTGGGGTGGTTTTTGCTTCGACCTGGTTTCTTCTCCCGTGGTTGGAAATCCTGACGCGTGTGCGCAAGCTGCGGTTGCCGCTCAATCGGGCACTGGAGAAAAGCCCGCCGCCATCGGCGAGCAAGTTTCCCGATTTTTCGGAACTCTCCGACGAGATGGAGGCGGTTGGTTTCGAGCATGCCGATGATGTGGATTGGAAGCATGATGAGACGCGTCAATTTTACCGTCTGTTTTATAATGCGGAAAGACGGGTGGCTGCGGCCATCTGTCTCGTCGAGCAGGAACGGTTCACTTTTTTCTATGTGACGCTGACATCCCGCGCCACGGATGGACGTGTTTTAATGACTTGGAATTATCCCTTTTCCTACGGCATGCACCTGCTTCCCCAGATGGTGTTGAACCGGGTGGACGAGGACTTGGACATCGGGCAACTTGCCGAAGCGCATGCAACCTTCCTCTCCGGGCTTTCGATCGAGACTTCGGCTCTTGAGGCGAGGGAGATCCAGTCGCTGCGGGGGGATGTCGAGACCGAGCTGCGCAGCCAACTCGAGCACAATATTGCCCGGGGCATCCTGACGCGCGACGGGGAGCACATGATCCGCTACTCGCTGCGCGGGATGTTTTTTTTGTGGGGTCAGTTTCTGCGCGAGTTTGTGCGGTTTTCCTAATCCTGGCGGGTTAGACTCGGAAGATGGCGCCGAGTTTTTTACCGAGGATGAGGCTGGCTCCGATGATGGTCACGGCGAGGAAGCCCATTGCCCAGACGCCGAGGGCACTGGCGACGAAGCGCCCTTCGCCGAGCAGTTGGTAGAGTTCGTAGATGGCCTTGGTGATGGGGAAGTCCTGCTGTTTTTGGGCAAGGATGAGCGAGTCACTCACCTCGAGCATGGCGAAGGAGAAGGCGAGCAGTCCGCCTGCGAGCAGGTTGGCGGCGATGAGGGGGATTGTGATTTTGCGGAGTGTCTTGAGGGGCGGGCAGCCGAGGTTCTGGGCGGCTTCCTCGAGGGTGACGCTGGTTTGCTGGAAGCCTGCGGCGGCGGAGCGGACGACGTAAGGTAGGCGGCGCACGGAGTAGGCGATGACTAGGATCACAAGCGGGTCGACTGTCGGGTTGAGGAAGGCAAAAAATTTTCCCTCTTGGGTCATGGCGAGGTAGCCGAAAGCGAGGACGAGACCTGGCACGGCGAGGGGCAGCATGGCCAGGGCATCGAGAATCTGTCGGCCGACGAGTTTTGTTCTCACAACGACGTAGGCGATGGCGACTCCCACAATCAAATCGAGAATCGTCGCGAGGCCCGCGTATTTGAGGCTGTTTTGAATTGATGGCAGGGTGAGGTTGTGGCCGAGTGCGGCTTCGAAGTGGGAGAGGGTCCAGCCGCTTGGGAGAATCGTCTGATACCAGTCGGTGGAGAAGGCCACCATGAGCACGCCGATATGGGGGAGCACGGCGAGGAAGGTGACAAGTCCGAAGGCTCCGGAGCAAAGGAGGCCGGTCGCGAGCCCGGCGCGCCGGGGGCCGCCTTGGCTGGTCGCCTTTGGCATCATGGCATGGGCATCGCGGCCGAAGACGAGCTTGCTGGCCGAGTAGAGGAGGACTGTTGCGCCGAGCAGCACGACTACGAGAGCGAAGGGAAACGGGTTTCCCCCAATATCCTTGATGCCATAAAAAATCTGGACCGAAGTGACGCGGGTGAAGTCGAACATGAGGGGGACGCCCAGCTCGGTGAATGACCAAATGAAAACGATCGTCCCACCGGCAAAGACTCCGGGCATGATGAGCGGGAGCGTGATGCGGCGGAACTTGCGGAAGCCCGTGCATCCGAGGTTTGCGGCAGCCTCATCCATGGCGGGGTCCACATTGGCCAGAGCGGCGAGCACATTGAGGTAGAGAATGGGGTAGAGGTGAAGGGCGTTGAGGACGATGACACCCCAAAGCCTCCCCTCCCCCAGCCAGTCGACCGGTTGGTGGGCGTCGAGGATTCCGAGGCTTTGCAGCAGGGCGTTGAGGGCGCCTTGCTGGCCGAGGATTTGCTTGATGCCGATGGCTCCCACGAAGGGTGGCATGATCATGGGAACGAGAATCAGTGCGCCCAGGATCGATTTTCCAGGGAACAAAAACCGATCACTCGCCCAAGCAAGCGGGATGGCGATCAAGCCGGCGAGGAGGGTGCTCCAGAGGCCCATTTGGAAGGAGTTCCAGAGCCCCTCGAGGTAGAGTGGGTTTCGAAACACCTCGCCGATGTAGTCCATCGTAAACATGCCGTCGGAGCCAATGAAAGCCCCGCGCAGGGTCTCCGCGATGGGCCAGATGAAGAAGAGGGCAAAGAAGACGACAGTGAAAAAAAAGACGAGCTTGGCGAATTTCTGGGACATGTGGATTATTTTCCCTCCTGCGCGAGGCGGGCGGCTTCGCGGTATTGGGCCCGGAATTGATCGGCGAGTTCCTTGGCGAGGCGGACTTCATCGATGCGGTTTGGGGAGGCGAGCGCGTCTTTGAGCGTGGTGCGGGCGGCCTGGTAGTTCACTGCCTGAAGGTCTGAGAATTTTTTATAGGCTTGGCGGGGGAAGCCTGCGGTCTTCAAGGCTTGCCAGGACTCAACCTGCTCGTCGTGGAGGTCGAGACACATGACACGGATCACGAAGCCCATGACCCGGAAGAGCGGGGCGGTCCACTCTGCGTGATAGGTGAAAAGCTTCGCCTCTTCGTAGGGAAGGACATGGGGGTCGGAGCGGCAGGAGGCGAATTCCGGCGCGTAGAGTTCCTTGCGGATCGGAAGGCGTCGAAGGGCATATTTTGTTGGGCCACCTGGAGCGCCGACCTTGAAATTCCAGAGTTTCTGCCCCTCCAGCGAGAGCACAAAGGCGATGAACTCCTCGGCCGCCGCGCGGTTGGGTGCACCGCGCAGGAGGCCGATGGGATCGACGCCCACCGAGGAACCGCCGGCGGGGGTGAAGTATTGGAGGCGGGAGGGGGTATCGCCGATTTGCACGGCCTCGCTTTGGAAGCGCCCGTAGAAGTCAATGCACATGCCGATGGCGGCGTCGCCGAGGGAGACATCGAGAGGGATTTTCGGGGCCGAGTCGGTGAAGTAGCGGGCGTTGGCGGAGGCGGCTTGGATGATCTCGAGGCCGCGCGTCCACCCGATGGCGAGCACGTCCTCGTCGGCGCTGCCGACGCTGTCGACGAGTTCCTGCATTTGCTGTTGGATCACCATTTCAAAGGCCTTTGCGGCGGAACCGCTCTTGGTGGGATCCGCGAGGGCGACTTGTCGGAGGAAGATGGGGTTGGTGAGATCCCGCCAGGAGCTGGGGAGTTCGTTTACGCCGAGGCGGCGGAGCGAGTCGGCGTTGTAGCAGATGCCGAAGGACGAGAGGCACGCTCCCACCCAGAGGTGGCGGGGGTCGTAGAACGTTTCGCCAGAGACCTTCTGCGGAATCGAATCGTCGGAGAACCAAGTGGGATGGTTGGTGATGACATCGGTCGGAACCAGTCGGCCTGCCTTGGCCTGCTGGGTGAAGTCGTAGGCGCCTCCTCCGAAAAACAGATCGATGCCGATGCCGGTCTCCGAAGCGAGAAAGGTGCGGCGAGCGGCCTGCGCAGGGGAGTCATCCTGCGGATTCACGGGGAGGGTGACGTTTGGATTGTCGAAGGCCCCGGCAACGGCGGGAGTCCAGGCCCGGCCTTGCGAGGTCCAGGAATTTTGGAAGGAGGCGAGGTATTCGCCGGCAAGGAAGCGGGCGATCTCGCTGGTGCCGCCCGGCAGACGCCAATCGAGTCGGATCGAGCGACCGGTCTTGTTTTTGTAATGACTGACGAAGGCCAGTGTGAACTCGTGCCGCACGGCTTCGTTGTGCGGAGAGACGATGACGAGTGCCTCATCCGCGGCGGCGAGGAGATTTTGATCGGGCTTGAGGGCGAAGGGCAAGGCGATGACGAGAGCGAGAGCCACTGCGACGATGAGAATCCGCGAACCGATGGAGTCGTCCTTGGGTTTCATGCCGGGGGCTCAGGGCTGGAGGAGCACAACGTCGTCGGGATCGGCGACGGCGAAGAAGTCGTGACCTGGCGTGCGGGCCGAGAGGTGCGGATTGAGTTCCAGGATTTTGAGATCCAGGCCCTGTGCCGCGAACCGGTATTGGGCGACTTCGCCGAGGTAGATGGACTCCCCGATGAGGCCCTTGATGCCATTTGAGGAGGGGGCCTTGTCACGAAGAATCCAGCTCTCCGGGCGCACGGAGAGGACCACGTCCGTTCCTGCGGACGGCTTCCAGAGGGGATCGCCGAGGTGGCCCTCGAAGGGGCCGTGCGCGGTGCCCACCACTGCCTGGGTGCCTTGGATCGAGAGAATTTTTCCCGGCAGGAAATTTGTCTCGCCGATGAAGTCTGCCACGATCTGGCTGTTGGGGCGGCGGTAGACTTGCTCGGGGGTGCCTATCTGGGCGATGCGGCCGCCTTCGAGGATTGCCATGCGGTCCGAGATGGAGAGGGCCTCTTTTTGATCGTGGGTCACGTAGATGGCGGTGAGTCCGTTTTCCTTGCAGACGCGGCGGATGCCGGTGCGCATTTCGAGGCGCAGCCGAGCGTCGAGATTTGAGAGTGGCTCGTCGAGCAGGAGGCAGCGCGGGCGAATGACGAGGGCGCGGGCGAGTGCCACACGCTGTTGTTGGCCCCCGGAAAGTTGGGCGATTTTTCGCTCGGCGTAGTCCTCCATCTGCACAGATTCGAGTGCAGCCCGCACCCGTTTGCGAATCTCGGGAGCAGGGACCCGGCGCTCCTCGAGTCCGAAGGCCACATTTTTGGCAACCGTCATGTGCGGCCAGAGGGCATAGCTCTGAAACATCATTCCCGTGTTGCGCTTGTGCGGCGGCTGGCGCGTCACATCCTCGTCGCCGAAAAGAATCCTGCCGGCATCGGGAATATAGAAGCCGGCGATGTTGCGAAGGAGTGTGGTTTTTCCACATCCGCTCGGGCCGAGGAGGAAGAACAGCTCGCCTGGTTCGATGCGCAGGCTGATGCCGTTGAGGGCGGTGACTTCGCCGAAGTTTTTAACCAAGTTTTCAATCGTGATAGCAATCATGCGCGTCAGCCCAAGGACCTAACCGTCGGGATGCTACAGGGCAATCTTTCGAAATGTTACGAAATTGTCACATCGAAATGCCTCCGTGTGCGGGTGCTTGGAAAAAGCAGAGCACTGTGAGGAGTTGGCAAACCCCGCCTGCGGCACATAGAGTTGGGGGCATGCAAAGCTGGCTGTCGGAGATCGCAAAGGGAATTCTGGCGTCCTACGAGGACGTTGGGGGATTGAACAATACAGACCGTCACAATTTGCCTTCGAAACGTGCGCTGGGCGGGCTGTGCGAACGGTTGCTGCAATTTTTGTTTCCTGGATTCCACGACGAGAAACCCATCCATAAGAGCGAGCTTGCAGCCATCACCGAGGAACGGCTTGGAGTGCTGGCCGCTCAGTTCGAGGATCAGATCGCAAAGAGCCTGAGTGTGCCGGATCCCGAATGCCCGCAAGACCGCGCACACGTTGTGTTGATGCGGTTTCTCGAGCAGTTGCCTGCGATACGGGAGTTGCTTCGCACGGACATCGTGGCGGCCTACGAGGGCGACCCGGCAGCGCAGAGCGATGAGGAGATTATCCTCTCGTATCCGTTCATCGAGGCGATTGCGATCCAGCGCTGCGCGCATCTCCTGTATGCCGAGAACGTGCCGCTCTTGCCACGGATGATGACGGAATGGGCGCACGCGAGAACGGGAATCGATATCCACCCGGGTGCGCAGATCGGGGCGTATTTTTTCATCGACCATGGGACGGGGGTGGTGGTCGGCGAGACGTGTTGCATTGGACGGCGGGTCAAGCTCTATCACGGCGTCACGCTGGGGGCGCGAAGTTTTGCGAAGGATGACGCCGGCCACATTGTTAAAGGCGGGAAGCGCCACCCCGAGGTGGGCAACAATGTGACGATTTACCCAAACTCCACGATTCTAGGTGGGGAAACACATATTGGCGACGGCAGCACCATCGGCGCCAACGTTTTCCTCATGCAGAGCGTGCCGCCGGGATCACTCGTGGTTTACGAGGAAAAACAATTGCGTATCCTAGATAAGCCGCGCTAGAGAACGCGGAAGAATACGACATGGTTTATCTGGACTATAACGCCACCACGCCGCTCGCCCCGGGAGTCCGGGACGAAATGCTTCCATTTTTGGACGAGGCGTATGGGAATCCCTCATCGATCCATGCGGCAGGCCGCCGGGCCCGGGCCGCAGTGGATGACGCCCGAGACCGCCTCGCTGCCGTGCTCGGTGTGAAAGCGCATGAAATCATTTTCACCGGGGGAGGCACCGAGTCCTGCAATCTCGCCGTCATCGGGCTTGCCCAAGCCAACGCGGCGCGAGGAAAACATCTTATCGTTTCCGCCATCGAGCATCATGCTGTGCTTCACGCTGTCGAGCATTTGAGGGACACCGGGGGCTTTGAGGTCACGATCCTGCCGGTGGATGCCAAGGGGATTGTGGATCCCGAGATTTTGGAATGCCTGATTCGCGAGGACACCACGGTGGTCTCGGTGATGCATGCGAACAATGAGACAGGAGCGATCCAGCCTCTGGAGGAATTGGCCGCCGTATGCGGGGCACGTGGCGTATTTTTCCACACCGACGCCGTGCAGACTTTTGGAAAAATCCCCGTGAATCCGCGCCTGCCCGGGCTTTCCGCCCTCTCGATTGCGGGGCATAAATTTTATGGACCAAAAGGAGTGGGAGCGCTTTTCGTGGGGGCGGGCATCGCGCTGGCTCGCACGGCGCATGGTGGTTCGCACGAGAATTCCCGGCGTCCCGGCACGGAAAATGTGGCAGCTATTGCAGGGATGGCCGCTGCGGCGGAAATTGTGACTTGCCGCGCCGCAGAGGACTCCACCCGCCTTGTTCCGCTTCGCGAGAGGCTCTGGGAGCAGATCCAAGCGAGTTGCCCGCAGGCTCTACGCAATGGCGACCCTGTCCGTTCTCTTGCAAATACCCTGAACGTGAGCTTCCCCGGAGCCGATGGCGAATCGCTTTTGATGGGCCTTGATTTGGAGGGGGTGTGTGTCTCGAGCGGTTCCGCCTGCATGGTCGGATCGATCCAGCCCTCGCATGTATTGATTGCGATGGGGGTCGCTCCGCGCACCGCCTTGGCGACTGTGAGATTTTCGATGGGCCATGCCACGACCGAGGCGGAAATTGATCGAACTACCGCGGCCGTGGCCCATGTGATGCGGTTGCAACCCAAGTTTGCCGCATGAAATACAAGCAACTGGTTCTGGACTTTGGACGCTCGGTGATGCGGCGGGTGCGCGGGACGCCGGATGAGCTGAAAAAACCGAGCAGTAAGACGCGCCTGCGGCAGGACCCGTTGCTTGAGGATTTCGCGAATCAGCTTCTCAAGGCTGCAGGGTGCCAAGAGTTGCGTGCCCACGTGTTCTGGAATCCCGGACTTCGAACGACGGCTGGCCTGGCAATATGGCGTAACCGGACGGTGGTGTTGAATCCCAAGCTGCTCGAGGTTTCGTCGGCCGAGGTGCACCGCACGCTGCGCCACGAACTCGCCCATCTTCTGGCGAAGCACCGGGCTGGGCGGCACCGGATCGATGCGCACGGCGCTGAGTGGCGGCTCGCCTGCGTGGATCTGGGCATTCCCAACGAAGCACGCTGCCATGAACTGCCGTTCAAACGCCGCCGGGTCACTCGCAAATTTTTCTATGCCTGCCCGGAGTGCGGCACTGTTCTTGCCCGAGTGAAGCCTCTCCGTCAAAAAGCGGCTTGTATCAAATGCTGCCGCAAGCACAACGGCGGAAAATACCAAGACCGCTTCCGCTTCCGCCCCATCGAGCGTCCGGACAAGATGGCAGCCTGAGGTTACGAAATTTTCACAATTCCGGTGTTTCCCCATCGGTCAGGCCGCCGCAAAAGTG
>Ga0247843_1007021_pt1 | contig 14201 bp, 9 predicted proteins | sample LaCruzMarch2017__FD_192420 | JGI IMG/M metagenome (GOLD analysis project Ga0247843, IMG submission 192420) | Freshwater microbial communities from meromictic Lake La Cruz, Castile-La Mancha, Spain - LaCruzMarch2017_8m | ecosystem: Environmental > Aquatic > Freshwater > Lake | place: Spain...
TTATGGATCATGAAAAAATAGGGGCGGATTATTTGCGTAAACAGGGATTCTCGGAGCAAATTGCAAAGCTGGTGGGGTCTCATGTAGAAGCAAAACGATATCTTACTAAGAAATACCCCGACTATTTTGATAAATTATCGGATGCCAGTAAAAAAACCTTAGAGTTTCAAGGTGGAAAAATGTCGGAAGAGGAGGTTGTTAAATTTGAAATGGACGACATGTCAAAATTGTATGTCTCTTTGCGATTATGGGATGAAAAAGCAAAGGAAATGAACCAACCTATCCCCGATTTGGGGCATTATAAAAATATGATGTTAAAACATCTTTCAGAAAATAAAGTATGAGCATAGAACTTGTAGTATTTGATATAGCCGGAACCACTGTGGCAGATCATGGTGAAATTGCATTAGCCTTTCAGTCGGCTTTAGCCAATTTTGGCTACCATATTCCTGTTGAAAAAATTAATCCCCTTATGGGTTATAAAAAGCCAGAAGCCATTAAACGAATGCTAATGGAATTTGAAGGCGATTCCGGAAAAATAACCGGGGATTATATAGAATCCATCCATAGAAAATTTGTTGATATCATGGTGGATCATTACCGAACCACCGATGAATTGCAAGCCCTACCCTTTGCGGAAGAAATTTTTGAATACCTTCATTCAAATAGCATAAAAATTGGATTAGATACAGGGTTTAGTAAGGAAATTACGGATGTAATAATAGATAGACTAGGATGGCTGAGAGACAAAAAGATTGATTGTTATGTGTGCAGCGATGAAGTGGAACAAGGAAGACCTTATCCATTTATGATTACCAATATAATGGAAAGATTGAATATTACAGATGCTTCAACGGTTATAAAAGTAGGAGATACGGAGGTGGATGTTAATGAAGGACTAAACGCAGGATGCAAATATAGCATTGCGGTAACCACGGGTGCATTTTCGGAAGATGACTTAAAACCTTACAACCCATCTTATATTATTAACAGCCTGGAAGAGTTAATACCCATCATTGAAAAGGGATAAGTTTTTATTATGAACGAAATGCCCTTAGTGAATGCTAACCAAAAAATAACCCAATGGTTGAATCATTCAACCTTGGCATTTGTTGGGTACGCCTCCTTAACAGTCTTTGTTATTTACACCAGCATGTATGGGTTTAGAAAACCCTATACTGTGGGCGTTTATAGCGATATTTTTTTTATGGGTATATCGTATAAAGTGTGTTTGGTTATAGCTCAGGTGATTGGATATATGATCAGTAAATTTTATGGGATAAAATTTATTTCCTCCATGAATCCAAAGCACCGGGCAAATTACATTTTAGTGTTTATTGGCATTGCTTGGTTGTCTTTATTACTATTTGCTATAATACCACCACCTTATAATATTATTTGCATGTTTATTAATGGCTTGCCATTGGGTATGGTTTTCGGTTTGGTTTTTGGATTTATAGAAGGACGAAGGACCACGGAAATTATGGGAGCCATACTCGCTGTCAGTTTTATTTTCGCTTCGGGCTTGGCAAAGACAATAGGTAAATGGTTGCTTTTGGATTTTAATGTTTCGGAATGGTGGATGCCGTTTGCTTCTGGCGCTATTTTCGTTATTCCCTTGATTCTGTTTGTATGGTTGCTCCGCCAATTACCACCACCCTCATCCGATGATATTGCTTCAAGAAGTATCCGATTGCCCATGACTCAACTAGAAAGAAGGCATTTTTTAAAGCAATTTGGTATCCCTATGGCCACGGTGGTTATTGCTTATGCTATTTTTACAATTGTTCGAGACTTTTGTGAAGATTTCGGAAATGAGTTATGGTCGGAAACCGGTTATAAAAACAATGCAGGGATATTCGCAAAAACAAACACGATTATTTCCTTGGTTGTGTTGGGATTTATCGCGGGTTTCTTCTTTATAAAAAATAATTCGAAAGCCTTTCGGTGGGCACATTATCTGGTAATATTTGGTTTGGTGTTACTTACCGTTTCAACGTTTTTTTATAACCGTGGCAACATCTCCACCCTTAGTTGGATGTTAACAGCTACCTCGGGTTTGTATCTGGCATATCTTCCATTTAATTGTCTATATTTTGAACGCATGCTATCAACCTATAAAATGTCGGCGAATATTGGCTTTGCCATGTATATTGCCGACGCCTTTGGTTATTTGGGAACCGTATTGGTGCTTCTTGTAAAAGAATTCATAACCATAAAATATTCATGGGTTGATTTTTTTTCCTTTTTATTTTATTCAGCAGGGTTAATAGGGATTGTTTTAATTTCAATGACCTTAATACTTCATACTCGTTTATTTAAAAAGTTAAATGCAACAGAATAAGACAGCCTTTGTAATAGGAGCAGGCATTGTAGGATTGGCCACTGCCCGGGCATTATCCCTTAAAGGATTTAAAGTAACAGTAATTGAACGTTCAGAAAAGGCTGTTGGAGCATCTATCCGTAATTTTGGAATGATTTGGCCAATTGGTCAACCTAGTGGAGAATTATATAACCGGGCCTTACGAAGCAAACACATTTGGAAGGAAATAGCAGATAACATTGGACTGTGGTATGAAGAGGCTGGAAGTTTGCACGTTGCCCATAATGAGGATGAATGGGAGGTTCTTAAAGAACTTTACGAGATATTTGATAAAGAAGGCAGGCCAGTAAGACTGCTAAATAAGGAAGCCATTGCCACTTCCTATAGTAGCGTTAATAGCCAAGGGTTATTGGGAGGTTTATATAGTTCCACGGAGACTATTGTTGATCCAAGAGAAGCCATAGCTTCAATTCCAAACTATTTGAAAGAGCAGAATGGGGTGGAATTTATATGGGGAAAAGCCATCATTCAGGTGGAGAGCAATTTTATTTGGTTGGATGGAGTAAAGTTAGAAGCGGATGTCGTATGTATCTGTACGGGTGTTGATTTTGAAATACTTTATCCTGAAATATACAATTCTTTGGAGATAACGAAATGTAAATTACAGATGTTGCGGTTTGCTCCCCATTCCATACAGAAGCGGTTCGGAATCTCGTTATGTGGGGGGTTATCCTTAGCCCATTATAACAGTTTTAAAGTAGCGCCTTCACTTCCAAAATTACAGAAAAGATATATGGAAGAAATGAGTGAATATGTGAAATGGGGAATACATGTGATGGTATCACAAAACGGCAAAGGAGAGTTAACTGTTGGCGATAGTCATGAATACGGGCTCACCTTTGATCCTTTTGATAAAATCCATATCAACACCTTGATTTTAGAGTATTTGAACAAATTTGTTTTGACCAATGATTGGAAGCCAATTGAAACCTGGCATGGGGTTTATTCAAAAATGACAAATGGAGAATCAGGCCTTTTTATGGAAGTTGCAAAAGATGTATTTATTATAAACGGAGTGGGAGGTGCAGGAATGACCTTGAGTTTTGGTTTTGCCGAAGAAGTATTACAACGTATTTAATTTAATCTTTATAAAAATGAAACACCTATTATTATTTTTCCTGGCACTATCGTTCTTTAGTCATTCTAAAGGTCAAACTACCAAAGAAATGGAAGATAAACGAATACATCTTCCTAATTCCTGGAGTCTTACACCAGTAGGAAAAAGTTTGGCACTAGGGGATTTACCTCTTAATTTCGAGGTTTCTAAATCAAAGAAGTATTTGGCTGTAACCAATAATGGCCAGAGTAAACAAAGCATTCAGATAATTGATGTTAAAGAACAAAAAGTCGTTTATGAAATGCCCATTCGGAAATCCTGGGTTGGATTAAAATTCTATGATAATGATAAATTTTTATTTGTCAGCGGTGGTAATGATAATTTTATTTTAAAGTATGCTTTTAACAAAGGAAAGCTAACGTTATTAGATTCCATTATACTTGGAGATAAATGGCCCAATAAAATTTCACCGGCGGGGATTGAAATTGATGAGCAAAAAAAGGTACTCTATGTGGTATGTAAGGATAATAATGCGTTGTATTGCATTGATTTGGTAACACAGAAGATTACCCAACAAATTCCATTACCCGGTGAGGCTTATACGTGCAAATTATCACCAGTAAAGCAAGAGTTATTTATTTCATGCTGGGGTTGCGCCAAGATTCTTGTATTTGATATCGCTGCCAAACGAATTAAAGTAGAGATAAACGTTGGAAGTAATCCAAACGATTTGTGCATAAACAAGGAAGGCACCTTTTTATTTGTAGCCAATGCCAATGATAATTCCGTTTCAGTGATTAATCTTCAGAATTATGAGGTGATGGAAACCCTTAATTGCGCGCTTTACCCCAATTCATTAATGGGATCTACAACGAATGGCGTTTCATTAAGTGCGGATGAAAAAACGATTTATATCGCTAATGCCGATAATAATTGTTTGGCCGTATTTGATGTAAGCAAACCTGGTAGCAGTACCTCAAAAGGATTTATTCCGGTAGGGTGGTATCCAACGGTGGTTAGGGTAGTTGGTAGTACGTTGTTTGTAGCCAACGGTAAAGGATTTACGTCACTCCCTAATCCAAATGGGCCTAACCCTGTAAACAAAAAAAGTAAGTTGTCTTATCAAAAAGGCGACCTTGATAAACCCAAAGAGGTGCAATACATTGGCGGATTATTCAAGGGGACAATGAGTATTATTCCGGTTCCCGATGAAAAACAACTTGTTATTTATTCTCAAGCCGTTTACAACAATACACCCTATACAAAAAGCAAAGAAGCAATGGCCGAAGGGGAAAAAGGGAATCCAATTCCACAAAAAATCGGACAAACGAGTCCGATTAAATATGTTTTTTATGTTATTAAAGAAAATAGAACCTATGATCAGGTTTTATCAGATATGCCTGGGGGCAATGGTGATACCAGCTTGCTATTATTTGGAAAAAACATTACCCCGAATCAGCATGCTCTTGCTAAGGAATTCGTGCTTCTGGATAATTTTTATGTAGACGGCGAAGTAAGTGCCGATGGTCATAATTGGAGCATGGGAGCATATGCCAGCGATTATCTTGAAAAAACATGGGTAACCAGCTATGGAGGACGTGGCGGTGAATATGGTGGTGAAGGTGGCAGAGAAATAGCAAATAATAAAAATGGTTTTCTATGGAATCAGGCCGAAAGGGCAGGGGTAACTTTTCGAACCTATGGTGAGTTTGCTGATAACTACATGCCTAACATACCTGTTTTGAAGGATCATTTTTGCAGATATTATACCAGCTGGGATGAATCTGTGAGGGATACGACAAGGTTTGGTCAATGGAAGAAGGATTTTGATTCCCTTTTGGCAATTAATAAATTACCACAGTTAAACACCTTGAGATTTATCAATGATCACACCGAAGGATTAAGATTGGGAAGGCCAACACCATACGCCCATGTTGCCGACAATGATTTGGCAGTTGGAATGTTCGTTGAATATTTAAGTAAAAGTCCTATCTGGGAACAATGTGCGGTATTTATACTCGAGGATGATGCCCAAGATGGACCGGATCATGTGGATGCGCATCGAAGCACAGCCTACTTAGCAGGGGGGTATGTAAAACGTAATTATGTCGATCATACCATGTATTCTACATCTTCTATGTTGCGAACCATGGAATTAATTTTAGGAATTCCACCCATGACTCAGTATGATGCTGCGGCAACCCCTATGTGGCGTTGTTTTAATACCACACCTAATCTAACTCCTTTTACAGCATTGCCTTTACAAACCGACATCAATGCCAAAAATATAAAAACAGGATATTGGCAACAAAAAAGTGAGACATTTGATTTTTCAAAAGAAGATCGGATTAACGACAGGGAATTTAGTGAGGTAATATGGAAGGCAGTGAAAGGTGAACATTCAGTATTACCTGCTCCTAAAAGAGCGGCTTTCGTGAATAATACCAAGAAAGACGAGGATTAATTTTTACTAATTATTACGAGGTTCTTGAATTCCAGTTTGGTATTCGAAACTTAATGCTTGAAATGCCTTTTTCCCGTGATCACCATGGCCATATTATGTTCATTGCAATAATCTATTGATAATTGATCTTTAATTGATCCACCTGGATGTATAACTGAAGTAATTCCGGCATGGTGGGCTATTTCAACACAATCGGGAAATGGAAAAAAAGCATCGCTAGCCATCACTGCGCCTTTGATATCAAATCCAAAATGGGAGGCCTTTTGAATAGCCTGGTTTAAGGCATCCACCCTGCTGGTTTGACCTGTTCCAGAAGCTAAAAGTTGATTGTTTTTGACTAATATTATTGCATTGGATTTGGTATGTTTCACTAGTATGTTGGCAAATAACATATCAGATACTTCTTGCCTTGTGGGTTCTTTCATGGTAACAATTTTTAAATCGTCTGCAGTTTCTATATATGTATCCCTGTCTTGTGTTAGTAAACCGTTCAACACAGAACGGGTGGATTTATCAGACCTCCTGGTGTTTTGCAGTTCTAGAATGATCCTGTTTTTTTTGCTTTTAAGTATGTCGATAGCTTCGGGTTGGTAGGACGTGGCAACAATGACTTCAAAGAAAAGTTTGTCAATTTCAAGGGCCGTTTCTTTATCCAATTCAAAATTGCAACACAATATACCTCCAAAGGCTGAAACAGGATCGGCAGCTAAAGCCGACATAAAAGACGCTTTAAGGGTTGGCCTGATGGCTAGCCCACAGGCATTGTTGTGTTTTACAATAGCAAATACCGGATTTGTTTTAGGAAAATCTTCCACCAGAGAAACGGCGGCATCAATATCTAAAAGGTTGTTGTAGGATAGTTCTTTTCCTTGATGTTTAATAAAAAACCCCTCCAAATCACCCGAAAAGCTAGCCGATTGATGAGGGTTTTCACCATAACGCAATGCGGTTGATTTATTTCCGGCAAAGTAATTATGAATGGCGGTATCATAATGCGATGTGGTTGCAAAAGCTTCTAAAGCAAAATATTTACGGTTTTCTAACGATGTACAACCTTCTTGATGGCTAATAATATCCAGAACATGGGAATAGAGGGCCTTGTTGGCTACAATTAAGGTGTCGTTAAAATTTTTAGCCGCCGCTCTAATCAGGGAAACTCCTCCAATATCTATTTTTTCAATGATATCGGCTTCAGTGCCGCCATTTCTAATGGTTTCTTCAAATGGATAGAGGTCAACAATTACTAAATCAATGGCAGGAATATTATACGCTAATATCTCTGAACAGTCCTCCAAATTATCTCGCCTGTATAAAATGCCTCCAAATACTGCCGGATGCAAGGTTTTTACCCTACCACCTAAAATAGAAGGGTAACCAGTTAATTCTTCAACCGGGGTAACAGGAATATTAAGGTTTTCAATAAAAGTTTGTGTTCCCCCTGTGGAATATAGCTTGGTACCTAAAGAATGTAGTTTGTTCACAATGGGTGCAATACCTTCTTTGTCGTAAACGGAGATTAAGGCAGATGAAATTTTTTTCATTTTCGCAAAGGTAAGGTTTCAAAAGGGAATGCCATTCCGAGTATCGCAGGTTGAAAAACTAGACAGACTGATACTATTGTTTTGGCAAAAAATAGTTCAATTCATATTAATGTATGAAGGAGCTTATAACCCTAATCTGGTTATTTCGTTGATTAATTCTTCTGTATTAATAGGCAATACACCGACTTTTTCACACACCAATCCGCCCGCTAAATTTGCAATTTCAGCCATCTTGGTTAGCTCCATTCCTGCTGCAAGGCACAATGCCGCTACACTTACTACCGTATCACCTGCTCCGCTCACATCAATAATTGTTCGGGGGTGAGCATTTATATGAGAGCTCTGGAAGGCTGTTTTAATAAATACCCCATCCTCAGATAAAGTTACCATTACATTTTTGCATCCGAGCAACTCTACGAGTTTATCGGCACATTTTTCAATGTTGGCATAAATTGAAAGATCCAGATCGGTTTTTAGTCCTTCTTTTATTTCAATTCTGTTAGGTTTAAAAAGGGTACAGTTTTTATAAGCAAAGAAATTTTCTTTTTTGGGGTCAACAATCGTTGGCTTATTATTTTTATTCGCCATTGAAATCACCTCTTCAATAATTCGGGCTGTAAGCAACCCTTTATTGTAATCTTCCATAATAATCGCATCAATATGGTCAATATTTTCATTTATGAAACGAATCATTTGGTTTTCTAAATCTTCATTAAGAGGGCGGGTAGTTTCATGGTCAATTCTAAGCAAATGATGATTGCCTGAAATCACTCTGGTTTTCATGGTGGTGGGTCTTGAGGGATCAATAAGTACACCCTTTGTTTCTATCCCTTCCTTATTAATAAGATTGATAAGTTCTTGCCCTTCTATATCATCTCCTACCACAGAACAAAGTATGGCTTTAGCTCCCATGCTTTTAATATTTAAAGCAACATTGGCAGCCCCTCCGGGACGATAATTCTTTTTGGAAACAGAAATTATGGGTACAGGGGCCTCTGGAGATATTCTTTCTACATTGCCAAAATAATAGGCATCCACCATGGCATCCCCAATAATCAGGATTTTAAGGTTGGCAAAGGATTCTATTAGATGATGAACTGACATTAAGTATTTACCTGGTTTTATTTAGATCAATAAAATGGCTATGAATTATAAGTTCACTATTTAAGAACTAAATTCACACATAAACTAAACATTTACTTCAATCCTCAGTGCCCGGATGATGTTATCAAAAGCATAATTCAAATCGTCTTCACTGGCAGAGTAAGATATCCGGATGCATTCAGGGTTACCAAAGGCTTCACCCGAAACCATAGAGACATGTGCTTCTTCAAGGAGATAATAACACAAATCACGGGTATTGGAAATAGTTCTACCATTTATTTCTTTACCAATGAAATGGCTAAAATCAGGAAAAACATAAAAAGCCCCATCTGGAACATTGCATTTTATACCTGGAATTTCACCGAGTCTCTTTAATACAAGGTCACGACGCTTTAAAAATTCTTTTGCCATTTTTTTAGTAGGCTCTAAGGAGGAGGTTAATGCTACTAATGTTGCTCTTTGGGCAATACTATTAGCTCCACTGGTAAACTGTCCCTGTATTTTTTCGCAGGCTTTGGCAATGAATTCAGGGGCACCGATATAACCAATTCTCCAACCTGTCATAGCATAAGCCTTTGAAACGCCATTCACGGTTATTACCCTATTGGCAATAGACTCAAATTGTCCGATACTTTCGTGCTTAGAAACAAAATTGATGTGTTCATATATTTCATCCGACACAATATAAATATCCGGATACTTTGCAAAAACATCTGCTATTTCTTTTAGTTCCTCTTTACTATATACCGATCCACTTGGGTTGCAAGGAGATGAAAACAGGAACATCTTTGTTTTGGAAGTAATGGCCTTTTCAATGGCATGCGCAGGTGATTTATAGTTATTGCTTACATTAGAAGGAACAAATACAGGTGTGCCCGAAGCTAATTTAATCATTTCAGTATAACTCACCCAATAAGGGGTAGGAACGATTACCTCGTCTCCGGGATTAATGAGCGATAGTATTACATTCATTATCGAATGTTTGGCTCCTGTAGAAACAACAATTTGATTCGGAGCATACACTAATCCATTATCATTCAGGAATTTTTTAGAAATAACCTCCCTAAGGTCGGCATAACCTGCCACTGGAGGGTATTTTGTAAAACCGTCATCCAAGGCTTTTTTTGCGCCATCAATAATGTGCTGGGGAGTATTGAAATCGGGTTCACCAAGGCTAAGGTTTATTACCTTGACGCCTTTTTCGGCAAGTGCACGTGCTTTCTTGGCCATTTCCAGAGTTTGTGATTCTTCAAAGAAATAAACCCTTTTGGCTAGTCTTGTATCCATTGATGTGCAAATAACGCCTTAAAAAATTGAAATTGGGAATTGGATAATATAAAAAAGCAGTGAAAACAATAAAGCCACCCATAAGGTGGCTTTATTGTTTAAATTATTTTAAGGTATTATTTACTACTGCCAACACGGATCATAGCGCAACGGAACCCAAGAGTTGATAGGTCCTGTTCTTCATCTAAATAGCGTCTTGTACCAGGGCTCATCCAATATGCCCGGTCGTTCCAGCTACCTCCTTTATAAACACGTGCTTTATTGTCTATAAGGGATGTTACCCCGTATTCGTATCCTTGCTCACCATCAGCATATGTGGCTTCATCTAACGAACCAATATTGTCAGATTTTTTATAATTTCTACGTTTAGTATTGTCCTCAGGCTTTATGGCTTCATACGTTAGACGGCCAAGGCTGTCTTTAATGTCAACAACACCATCTGCATCAAGTTTTTTCTTTGTGTAAACGTTACCACGGAATGATCCGAAATCGGTCACATCCTCGTTAGAAAGAGGACGATAAACATCCATAACCCATTCGCTTACATTGCCGGCCATATTGTATAAACCAACATCATTTGGCCAGTAGGATTTAACATCCATGGTTATAAAGGCACCATCGTTCAATCGGCCTGCAATACCAGCTTGATCTCCACGATCACGCTTGAAGTTGGCCATCATATATCCTCTGTTTTTTTCTTTACGTCCTTGATTTCTTGTAGTTAGACCACCCCATGAATATATTTTTTTAGCATTTATATTTTCATATGTCGATTGGCCAAGGTTTCCGTAGGAAGCATATTCCCATTCGGCTTCTGTTGGAAGTCGGTAATCAGGCAATAGAATTCCATCTTCGGTTCTAACTTTACGTGTACCTTTCTTATTTTTAATATCTTTAATGGGTTTTTTACCACTTTTGCCATCAAACTGTCCGGCAAGATAGGTGCTTGAGTTAAAGTTTTCTTCATTTACCTGAGCGGCATCTGGAAGTAATATGCCTTCTCTTATAAGGATATATTCATTAACTCTATCCGTTCTCCATGCAGCATAGGCAGTGGCTTGCAACCAATTAACTCCCACTACAGGATAGTTTCTGTAAGCTGGGTGACGGAAATAATATTCAACATAGGGCTCATTAAAGGCTAACTTATCTCTCCAGCATAAGGAATCGGGTAAGGCTTGTCTAGCTACCTCTGGGAAATCAATATATACTCTTCCCAACCAATGAAGGTATTCCAGATAATGTAAATTACTTACTTCCGTTTCATCCATGTAAAAGGAAGCTACCGTAACTCTGCGCTCCAGGTTGTTGTGCTCATAGGTTACATCTTGTTCACTCGATCCCATAGTGAAACTTCCACCTTCTACCAATCTAAGACCAGGGCCGGTTTCTTGGCCTGCGTAATCGTGTGTTTCAAATCCACCCCATTTTGCGTCATTGTACTTCCAACCGGTGGTAGATGACCGTTGTTTTTTACAAGCTGTTGGCAGTAAAAACGCTGCTGCGAATATGATTAAGGGTATGCTTCTCTTTAAACTCATATGACTCTGTTTGTCTATTTTAAACGATAATGGTGCAATAATATTGTATTTTTTTTTAAAAGTAAATAGTTTTTAATGATTCCTAAAAGTCAGGACATTTTAAAGGGCGGTAGGTTTGAGATGGACGACGAGCGCACCATTCAATGGAAGCAGATACTTCATGGCTACCAGGTGCGGCATTTCTAGCTGAGGAAACAGTTAGGTCATAACTATATCCAAATTTAAATCTTTCCTTTCTAAACCCAACCAAAACCATTAATGCATCTGAATTTACAAATTGTCCAAATGTTTGACGATACCATAATCCGGTAACCAATGGCCCTTTGTTAAAGTAGAATCCAACATTTAATTGGGTAAATTTATTTTGCATCATAAACAAAATATTGGGTGAAATAGTCATTTGAGGATCGTAACTATTATCTAAAGGTATAACAACACCCGAATGGAATGTGTATTTACGCGGTAGTTTAGAATCTTGGGTACCTAAAAAAGATTGAATAGGTTCTATAAGATTATGAACAGCAATACCTGCATAAAATCGTTCAGTATATCCTAAAATTCCTGTACTGAAATTAGGGTATCTGATGGTTTGTTCATTTAAGGGTTCGTTGGTTGGGAGTATAAAACCTTTAGTGGGGTCAATTTGGTCAGGGAATCTAAGTTTTTTCCAATCGAGTGACCGACTTACAAATTGTCCTTCCAGCCCAAAACGCATGGTGAACTTTCTTCCAGCCCTTAACTGATATGAGTAAATACCAGCAATAGTTTGAGAGGTAAGTCTACCTTCTCCTGCTACATCGTTCATAGCAATAATGCCAATTCCACCGCCTAATCGGTCAAAATTCTGATCATAAGATGCCAACGTAGTCACAAAAGTACCGGGCAAACTTGGCCATTGGTTACGGTAATTAATATTGATACGTCCCCCACCATCGCAACTGCCTGTACCGGCCATTGCAGGATTGGTATAAATGGGTGCTGCATAATATTGAGTCATCTCAGGATCTTGAGCATTTGCAATGCCTAAACCAGTTAGGACTAATAAACAAAAAAGGTAACGTCTCATCATTTTATGTATAATTTGTTTAAACTAAATATCCAAAAGTTATATTGTGTAAAAGTATATTTATTTTACAAAAGTTCATATTTTTATCCAGAATACATAATAAAAATGCGATATTTTTGTTTGGTACATAACATATGACAAAGATTCAGATCAAAATGTTGCTTGCAGTTTTTATTCTTTTCGTTTCCGGAATAAAAGCATTTGCCCAAATCAAGCATTTTACCATCTCTTGGGAGCACTCAAGTGTGTATCCTGGTAATTTCAAAGGGGCCCAAACAGCCATTTCTCCGAATAAAAACGCTTATCCCATTTGGGTTTATTCTCAACTAACCGGAACAATCACCTACGAAGTATCTTTGTCTAATGAAGTGTATGAATCTTTCGCTGAAACCCCGTCCATTCCAGAGTATTTAAAAACCATCAAATTCCTTGAATGGGTAAATGCCGAGGAGCGCGGAGAAAACCGATTGAAAGTGAAAGTTGTTCCTTATCGTGTTACTGGTAATACTCTTGAACGTCTCGTTAGTTTTGATATAACCTTAAAGCCCATTGGAAAACTTCCAACCCGACTAAACAAGAAAGGGAATAAGACATCGTCGGTACTTGCATCGGGTAATTGGTATAAAATAAAAATAGCTTCAGATGGTATTTATAAATTGGACCGTTCTTTTTTTACAAAAAATTCTATTTCTCCCGATAATATTGATCTCAATTCTTTTAAAGTATATGGAAATGGGGGATTAATGTTGCCCGAAGTTATGGCAGAGAAAAGAGAAGACGATCTTTTCGAAAATGGAATAAAAATAAATGACGTAAATGGAGATGGAAAAATGAATGATGGAGATTTTATTCTTTTTTACGGCAAGGGGCCTGATACCTGGAAGGAGTTACCAACAGAATATAAGCATGTAAAAAATGTATATTCCGATGCTTCCTTCTATTTTATTACTTGGGGTGGTAATGCCGGTAAACGAATTCCTCAGAATGGCGCCGGAAATAATGTTGGTTTTGATACCACAATCACAGAATCAGATTATTTGTTCGTGCATGAATCTGATAATGTTAATTTTCGCAATAGTGGCAGGGAATGGTTTGGAGAAGTGCTTACCGTTGAAAAATTCACGACATCCGTGGATGTTCCCGATTTTATTCCTAATTCCAATGATTTTATTAGATCAGAAATTGCCATACGTACCGCTATAGAAACTGCAGTTACCTTAAATGTTAATGGGTCAGCCATTACCCAATATGGCAGTTCGGTTTGTTTTGATTGTGATGATACCTATGCATCCATCAATAATCAAAAATTTTTAATCAATTCCAACCCTCCATTTGCATTTGACTATCAGTTTTATCGTCCTCAATTAAGCTCAGAAGCTTGGTTGAATTATTTTGAAATTCAGTGTAAACGAAAACTAAAACCAATTGACGGACAAATCCATTTGTTTAATTTGGGGAGTCGAACGGTTGGCCGAGTAAAGTATTCCCTGGAAGATTTTAATTTAAATACGCATTCCTTATGGGATGTAACTTATCCTTTGAATGTTGCATTTCAAGAAACGTTTACAGATGGTAACAAATCTTCCTTTGTAGTAGAAAATAAGGACGCATCTCTGATGCGTTTTTTGGTTTATAAAAACGGGAGTGAGAAAACTCCCGAAATGGTGGGCAAAATTGAAAATCAGAATTTGCATGGGCTTCAGCCCGCCGATTATATTATTGTTACTCATCCTGATTTTAAAGGTCAGGCTGAAAAAC
>Ga0247843_1007023_pt1 | contig 14200 bp, 10 predicted proteins | sample LaCruzMarch2017__FD_192420 | JGI IMG/M metagenome (GOLD analysis project Ga0247843, IMG submission 192420) | Freshwater microbial communities from meromictic Lake La Cruz, Castile-La Mancha, Spain - LaCruzMarch2017_8m | ecosystem: Environmental > Aquatic > Freshwater > Lake | place: Spain...
ATTACGGAATTATAAAGAAGTTGGTTTGACTGCATTTTCAATCAATGTTTCGAACATATCATCCTCATTGCGATTGTTGTACTTGAATACGAACTCCGATACGTAGCGCGGTAAATGTTTCGGGCTTACTTGGTGGTATTGACCTATCAAACCTCGTTTGATTATCGCCCAGAAACTTTCAATGGAATTGGTATTAACCCCGTTGTAAGAATAAGCGGCTTTGTGGTCAAGCATAATATGTTCAACAACACGGTCGAAGCGAGAATAGCCTTTATAGGCATCAGTAATCAATAGTGCTTCATCGGTATTCACATGACGTTCTACCATTGCCTTTAAGTTCTTGTGGCTAAGTGTGTGCATCACTTCGGCTATCACAGAACCATCGCGCTGCACAATGCCAACTATGGGCGTTTTTTTCTGACTTCCACGCCCACGCTTTGTATTTAGGTCGGGTTTGGCTGCATTACCATACAGAGGATTGAATTCGTAACCTTCGGATTTTGCGTCTTTAATTGCGGTGTTCAGCCCTTGTCTTTCGGTTGGAGAAAGTGTAACGATGTTTGGTCTACGGGGCTTCCCGCCAACGAAAGTTTCGTCCATTTCTACTATATCTTCAAGTGGCTGCATATCAGCGTTTTCCATCGCCATAAGGTCGCGAATCTTATGATACATTGCCCAAGATGTGGGGTAACTCAAACCCAAATTTCGCTGCAATTGCATAGCAGATAAACCCTTTTTGGCATCGCTTACAATGGCAAAAGCCATAAACCATGTTTTGAATGGAATTTTAGTTCCGTGTAAGTATGTGCCAACCGCCACGCCCGAAGTTTTACGGCACGATTTGCACGTAAACCGATTGTCCTTTTGGCGCTTGCCTAATTGATGGTTATCGCAATAAGCACACTTAGGCATTTTACCCCAGCGTACCAATTCCAAATGCTCCACGCAATGAAGCTCAGTAGGGAACGTGTCGTTTATCTGTATCAGGTTCATTAGACTCTATCGTTATTCAATTCCTTATTTACTTTGTTTAATAATTCAACAATTATCTCTTTATCATATCCAAGAATGGTTTTTAAATAGTGCTTTATATCGTTTGCACTAAATTGTGAATTGCGTTCAACTGTAAGGGCGAACAATGCTTCCCATAGTTCAATTCTCTTTTTAAGAACATACTGTTCCCTTTGTAAATTGTTTGCAGGCTGGTATTGCGAAAGCCAGTTCATTTCGAATGTTGTTGAAATAATTATAGACTGCATTCCTATTTTGTTTGCAATGTCCTCAAAAGTTTGAGAGGTTTCAAAGGAGTGCTTATTGATTGTATTTGTGAAATTCTCTAATTCATCAGAAACACCCTTTTTCACTGCATCTTGAATAATTTGAGATTTGAGTAGTTGATTAGTAAGGCCATCCTTTATCATATCATGCAATTCCTCTTTGCTGAATATCCGATTTGCGGTCTTTGCTTTTAAGTCAATTACTAACCATACTAAGCCCCCTAACAATATCGGAACCAGTATTTGAGCGAAAACGTGAAATAAGTGTAGCATCTTAACGACCAGTTGAGAATTGAAGGACACTCTCTCTAAAAGCGAGATTACCCCGTCCATATACCCCATTGCCGCCCCAATAATCGCAAGTGACGTAATCCACTTGTGCTTTTGCATCTTCTGCCAAAAATTCTCCATTTTCAGTAAGTTTGTGTGGACACGAATATATGGCATTTGTATGGCAACCCAAGTTCTTTACGATTCCGAAATATTATTTAAGAGTTCCCTTCGTATATGATGTTAAAAATGCCCTTATTATTCCGAAGTAAAGTGCTGTGATTGAAGTAATATGTACTGCAACCAAAATAGAAAATCCATTCAGAATATTTTGGGGCTTGAATCCTACGATACTGATTACAATAGAAATGGCAAAAAGACAATATACCCCTATTATTCCTGCGGAAATCAATGGGTTGATAAACAGGAATAAAACAAGAGAAAATGCTGCAAACATCGAAGTTATAACTGCAAGTTTGATAGGTCCGACAGACCAGTAAATATCATGGTGCAGTATAAGTTTTTCTCCTGATTCCCTTCGGATGCGCCATTTGTATTTCACCAACTGAAGTAAGGAATCTCTATAGCGGTTATGGAAAATTTGCATTGCAGCATTGTTTATGAACTTAACATTTTTCCTTAGCGGGAAAAAAAAATGAAAATCGTCCATGTGCCATAGAATGGTTTCATCAAAACCGTTGCGTCTTCGCCAAATTTCTTTCGGAAACACACAGTTGCAAAACGGCACATCATACCACATAACTTCCTCCATTCTATTGCTAATGTGTCCTTTAGTAAATTCCGCTACTGATGAAGAGAGTATCTGATGGCTAAGCACTGCAAAATTTCTAGAGTTTGTATAAGGAAGTTCGGGTCCTGTAATTACGTATCCAGGATGTTGTCGGGCAAAGGTCACAGCCTGCTCCACCCAATGTTCGTGTGGAATAGCATCATCATCCATTAACGCAATCAATTCAGATTTCGCTAGTGCACATGCTTTATTTCGTTTAATATTCGGATGCAGTTCTTCAACCGATAGGAGTAGTACATTATTACCGATGCTATAGATGCCGCTTACTTTACCCGAGGCTATCACCTCAAAATTATAATTACTGGACTGCTTAGCGAAACCCTCAAGGCAGTTTTTTAGAAGTTCTGGTCTTGTAGAAGCTATAATTACAGAAAGGTCCACAAGCTTTTACTTAGAATTCAATACAAGTGACAATGCATTAGCCGCTAGCTTGGGGAAATACTTGTAATTGACAGAAACTTCTGTATTAAAAGCACAACTCCATGTGCAGTTACAATGGTTGTTGTGGCCAAGGTGCTTTTCACGGAATTTTTTATATAAGTCTGCCAGCAGTATTGCACTGATGCTGTATTCCGATTCACGCACATTTCCGATTTTTTCGCTCCAGAGTATTTCACATGGAAAAATGTCTCCGGTTTCATTCATTACAGCTATATGTTTTCCCGCTTCGCAATATGAGCCAGTGTTTTTTTTGCCAGTTACGGCATCATTTAGCAGCATTCGGTATACTTTTTTTATCGATCTAAGGCCAAGGGAGTATAGGTCGTTTCGCGAATTTTCGCTGACCATCATATCCGCTTCTTGTGCGATTTCAAAATACAGTTTTAAATCATCAATATAGTCTTTTTGGGGTTGAATTTTATTTTCTAATGAGTAGTGAGGATAAGTTACCTGAATGCGATCAAAGGATATTAGTGTTTTTAGTTCATTCAAAATATAGCGTAGTTCATTCTTGTTGCTAGGTAGATAAACTAAGTTTACCTTAAGCATAAGGTTAGGATATTCTTTTTTTAACTCATACAACGAGCGAAAATTCTTTATTGCTTTTATAAAAAGCCCATTAACTTTTCTTGATTCATCATGTTTTTCGCCCAGGTTATCAAGGGAAAACTGCAAGTCAAGCGTTACATCTTTGTTTTTGGAAAGAAAACCATGAACAAATTCAGTCATTCGTTCACCGTAATAAAAATTGGAAGGGATATCAATAATCTCTACTTGGCAATTGTCTACGAAGGCTTGACATATTTCCGTTAAGTCTTTTCTGATGAAAGGCTCTCCGCCCGAAATTCCTAAATAGTGCAGATTGCCATATAATGCGGCCACTCTGCGTACTTCATCTGCACTAAGCTCATGGTGATTTGAGCTTTTATTATTTAAATGTTCGTAATAGAGACAAAAGTCGCAAGCTGCGTTGCAACGTGAAGTGACAAAATAGATGAGCGATTGTGGCAGAGCAAACCGTTGACTTGCGGGCAGAAGCAGCGACTTTACAATAGTATTAAATTCTGGCATCGAGTGATATACCTATATGCTAAATACGAGGCTCTCGGCATTTATAAAATTGCAATGTTGCTCCATTCGCTCAAAATTCGGTTTTGCTCTCTTGCTCTTACTCGCCAATAGTAACGTTTATTTTTGTCTAGATACCTCGGGATGTCAAATTCCCAAACACTTTTAAATTCAGTTTTGAGAAAAGCTTCTGGATTTGGTGTTTTAACACCAGTAATTTTCTCGTAATCATTCACTTTTGCTTTTTTGATATTGTATTCTGGGTAATAAAGTGAATAGACAATATCAATAAACACTTCCGCATCCTTTTCGTTTTGAAGATTCGCTCTCACGCTCTCTTCAAAAGTAATGTTTTGCTCATGCATTTCTCTAAAAATTGATGAAAAAAGCGTCTCTAAACTAACTGAAATAGTTGCAGGATCGATGTCTCCTAGCATTTCTGAAAACCATCCATTTTCAAGTGCTTTTGCTACCTTAATCGGAATAAACGAATATGATTTGTTGTTGTAAATCTGTTGTGGTCTTGTGTTGAGTCGGTACTTTGATCCAAACCCTCTTCTGCTGCCATACACCAGCCAACGCATTTTACTATCCTCTGCAATTTCTATTTGAAAACGTCCTGGATTTTCGCCAAGATTAAAATAGTAGCTCCAGGTCATGATTTTGCTGCCAAGCGAATCAATCTTAGTTTTTGCTCTAACTTTTGAGATAATTTTATTTTGACTAGCTGAATCAGACAGCTTGTAAACACAGTAGCTTTTAACACCGTAATTTTCAAACTCAGAAGTAAAACATTGATGTGCAAAAATCAATGGAAGTGAATTAAAAAATACCCGCCATTTTTTTTCATTTTCATTAGCACATTGACGATGATTGAAGGTTTGAAGGTGATACTTTACCTCCTTATCCGTAATAATCAAAGCATTTGATGTTTGCCGAAGTTGTTCTAAATCTGGTGGTTCATGAGCGCAAAACTCTTTTTTATTAAGAAACCTGTTTTTAAGTATTCCTTCATCGAATTTGTATGGAAATAGGAAAACAGGCGGGTTGCTTTCCTCGGGATGTTGAATGGTAATAGTACTTCTTGATTTAATATTCTTAACTATCCATTCTGCCGCTGCAAGCCTGGTGTCTTTAATTGACTGTGTTCTGTTTTCTGCATACGTTAGTGCTGCTTTATAGTTGGTTATTGAGTATATGGTCATTGGCACAAACGTAAATGCCAGCAAAGCTGCGTTTGAAGTGTTTTTTTTCAAATACTTTTGCAGCGCGGTAATTCCAATGCCGGTGAAAATGCTCACCCATACTGGTATTAGGACTCCGTACCTCCCTACCTTGGGAGAGTAAATTAAAATCAGAGATTGCACAAGAAATGTGATAGACAAAAGAACAAGCAACATGTTTCTTGTTATAACAGCTTTGAGAAATACATATAGTAATGATGCGTAGAAAGTGAGCAGAATGAAATAAGTAATGTGATTAGACTCATCTCCGAAAAACTGAGTCCAGTGGTAGTAGTCGTAGTCTTCATTTCCCCAGTATAATGCCCATTCTGTGCCAACATTGACGATTTCCTTTATTGTTCCAATAATATTCTCAGGATACATCAACCATCGTTGAAACATGAACATAAGTGACACTAGCGAAAAGATAATTAGTATGGTGAGATTTAGTCTTGGTAATTTTCTTTTGAACATTAGAAAAGTAACCGTAAAAAAGGTCATAATCATGTAAAAAGGAAAGTTCAATTTGGTTGCGGCCACCAATCCGAATGAAACACCACACATTAGTACGAAGCGTTTTTTCTCAGGAAACAAGAAGAGCTGAATGGCTGCCCAAAGAGCAAAAGTGACGGCAAAAATGACATAATGATCTACCCTCACTAAATCTACTTGCAGCAGTTGCAGGTTCAACATAAAGTACAGCATGGCAACTGCAAACGATATAAAGACATTAGCTGAAATCGAACAAAGAATCATAAAAACAATTACTGCAGTGAAGGAATCTAAAAGCACACTGCTCCAGCGCATGCTGAATATAAAAATGCTTTTATTGCTGTCAGATAATGATGGGAGTAGTTCTGAGTTTTTAGCCACAGAGCTTATCGCCATTGCAAATAATGATGCAGTTATATTCTGTCCGTCAAAATAGGTTGGATATGCGGAAATTGGATGCGGGCAGTTTTCCTTTACTGGATTTTTGAAAAAGAAATACATAGACCTTACGTTTTCAACGCAAGCCTTAGAATCAGGCTCAAACGAATACTCGTATTCAGCATCTACTAGCGGTACACGTGACAAAAACGTTAAGGAGAAAACTAACGTCACCAATAAGAACCGAAGCGGACCATTTGATTGCATGCTTAGATAAAATCGTAACTTGTTATAGGTTATATTGTTGCGCACAGCAATTCGTGATTCAAGTTAGTTTCAATTGAAATTCGGAATCGGTAATTGTACGAAAATAATCAATATTAAAGAATAGTTGCTGTAGCGCTTTACATAAATTAGAATATCTTTTTTTGCCTACAGGATGAAATCACTTAATTTCAGAACCCTTAATACAACGTGTGGAGACGAAATGGATTAAAAAAGTACTGTTCAACTGATATTAAGAGGTGTGCTTGAAGTTTGGTAGTAGTATGTTTATTGCACGGGTTGTTTTGACAACACTCGTTTTGTTGCGACTTAACCAAACAGGCAAATTTTAATTTTGTATATTAAGACTCATTCTTAAATTATATTCCGTAGTCAAGATGTCGATTCAAATATAATTTTGACCTCAATTACCAACTTACCATAACAGATTGGTTTGTCTTGATTTCTGAAAAGTTGTTTATTTAGGCATGTTTTCTACTCTGCTAGTATTTTACCTTGTGGATAGAATTTATTTGATGAATTCTTACGAATCATATTGTTCAACGACCTAAACTAAGCCAGTAAATAGAATAGCGGATTGATGAATAAATTACTTGTTAATGCAGATGACTTTGGCCATCACGAATCTGTGAATAATGCTATTCTAAACTGTGTTTTGGTTAGTTCGGTAAATAGTGTTTCGGTGATGGCTAATGGTAAGGCTCCCGATTATGATTTGCTCAGGACTATTTCAAAAAGAAATGTTTTTACTGGCATTCATATTACTTGGGTTGGTGAAAAATGGATTTCTCAGGATATGCTAATTCCGGACAGACCGACCCTGATTCGAAAAATAGTTTTTGGGGGACGTAGATTCGTCAATGAGCTGAAAAATGAGGCCGAAGCACAAATAGTCTTATTTCTACAGCATGGAATATCTGCAGATCACATTGATTCTCATCAACACCTCCACCACCTTCCTTTGCTTTGGGAGATACTATATGAGTTGAAGAATAAATACCAAATAGCTCGGATTCGAGTGGCCTATACGGGCGATAGAAAACTAGTTAGAGAGGGACCAGAAGGCCATGTACTTCAATTTCTTTCCAGCATGAAATTTGACAAAATAAAGCACCACATTTGCGCAGGAATAAAATACACTGGAAACTACAATTTATTACTTTTAAAACAAGAATTGGAAAAGTGCTCAGGGCTTAATACAGAACTTATCGTTCATCCTGGATGCAATAACATGGAGCTAAACAGACTCTATTATGCTTGGAATTTTGATTGGGAAACTGAGCATGCAGCCTTAATGGATGAGACTTTTTTAGAAATGGTGGTCGAGAACGGGTTTTTTCTTGAAAGGAAGTATTTCTAAAGTTATTTATTTGTAAAAAGCGGTTTGTTTAGTCGAACCAAACACAAGATTCGTCCAATGTTACCAATTACATACCAGCAATTGGACATCGTATATCTTTCGTCTTGCTATGGAATCCCCAATTGCTCACTTTCCAGATGAAGTACTGGCCTTGCCCAATGGGGTGGAGAAGGTTGATGCAATGCTCGAATACTTGCAGCAAGCACGTGTTCGAATTACACCTGAAGAGCGGCAATGCCTAGCCGAAGTGGTGGTTCAACTTTCTGAGCAATTAAAGAATGTTTCTGGGCGGGTAAGAGGTGCCATTCACATTGCAAATTCATGGTCTGATCGGGCCAATTACAATAGAGCCTTAACATTTCACTACCAAGCCCAAGAGCTTATTGATAAGGACAAGGATCCTTTGCTTCACGCATCTGTGTTGAACGATTTGGCTACAGTTTTTATGCGACTCAAACGGTTGGACGAAGCAAATAGACACCTGCGCGAGGCAATACCTTCAGCTAAATTAGTTGGAAATAGAGCAATGGCTGCCAACTTAATGCTAAATCTGGCTTCCATAGAAATTGTTGCTTCTGAAAGTCAAGAGAGCGTTTTGGTGGAAGATAGGCTGCGTATCGATAAGCTTTTGGACGAAGCCATTGCGGAGTTTGAACAATTGATTTCGGACAACCCTTTGGATGAAGGTTCTTTAATGCGGCTTGCAGGATGCTTTCGCTCAAAGGGAAGGCTGGCTAAGCGAGCTCCCACCGAGGCTTTATCTCATCATTTGAAAGAAGCAACGTTATTGGAGCAAGCAGGATTAGAAGCCCGATTGGCGCCAACCTATGTAAATATTGGAGAAACCTACCTACATCTATGCAATTTTGACCTTGCGGAGCAGCATTACCGCAAAGCTTTACACATTGCGGAAAAATATAACGATACCAATTGGCTACCAATTATCTACAAGAAAGTGGCGGAGTTTTTTGAAGAGCGTAATGATGCCGTCAATGCGCTTAAATATCAGAAACTGCTTAACGAGGTGACCGAGAAAATTCGATTGCAAAACAGCAACGACCAGATTGAACAGCTAAAGGCTAGGTTCGAAGCCGAACGCAAAGCAAAGGATGCTGAGATTTATCAATTGCGTTTCGTGGAATTGGAGCAAGAGAAAAAGAAATCGGACGATTTGTTGCTCAACATTTTACCCAAGGAAACTGCTGACGAATTGAAAGAAACAGGCACATCAGAAGCCAAGCAATTCGATTCTGTAACGGTACTCTTCACCGATTTCAAAGGCTTTACGCAAATGAGCGAAACGCTTTCTCCTCAGGATTTGGTGCGCGACCTTCACGAGTGTTTCTCGGCCTTTGACCACATCTGTGAAAAACACGGCATGGAAAAAATCAAAACCATTGGCGATGCCTACATGGCCGCTGGTGGGTTGCCTACCGTAAATACCACTCATGCCGTTGATGCGATAACTGCCGCCCTTGAAATGCGCGATTTTGTGGCCCAAGGCAAAGCACGCAAGCTAGCGGCTGGCCTTCCGTTTTTCGAAATTCGCATTGGTGTGCACACCGGTCCTGTGGTGGCCGGTATCGTGGGTATCAAGAAATTCCAATACGACATCTGGGGCGATACCGTAAATACCGCAAGCCGCATGGAATCATCTGGCGAAGTGGGCAAAGTCAACATTTCAGAATCCACCTATCACTTGGTAAAAAACGAGGTTGACTGTGAATTTCGTGGTGAGGTAGAAGCCAAAGGAAAAGGCAAGATGGGGATGTATTTCGTTTATGGTCAATTGAAATAATTAAGGTAGGCAAATAATTATTACAGTGAGATTGACTTAAAAAGGTGGTTTTAACTACATTCGCCTTGCATTGTCTTTTTACGTAGAGATAAAACACTTAAAAAACCCAACTTATGAAACGCATTTTCCCCATTTTTTTAGCTCTTTTAGGTTTAATTGCAGTTTCAGGCCAATCCAGTTTTGCCCAATGCGAAGGCAGCGTTTCAGGTATAGTCACAATAGCAGGCGCGCCTTGTGTGGCTTGCTCTGTAACTGCGTTAATGGAGCCTCAAGGTTCGTTGGTGTGGCAAACAGCAGATGAGGTAATTACCGATGCCAATGGCCAATATTCGGTTGTTTTACCTGAAAATTCAACCGTTATTCTGTTGGTAAAAGCAGCTGGCAATTATCCCAATGCAGTACCAACTTTTTCGGGCAGCGTTGTTAAATGGGGATTGGCGCTTTCGTTTGATAACATCTGCAATGATGCTTTTATGGGCGATGTTGTCATTGTGACGCATCCAACTCGCACTGGCACTACCACACTAAGAGGACGTGTATTTATTTCATCAGGCAAGATGGAAGCCGAAGACCCAATTCCGGGTGTCGATGTGATCGTGGAGAAAGTGCCTCCTGGGCTTCCAAATGGAGCAACTGTTACGGATGACCAAGGCGATTTTTTGTTTGAGAATGTGGAGTCTGATGTGGCCTCTACCTACACCATTCGCGTAAATCTACCCTGCGTTCCAAACCCAAACACTTACAGTGTAACAGTAAATCCAGAAGATATTGAAATAGGAGGTATTGATTTTTGCATAGATGCCGATACTACCACTATTTTTCAGTGTTTGGTAACGGGAGTAGAAACCAACCCTGATGGCTTGATTGCAAAGAAGGCCACGCGCATTGCAATGGATTCTGATGGAAACAACTTTGCGCTGTTGTTTGATGGAAAGCAGGCGCAATTGACGCTTTATGCATTGAATGGAGCTTTAGTTCTACCCCAAACCACAGTGTTTAATGAACAGCGCATTCCAATTGACCAACTTAGCACTGGAATTTATATTGCCGAAATTGTCCAAGATGGAAATGTGCAGCGATTGCGCATGCCTAAGTATTGAGTCAAATTTGGCTTTGATACTGCATTTGGAGATGTGTAAAATCTTTAGGATTGCGGATACCGTAAACACCGCCAGCCGGATGGAAAGTAGTGGCGAAGTGGGCAAAGTGAACATTTCAGAAACCACTTATGAATTGGTTAAAGACCAATTTGCCTGCACCTATCCGGGCGAGATAGAAGCCAAAGGCAAGGGTAAGGTGAAAATGTATTTTGTGGGGTAAGTCAATTTTGTAGTATTATCTACTCACCACCACCTTCTTTTGAAGATTGCCTTGCGCGGTGCGCAGCATCAACACATACACTCCGTTGGCTAGGTCGGCAGTAGAAATTACGGTGCGGCCTTGTTGCTGGTTGCCCTCATGGATATAGAGCAAACTGCCCTGCATGCTATAAAGGGCAATGGTGTAGGGCTCGCGGGTGGGCAGTGCTATATCTACCATTAATTCGTTGCTTGTTGGGTTGGGATAAGCCCCAAAACCCACATCATCGGTAGAAAGCGCGGCAACGTCAGTGGTGTTTACAAACACTGCCGTTAGGGTATCATCTTCGGTCAGTTCTAAGCTGGCAATAGCCGAGGTGCTGTTGGGCATTACTGCCGCTCCAGAGCTACGTTCCCAATACAAGAAATGATACATAGAATCGTTGGCAATGGCTTCTATGGTGTTTTCCATGGCGCCATAGTATTGCCCTGTCCACGGGAAATTTTGGTGGGTTAATGTGTTCAGTTTTATTTTGCCCAGTCCGGGAGTTTGCACCTGAAGGGTGAGGTTGTAGGGGCCTGTGACAGGATAGCACTCCACCAACGTTTGGGCCACATTTGCGCAGCGGGCTTCTATGAAATCACGCATTTCTTCAATGTTGCCGTTCCATTCGTCTTGGCTACCACCCCAACGCGTAATGTGACGCGGCATTTCGGGAGCTATAATTCCTACGATGCTATCGAAGGTGGCCAGCATATTTTCGCACGAAAACACGGTATTCATGTGGTCGGCATAGCGGCTATAATACAGCTGTTGAAACTCGGGGCTTTCGTCCAAAAGTTTTAAGAAAATCTGTTCGTGCATACCCACATCGCCCCCATTAAACCATGTAGACATGAAGTCGGCAATGCCCTCAATATCGCAAGGCAGGGCAGCGGGTTGGGTGTTGGGCACACCCGAATAGTTGATATAATAATCGAACGTGGCATCCAAATCCCACAGGGTGTAGCCCCACTTTTTATGGTCGCCAGCTAGGTTGGTTCCGCGCCACCATCCTGTGTTGTAGTTGAGCCAATCGGAAGCCACCACCATCAGGTTCACGGTCAAATAATCAATCAAGCTAGTGGGGTTGTAAGTTTCTAGCATTTGGTCATAGTTGGCAGGGTCGGCCATGCTATTGTTCATAATAAAATCGCGAGTTGTGCCCCAATCGGTAAAGGCTTGGTCGCCTCCATATTCGGCCCATGTGCCACCCCATGTTTGCAGATATTGCAAGTCGTATTTGCCTTGGTTGTAGGTATAGTCGGTATAATCGTGGTCGTCTGGCTTTTCGCGAATGGCATACACACCCCAGTATTGCCCATTGAGATAGAGAATAACCCGTTCGGCAGCGCGCACATCCAGTTTCAATCCCGCATTTTTAGATAGCGTTTGCACGTATTCATCGCGAATATGGCAGCCACCGTCATGCACATTATTCGGGTCGGCAGGCACATTATCAGCGGGATAGTTATCATCGCCCGAGGCGCGAAAAATGAAGCGTTGGTATTCATCTCTGTCGCTGTAATGAAATAACGTGTCGCGAATGCTTTCGGTGTAGCCCATCTCATCGCGCGAAATCCAATCTAGACTGCGCTGAAAATTGACCCACGAATCTTGCCCATGGCGGTTCAACTCGCCATAGGATATTGCAGTTCGATTGCCCAAGGCGTTAAAATATTCGATGCTTCCCTTGGGGATAATATCGCCTTGTCCGTTGGCTAAGTCCGTAAGCCCATCGGCAGCCACAGAAAACACAGGCAAGCTGTAATTCGCATTGATGAAGTACGTATTGAAGGTTATCAAGCTGGGCAATAATGTGGACGTGGTGGGGAATGCACGCAACTTAAGCATGGTGGTAGCGGTGATGTTCTCTCCCGAAAAAATAGGGCTTGCGGCTGTGGGCAACGTTCCATCGGTGGTGTAGCGCACTAGGCCGTTGGCGGGCGTATTGGTTTGGTCTACCTGCACCGAACCGGTATAAAACCCACCCGATTGGTTCACGGTGGGCTGCTCTACATAGCCCGTAAACTTAGGTGCCAAGTTATTCGAGCTGCCCGGGGTTGGGGCCGTGGTCACCATCCAAGTGGCATTTCCATTGGTTTCTCTGCACATGGCATGGCCTTCTTGTGTCAATCCCAAGGGCACATTTTGCAGCATATTGCCCAACGCATCGCTCAGGACTACTTCTTCCAAGCCCTTGGTTTGATTCAGCTTAAAATTGGCGTGGAATTCTCCAGCCGACACCTCATCTCTTCCATCGCACCACACCAATAAGTAGCCATGTGCACCAATAGTGGCATTGGTGGGAATCATCCATTTGGTGGGATTGGCTTGGTTGTCTGACAAATACCAGCCCGACACATTTGACGTTGTTGCCGAGTTGTTGTACAGCTCTATCCAGTCCTCATGCTTATCGTAATTATCGGGGAAATCACTAAGGTTCGAAGCAGAAAACTCGTTGATGGTTACCTGTCCTATAGCCGCAAAGGCAGAAAAGAGGAATGCAACGATGGAAATAGAACTGCGCATAATGTGGCTTTAGATACGTTGCTCAAGATTACACAATTGGATTAGATGCCAAGCGGAACTTGCTTTTTTACGCCAGGGCAAACGCATTATAACGGAAATACCTTAGTGTTTATCGCGTTCCGCGATGAGCTGTCGGTTCGATGAATCGAAACTAAAACAGAACACTGATTGAACTGATGAAACGGATTTCCACTGATTCTTCCACTCTTAAAATCAGTTTTTTTCAGTCAAATCAGTGAAAATCACTGTTCAATTCTTCATAATGCGTTTGCCCTGCTTTTTGTGCAATTCTAGTGCTCGTTTTCATTCAAAAAAAGGCGATGTGATTTGAAAATGCTGAACTAAAATCGCTGTGCGCAACGCGTAACTTCGGGCGGTGGTTCGGGCGCTCGCAAGTTTTCTACTTTCCTTCATGCTGTTGGCATCCCATGCCCATGCCCAAAAGGTAGCGGTAGTGCTTAGTGGTGGTGGTAGCAGTGGTTTGGCGCATATTGGCGTGTTGCGCGCTTTAGAAGAAAACAACATTCCAATAGACTATGTGGCCGGCACAAGTATGGGTGCGCTGATAGGAGCCCTTTATGCTGTGGGTATGTCGCCCGATGAAATGGACAAATTGGCCCGTTCCAAAGCCTTCTACGAGATGGCAAAGGGGGTCATTAACGAAGATTACAAGTACTATTTCAAAACCACCGATGCCGACCCATCGTGGGTCACCATACGGTTTGAAATAGATAGCGGCCTCAAAACCTCGCTGCCGGTCAACATCGTTTCGCCATACGCTATGGACATTGGGTTGATTGAGTTTATGTCGCAAGCGATTGCCGCTGCGGGCTACAATTTTGATAGTCTGTATGTACCTTTTCGTTGTGTAGCAGCTGATGTAGGGGCCAAAAGGCAAGTGATTTTTCGGGATGGTGATATGTGTCA
>Ga0247843_1007025_pt1 | contig 14193 bp, 14 predicted proteins | sample LaCruzMarch2017__FD_192420 | JGI IMG/M metagenome (GOLD analysis project Ga0247843, IMG submission 192420) | Freshwater microbial communities from meromictic Lake La Cruz, Castile-La Mancha, Spain - LaCruzMarch2017_8m | ecosystem: Environmental > Aquatic > Freshwater > Lake | place: Spain...
CTACTTACAGCACGTAAACTCCTATGAAAATGATTATAATGAACAACCGATTTATATCTTGTTTCAAGATCATGCATTTAATATCTGTCAAGTAATTAACGGTTACAAATTATACGTGTCCCAAAATATTTGACCTTGGCTGTATGATAACCACAGGGATATAAGAGCACGTACTCCTATTACTCAATTCGAAATTCTGATTTGTAACAAGGCAGATTTATTATACGAGATGCTCAAAGATACAGATGATTTTGCCAAGTTTGTCAAGTGGATGGGACCAATACCTATATAAACATGATCACCTATATAAATGTACGGCTACATCTATGCAACTATCGTGGCAGTCTTGTGGGGCTTTTCGGCGCTGTTAGAGAATGCCATGGTGAAACAATTGAACCCGCTGTTCTTGTACGTGGTAGGGGGAATAACCTTTGGTCTATCAGCACTGGTTGTCTTGTTTTGGAACTATTCGACGCTTTTTCCCATGTTGAAAAATGCTACCAATTACCAATTGAGTTTGTCGGTTCTCTCGTCAGTGTCGGCAATTGTATTGTCGAATTTCCTATTTCTACTTGCTCTTGAAAAGACGTCGAAACCGAGTGTCGTGACCGCTCTCGCCTATTGTGCACCCGTTTTCACACTGATCGGAGCAATTGTATTGTTACAATACAAGGTTTCCAAAATGGAATTGTTTGGTATTGTATTGACTCTTGTTGGAATTGGCATCATTGCAGTATCTGTCAAGTAGTTTTGTTTTGCTCTTGTTAATTTCCTATTGTTTTTGTGTTTTGTTTTGTCTGTTTTGCTCTTTTATCGCCTATATAAAGAGGGATCTTTTATAATTTCACAACATCTCATACTCTCACAACAACATGTCGACTGATCCTTCCTTTTCTTCTCGCCATGACGCGACCATGTCCGCAGGGATGGCGTCTATTTCGTCGTCGTTTACCCTCAAGAGGCAGCCTTACGTCGCGACCATGACTGTTTGCGCCAAGACGACGTTCAGGGCACCTTCGCTGGATTCCCTGGAGACTGCCCTTGGAGCAGCTTTCGCAGGGGCCAAACGCTTTCGCAACTGCATCATTGTCAAGCAGCCAAAAGAGTCGACGGTCTATGGCTGCAACGTGACGACCAAGGTGTTTGTCAATGGCGTCTTGCACATGACGGGTCCCACGTCCATGTCAGTGGCAACATCGGCTGCGGACGACATTCTGCTCGCCCTCTACATGATGATGGGAATCAACGGAGAAGTGACTGGGACCGAGATCACCATGATCAACACGAGCTTTGCCACTCCCAGGTATGTATTTGTTTTGTATTGTTATTTGACAACATGTCTTGTATTGTTATTTGACAATATGTTTGTATTGTTATTTGACAAAATGATTTGTATTGTTATTTGACAAAATGATTTGTATTGTTATTGTATTGTTACGAATTTGCTCTTGTACAGGGCGATCTTTATCGACAATGCTCTCGTCTCTCTGAGGGCCAACATGGGACCGGGAGTCTTTGTCGACAGGTAAAAAAAATGACGTGTCTTGTTTTGTCTTGTTTTGTTTTACCGTTTACCATTACAGGATGCCCAAGCCGGCCGGGATCAAGATTGCCATGCACGAGGGGGCACGCAAGGTGACTGCCATCTGGTACAAGGGCGGCTCCATGATCGTGACCGGGCTAAAAGGAGCAGACGAGTTCGAGCTGTACGCGAGGCGGGTCTTGGCGGCCATTGACCAGCTGTCGGATTCCGACTTTGTAGAGGCAACTGTCGTGGTAGTGGTCAAGAAGGGAATCAAGAGGGGGCGCGACCTTTTTGATGACATTGCCGCGGCCCTTGGCCTGTAGCAGCTGGCCCCTGTAATCTACTCGATATATGCTAAAACGCCCTCGTGGTTACCAAGACCATGTTTAGCCGCTTCCTTTTTCACATGAGCCCTGGCACCCTTGACGGTCTTTTTGACGGCAGCTCCCTTGATGATTGCCTCGACCTTTTTGTCGCTGATTTGGATTTGCATGTGGTGCCTGGCCGCGACCAGTTGTTCAAAAGAGGTGCGTAAGAGTTTTAGCTCTCGGTGAATTGACATTTTTAAATCGTGACGCTCTACCACTTTGGTCTTTTTGCCAGAAACAATAGTGGTGACAACTTTTAAAATCTTCTTGTCAATGTCCTTTTTAAACGTGGTCTTGCCTTGATCCGTCAAGGAGGCCAAGAAGAACGAGTGCCCGACCGGGATCGGGTCATCACCCAGGGCAAAGAGAGCGAGTGCGAGTGCCTCGTAAAAGGCAATGACTGATGCTAGGTTGCCTAGCTGGTTGTCGGTCTGCGCGAGAGTCACCATTTGTATGATTGTTTATATTATAAAGACAGGACATTTTTATAAAATAAAATACAAGATATAAAAATGTCCTTGCCAAATAAACTATTCGTGCTCAAGTCGACCAACAAATCCATCATGGGCACGGGCTCTATTGTGTTTGGCTTTAAAAAAGAGGTTGATGCCAGGGTGATTATTGAAAAGGTCAAGTCGTTTCCGAGTCCACACCACGTATGGTATACGGCGATCAAGCCGGACAAGTTTATATTGACGGCAGGAAACAAAACTTCCGTCGATGTCAGACCGATTCATTGCTCTCTAACGTGTGTGGACAGTACTGATTTTTTAGAAGAAATGTTGGGCTACAACATCGGGGTCAGGATCATCGAAGACATCAAGATCGAGCACGAATTCTATACACTATTTTCATCATTCGGTTACGAACCATTTTATTCTTCGGATGAAATCGTCACCATGTTGGAGCGACACCTGTGTATATAATAGCAGGTGTGTTGTTTTTTAAAAGGAAATTTAAAAAGGAATGCCTGAAATACATGAATTGCCAGAATCGTCTGGTGAATTAGAGGCCATGCATCAGATGCATCAGACACATCAACATCCACATGTACATTCACATGCACATTCACAGTCACCACACTTTCATCCTATGCATCAAATGCATCCCATGCACTCGTTACCATATCGTAATACTCGTGACGAGGAAGAAGGAATTGGTGATATTGAGGATGAAATTATAGATACAATGCCTAAAACACCAATGGCTCGCATTTGCAACATTGTGTACAACTGGGCCACACAATCCAATCCGAGTCTACTCTCTAAATTCTTTGCTGAAACGACGGCGTGTGCCATTTTCCATTTTATTGGCTCTGTGTCGCCGACGCCGTGGGCCAATGGCATCGTCCTCATGGTCTTGGTCTATTACACTGCCAAGACGTCGGGTGCGCACTTGAATCCGGCCCTGTCTATGACGTTCATGTTGCTCGGGCATACGAATCCACTAGAAATGCTGGTATATTGGATTGCGCAAATCTCTGGGTGTATATGCGGAGCCTTGTGGTTGGCGCTACTCGTACCCGGGCTTTCTATACGAGGTCCGCCAGCATTGTCGGATGGGTGCTTTTATCCTCCCGATCCTCGCATGACCAAGGCTCTCGTGTTTGCATGGGAGGCATTCTGCACTTTTTGTTTCATCTTGCCTATATTTTCAGTGGTGTGGTATACGCTGCGCAAAAAAGGTTACGGTAACACGGGTCCTTTGATGGTGGGGCTGTCTCTCATTGCGAACGCCATGGCAGCTGGTTCGTATACGGGTGCTGCTTTGAATCCCGCTCGCGTCCTTGGGTCGCCTGCCGTTTTCGGATGCGACAATACGTATACCTTTTATTATATAGCAGGAGAACTGTTGGGAGCATCGCTTGTTCCCGTTATTATAGCGCCCTGGTATGGTATTTCACCGACCGCCTGGTATATATCGGCCGTCCCACAAAAGGCCAAGACGTATTTCGAAACGGTCAAGAACAAGTCGAGGGGTATGTCGGTCCTCACTTCATTGATCGAAATGCAGAATTTTAGAGAAAAGTTACCGTCACAAGAAACGGATGGGTCTGTATCACCGAAAACACCGGGCTATGGACTACCTGGTACGCCTTTGGGTATAGGAGGTGCAGACGTATCCACTAATCGTAGCACTATAATGATGCACAGGTCTTCTCTTACCAAGGCAAAGCGCAGTTCTATGCACGACTCTCTAGAACTCAACGTGCCGTCTTCACCTTCTAATTTCCATACACCAAGTTACAAACCTACAATCGTCATTGAAATAAATCAGGAAATGTTGGACCAAATGGATCAGGAATAATTTTATCTAGTCATAAAACTTCTCGGATAACTGTATAAGGAAATGGTTTCATATGGTGCACCATACGGCGCATTTATTTTAGCAAATTGTAATGCCGATATTTTTTTGGACGCACTACAAGATGACGTTCTTTTGTATTCGACAACAAATCGAATGCTGTTTGGACATGCCACGAATCCCGTGTCCAACAGTTGCATGCAGGTGAATTCGAATGCGGTAAGGGTTGTGCCTGATTTGATTGTAAATGGTACTTCATATATGCAACATGTCGATGCTGTGACTGTATTGGCAGACACGGTTACTGTTTCAAATGCAAACATCTCGTCACTCTTGACATATCAAGGAAAACCGCTCAGTTTGACCGAGTTTAGTAACGTGTCGTTTTCGAATGCCGTGGTCAAGGAAATGTTGCATACACAAGATGCTACAGTACTTGGGGCGTTGACTGGGAATACGGGATCCTTGTCCAATTTGACGGTCCGTTCCAATATAGATGCATCGATTGGAACGTTTTCTAGTGTGGTTACGAGCGTGGTCAAGTATACTACTGATTTGTCGATAGCTAATACAACAGGGGGACACCCTATATGGGTCAGCAACGGTCACATCGGTATCGGCACTAGGCCGAGAGGCACATATGCTCTAGACGTGGATGGTGGTGATATAAATCTGAGTGGTGGTGACATTAATCTGAGCGGCGGAGGCTCCTTTTTAAAAGATGGCTTGCCTTGCTCGCTCGTTGTTCAAGGCATGGCGGCGTTTTCAAACGTGACTGCGACTGATGCTACATTTACGAGTGTTACTGCAAGCAATATTTCCATCTCTTCCAATTTTTCAAGTGCAACTGCAACATTCACGTCGATTTCTGCTTGTAATGTTGGCAACATTACATTGATGTCCAATGGCTACACTGGTTTTAATACGACACCAAATTGGATGGTTGATATTGATGGGGACATTAATGTGGGTGGGAATTTGCTCATGTATGGGCGACCCGTGGCAATGGCGAAAAACGGGGTCATCACACTTTCAAACGTGACGAGTACCACGGGGACTGTGACCACATTAGACGTGCTGAATGTCGCAACTATACCGACGCTAATCACTAGTTATACGAGTGCCTCTAATGCTACTATTCGTGTGTTGACATCGTCGAATGTTGCATCTAGTAATCTGGTTGCACATACTGTAACGACACAAGATGTCAAAGTGTCTCGCTTGTTCGCTATATCAAATGAATTGCCCACGATAATACTAGATTCTAGCAATATTGGTCTCGGTAAAAGTCCGCAATATTCCCTCGATGTACTTGGTGATATCAATTATACAGGGACACTATATCGTGACGGTCAAGCTGCTATAGTAGCTGATAATGCCATTATTGTACATCTAATGGGGTCTAATGCTACAATGAGCAATTTGACTGTTACTGATCATGTGATTGCTTTGAACATACTGGGATCAAATGTGAGTGCTTTTAACATCTTGGGATCCAATGTGAGTGCTCAGAACATTTTGGGATCAAATGCTACTGTGAGCAATTTGACAGTGTATGACCGTGTGAGTGCTCAGACCATTTTAGGATCAAATGCAACCATGAGCAATTTAACAGTGTATGGTAGTACAAGTTCTTTGAACATTTTGGGATCAAATGCAACCATGAGCAATTTAACAGTGTATGGTAGTACAAGTTCTTTGAACATTTTGGGATCAAATGCAACCATGAGCAATTTAACAGTGTATGGTAGTACAAGTTCTTTGAACATTTTAGGATCAAATGCAACCGTGAGCAATTTAACAGTGTATGGTAGTACAAGTTCTTTGAACATTTTGGGATCAAATGCAACCGTGAGCAATTTGACAGTGTCTGACCGTGCAAATGTTGTATACCTAGTGGGATCCAACGCTACCGTGAGCAATTTAATAGTGTATGATAGTGTGAATGCTTTAAAACTAGTGGGATCCAACGCCGCCGTGAGCAATTTGACCGTGTATGATAGTGTGAGTGCTTTAAAACTAGTGGGATCGAATGCCACGTTTAGCAATACTACTGCATCTAATATTTATGGATCAAATGGGACATTTACTTGGACCACTGTTAATACGGGTACATTTAGTAATATATCTATATCCGTTGGTGGATTCATTGCCATGGTCGGATCGAATTTGACATCTAGTAATGCTTCATTCGGTAGTTTAAAGAGTTCGAATGCTGCATTTATCAACGTGTCTGGATCCAACGGGACATTTGTTGAAATACAAGGATCCAATGCCATGTTCAACAACATGACGTTTAGCAATGGGATTGGCTCGAACGCATCATTCAGTAATGTCTACTGTTCTAGTGGATCGTTCAGTAATGTATACGGTTCTAATGCTATATTTTATACGAGCTCTGCTAGCAACGTGTTTGGATCAAATGCTACATTTAGTAATATATATGGATCGAATGCTGTGATTACCAGTGTGACTACATCAAATGTGTATAGTTCGAATATCCGAGCCACGAATATTATTACTACAAGCAATATCACTTTGATCAACATATCTAGTAATTTATATAGTTCCAATTTGGTTAGCGTTGGTGGAGTATTTACCGAGCTTGTTGTTTCGAGTAATGCTACCTTTTCAAATGCTGCAATTACTGGAACACTTGATAGTTCAAGTGCTAATACCAAGACCTTGTACAATTCAAACTTTTACTCGAGTAATGCACTGGTCAAGAATCTCACCGGATCTAATGCAATGTTTTCCAACATTATTGTGAATGAATCCGTCACTTGCTCAAATGCTATAGCCGACTACATCACCGTGAGGTCCAATGCTACATTTTCAAATTTGAACATTTCTGGTGCGCTTTTACAAAATGGAATACCGTTTGTTAGCACTCCTTATATTGACTCGGGATTAGTCACTACATTGAATAGCAATCTGATATTGCAAGTTGGAAATGTGAATACCATTACATGTGATTCCAATGGTCACGTGGGAATCGGAGTGGCACCTATATACAATCTCGACGTCGGCGGTGATATCAATTTCACTGGACGCATCATGAAAAATGGTGTGCCATACTCTTCGGGCACTACGGTTCTAGGAGACAATATAGCCTTGTTGACCGTCAATGACATTGTCGCTTCAAATGTGATCACGTCTGGATTCATGGTGATACCGAGGGATGGATTGATGGATGGACTGGCTGGTGGAGTAGGAGGGTCACAGTCAGTTATATTGGCGTCCAATATTGGGATCGGCACCACTAGTCCTTTATATCCTTTGCATGTTGCCAGCACAAGTAGTGGAGTTTCCGGGTATTTTTCTGGGAATGTTGTTGCGCAAAACGTGAGTGTTCCTTCTGATGCCAGGGTTAAAACAAATGTATCGACTGTTGATGTTGAGCGGGCCAAAGAATTGATCAAGGGAATCAAATCGAGAACCTTTACATACATTGATCAGACATCGTCCGACCTACACACTGGCTTTATCGCACAGGAACTAGAACAAGCATGTCCTGAGTGTGTGGGTCAAATGTACGAGTTTATTCCAAATATTTATAAAAATGTCATGGTGGCGTCATGGTCTGCGGACGGGCTAGGGGGTAGCTGTTGTTTAAATGGTGGCTTGAAACGGGGGGACAAACTAAAAGTGTGCCATGGGTCACAGACACATGTTGTCCTTGTGACTGATTGTGTGGATAATGTGTGTACCCTTTCTACGGATATTCCCATCCTTATCCAATCGGGCGACTCTCTATTCGTCTACGGTGTCCTGGTAGATGATTTCAAAACTGTCAACTATTTGCCGCTAGTGTCTCTTTTGGTGGCAGTAGTTCAATCAATGCTTTGACCGAGCTAAATAGCAGCATGAACAAGTAATCCTTGTCAATCGTCTTGATGGGGCCAAACGGTCCCTTGATATATACGATTGTACCGACCGGGTATTGTTCGTTTATTCCGATAAATAGTGTACTCTTTTTTTCAACGATACGTTCAATATTAACAGTCCTCTTTTTGCCACTGATTTGAATTTGCAACTTGGTACCCGGTTTTAAAGAAGCTTTCGTGTCCTTGTCATAATGTGTCAGGACAAGGGAGCCGGATGATGTCACCTTGACGTATTTACATATCGAGGGCATAAATGATATCTTTTCATGCACAATTTCGGGAATCAATTGTTCAATCTCTTGTGCAATCACTCCCTTTTGTCTTTTTCCATTCTCTTTTAGACAAAAGTCTTTTATCTCTATCTTTTTACAAAGTTCCAAGTCGTCAAGATAATTTGCACTTGTAATGTGTTTTTTAATTCGTCTGTCCGAAAATGACAAGTACTCGTTGGCAGTGATTGTTCCATTTATAAAAGTATCTTGCTGTATCGTGACCGTGTTACTCGACACATCTAGACCGTTGCCCAAAGTAAAAAGGCTGGACGAATAGGTTATAGGAAATGTCAAGGTTGTGGTCGCATCCCGGATCAACAAGGTTTTGACGACTGATGCATCTCCCATGACGGTGAGTGTTTCTGATCCTTTTGATGTTTTACCGCCGACAACCAATGATGATGTCAAGAAGCCTGATTCACCCAAGTCAATTTTAACGCTCTTTTTAAAAGGAATGATATAAAGGATCGGGGGAATCCTGTTGTATAGGATGGCGCATGTGGACTCCACTGTATTGTCCAGGGTGATTGTTGACGTAATCAGGTCTACCGAAATGATTCGGCATTTAATATTGATGGAACAGAAATACATGTAGTGTCCTACGAAACTGGATAATCTTGTTAGTAGCTTGATATCACTTACGCTATATTCAAACCTGATGGGTGAGATGACTGTAATTGCATTGATGGATATAGGCGTACCGATTAGTTTATAAGTTGCAGTTCCTCGAATCGAAAATGCATACGTGGAATTGTTGGATGATAGTTCGCCGACCGTGAGACCGTTTGCGTTGTTATATACCGTGTTCAAATAATATGTGACTAGACCATTTATAGTAATCGAACTAATTGTTTTAAATGCACAGTTTTGTGGATTTACTAGGGATGAAAGAGATGTATTTTTGAAAAGGACTGGGTATCCTCCGGATGTTAGAGGTTGCTGATTTTGTTCAATATAGGTTCCTATCGCCGCATTTCCATCATGATACGATGGTGGTTCGACCACGTCCAAAAGTACAAGGCACGAAATCATGTTTGAAATCACACTGGTATTGTATGGAAGCGGAAACGCCGTGCCATCGACGGATTTCATGACCATTGTTCCAATGACATTATCGCCTTGTTTCGATAGTGACAGTGACACGAGTTGAATGACCATGGACGCATCTGATACCTCTTGTGTTTGACTAAACGAGTAGTATTGACCTTGGATAAGATTGGTGGGCTCTGTGTTGTGACTAAATAGAATTGCACCCGACCACGTATCCGCAACGATATTCCAAGAATTGATCGTGAACCAGGTTACGACGGACGAAAGGGACTTGACATTGCTAAAATTATCTAGTAGCTGAATGTCTATGACTGATTCGGGGCCAAATGCGAGCGGAAATACCGGTTCATCTGCAAAATAGTGTTGTAATACAAAAGATGATACCGTGGGAACTGCTTTGATTTTATAAATGACATTTTGAATTTTAAAATACATGTCTGATGTGACCAACTCCAAGTCTGTGGACGACTCGAGAATCAAGTTTAGAGTATTATCCATGTTGGCTGTGAATGAAACAACACGTTGGCCCTGGATAAGTGTCGATTGCGTCTTTAGATCGTTGGTCAAGACGAATGGCGACTGTAGTAAACCTTGAACACCAAACAAGGTGTCGGGTGCTAGCCACAGCCCATTTGATGAGAGTTGTCCTTGTCCGCATGATATAGATCCGTTCACTCTCATGTTTGCGCCAACATCTAGGGAATAGTTGCTGTCTGGAATCCTTTGAACACCAACACAATTTTGTGAAATGTATATACCGGCACAGCTACTGTGATTTTGAGAATTTATACTAGTGTTCCCAAACACAAGGTTGTTGCTTGTTCCACTAGTTCGGAGGAGCACATCGTTCATTTTTGTATTGACAAAAAACTTGTTGACACTTCCACCAGGTTCAAACCAGCCATACATTTATTTATATGTATATACTTTTACAGGACAGAGCTATACGACTTGATGTTAAAATCTGACTTGACAAGTAAAGACCTCGTGTACAAGTCCTGTCAAGTAAGAAATAAAAAGTGCGCAAGGGGAGTATACATCTACATGTCATCGTCAAAGACTCGCTCGACAAGTTCGCCGGTTTGTACGTCGCAATGTACTGATCCTTGTGTATAGGGCACGGGACCTAGGAATTCCCAACGAGATCCGGGTCGTGGTGCGACGAACATTAGCTTTTCAAATTGCATCAATACACTTTTGCCAATGTCGCAAATGCAAATTTGAATGCACGATTCATTTGAATTGGCTTGTGGGATGCGAGGGCTGCTAAATGTACTCAGAGAAGTAAACGTGTTGCTATTTACTTTTGTGTGTTCTGAATAGCGTGCCCACATATTGGATCGCTTTAAAAACAGGTTGGCGAGTGTCGAATAAGCATCGACCGAAATGAGCCGCTTGACTGGACCTGGACGCATTAATAAAGCTCGGCGCTTATCGATTTCTAGAATCTTGGAAACCACGTGATTTGGTAAATAAGGATTCATGTGGGGTATGATTTGAGTGCGGGCTTTTTTACATACGATTCACTTTTTTTCAAAACATGTGCTTTAAAGTGGATTGGATGCTATAATATCTAATGGATGCTATAATATCTATGCAATCAGTTATTTTTCTTTGACTTACAAAATATGTTTTCCAACTATATGGCTTCTTGTGATTTCTTGTATTTACAAGATGTATAATGGCTCTTGTCTATTCTGATGCGCATGATGATTATAATGGCTTCAACTCTTTACTTTTCCACATCAGTGTACAAGACTCGGTTGCAGCGCCTTTTCTCGATTATTGTCTTTGTTGACGTTTCAATGGAAAAAGACGTCTACATCAAGTTGAAGAAGCGTTTTGAAAAAAATAGGTCAAGTATCAAGTGTACGAATACTCGTATTGTTGTTCCATTCAAAACAATATATGGATTTTCTATATAAAAGATCTAGATCTTTACATGGTATATAATATAGAATGGTTCTCAAGAGTTATATTAGCATTCCCGTGCTTGCACACGATGGAACTGTCAAGAGTTACAAGAGGATTCCAATCGAGACCGAGACGATTACAAGACCAAGGCCAACACCTTTGGATCTAATCGCAGAGAGAATTAAAGACATGTCGATTGTGGATTGATGACTGATGATCATTTTAAATTTGTCTTTTTGAATTCTATAATTTCTATAAATTATATACATGTTTGTATGGCAAATATTATACGACCCTATAGCTCACCCTTGCCTTTTTACATTGAAGCTCCGCCTTTGGTCGAGCCCTTGCCTAGGCTCAAGTTGAATTCGCACCATGAATACAAACAGCTATTATCGCTCGGATATACGACTCGGTCCATGATGAATGAACTTGTTGGGTACGTTTTTCAGAATTATCAGGACGACACTTCAATGAGGCTCCATGATGTGGATGAAATGTTTTATAGATTGTGTAGAAAGCATCGAGTGTATCCTGGATGCCTTGGGTACCAATCTTATCCGAAATCAATGTGTATAAATCCTGATGGGATTGTGGCTCACGGTCTTCCGTTGTGGAACAAGATGGTGAACGGTGTAGGCATTCTTGGCATAGACCTCGTGACTTTTAAACATGGAATATTCGTCGATACAGCACGTACTCTGGTTTTAGAACAGGGGCGCCTAAATAGTCACTTGTGCAGGGTGACGCACGATGCAGCTATATCCGCTATTGCAGCATGTAAGCCTGGCGTATCTATCGATGTCATTCCTGAAATCTTTGCCAAGTATGCAAACGAGAATGGATATTCGGTAGCGCGGGGTCTGCATTCACACTTTATCCTGAATACGCTACATGGAGAACTTGTGCCAAATACGAAAAAGTCACAACATCGGAGCAAAGGAATGTTGTTGGAAGAAGGCATGGTTCTTGCGATTGAACCCATTTTCAACGTGGGTACAGATCACATTGTTTCGTGTCAACACGATGTAGCTTACCGTACGGCCGATGGGTTGCCGAGTGCGCACTTTGAACACACGGTTGTGATTCTCGAGGGGTCAGCACAGATTGTTGCCTAGATACAAATAATTCCTAGCCTACATTTATACATACATATATAATGCTTTCTCCTGGTCTCTACATGGTCGTCGTGTTTGTCGTGTTTCTAGGTGCCGCTACTTGGCTATTTCTTGGTGCATTCATGAATGATTTTCCCATCATGTTGCGTCTGGTCATGGTGATTGTCGGAGTGTTGGCCATTATCATCATGCCGAATCGCGACTTGTATTTGCCGTTTCTAGGCGAGATGGCTTTACCAGCCCTCGTTTTACAGGATACCGTGCCCCATGGTAACGTGGTGCTCGCTCTGGACAAGTTGCCGCCAAATAGCAAGGTGATCTTTTGGGCGGCCAAGGAAGGCGATCCTGGTCACGGATCCATGACGGGTCCGGGGGCAGCATACGACAAGAGCTTGAACGGCGGCGTTGCTACCGCGAATGAAGAGGGGATCGCTCACGTGACTATATCTTGCCCTCAACAGTACAAGGTGAGCAGACTCGGCATCGACAAGGTGCTTCCCCGCCATATTCACTTTAGGTTTGAACTGCCTTGGAAGCCGGGCATGTTTTCATCGGTTCAAACGCTCGAGATAAATGCTTGTTAAAGTTAAAGGTAAATGATACATGATCCAGAAGGCACATATATTTCAGCCATGTTAAAAAGCCATAAACTGGGTCCCAATCCGCAAGAAGCATACAATAAATCAAAGGGCTATATTAAAAGTGTGTCGCTTTCTTTTTCCATATTCATGGCTATTGTTTTGCTCCTATATATCCTCGCGTTGATTTCATCATTGACCAAGTTGGATTGGAAAGATCCATTGGATTTTACACCCAGTGCTAAGAATCAATGGTTTGACCTACTTTGGTACATTGGTGTCATTGTTATAATTATTGTTTTTTCCAAGAAATTCCAAGTCATGTGAGTATGGCCATGACGTGAACGGGCATTGATATTGTCCCTGGAAGCAGGCCGAGGACGTTGAATATATCTCCAGAAGTGTCACTGCTTGTTTTTCCAAAAAACGGAACGAGCGATAAAGAGCAAGATGTATCGACCGAAATGTTTTGTGTAGAATTCATAGTGTATAGGCAAACCACGTATGAAGAATCATAACTCGGATATTGAGCTGCCAATTCTTTTTGAATTTCATAGTCGAAATATGCCAAGTACATGACCGTATTGATCATGATGTATGCAATCTCGTTTCCTTTTTGTAAATCAATGATGAATGATGCAGCGCTGTCATTTGTTTGTATCACCAAGTATGACACGTAATTAAAGGAAATGGGTCCGCTCTCGTACTTGTTGTTACACTTTAAAGGGACATTGAACATTTTGGGTGCCACATTTGACTTCATGTATGCATTCTCTTCGTTGGCAACCGAATTGATGTTGGTCGTGAGCTGCACTTGAACAATCACACTGTACACTTTTAATGATTTATTAGAGGAATTTGTCAATTGTGTCATGATGGAGGAATCAGCAATCAACTTGGCACCAATCTGAGTCTGTGAATAATTGTTCAACTTGTTTCTGATCCATACGATTTGAATGACACAGCCTATGAATGCTATCAGGGAAATAGTAATCAACAAAACGAGGACCCAATCCATATTAGATTTGATGAATATATTTTAATTGATCATGATACAGTTGAGCCATTTTAAAATGAAAACACTGAATATCAGTAATGTATGAAATTGGTGTCAGAAAAACGGCATTATGTCTCTATAGGTATTTTAATAGTTTACGAAAAACGAGTGCTGCTCTTA
>Ga0247843_1007026_pt1 | contig 14192 bp, 9 predicted proteins | sample LaCruzMarch2017__FD_192420 | JGI IMG/M metagenome (GOLD analysis project Ga0247843, IMG submission 192420) | Freshwater microbial communities from meromictic Lake La Cruz, Castile-La Mancha, Spain - LaCruzMarch2017_8m | ecosystem: Environmental > Aquatic > Freshwater > Lake | place: Spain...
AAATTGCAGTAAATGACATTGGTTCAGCGGAAGATTTCTTAGCCGCAATCGAAGGCACAATCAGAAATTTCAGCGACGGAGATCTCGTCACAGGCACAGTTGTTCAAATTGATCGCGAAGAAGTACTCCTCGATGTCGGCTACAAGACAGAAGGCGTAATTCCAGCACGCGAACTTTCAATCCGCCACGATGCAGATCCAAATGACATCGTTAAGGTCGGAGATCGAGTAGAAGCTCTCGTATTGCAGAAGGAAGATAAAGAAGGACGCCTGATCCTTTCCAAGAAGCGTGCTCAGTACGAGCGTGCTTGGGGAGAAATCGAAGGCAAGAAAGAGCGCGACGAGGTTGTCGTGGGAACTGTTATTGAAGTTGTCAAGGGCGGACTCATCGTCGACATCGGATTGCGTGGCTTCTTGCCAGCATCACTTGTTGAAATGCGTCGCGTTCGTGACCTCACTCCTTACATCGGTAAGCAGGTTGAGTGTCGCATCATCGAACTCGATAAGAATCGCAACAACGTAGTTCTTTCACGTCGCGCATTCCTTGAGCAGACACAGTCACAATCACGTACTGAATTCCTGAACCAGCTCCAAAAGGGCCAGGTTCGCACAGGTGTTGTTTCATCAATCGTTAACTTCGGTGCATTCGTTGACCTTGGTGGCGTAGACGGTCTTGTTCACGTCTCTGAGCTCTCATGGAAGCACATTGATCACCCAGGTGAGGTTGTTGAAGTTGGCGACGAGGTAACTGTTGAAGTTCTCGAAGTTGATTTCGAGCGTGAGCGTGTCTCACTCTCACTTAAGGCGACACAAGAAGACCCATGGCAGGCATTTGCTCGCACCCACACAATCAACACTGTTGTGCCGGGCGTCGTAACGAAGCTTGTTCCATTCGGTGCATTCATCCGTGTCCACGAAGGCATTGAAGGCCTCGTTCACATCTCAGAGTTGGCAGAACGCCATGTTGAAATTCCAGAGCAGGTTGTTGCTGTTGATGACGAACTATTCGTGAAGATCATCGATATCGATCTTGAGCGTCGTCGCATCTCACTCTCACTTAAGCAAGCAAATGAAGGCCAAGAAGTAGAGATCGAAGCATTTGATCCAACTCAATACGGAATGTCTGCTCGTTATGACGCAGAAGGAAACTTCATCTATCCAGAAGGATTCGATGCTGATACCCAAGAGTGGAAACCAGGCTTTGACTCACAGCGCGAGGAGTGGGAGCGTCAATACGCTGTTGCTCAAGAACGCTTCCTTGCACACAAGAAGCAGAAGGCAGAAGCAAAGGTTGCGGAAGAAGCAGCTGTAGTCGCCGCCGAATAAGTCTTAAAGAAAGAGAGACTCATACGGGTCGCGGGGGTGTCACATAACCTCGCTCACCTCGCATGGGTCTCTTTTTTCATCCTCAGAGATAGGCTAGCTCCATGTTAGTTGTGGCACTCACTGGTGGCATTGGTGCAGGAAAGTCCACTGTGGCGCAATGCTTTGCCGAACTTGGGGCGCTAGTAATCGATGCGGATCAACTCGCTCGTATGGTCATTGAACGAGGAACCGATGGTTTTGCTGAAGTCTTACTTCGTTTCGGAGATGAAGTAATTCAAAATGGTGATATCGACCGTAAAAAACTTGCTGAGATTGTTTTCAGCGATGCGTCAGCACGAGCAGATTTAGAGGCGATTATTCATCCGCGGGTTCAGGCGATCTTTGCCGAAGCAGTGGCTGACCTAGATCACGATGACATCCTGATTTATGAAATTCCATTATTGGCAGAAACAAATGCGGCTGAGAAGTTTGACTATGTCATTACCGTTGAATCAGATTTAGAGCTACGCAAGGAACGGTTGCTCAAACGAGGGCTCTATATTTCACAGATCGAGAAGCGGATTGCAGCCCAGGCATCACCTGAATCTCGAGAAGCTCTCGCTGATACTGTTATTTACAACAACTCTGATGAAGATTCGCTCCTGCGCCAGGTTGAAAATCTCTGGGAGAGCGTTCTTCTGCCGCAGTCGCTAGGCTAAGAGTGTGCGCCCAGTAACTGATCTCCAGCGGAAAGTCGCGCCCTTTCAGGTCATAAGTGATTACATTCCAGCCGGAGATCAACCAGCGGCAATTGAGGAGATCGCAAAGCGGATCAATAACGGCGCTCAGGATGTTGTTCTCTTAGGTGCTACTGGAACTGGAAAGTCGGCAACCACGGCTTGGCTGATTGAACGTTTACAACGTCCCACACTTGTTCTCGCGCCAAATAAAACCTTGGCAGCCCAGTTGGCCAATGAATTTAGAGAACTGCTGCCTAATAATGCGGTGGAGTACTTCGTTTCATACTATGACTACTACCAACCTGAAGCCTATGTTCCGCAAACTGATACCTTTATTGAGAAAGATTCAAGTGTCAATGATGAGGTCGAGCGACTTCGTCACTCAGCGACCAACTCACTTCTTACTCGCCGCGATGTCATTGTGGTTGCAACAGTTTCTTGTATTTATGGGCTTGGAACGCCGCAGGAATACATCGACCGGATGATTCGCCTGAAAGTGGGCGATGAAATTGAACGTAATGCGCTGCTACGTAAGTTTGTTGATGTTCAATATAAGCGAAACGATATGGCCTTTGAGCGCGGCACCTTCCGGGTTCGAGGTGACACAGTAGAGATAATTCCGATGTATGAAGAGTTGGCTGTGCGTATTGAAATGTTCGGGGATGAGATTGAGAAGATTATGACGCTCAATCCACTCACCGGTGAGATTGTCCATGATGAAACTGAAATCTATATCTTCCCAGCAACCCACTATGCCGCCGGTCCAGAGACGATGAAACGAGCAATGGGTGAGATTCAAGATGAACTTCAGGTGCAGCTCAATCTCTTTACCAAGCAAGGCAAGTTACTTGAAGAACAGCGCCTTCGCATGCGTACTACCTTTGATTTGGAAATGATGGAGCAACTGGGTTTCTGTTCTGGCATTGAAAATTACTCTCGTCATCTAGATGGACGTGAAGCCGGATCTGCGCCTAACTGTCTCCTTGATTACTTCCCGGAGGATTTCCTGGTTGTCATTGATGAAAGTCACGTGACTGTTCCACAAATTGGTGCGATGTTTGAAGGGGATGCATCACGTAAACGAACCTTGGTGGAACACGGATTTAGATTGCCCAGTGCACTAGATAACCGACCACTTAAGTGGCCGGAGTTTTTGGAACGCACAGGGCAGAAGGTTTATTTGTCAGCCACACCCGGCAAATATGAGATGGAGAAGGTCGGGGGAGATGTCGTTGAACAGGTGATTAGACCGACTGGGTTGGTTGATCCACAAATCATTATCAAGCCAATTAAGGGGCAGATTGATGATTTACTCCACGAAATCAATATTCGGGCAGAGAAGAATGAGCGCGTATTAGTTACTACTTTGACTAAGAAGATGTCGGAAGACCTCACAGATTATTTGCAAGAGCGCGGAGTCCGAGTTCGCTATCTTCACTCTGAGGTAGATACCTTGCGCCGTGTTGAGTTACTACGTGAGCTTCGCATGGGTGAATACGACGTACTAATTGGAATCAACCTCTTGCGCGAAGGACTCGATTTACCGGAAGTTTCACTTGTCGCAATTCTTGATGCTGACAAAGAAGGCTTCTTGCGCTCTGCAACTTCACTGATTCAAACAATTGGTCGCGCCGCTCGAAATGTTTCAGGTGAGGTTCATATGTATGCCGACAATATGACCGCGGCCATGACCAAAGCTATTGATGAGACCAATCGGCGAAGGGCGAAGCAGGTTGCCTATAACCTCGAGCGCGGGGTGGATCCCCAACCGTTACGTAAGAAGATTAGCGATATCACTGACCTCATCGCCCAAGAAAGTGATGACACAGATGACATCATGGCTGGAATCAAGGGCAAGAAATCTTCAGCGGCCCTGCCATTCTTATCGAAATCAACGGATTCCATGCCGCGCCAAGAACTCATTGCATTGATAGGCTCCCTCACCGAGCAGATGCGTGGCGCAGCCGATCAACTTCAATTCGAACTTGCTGCTCGCCTGCGTGATGAGTTAAAAGAGCTAAAGCGTGAACTTCGTGGAATGGATGAGGCTGGTACGTGAGCATCGATAAGTTAGTCGTACGTGGTGCGCGCGAGCATAACCTCAAGGATGTTTCCATTGAACTTCCACGCGATGCACTCATTGTCTTTACCGGCCTTTCAGGCTCGGGTAAATCAAGCCTTGCCTTCGACACCATCTTTGCCGAAGGTCAGCGTCGTTATGTCGAATCTCTTTCCGCCTATGCCAGACAGTTCTTAGGTCAGATGGATAAGCCTGATGTCGATTTCATTGAAGGCTTATCTCCGGCAGTTTCTATCGATCAGAAATCAACGAATCGAAATCCACGCTCAACGGTGGGAACAATTACCGAGGTCTATGACTACTTCCGACTGCTCTTTGCACGTGCTGGTCGCCCGCACTGCCCGGAATGCGGCAAGGCAGTTTCACGCCAGAGCCCGCAACAAATTGTGGATCAAATCCTCACGATGCCGCCAACAACGAAGTTCCAAGTGCTGGCACCAGTCATCCGCGAACGTAAGGGTGAGTTTGTCGATCTCTTTGCAGAGTTAGTTACGCAGGGCTATTCCCGCGCTCGAGTTGATGGAGAAATCATCCAACTGACCGAACCGCCAAAGCTTAAAAAGCAGGAGAAGCACACCATTGAAGTTGTCATCGATCGCCTGACAGCTAAAGCTGAGAGTAAATCTCGCCTGACTGATTCGATTGAGACTGCCCTCAAACTCGGCAATGGCTTAGTACTTCTTGATTTTGTCGATGCCAAGAGTGGCGAGAAGGAACATACCTATAGCGAGCACTTAGCTTGCCACGATTGCAATCTCTCTTTCGAAGAACTTGAACCGCGTTCGTTCTCTTTTAACTCCCCATTTGGAGCGTGTGAAGAATGTTCTGGAATCGGAACTAAGTTAGAAGTGGATGAAGAACTCATTATTCCTGATGATTCAATCTCCATAAATGAGGGTGCAATTGCACCCTGGGCTGGGGGACAGTCATCGGAGTACTTCCTGCGATTACTTGAAGCGCTAGCTCTGGAACTAAAATTCTCACTCGATAATCCTTGGAAAAAGCTCTCGGTTAAAGCTAAAGAAGCGATTATGAATGGCTTTGATTACGAAGTTCATGTCAAGTATAAGAATCGTTATGGCCGCGTTCGTAATTATTCAACTGGCTTTGAGGGTGTCATTCCATTCATTCATCGTCGTCATGGTGAGACCGATAGTGATTACAGCCGTGATAAATACGAGGCATATATGCGCGAGACGCCATGTCCTGCTTGTAAGGGTGCGCGTTTAAAACCAGAGGTACTTGCGGTCACACTGGGTGGAAAATCAATTGCCGAAGTGTGTGCACTTTCTATCGATGATTGCGCAACGTTTCTTAAGCAAGTCACCCTCAATAAGCGGGAAGCACAAATTGCTGAGCGCGTTATGAAGGAAGTCCATGCCCGTCTAGGTTTCTTACTTGATGTGGGACTGGATTACTTGTCACTTGATCGCCCGGCAGCAACGCTTTCTGGTGGTGAAGCCCAACGTATTCGTCTTGCAACACAGATTGGTTCCGGACTTGTCGGAGTTCTCTATGTCTTAGATGAGCCATCCATCGGACTTCATCAACGTGATAACCGCAGACTAATTGAGACCCTAACTCGACTACGCGATCTTGGAAATACTCTCATTGTCGTTGAACATGATGAAGAGACCATTCGCACTGCAGATTGGGTCGTTGATATTGGACCTGGTGCCGGTGAGCACGGCGGTCGAGTCGTTGTCTCAGGTTCCTATGAGGAACTGATTGCATCGAAGGAATCAATTACTGGTGCTTATCTATCGGGGCGCAAATCAATAGAGATTCCAAAGACCCGCCGGGTAGTCGATCCAAAACGTCAATTAGTAATAAAGGGTGCGAAAGAGAATAACCTCAAAGATGTCGAGGTTAGTATTCCGTTGGGACTCTTCGTCTCCGTCACCGGAGTATCGGGTTCTGGTAAATCAACGCTGGTTAACGACATTCTCTATACGACTCTTGCAAACAAACTCAATGGTGCACGTCTAGTTCCAGGTCGTCACCGCACAATTACTGGCATCGATCAACTAGATAAAGTTGTGCATGTTGATCAATCACCTATTGGGCGCACCCCGCGTTCTAACCCAGCAACATATACGGGCGTATTCGATAAAGTTCGTGCCCTCTTTGCCGAAACTACGGAAGCTAAGGTGCGTGGCTATCAGCAGGGTCGCTTCTCCTTTAACGTCAAAGGCGGACGCTGCGAGAATTGCTCTGGAGATGGCACCATCACCATTGAGATGAATTTCTTACCTGATGTTTATGTTCCGTGCGAGGTCTGTCATGGGGCGCGATATAACCGGGAGACTCTTGAGGTTCACTACAAGGGCAAGACGATTGCTGAAGTTTTAGATATGCCGATTGAGATTGCGCATGCTTTCTTTGAATCTGTTCCTACTATCGCGCGCTACCTCAAGACCTTATGTGATGTGGGTCTTGGCTATGTGCGTCTAGGTCAATCGGCTCCCACTCTTTCCGGGGGAGAAGCCCAGCGTGTGAAGCTTGCAACTGAGCTACAACGCAGATCAACAGGGCGCACGATCTATGTCTTAGATGAACCAACGACAGGACTGCACTTTGAGGATGTCAATAAACTGCTCGGTGTTCTTAGGCGCCTGGTGGAAAGTGGAAACACTGTAATTGTGATCGAGCACAATCTCGATGTCATTAAGTCTTCAGATTGGGTCATTGATATGGGCCCAGAAGGTGGCTTCCGCGGCGGAACCGTCGTTGCCGAAGGTACTCCAGAAGATGTGGCAAAGGTGAAAGCTAGTTACACCGGGCAATACTTAGCTGAAGTTCTGGCAACTAATCGCGCAATCGTTAAGAAAAGCCCAGCGAAGAAGAAGTAATGGTGGAACCTTCCAGTTATCGCCCACGCGAGATTCCTGAAGAGCCAGGGGTATATCGCTTCTATAACGCTGATGACAAAGTCATTTATGTGGGTAAGGCGAAAAATCTAAAGAATCGACTAACAACCTATTTCGGTTCCAATCTTGCGCAGAAGACCTATCGCATGGTGCATGAAGCGGTGCGAGTGGACTGGACCATTGTTGCAACCGAGCTCGAGGCGCTGGCGCTGGAATTTTCCTGGATCAAGCAGTATCACCCGACGTATAACGTGCAGTTTAAAGACGATAAGTCCTATCCATATCTGGCTATTTCAATGGCTGATGAAATTCCACGGATTTTCATTACCCGCAAAGAAAAGCGACCTGGACTTAAATACTTTGGCCCATATACAAATGCCTGGGCGCTGCGTAATACCTATGAAGTGCTCCTTAAAGTCTTTCCGGTCCGCTCCTGCAGTGCTGGAAACTTCCAGCGCGCACAGCGAACAAAGCGGCAATGCTTACTTGGAGATATTGGTAAATGTGCCGCGCCTTGCGTTGGTTGGGTAACACCACAGGAACATAGAGAGATTGCGGAGAAGCTCGATTCATTTATGGAAAAAGGGATGGAGAACTTGCTGCCAACCTTACGTACGGAGATGGAGTTGGCGTCGGACTTAGAAGAGTTTGAACGAGCTGCGCGTCTGCGCGATCAGATTGAATCTTTTGAAAAAGCACAGCGCTCAACGCAAGGCAATCTCTCTGATGACCTCGATGGTGATTTCATCTCAATCCATGAAGAAGGACTTCATGCTGCTGGTTCAATCTTCATGGTCAGACGCGGTTCCATCAAAGGTTCGCGTTCCTGGATAGTGGATCAGGAGAAAGCACTCGAAGGAGATGATCAGATTGCCTCCCTGTTCTTCTCAATCTATAGCCAAAGCGCACCAACAGATATTCCACATGAGATCTTCCTTAATCAAGAACCGGTAGATCGCACTGCACTAGAAGACTGGCTCTCTTCCATCCGTGGGGCTCGAGTTGCTATTAAAGTTCCACAGCGTGGTGAGAAGGTCGAGCTACTGCAAACAGTTGAGCGCAATGCTCATTACGCACTTGTTCAGTATTTAAGTAAGCGCGCAACAGATGCCGCAGTATCGGGTAAGGCGCTGCTTGAACTTGAGGAAGAGTTACAGCTTTCGCGCACCCCTCTGCGCATTGAGTGTTATGACATCTCTAATATCTCAGGAACCACAGTTGTTGCATCTATGATCGTCTTTGAAGATGGCCTGGCAAAGAAGAGTGAGTATCGTCGATTCATTATTGATACCGATACTGCCCAGGATGACACTCGAGCCATGCACCAAGTAATTACCCGTCGAATGAAGAGGTTATTGGCAGATAGAGATGTCAATAAGAGCGAGGTTACTGAAACTGGTGGCAAGCTGAGCAAGTTTGCCTATCCACCACAGCTAATCGTTGTTGATGGCGGCGCCCCGCAAGTTGCTGCAGCTGCGCGCGCACTTGATGAACTAGGAATAACAGATGTTGCCTTATGTGGGTTAGCAAAGAGACTGGAAGAAGTCTGGATGCCAGGGGATAAGGATCCTTTGATCCTGCCGCGAACAAGTGAAGGCATGTATTTACTGCAGCGCATTCGAGATGAAGCTCATCGATTCGCAATTACCTTCCACCGCAGCCGTCGCTCCAAAGTGATGCTGGAATCTCTCCTCGATGAGATTCCACAACTGGGAGAAACTCGACGAGCCGCGCTCCTCGACCGTTTTGGGTCAGTTACTGCGATGCGCAAAGCCAGTGCCGATGATTTAGCTGCAACACCCGGAATTGGAGCCACCATTGCCGCAATTATCTATAGCCATCTGCAATCGCTATCAATTCCAGCGGTGGATATGAATACTGGCGAGATACTTGACAGCTAGGGGAGAATACGAAGCATGAGCACAAAAGAGCTTCTAGTTCTCACCGGAATGTCTGGCGCCGGGCGATCCACAGTTGCCCACGCGCTAGAAGATCTCGGCTGGTATGTCGTTGATAATTTACCGCCAGCACTCGTTCCTCAGTTGGCAGAACAAGCCCACGATACACACGCATCGCTGGCCGTTGTCGTCGATGTTCGCGGCGGAAAGTTCTTCGATGAACTCAGTAGCGCACTTGATACCTTAAAAAAGTCGAGCGTTCCTTATCGTTTGCTCTTTCTAGATGCCACAGACCAAGCACTTGTGCAGAGATTTGAATCAACGCGCAGACCGCACCCGCTACAAGGGAAGGATCGCATCGTTGACGGAATTGCACGTGAGCGAGCAAAACTGGAAGAGATACGAGCTGGCGCAGATGTTGTTATTGATACATCTAACCTGAATGTGCACCAATTAGAAAAGCGTACGAGTGAGATATTTGCCGCCGGAATGCTTCCTAGTATTCGCATCAATGTGCTCTCTTTTGGATATAAATATGGAATACCGGTAGATGCCGATTTGGTATTGGATTGCAGATTCATTCCCAACCCGCATTGGATTCCAGAACTCAGACCAATGAATGGCCTAGATGCACCGGTCTCAGAAAAGGTTCTTTCGAGTGAGGGCGTTGCAGAATTTGTGTCTAGTTATGTTTCGGTCGTGCGACAGATGATTCCGGGATATTTTCGAGAAGGAAAGAAGTATGTAACGATTGCACTCGGCTGCACCGGAGGTAAACATCGCTCGGTTGCCATTGCAGAAGAAATTGCCAAGCAGTTGATTACCGTCTCCTCTGATCTTGAGATATCAGCGCACGCAACACATCGCGATGTAGGGCGGGAATGATTTCACAGAAAAAAGTTGTCGCACTCGGTGGTGGTCATGGATTAGCTGCAACCCTGACAGCGCTACGACAATTCACAACCGAGATCACCGCGATTGTCACCGTTGCCGATAACGGCGGATCCAGTGGAAGATTGCGGGAAGAATTTTCCATCATGCCACCGGGTGATCTGAGAATGGCACTGGCTGCGCTATGTAGTGATGACGAGTGGGGTCGTAGTTGGGCGCAAATTATGCAATATCGCTTCACGAGCACGGGTGAACTCAATGGTCATGCTGTGGGAAATCTTCTGCTGGCAGCACTCTGGGATCGTGATGAAGATACCGTTGCTGGTCTTGATCGGGTGGGCGCACTATTGAAAGTTGTTGGTCGAGTGCTACCGATGGCGGTGCAAGCACTAGATATTGAAGCAACCTTTGAAGACGCTAGCGGCACACACATTGTCCGCGGACAGGCAGAGGTCGCAACAACTAACGGACGATTGAAATCACTTCGCATCATTCCGGAAAATCCAGATGCGCGTGCAGAATCAATTACGGCAATAGCCGATGCGCAGTGGATCACGATGGGCCCAGGCTCCTGGTTTTCAAGCGTTATTCCGCATTTACTTGTGCCCGCGCAGCGAGCAGCGCTGGTGGCTTCACCTGCCAAGAAGATTCTCTTACTCAATCTAGATTCCACCGACAAATCTGCGGGGGAGTACGCCGGGTATTCACCACTAGAGCATTTGATGATTCTCAATGAGTACGCACCGGAGTTAGTATTTGATGTAGTTGTAGTAGATGCCTCATCTTCGGGGGCCGATGAATTACAGCGCCATCTTTCAATTACAGGTTCAGAGTTTATTGCCGCTGATTTGCGCAGCAAAAGCTCACCTTTGCATCATGATGTAGATAAATTGGGTCAGCTTTTCGCACACATAGATGCAGAAATACTGGTTGGATAACTCCATGGCAATGACCGCTGCAGTCAAAGACGAGCTCAGTCGTCTTTCGGTAACCAAGCCTTGTTGCCGAAAGGCCGAAGTCTCATCGCTACTTCGTTTTGCAGGTGGGCTTCATATCGCCGCCGGCAAGGTAGTTATTGAAGTCGAGCTCGACACATCCCAGAGCGCTAGACGGCTGAAGAAAGATATCGCCGACATCTACGGTCACGATAGTGATTTGGCAGTTCTTTCTTCCAGTGGCCTACGTAAAGGTTCACGTTATGTGGTGCGTGTTATTGAATCCGGCGATGCTCTTGCTCGCCAAACAGGTTTGATTGATGCCAATGGTCGCCCGGTTCGCGGACTTCCACCTCAAGTAGTTGCGGCAAATGTCTGTGATGCCGAAGCAGCCTGGCGTGGCGCCTTTATCGCTCATGGTTCTCTGACTGAACCTGGTCGTTCCTCATCACTTGAAATTACCTGTCCCGGACCAGAGGCAGCACTTGCCCTAGTTGGCGCAGCTCGCCGTTTGAATATCGTGGCCAAAGCTCGAGAAGTTCGCGGAGTTGATCGTGTTGTTATTCGAGATGGCGATGCCATCGGTGTTTTGCTTACTCGCTTAGGTGCGCATGAAAGTGTGCTTGCTTGGGAAGAAAGGCGTATGCGCCGGGAAGTTCGCGCGACAGCCAACAGACTTGCAAACTTTGATGATGCCAATCTGCGGCGCTCTGCGCGAGCAGCCGTTGCGGCCGCAGCTCGCGTGCAACGTGCGATGGAAATTCTCGGTAGTGAAATACCAGATCACCTCAAAGAAGCCGGTGAACTCCGTATTTCACATGGACAGGCAAGTTTGGAAGAACTTGGATCACTTGCAACACCACCTATGACCAAGGATGCAATTGCTGGGCGTATTCGTCGGTTGTTGGCCTTGGCCGATAAACGTGCCGGTGAATTAGGTATCCCGGACACCGAAGCTGGATTATCACCTGACTTATTGGGTGAATAACAGGTTAAAGATACGTGGTTGCGTGCAAGCAACCGGGGAGTAGCAGCTAGAGCACTGGTAGAGTGCGCACCAAGCCCCCAGCGTTGTGGCGTTAAAAATAGCCACCTTTATCTGGGGCAATAAACAATGTAAAAGAGGTTTCACATGATTAATGTCGGAATTAATGGTTTTGGACGCATTGGACGTAACTTTTTCCGTGCCGCACTCACCAACCCGAATATCAATATCGTAGGTATTAATGACCTGACCGATAATGCAACACTGGCACATCTGCTCAAGTACGACTCAATCTTGGGTCGCCTTGGTCTTGATGTCACATATACCGATGACAGCATGAGCATCGGCGGTAAGACATTCGCAGTATTTGCAGATCGTGACCCAGCAAATCTTCCATGGGCTTCGGTTAAGGCAGATATTGTTATTGAATCAACCGGCCACTTCACCAAGGCAGCAGATGCCAAGAAGCACATTACAGCCGGTGCTAAGAAGGTAATTATTTCAGCGCCAGCTTCAGATGAAGACATCACCATCGTGATGGGTGTGAACCACGATAAGTATGACCCAGCCAACCACCACGTGATTTCAAATGCATCCTGCACAACAAACTGCCTAGCTCCGATGGCTAAAGTTCTTCACGATAACTGGGGAATTGTTAAGGGCTTGATGACCACTATTCACGCCTATACCAATGACCAGGTCATCCTTGATTTCCCACATAAGGATCTCCGTCGTTCCCGCGCGGCTGCCACAAATATGATTCCTACATCTACTGGCGCAGCTAAAGCCATCTCGCTCGTTCTGCCAGAGCTCAAGGGCAAACTCGATGGATATGCGATGCGCGTTCCAGTTCCAACAGGGTCAGCTACCGACCTCACAGTTGAACTTGCCAAAGAGGCGAGCGTTGCCGAGATTAATGCCGCAATGAAGGCAGCTTCAAACGGAGCACTCAAGGGATTTCTTTCATACACTGAAGATCCAATCGTCTCTTCAGATATCGTCACCGATCCATCTTCTTGTATCTTCGATTCCGGCCTGACTAAGGTAATCGGAAATCAAGTCAAAGTTGTTGGTTGGTATGACAACGAATGGGGTTACTCAAACCGACTAGTTGACCTAGTGGGATATGTTGGTAAATCTCTCTAATGACTTCATTGGTCGATCTAGATGTGGCTGGTAAGCGGGTATTTCTCCGGTGTGATCTCAACGTTCCGTTAAAGGAATCAAAGATCACAGATGACGGTCGTATCCGCGCATCTCTACCAACAATTAACGCACTCCTTGCAAAAGGTGCGAGCATTGTTATCGCAGCGCATCTAGGTCGTCCCAAGGGTGAAGTAAAACCGGAACTATCACTAGCGCCAGTGGCGGTGCGCTTAGCTGAGTTGCTTGGAAAGCCTGTGCAATTTGCTGGAGCAATTACCGGAGCCGAAGTCACAGCAAAGGCAGAAGCTCTGGCACCAGGTGAGATTCTTCTTCTAGAAAATATTCGCTTCGCATCAGCTGAAACATCTAAAGATGAGAGTGAACGTTTAGCTTTGGCCACAGAGCTAGCTCAGTTAGCTGATATCTATGTGGGCGATGGCTTTGGCGCGGTGCACCGTAAACATGCTTCGGTATTTGATCTTCCTAAGTTGATGCCTCATGCAGCAGGAACTTTAGTATCTGCCGAAGTTGAAGTGTTAAAAAAACTCACCGTTGATCCGGTGCGTCCATATGGAGTTGTCCTTGGTGGGTCGAAGGTTTCCGACAAGATAGGTGTGATTGCTAACCTACTTGGAAAGGTAGACGTAATGGCCATTGGCGGAGGAATGCTCTTTACCTTCTTAGCTGCGCAAGGCAAGGAAATTGGAACTTCACTCGTTGAAGTCGATCTGATTGATACCGTCAAAGGGTTGATTAAGCAGGCCGAAGATTCTGGGGTTAAGTTATTAATCCCCACAGATATCGTTATCGCTCCCACATTTTCAGCTGATGCAACACCGACGTTAGTCAGCTCGGATGCGATTCCGAATAATCAGATGGGACTTGATATTGGTCCGGAGTCAGCAGCAGCTTTTGCTGCAGCGATTAAAGGTTGCAAAACAGTTTTTTGGAACGGTCCGATGGGCGTCTTTGAATTTCCTAAATTTGCAGCCGGTACCAAAGTTGTCGCACAAGCGCTGACTGAAGTCTCTGGAATTTCAGTAGTTGGTGGTGGCGATTCCGCGGCGGCAGTTCGAGCACTTGGATTCGAAGATTCCCAATTTGGCTATATCTCAACAGGCGGCGGAGCATCACTTGAATACCTTGAAGGAAAAGAGCTCCCTGGTCTGACCGCACTTGATCTGTAGCATTCGACACCAAAGGAGAACCAAATGCGTAAACCGTTAATGGCGGGCAACTGGAAGATGAACCTCAATCACCTTGAGGCGATTGCAGTTGCTCAGAAACTCGTCTACTCACTTGCTGATAAAGACTATGACGAGGTTGATGTTGCAATTATTCCT
>Ga0247843_1007028_pt1 | contig 14192 bp, 9 predicted proteins | sample LaCruzMarch2017__FD_192420 | JGI IMG/M metagenome (GOLD analysis project Ga0247843, IMG submission 192420) | Freshwater microbial communities from meromictic Lake La Cruz, Castile-La Mancha, Spain - LaCruzMarch2017_8m | ecosystem: Environmental > Aquatic > Freshwater > Lake | place: Spain...
ATCTAAGTTCGTCTCGCTTCCTCCAGTTGTGGGGATATTTGGATCTAAATCGTCAATCCATCTGAATTTCGGGGTCTCATATCCAAAAGAGGTTCCACCTACTTCCACACCAATAGAAAAAAATCCGAAATTACCTTGAACAGGAACTCTGTAATTAATCGCTCCCTTATAGGTCGTGGTTTTCATAAAACCCACTTTGTCATCTATAAACGTAACCCCTACTCCTAATTTATGACGGCCCTTTTTGTCTAAATTTAACAAGGTACTTACGTTAAGATTGTAGGTTTCGGGAGCTACATTTTTCACTACCTCTGCATTCGGTTGTACTTCGGTACCGGTAACAAAGGTTTGATCGTTATACTGTCGGTATTGATAATGAGCCAATCCGTTTACACATATATAATCTACTTTTGAACCAGCTGCTGCCGGATTAAATGCTTGTTGATTGAAACGGAAATGGGTGTAATAAGGGTCGTGTTGGGCTTTGGAAATAAAGGATGCTGATAGCAATCCACCAATTATCAACGATTTTAAGTATATATTTGACATATTTGGGTATGAATTACAAATGTGGGAATTCTAATATTACTATGCAAGTGTTTTATTTTGATTTAATGTCAACTACAAAGTCATTAACTCAAGGGCTCTTTTCTTTTTTATGACCTCACCCCCGGCCCCTCTCCTAAAAAGGAGAGGGGAGCGCTCTTCCCTGAAAACCTGCTATAGGACAGTCATTACAACCAGATTTTAAACTATATTTTTCCTTTTTTTATTAAGCCATTTCTTAAAGGTGCGGAGAGTGTTTTTTCTTTTGCACCTACTTCAGAATAGTTTTAAACCATTCAAATCGTGCCTACCAATCCCTCCACTCCAATACTTTATCCGCTCAATGACACTATAACGACAAAGGATAGAGTATTAGTATAAATAACAATGTTTAAATATCAATCGATAAATATCAAAAATCAAATTATAAATAACAATACCACGTTATCTAAACTTAAGTATAAACCGAATATTCAATCGGCGGCCTGTTAGATAATTGGGCACTCCATAGGTTATATTATTGATGTCCTTTACCCATATATAAGATATGGTATTATTAAATTGAAGCATATTAAATATTTCTACACTGGCCCAAAGCGTTTCTATATGCTTCCATTTGTCCTGTTTTTTTGTTTCTTCCCCAATGATTTCTTTTGAAAATCCAATATCAACCCTTCGGTATGGCGGTATAGTATTTGCAACTTTGTTATACCGTTTTGCTCCGTCGAAGTAATAAGGTACTCGCCCACCATAAACCAAACCCAAATGCATTTTATAGGTCTTATCTATTTTAAGTTGATCGGCAAACAGAATAGAAAAATTCACTCTTTGGTCTGTTGGGCGCCTGATAAAGCCAGATTCCACCATTTCGCCACGCTCATTGATGTACGAAATATTTTCCCTCGTATTAAGTAAAGAAAAACTCAACCACGATTCCAATCCCTTAATAAATTCACCGTTCACTCTGGTATCAAACCCTGTGGCATACCCTTTTGATGAGTTTTCGGCATAATAGCGTATCCTCACATTGTCAATATAATAGGGTATAAGGTTATCAAGGTATTTGTAATACAACTCATTTATTAATTTGAAGGGTCTTCCCCAGGCTATAAAATTAAGATCCGATCCTAAAACAAAATGGATACTACGTTGGGCTTTAATATTTTGGTTGAGGCTACCGTCGAAACGCCGGAATTCTCGGTAAAAGGGAGGTTGATAATAAACTCCAGAGGCAAATTTGAATAGAATATCCCGTTTTTTCAAGGAATCATATTCGGTAAGTGTGGATGTTTTTTTGAGCACGGTATCATTATAACTCTTATTGGGTTCAAAGGATAAAGATACCCTTGGGCTTATCATATGCTGTTCATTATACGACCAATATTGATGGCGTAATCCAGCATTCATAGTAAAATTATTATTTGGATTAAGAAGATACGTGTTTTGCACGTAACTGCTCAGTCGAAAAGAGTTAATAGAATTATTTGCCTTGATACGCTCATCCAGAATTATAGCCTCTCCCCCTCGCCTCGGAAACGTGGTATTATGCCCCCCCGAATCGTTATACTTCCATTCATTCAGTTTATCGGTAATTCGCTCGTTCTGAAACTTTGTTCCGTAATACCAGGTCGATCGTTTGCTTTTTTGAACCCCCACAATTCCTGAATTAAACACTTTAGCGTTCAAATCGTTTCGTGCATTCTGAATAAAATATCCATATCCCAATTGCCTTTTTTCTTTTCCCAAATTATCCGACCCAAGATTATTATCGAGTTCAAACAATCCATAGGCACCTTCCGTTGTAAAATGTTCGTTTTCCTCGGTGGTATAATACGAGGTCAACCATTTAATGGAGGTCTTTTCGTTGGGAGCATAGTGCAGGGTTATGCCATTCATAGCCACAAGGTATTTCATTTCTTCCAATCCTGCTATGGCTATATTTAAACGGAGTGCCGATGTAACTGTTCCAAAAGAAGTTTCTCTGCTTTCAGGCACAAGCCTGTAACGGTTATAGGCAATGTTTGTGAGAATCGAAGCACTCAGCGTAGACGTAAACCTGTATTTTACCATCGATTGAAAATCGGCATTCAAGGGTTTGTAATCGCCTGTTACATCCAATGAATTAAACAAAATTCTGTTGGAACGATAGCGTGCACCTAAAATAAAGCTAAGCCTTTTATTTTTGGATATACCTCCCATAGCTAAGTCTGATCCAAGAAAACTACCCCTTATGGACGTTTGAAAAGCCCGGGGAACCTTATAGGTAATGTCCAATACACTGCTGAGTTTATCCCCATACCGGGCCTCAAACCCTCCGGTCGAAAAATTCAGTCTTTGCACCAAATCCGGATTAATAATACTTAGGCCTTCTTGTTGCCCCGCTCTTACCAAAAAGGGACGATACACTTCCAAGTCGTTAATATATACCAGATTTTCATCGTAGTTCCCTCCTCTTACGTTATATCCCGAACTCAGTTCGTTTCCACCGCTTGCTCCAATAAATTTCAAAAACTGTTCTATTCCCTGGGTGTTTGGAAACATTTCCAGCTTCTTCATCTCCACTTCTATCAAGAACAAATTCCGGTTTCTCTCCGCAATTTTTGTGGTTCCATCCAACATATACGAGGTATTAATAATTATATTGACTTTTACAGTTTCTCGTTCTTTCAGGGGCCCAATTTCTTTAATGATTTTAGTTTCGGTGTAACTGTAAATGATGGTATACTTTGTATTGGAGGATACTTTTAGAATATAATTTCCGTCTCCATCCGAACGGGTATCCAACAAACCGTCGGATGTATAAATGGAAACCCCCGGCAGAACCTCCCCTGACGAATCGGTAGTATATCCGGTAATGTAAGACTGTCCGAAGGAACAGACCCTTATAAAGATTAAAACAAAAGCGATATAAAATCTCGATACGCCGATGGGGATGTGTTGATTAGTCAATCTTTCTTTTTAAGGATTAGGGCTATTCCTACTATTACGGCCAATAGGATGATACAGGAAAGTATTAGCATAACGGCCACTTATTTTAATTATTGCTGATTCAATTGTTTTAGTTTATCAATGGTAAGCGAAGGATTGGGAGACGAGAAAACAGTATTACCCGCCACCAATACATTAGCTCCAGCATTCAGTAAGTCGGTATAATTATCGAGGGTAACTCCCCCATCTATTTCTATATAGATGTCTTTTCCTAAATTAAAGGCCATTTGCTTCAATTCCTTCACTTTTAAATACGTGTTTTCAATAAATTTTTGTCCGCCAAAGCCAGGGTTTACACTCATCATGCATACGATATCAATATCTTGCAGCACATCTTTCAACAAGGACACCGGGGTATGGGGATTAATGGCCACCCCGGCGAGCATATCATTTTCCTTAATCATGCCAAGGGTTCTATGCAAATGAACGCAGGCCTCGTAATGAACAGATAGTATATCAGCCCCAGCTTTTTTGAATTCGGTGATATATTTTTCAGGTTGAACAATCATCAAATGGACATCCAAAGGTTTGGTTGAGTGTCTTTTAATTGCTGATAGTACTGGAAATCCAAACGAAATATTGGGGACAAATACGCCATCCATCACATCCACATGCACCCAGTCGGCTTGGCTTTTATTAATCATTTCAATGTCCCTTTGCAAATTGGCAAAATCGCCAGATAATATGGAGGGTGCTATTTTATGGGTCATTATCTTATTTGTATTTCCTTAACGATGTCTTTTTTAAAATGGGCATTGATTTTTTGCAGTATAACAGATTTATGAAAGGTCAATTCATTTTTTAAAGGAGCCGATTCTACATATATATATAAGGTGCTTCCTTTTAATTGAATTTTAGATGTATTTTTAGCAATCACAGTGCCTACAATTTCGCTCCAGTTACTCGAAATATTGAGCTCATCCATTTTTCCCGAAAGCTTATAAGCGTCCAACAATTCATTAATTACCTGCTTTATGGGCTTTTCTTCCGAGAACATAATAGATTATTCAAACCAACATGATTTTTTTAACTTTTGCTAATTTATATATGAGTTGCTAAATGTCATTTTCTTACGCAAAGTGGCTATGCTACAATTCATGAGTATCTCTTTGGGAAGGATTCATCTGAAGGGATAGTGTCTTTGCCATTAAAAAATTGGATGCAAAGGCGCAAAGATTTTGAAAATGATTGCAAAAAGTGAAATGACCTAGAATTTACTTAATTATGAACTTAAGGCTACGCCCCAAAATCAATGCCGATAACTACGAAGATTTAAAAGCTATGCTCTATTCCCCTTCCACGTCTTTAGTATTCGCCCGGGTAATCTCTTATTTATTATGTGCGATCGCATCGCTTCCAGCGTGTGATTCAACGAACGGCCTCCGGCCAAATACCTATTCCTAAATAGTTGTTTTAATTCTATGAATGACTGGGCTCTAAATTCCTATTTATTATTTTGCAATGAACATACTATCCAATGCGGCACCTTCAAATTCTCTCACAGGTCGGTCGTTTACGCCTTCATAAATAGCGGCAATAAAGATGGTGCGGGCTGTGCTTGTCACCGTTATAATAATGAAAAAGCCCACTAGTCCAATAACCATAGCCGCCATAGGATGAATAAATAATCCTATAAGGAGAACAGGGATAGCCAGTATCAAAATTGCCAAAAGCTGTACCACCCCAAAACTAAATCCTGCACCAAGGCTTTCACCCCATTTTTGTTTCATAAGATTGGCCGATCGTTTCACCGCTTCTAAGGGTCCAACGTTTTCATAAGCAATTATAGGCATCACAAAAAATGTGGTAATACCCCAGGCAATGCCTATGATACCAGTGATTATTTTTCCAACAAAACCTACGTTATCCTGAATGGCTTTTAAAATTGTTCCGACCGTTGCTGCAAAGAATGCCCACGAAAAAATAACACCTACACGGCTTAGGCTGAATTTAATTCCTTCACTTACCGTAGGTTCTCCTCCCTGGAAGTAAATGCGAGCACAATGAATTAAAGCCATATTGAAAAATACTATAATGAAATAGTTGACCACATAATACGCAAACAAAAGCAGGTAGTAGTTCGAGTCGAGTAATTCCGTTTCCAGAATTTTTATATCCCAGTCATTAAATCCAACCATAGCAGTCAAAAAAGAGCCAATAATCAAAACCAGAGATGCTCCGGAGATGAGGGGAAAAATAAGCAGTTGTTTGTTTTTTTTGATGACGGTAAGGCTGCTCTTGGTCAAATCCCATCCGGTTGATAAACGATCAAAGAAGTTCATAGTGTTTGTTTTAAGGAAATTGTTGATACAATAATAAAGATTATTTGATACAGTGGAGGAAAATTATTTTTAAGGGGGATGCTTGGTTGCTCAACATATTAATATTTATGATTTTTGAAGGGATTGGTGAGTTGAATAAGATACAAAGCGTACAATAAATCGCAGTAAAAGACGTTTAAAAGGTTATTATACTAATTGATGAAACAGAAATACCCTTTAATGTTCCTTTGTTTATTAATAGCTTCCACATCAGAAGCCCAGATCACCTGGGATACAACACGAGAACTGTCTAGACATGAAGGGGGTTATGGAACATTTGAGCCTTCGATCAAAGCTTCCATTTTCTATAATGGTAACCCGGGCATTGAAGCTGTTGTCGTGAAAAATAATTTATCCTTGGTCTGGCTATTAAGCAATACGAGCACAAAGTATTGCGGGGTGCAATGGATAAGGAATCCCAATTATAAAAATGGTTTGTTCGGAGTTAAAGGTGGTGCAGAAGTAGATTTCAAATTTTTACATTTTGGAGTTGGTGCATTTGCTCAAACGGATTTTAAACACGTGAAATTATATGGCTCTCCTGAGATTGGGGTGAGTTGGTGGGGAAAGGTAGATATCTATTATAGTTATATTATCCTGTTAAGCCGGGAAGACTATATTGGAAATAACAGTTTTCAAATCGGAATCAAATATAATTTCACAAAGGACCTGTTCTATGAATTTAAGGAAGGTGCATCGTATGACTAATGGCATTCGGCCAAAAAACTAAACTATTAGATAAGTCCTTTTTTCATGACGTTGATTTCGCTATCGCATCGCTTCCAGCATGTGATACTACGAATGGCCTCCGGCCAAATAATAATTCTCAATTAATACCTTTCTTGGACGACAGGATGTATACATAAAAACACAATCCCTTCAAGTTGTTTATTTTCAACTAATTAATATCTGCGGTCGTGTTGCATAGAACTTTATGCTTTCAAGGTCGCGAAGCCAATAAGATATAACTCGTGAGATGTTGCCTATTTGCTAGCATTTTAAAAAGTACACATCTACAGCAAGGCACATCATTTCAATAGGAAAAAAATTTACTAAAGTTATATTTGCAAAAACCTATGAATAATCAAGTACTATCCGTATTGCTTGTTGATGATGAAAGTCTTGCTATAGCTAATCTGACCATCATGATCAAAAGCTATTGTAATTCAATGCGGATTATTGACACAGCATCCTCCGTAGAAGAAGGAATACAAAAAACCAACGATTTGAAACCAGATGTTATTTTTCTGGATGTGAATATGCCAAAGCAAAATGGTTTCGAGCTTTTAAATCATATAAACCACATCCCCTCAGTTGTATTTGTAACAGCCCATGAACAATATGCCCTGAGGGCCATGAAAGTATGTGCGGTTGATTATCTGATGAAACCCATTGCAATCTCAGAACTCAAACAAACCCAGGTAAAACTTCTTCAAATCCATACCATAAAACCTGAAATAAGAAAAAACTATAGCCAGATTTTAAGGAATCTTTCCGCTATAATAGATAAACCGGGAACCATTAAAAAGATCACGCTTTATGGCAATAATGGCTATGAAATATTTGACATTGAGGATATTCTATATCTATCAGGTGAAGACAACTACACGACCTTTCATTTTTTAAATCAAAAGGGAATTATGGTTTCCAGAACTCTTAAGGATTATGAAGAAATACTGGAACCTAGTGGCTTTATGCGCATTCATAAATCGACGATAGTTAATTTATTTCATGTAAAAAAGATCCTGAGAAATGAAACCCTTGATGCTGTTCTCACAAATGGGATTCAATTGCATGTATCAAGACGAAAGATGGCGGATCTTTTGGAATGGAGCAGAAGCCAAACAGATTAATTTTAGCTATAATATGGGCAGGAAATGCAGTCTTCTTTTAATCATATTTAGTATAGCAAACAGCTTATGGGCGCAGGATCCGATTATGCGCCAATATACTACCAGAGACGGATTGCCGAGTAGCACTATTTTTCCTATGATTCAGGATAAAGATGGTTTTATATGGTTCGGCACTGATGTTGGTGTTACACGGTATGATGGGAAACGGTTTCAGAACTTTACAAATTCCGATGGCTTATCAGACAATTATATACTAACCGTAAAAGAAGATTCCAAAGGTAGAATTTGGTTTTTGGGATTTAATGGCACAGTTTCATATTGGTTAAAAGGAAAAATTTATAATGAAGATTCAGATACCATTCTTAAAAATATAAGATCTACGTACTCTTTTATTGATTTTTTTGAAGATAATAAGGGCAGGTTATGGTTTATTTCTCAACACCAAACAATATTACTTGATAAGAAAAAAATTAACCAAATGTATTCCAAAATTTCTGGTGGCGGTTGCTTTGTTATGAATGGCCTTTCAGGGCAAATTTTACTGTTAGGTGGTCCACCTCATTTTCGTCTTCTGAATGGCACTAATATTGAGATCTTAAAACTCAAATACAAATATAAATCTACTAATGGCTATTGGCGCGACAAGGACGGAAGTGTTCTTTTTATCTCCGATGACGGGGTAATCAAACAACACGATACTTCTCAAAAAATACTTATTCCATTCCATGATGAGTTTAACAATTCAAGAATCGGAAGTATAACAATGTCAAAAGATTCATTGGTTTGGATAGCGGTTATGGGTAAAGGGGTATATTGTTATGACATTAAAAAACCCGGATCCCAACCAATACTCTATTTGAAAAATAAAAGAGCGACTGGTGTTTTACTTGACAAAGAAGGTAATATCTGGATCAGCACGATTGATGATGGCTTATTCATGATGCCTGTTTGGGAAAAAAAAGTAATTATCCATAATCAGTGGAACGGTTTAATTGACAATCATTGCTTTGCTATTAACAAAAGTAGCAGCGGCCTTTTAATAGCTCTTGGAAAAGGAGAAGTCCAAATTGTGTCTGATTTAAAAACTTCTAAGATCAATATTCCTAAGGATGGTAATATTTATAATAAAATTAGTCGGATCATTACAACGAAAGATGATACATGGATAGCTTCTAATTCTGGATTTATTCATCAAAATAGTAAAACTGGTTGCAATCACTTTGTGAATGATATTGATGAGGTAAATAAACTCATTGAAAGAATACTTAATGTTAAAGATCTTTCATTAGGGATTGATAAGATATATATCGCCAGCGGTTTTAAGATCCTGGAATATCCTGCTCATTGTTCTTTAAGATCAGGCTATACGGCAAGAGGCATAAATGAAAAGAAGATGCGCTTCTACAGTATTCATGCCAGCTATTCGGGGCAGATCTGGTATGGGACCATAACAGGATTGCGATCAAAAAAGGGAGAAACTTTTTTTGATCACTCAAAAGAGGATATCCTTCTTTCCAAAAGGATAAACAGCATATGCGAAACTCCAGATTCTGCACTAATACTTGCAACCCATGGTTATGGTTTACTTTTTTATAAGAGTGGTAACATTATTAACAGGATTAACAGGGGAAGCGGGTTATGCGATGACATTTGCCGCAAGGTATTCTCTTATAAAAATCGAATTTATGTATCTACACCATCAGGGGTTTCAGTTCTATTGTATTCAAATGGAAAGATCCAGACAGAACAGATCCTTAACACCGGCAATCTCCTGCCATCGAATGATGTGAATGATGTTTTCGCAGATGATAAGAAAATATATGTTGCTACGATGGAAGGTGTGGCTGTTATTGACTTAATAACATTAGAACATTTCAGACTAGGAATTCCGGTCTTAAATATTAAAGATATAAAAGTCAATGGTGAACTTGTTTCACCCGAAATAGAACCTGTTTTAACCTATGACAAAAATTCTCTAAGGTTTAATTTTACCGGTATTTATTACCTTCAACCGAATGCTGTAAATTACCGGTATAGATTAAAAGAAGATCAACCGTGGCAAACCACAGAAAATAATGATTTGGAATTTTCTTTTCTTCCACCCGGGAAATATACATTTCAATTGCAGGCACGGGTACAGGATGGGAAGTGGAGTTTTATCCAGTCCTTTTCGTTTTTGATCTCCCCACCCTTTTGGAATACAATATGGTTCAGATTAGCAATAATAATTGCTTTGTCTTTTTGTATTTATATCATTACTAAGTATAGATTGAAAAAGATCAGGAAACAAAAAGGAGAAAAGATTAAAATAGAAAAACAAATTACGGAATTAGAACAGCAGGCTTTGCAAACGATGATGAATCCTCACTTCATTTTCAACGTGATGAATTCTATTCAACATTTTATTAATGCAAATGATAAGGAAGCAGCTAACCACTATTTGGCTGATTTTGCTACATTAATACGAATGAATCTAACCATCTCATTTAAAAGATTTATTCCCCTGGATGAAGAGATCAGTTATCTTGAACTTTACTTATCTTTTGAAAAGCTGAGGTTGGGTGATAAACTTACTTACGAAATAATTGTTGATCCTGATATTGATATCAATGAAACGACCATAGCAGTAATGATGATACAACCCTTTATAGAAAATGCTGTATGGCATGGAATAATGCCGGGTAATATACAGGGACACATCAAAATCAGTTTTGATAAGAATGCTGAGGAGTTGATATTGATTACTGTTGAAGACAATGGTGTTGGGATAGAGAGTGAATTCACTCAGAACAGCGTTAATAGTCATAGCAATGAAAGCCACGCATTGAGTATGACCATTAAGCGATTAAACCTACTTGGAAAATCATCCGGACACCCATTATCCCTTACTTACGACCATGCATTCCCTGAAAATGATAATAAGGGAACTAAGGTAAAGTTGATATTACCGGCCATATTTTATTGAGCTTTGTTTTAAAAACATTCATAAATCCTGCCTTCTTTTACCGTTACCTCATTTACAACTACCGTTACCTAGGAATTGCATTTTAAGTTTCTAAAGGCATTTAATTTCGCGTTTCGCTGAATTTGCGGCATGATCATTTGGTAATCAAAACAACTTTGAAAACGGACCTCAACCAATTAGAAAACAGGGCATTAAAAGCCATGATGGATCCCCATTTCATTTTTAATGTGATCAATTCTATTCAGCACTTTATCAATTCAGAAAATAAAGAAGATGCGAACTATTATCTGGCTGAATTTGCAAAGCTTATTCGTATAAGTTCAAGTTTTGCCGGAAAAAGTCTGGTTACGCTGGAAGAAGAGATTGCCTATCTCCAGCTTTATCTATCCTTTGAAAAATTAAGGTTTGGTGAAAACCTTTCATATGAAATAATCTGTGATCTCTGGATAGAAAAGTCAAAAACTATGATTGCCATTATGATGATCCAACCCTTCCTTGAAAACGCGATCTGGCATGGCATATTACCCACTAAAGAAAAGGGAAATGTGATCTTAAATATTGAACCTGAAACAGACACCCACCTGAAAATAACGGTATCAGATAGTGGAACAGGGATAAATAAATTATTTACCAAAATAAATTTACTGGAGAGGCATCCTGAAAATCTGGGACCTTGTGTTGCCATTCAAAGATTAAAGCTTCTTTCTGCTTCTTCCAAACAAGACCTCTATATATTCTATAAACATAAAAACCCGAAACAAAAAAATAAGGGAACCATCGCAGAATTTTTGTTGCCGGTGATTTATAAATGATGGGTATTAAACCGTTGCCTCGGTTTTATATACCGTTGCCTCATTTGTGGGAATTGCTTTAAAGAATACATTCCATATTTGATTATAATTTCAATCTAAAATTATAATTTATGAAATACTTACTCTCAATAATCATTGTTTTTTTTATTACCGGTTTTCTAAATGCCCAAAAGGTAGCAGTAAAAAGTGTTATTGTAAAGCGAGAACTTCCCGGTGATGTAAGTACCTGGGGTGCGGATGCGGTAAATATCGTTGGTCAAAGCACCAGCGCCCAGGGAGGATCAGAAGCCAAGCTCGTTGTGAAAATAGGGCAGGGAGGAAATGGAATATGTGGAAACAAACCTCAAACAGCCACATTGGAAGCAATTACAACCAGGGTTTACACCTCCAGGGATATTATTGCCATGATAGGGGCTTGTCAACTACCCCCAGGAAACTACACTTTATGCGCGCAATATTTCAATATTGAAAACTTTGCCATAGGTGACCCTCTTTGTAAAGAGTTTGTAGTACCTGAGATAAAAAAGGTTGACGTTGTATATCGAAGGCCTGAGCTTGTTTCACCCGAAAATAATGCAAATCTTTCTATAGATGATTTAAAAAAACCTCTTACTTTCAGATATTCTTCGATAATACCTTACAATATTGATATTGTATATACAGTTAGGATTTATTCGATAGAAAAAGGACAGGAGCCATCACAAGCTATAAAGAACTCTAGACCTGTTTTTGAAAAAGAAGTGAAAACTACTCAGACAACTTGGCTAATACCGAGTGAATATATTATGGATCCTGAAGACAAATCATTTGCTTGGAATGTTCAGGCCAATAGCAAAGACGGAAAGGGTTATGGACCTAATAATGGATTAAGTGACTATTTTATATTTAATTTAAGGCGGCCTTCATGCAAGAACTTTAAAGTTAATTTTATAAAGAATAATTCAGAGCGTTATAAAAATGGTTGCTGTTACGATTTAAGCCTAAATAACACTTACAATGTTTCTTCTTCTAATAGTCCAAAGAGTTTTAGAATTACGTCAAATAATTCTTCTATAATTTCTGCAACTGATGCACCATCTGGTTGGAATAGAACACCTGCTACTGTTCCCCCAAATACAAATTCCATCACTTGGGTAAAAACTGTCGGTTATATTCCAACTGGACAAACAAACCTTAATACACTTTGTTTTGGAAATACAACAGGACTTCCATTCTATGTAAGGATTGAATGGCTGAATGGTTCGGGTAAGATTATTTGCAAAGATTCAGTACGAATTAGTTGCAAGAAAGATTCAAATACTAAAAAATGTTGTAGGTATGCACTATACCTAACCAATAATGCGTCAAATAGTTTTTTTAAAGAAATTAGAATTACTCCATTGGGAACGACTAGAATTACAGAAGCTTCATCAGATGGGGACATTTGGTTACAAGCTAACGACCTAAATTACACCTATGTCAAGTATAGCAATCCATCTAATAGTACAATACCTCTAATACCTGTTGAGGAAGAGGATATTTGGTTTTCTATTGACCCTACCTCTTCAAGTACACCAAAAGTTTTGGTTGAATGGATTGGTCTTACCAATAATATACTTGCAACGCATACAATAAGTTTGCCATGTTATGAAGAAAAAAATATTAATGATGATATTGATTGGGACTCCTACACGCAAATAACAACTGGAAGTCAGTATAATGTGTTTTCAGGAATTGATCAGGTTCCATGCTCTGAGCCAATTTATTTGAGATCCATGGAAGATTGTCCAGAAATCTTACATCTATTAAGTTGCGACGCTTCAAACAACACAATCTTAACAATAACGCGATCTGATGTTTCAAATCCTTATTTTAAATGGATAATAGATGGAGTTGATAGAGGTAATGCTTACCCATTAATAATTAATCCAGCTCCTAATAGCTCGTATGCGGTGCAACTTATTCAATCACAAAAATATACAGACATTAATGGACAAGATTCATTTGCTATAGATTGCACTAATGAAAAACTAATTAAAATACACCGTCCCAACCCAGGCTTTAGTTATTTGCAAATTGGCCAACCTTGCCCAAATTTTAATATCGCTTTTACTTATTATGATCCTAGTAATTTATTAGACCTTCTTACTTGGACATATTCATGGACATTTAAATTAGGCGGTGTAGTAGTTGGAAATGGGACAGGTCCAGCTACTGCAAGGTCTTTTACAAATGAAGGCACTTATGATGTAATTATAGAGGTAACTACAGATTGGGGCTGCAAATACTCTGATACAGCACAAATTATTTTAAGTTATGAATGCAAACCAAAGTTAGATTGGAGTTATGATTGGTGCAATGATACAGGAATAAGGGCTGGACAGAGATATTTGAAAACGGTTACATTTGAAAATTTATCTACTGGAGGTAAGTGTCCAACATTCGAAATAAAATTCCCCGGGGCGGGTTGGCAACCTTTTATCCCTGGTATGACAAAAGTATTTAATACACTACCCAATGAGACATGGCAAGTAGATTTTAAAATGACAAGTACCGCCGCAGGAGCAGCACCCCCATGTGGAATTGCCATTAGCAATAGCATTGTTTTAAAGCCTTTACAAGTTGATATAAATTATACACTTTGTCCTAATGGCGATGTGATATTTAATACCCCTTCACCAAACCCGACATGGGAGTTTCCAGGAGCAAATAATCAAACAATTTTTAC
>Ga0247843_1007029_pt1 | contig 14190 bp, 16 predicted proteins | sample LaCruzMarch2017__FD_192420 | JGI IMG/M metagenome (GOLD analysis project Ga0247843, IMG submission 192420) | Freshwater microbial communities from meromictic Lake La Cruz, Castile-La Mancha, Spain - LaCruzMarch2017_8m | ecosystem: Environmental > Aquatic > Freshwater > Lake | place: Spain...
TACTATACTATTTGCAGTGTCAGCTCTTTTTCCGATTGCACTTGTCATTATCGCTTCTGGTTTTTGGAACTCATCGGCCAGCGTATCTCTAAATCCTAAACCCAACCACTAATCAATTAAAACTAAAAATCATGAAAAAAATCGCATTCTCATTTACCCTCTTATCAGCAGCCTTCATCGTTTCGTGCGGTGGCGAGGCACAGCAAACAGCCGCACCAGAAGCGGTGGTGGTTGAAGAACCAAAAGCTGACCTGAAGGGAATTGGAGCCATTACAGAAGTAAAACTAACCGACCCTATGGAGCAGTCTATGATTGCAAGCGGAAAGGCCATTTACGAAATGAAATGTTCGGCATGCCACAAACTGGATGGAGTACGGGTGGTTGGTCCTGGGTTTTCAGGCGTAACCAACAAAAGAAGACCTGAATGGATTATGAATATGATAACCAACACTGATGTGATGTTGGACAAAGATCCAGCTGCACAGGCATTGCTCGAAGAATGTTTGATGCGTATGCCGAATCAAAACCTATCAACTGGAGATGCCCGTTCGGTGCTAGAGTTTATGCGCCAAAATGATGAAGCAACAACAGGTAAAAAAGATCAGGCCATAAACCTCTAAACCAAAAACGAACAATCAAACCAAATCAAATCTTAACCAAATCAAACCAAAAACCATGAAAACAACAATCAAACATTTTTTTCTAGCTGGTCTATGCTCCCTGGCGCTCCTATCCTGTGGAGAGCAAGCGGCAACAGAGACGGCAACTGAAACCGAAACTGCCGCAGGCGCTGGACAATCGGCAGTGCAAGACGACATGTCTAATCCAAACGTGGTGCAAGTAGCAGTTGGCTCAAAAGATCACACCACATTGGTAGCAGCCGTTACGGCAGCCGAATTGGTGGATGTGTTGTCAAACGTTGGTCCATTCACAGTATTTGCGCCAGTGAACACTGCATTTGAGGCTCTTCCTGAAGGTACCGTAGAATCATTGCTTAAGCCTGAGAACAAATCAAAATTGCAGGACATACTTGAATATCATGTGTATGTCGGGGTAATTAGAACTAACCTGATGCGTGAAGGCATGACGCTAAACCAAGTGAACGGCAAGAATATCACCATCCACAAGGAAGGAGATAAGTTAATGGTGAACAAGGCTAATATCGTTGCTTCAGTAGAGGCTTCAAATGGTGTTATCCACGTAATAGATGGGGTATTGCTTCCCGAATAACTAAAACAAAATCAAACCAAACCTTAATAATTACAATCATGAAAAAATCACGTTTCTTAATTTCTGGAGCAGCCCTCGCCACAGTAGTGGCAGTGGGTCTGATGTCTGGATGTAAGCCAAGTACCCCAGGCGAAGTTGGCATAGGGGATGCCGCCACCAAAACGTACGTTGCTCCCGGCAAGTACGATGAGTTTTACAACATCATTTCGGGTGGCTTCAATGGTCAAATGAGTGTAGTTGGTCTGCCGTCAGGAAGAGTGTTTCGCGTTGTTCCCGTATTTTCTGTTAATCCAGAAAGTGGATATGGCTACAGCGAAGAATCTAAGCCGATGTTGAACACCTCGTTTGGTTTTGTGCCTTGGGACGATTTGCACCACATTGCATTGTCTACCACAAAAGGCGAACATGATGGCCGTTGGGCCTTTGGTAATGCCAACAACACTCCTCGTGTGGCACGAATCGACCTAACCACGTTTGAGACTACGGAGATTATTGAGCTTCCAAACAGCGGTGGCAATCACTCTTCGCCATTTATTACTGAAAACTCGGAATACGTGGTGGCAAGCACCCGTTTTTCGGTGCCAATTGGTGATGATAACCAACGCGATGTGCCAATCAATAGCTATAAAGAAAACTTTAAAGGCACTGTTAGCTTTATCAGCGTGGCAAAAGAGGGCGATATGAAGCTTGCATTCCAGCTTTTACTTCCTCCAATGAACTTCGATTTGGCTCGCGCTGGAAAAGGCCCATCACATGGTTGGTTTTTCTTCTCGTGCTACAATTCTGAAGCTGCTTATACATTGCTTGAAGTAAATGCATCACAAAAGGACAAAGACTTTATTATGGCCTTAAACTGGAAAAAAGCTGAAGAATATATTGCTGCTGGTAAAGGCAATAAGGTAAAAACCAGATATGCTCACAACAAAATGGACCACAAAACTCACAGCGCTACTTCTACCATGATTGAAGAAGTATTGCAATTGGATCCTGCTGTGCTAAAGGATATGGTTTATTTCATTCCATGCCCTAAATCTCCGCACGGTTGTGACGTAGATCCTACAGGAGAATACATCGTTGGAAGCGGAAAGTTGGCTGCTATGATTCCTGTGTTCTCTTTCTCCAAATTGATGAAAGCCATTGAAGCAAAAGATTTTGAAGGCGACTATGTTGGTTACCCAGTTGTGAAATACGAATCTGCATTGCATGGTGTGGTTGAAAAGCCAGGACTTGGCCCATTACACACCGAATTTGATGGAAAAGGAAATGCGTATACTTCCATGTTTGTATCGTCTGAAGTGGTGAAATGGGATATAAAAACACTTAAAGTTTTGGATCGCGTGCCTACGTATTACTCTGTAGGACACATCAGCATTCCTGGTGGACCAACTGCTAAACCACATGGCAAATATCTTGTGGCTTACAACAAGATTACCAAAGACAGATACTTACCAACAGGTCCAGAGTTGTGCCATTCAGCGCAGTTGTACGACATCTCTGGAGATAAAATGAAGCTTCTGCTCGATTTCCCAACTATTGGAGAACCACACTATGCAGAATCGCTACCCGCTAGCCTAATCAAAGATAAACAAGTTCGATTCTACAAACTTGAAGAGAATCAACATCCTTATGTAGCCAAAGGCGAAGGGGAAGCCAAAGTAGTGCGCAAAGGCAAGGAAGTACACGTTTATATGACTTCCATTCGTTCGCATTTCTCGCCAGATAATATCGAAGGAGTGAAGTTGGGCGATGAGGTATATTTCCACGTAACCAACCTAGAGCAAGACTGGGATGTGCCGCACGGATTTGCCATCAGAGGAGCGACTACAGCCGAGCTTCTTATTATGCCAGGTGCTACCCAAACATTGAAATGGGTGCCCGAGCGTGTTGGTGTTGTTCCTTTCTACTGCACCGACTTCTGTTCTGCGCTTCACCAAGAAATGCAGGGTTATCTTCGGGTGTCACCAGCAAGCAGTAGTGGTGAAATAAAATTCTCATTAGGTGAAACTGGTCCCCAGTAAACCCTAAGAGCGCCAGCATGGGTTTAGATCCATATTTCTGTGCTGGCAATTTACATGATGATGTTCAAGGGTGCCAAATGGGGCATCCTTGAACTTGTCTTCCCAAGTTTGTTACACTGCGGCACACAAACATCACCGAAACCAAACTGATGAAAAAGCTACTATTACCCACACGTCTCCTAGTTGTTGTTGCGTCTTTACTGTTAATTATCAGCTATTTCACCCCAATTTGGCAAATATGGATGTGGGCTCCACAATACCCCGAATGGCTCAGTCTTCATATTTGGCTCGATAATATTACTGGCGATGTAGACATCATAAATGGACTAAATCATTACATCGGCATGAAGCACATTAAAGTAGAAATGTTTCCCGAGTTTAAGATACTGCCCATTATTGTAGGGTTCATTCTGGCCTTTGGATTGATCACTGCAGCTGTGGGCAAACGCTGGCTGTTATGGACATTCTTGATTGTGTTTGCGGTAACTGGAATTGTCGGCATGGTTGATTTTTATATGTGGGGCTACGATTATGGACACAATCTAGACCCAACTGCCGCCATCAAAGTGCCTGGAATGGCCTATCAACCACCACTTATAGGAACAAAGGAATTGCTCAATTTTATTGCCTATTCCGCCCCTGACATTGGTGGATGGGCGTTTATATCTACAGGAATTCTAACCGTTTTGGCGTTAGTCTTCGATATTTTCAAAAACAAATAATCGACATGCATATCCTATCTCCTATTGCCATGTTTTTCTCGTTTTTACTTCTGTCTTGTGGCTCCGAGCCTGAACCAATTCACTACGGAAAGGATAGCTGCGACCATTGCCGCATGACGATAATGGACCCGAAGTTTGGAGCCGAAATTGTGACGAACAAAGGGAAGGTGTTTAAGTTTGATGATGTGAATTGCTTGGTGCGTTTTATGGCCGATGGCAAAGTAGCCGAAGCGGATGTGAATCAGCTTTTGGTGGCAGATTTTGCCAAGCCAGAAACGTTAATGCCAGTTGAAGCTGCATTTTTTGTAAAATCGGAAGAAATACGCAGCCCTATGGCTAGTCGAGTAGCGGCATTTTCAGATGCGCTACTCCGCGCTAAACAGGTGAAGAAATGGAGCGGAAATCCAATGAATTGGCCGCAAGTGAAAGCTGAATTTGAATGAGATTGATTTTTATATGGTATGCAGTGTTCTGGTGGCAATCTGCACAAGCCACAATTATTCATATTGGCCAATCGGGGCAGCCAGCTACTCTAAAACAGGCTGTGACATTGGCTCAACCAATGGATACCATTATTGTACCCAGCGGAACATACGCGGAGGGCAATATCCTGATTCAAAAACCACTGCACATTATTGGTAAAAACCTGCCCGTATTAGATGGCAAATTGAAATTCGAGATTTTTACAATTGCCGCTAAAAACGTAACTATTGAGGGCTTCAAGTTCATCAATTCTGGGCGGTCGAGCATGGAAGATTTGGCGGGAATCAAATGTTTAGACGCGCACCATGTCACCATCAAAAACAACATTTTCGAGAATACCTTTTTCGGAATTCATCTTTCCAATTCAAATTTTAGCCGTATTCTAAACAACAAGCTGAGTGCCTCGGCTGAGTTGGAATATCAACTCGGCAACGGCATACACTTATGGAAATGCAATCATGCCGAAATAGTTGGAAACCAGATTACTGGCCATCGCGATGGTATTTATTTCGAGTTTGTGACCAAATCATCCATTCGAAAAAACATTAGCCAGAAGAATAAACGTTATGGCTTACACTTCATGTTTTCGCATGATGATTCGTATGAAGACAACGTTTTTCGCAACAACGGGGCTGGTGTTTCGGTGATGTACACTCGCCACGTGAAAATGCTTCGCAATACCTTCGAGGACAATTGGGGCACATCTGCCTATGGACTTTTGCTTAAGGATATAGGCGATAGCGAGGTTCTGAACAACAAATTTATTGGAAACACCAGCGGAATTTACATGGAAGGCACTAGTAGAACGAAGTTTGAGCGCAATGTATTTCTGAAAAACGGATGGGCCATAAAACTGCAAGCCAGTTGCGATGGCAATACCTTCGAATACAATAACTTTCAAATGAATACGTTCGACATTTCGACCAACGGCTCGCTTGTATTGAATGCCATGGAACACAACTATTGGGATAAATATGAAGGTTATGATCTTGATCGCAATGGCATTGGCGATATTCCTTTTCATCCCGTGAGCTTGTTTTCGGTAATAACTGAGAGAATACCTTCTGCTATGCTTATTTGGCGCAGCTTTTTGGTGTACTTGCTCGACAAAGCAGAAAAAGTTGTTCCTGTTATGACCCCAGAAAATCTGAGGGATAATTTGCCACAAATGAGACCCCATGATTTCGGTTAAAAACATTCGAAAAAACTTTAATGGCATGTGGGCGTTAGATGGCGTGGATGCCGATTTGACGCCTGGAAATGCGTACGCCCTAATTGGCCCAAATGGCTCTGGAAAAACCACACTGATTAAAACTATTCTCGGACTTGTGGTGCCCACATCGGGAAACATTACGGTAAACGGAGAAAGCATATTGGGCAATTGGGCTTATCGCGAACATATCGGTTATATGCCTCAAATTGGCCACTACCCCGATAATATGCGCATTGGCCAATTGATTGAAATGATTAAGAATATCCGCAATCCTTCCACCCAATTGGACGAGGAATTGATACAGCTATTTCAGCTCGAAGCGTTGTACAACAAACCCATGCATACCCTTTCGGGCGGAATGCGGCAAAAGGTGAGTGCTGCACTTGCATTTTTATTCAATCCTGCCATTTTGATTTTGGACGAACCAACAGCAGGGCTCGATCCCATCTCGGTAGAGCATCTGAAAGAAAAAATTAAGCGCGAAAAAGTCAATGGCAAACTCTTTCTCATCACTTCGCACATTATGAGCGATTTGGACGAATTGGCTACCGAGCTAATCTACATTTATGAGGGGAAAATTGCCTACCGCGATTCAATCGACCATTTGAAACAAGAGACTGGCCAAGACCGATTGGGTAAAGCCATTTCGGAGATAATGAAACAACTTTCTATTCACTCATAAGCGAATATCGTGGCGCGCATTATCAAGTACATTCTCCTCGACATTCTTCGAACTCGGTTTATTCTGGCATATACCTTATTCCTATTGCTGTGTGCGGTAGGCATGTTTCAGTTGGACACCGATACCTCAAAAGTTGTGCTTAGCCTGATGAATATCTTGCTTATCGTTACTCCGCTGGTGAGTATCGTTTTCACCACCATTCATTTTTACAACTCTTATGAATTTATAGAAATGATGCTAGCACAACCCATAAAACGGTCGGTTGTATTTCTTTCTCAATACATAGCAGTGGCGGTGTCGCTATGTATGGCCTATGTGGTAGGTTTGGGCATTCCCATGTTCATTTATGGTGCTAATACCAGTTCGATTGCCTTGCTATACTCGGGTGTGGCGCTCACATTGGTGTTCGTTTCGTTGGCTTTTTTATCTGCCGTTCTAACGCGCGATAAGGCCAAGGCGATTGGAGTTGCGTTACTGTTTTGGTTCTACTTCTCCTTGATATATGATGCCTTTGTGCTTTGGGTCCTCTACAATTTCAGCGACTATCCCCTTGAAAATGCCACCTTGGCTATGATTGCCCTAAATCCTGTGGATTTGGCACGAATTCTCATGATTCTGCAACTGGATGTATCCGCTTTGATGGGCTACACTGGTGCGTTTTACAAAGATTTCTTTGGTGGCAATATGGGACTCATTTTCTCAGTATCGGTGCTATTGCTTTGGATAATAGTGCCTATTTATGCGGCACTTCGGATATTTAAGAAGAAGGATTTGTAGTGGAAAGCAGGCTACTTCTTCTTTTGATTCTTAAGGGAAATGCAAGGGCTCCGAACAACTCTGCTCGACAACAATAACAGCTTTATCCTCTCCATTCTAGAAAAGATGAATCCGCAGTGTGACTTCGTGACTGCCGTTGTTGTAACCATTTAGTCCACTATAGAAATTAGTCTGTAACGTTTCTAGCAGTTTCAGAAGTTCGAGACCTTCAAGCTTATCGCTCAAGTACAATTTCTCAGGCGGTTTTAGTATCACTAACTTGTTGCCATTCAACCCAGCGTTTGGCCATTTCCTCAGCTGCCTGTTCTTCATCAATACGGATGTATTGAAGAAAAGCCTTTTCTGTGGAGTGTCCGCTAATTTTTCGAATAAGAAAGTTTGGCATGCCTTTCAAGAACTGATTGGTGCAAAATGACCTACGGCAAGTGTGCGAGGCAACTACTTCATACTTCATGGCAGACAACTCTTCTTTGCGGTTACCACGTTGCTCAATCCAAGTGAAGGTACTATCCATACTAGCTATTCGGCACACTTCCTTAATCTGCCTATTAAATACAACGCTATGAGGAGCGCGAGGCAAACCGCCATTATAGCGTTCCAAAACTCTTCTAAGGCGAACGCTAATAGGTATTATTACCGTCTTTGAGGTCTTACGTGTTGGCTTGCGGATGAATCTGTCTGAAAAGTGAGAGATGTTCAACATGGAAAGGTCGGAATACCTAAGCCCTGTTTCACAACCGATGATGAATAGGTCGCGTGTATGTGCCAAAGCTGGGCGTTCGGCAAGGTCAAGATTTTCCAATGTGTCAAGTTCCAATTCGGTGACATAAACGTTGTCGCTGGCCTCAGAGCCATGTTTGACATTTGACTTACTAACCTTTGAGAGATACCCATTGCGAAGGGAGAAACTTAATAGGGTCTTCAACCGCTTGAACTGCGCTCCAACCGTACTGCGCATCAGCCCCATCTTGCCATCTACTTTAACCTGTGTTTCTAAATATCTTCTAAACTCCACTTGAAAACTCTCTGTATCAAGGTCGGAGATAGCTAACGGAACTTTCTTCCACTTCATGTAGCCCTTAAGATGATTACGAAACACCTTATAGTGTTTAAGCGCGTTGGGCGTAATCCTATCGGTGCCTTCTTCAATCCACTTTTCCAAAATTCCATCAAGATTAACTATTGCGCCTTCATTTTGGGTTTGTTCAAAATTCAGCACGGAAGTGATGTACCGTATTGATGGTATTTCTCCCGAAATGACAGCTCTATCGGCCACTTCGTGAATTTTTCTACGAAGTTCATTCACCACAAGATTTATTGCCTTGTGTTCAGGATGTGTTTTACGCACTTCCCTCTTGTCTTGATTCCAGTCCTCAGGTCGGACTCGCCTTCCTGTGGGAAACAATTTTCTATTTGTTCGGTCAAAAATATATTCGATATATATTTGTGAGGCACTATCTGAGTTAGGTCTTGATTTTAGGATTGGATTCACTCGGTGCATAGCAATTCTGTCTCACATGTGTCTCACAAATCTACGATAAACTAAGATAAGCTAAGCAAACCTATTTTCAATTTAACTTGTAAATTACTGAAAAACAAGTGATTAAAATAAGATGCGAAAAGATAGATAAAGTCCTCAATGTTCCTGTCGGGATCACCAAAAACCCTGACGCCATTAGCGTTGGGGTTTTTACTTTTATCTTATTTCTATAGGATACAAGATAGCTTGCAACTTAAAATTGTAATCGAACTTTGATCAAAAGCAATTTGACATTTCGTCAAATAAAAAGCCCACATGTTAAAGCATCTAGTCTTATTATCCGCCTTTTTTACAATTTGCATTTCATCGAAGGGCCAAGCTCCACTTGAAAAAGAAGTTTTGGAAGTAGTTGAAGTGCTGCGAACTGCCATGATTGATGGAGACAAGACAACTCTGGAAAAAGTGACCTCTGAATTCCTGAGCTACGGACACTCCAATGGAAGGGTTGAAAACAAACAGGAATTTGTGGAGAGCCTCGTAAGTGGGAGATCGGACTTTGTAACCATGAATCTTTCCGAACAAACCATTACCGTAACAAGCCCAAAAGTTGCCCTTGTTCGGCACACGTTAGATGCTGACATTCTTGACGGAGGCAAACCGAATACAGTTAAGCTGAAGGTGCTTCTTGTGTTTCAAAAGGAAAAAGCAGGATGGACTCTTATTGCGCGCCAAGCAGTGAAAGTGACGTCATAACTAAGTAATTTAGTGATATTTTGCGAACCTGTTTCGTTCGATACCCCCACAAAAGGAATTTCTTTCCGCTTACATACTCCCATGACATCATCATTTGATCTTTCTGGAAAAACAGCATTAGTAACTGGTTGTAGCAGAGGAATAGGGAAAGCTATGGCCATTGGTTTGGCAGGGGCTGGTGCCGACATCATTGGGGTTTCGACTTCGTTAGAAATTTCGGGAAGCGCTATAGAAAAAGAAATCAACGCATTGGGGCGAAATTTCAAAGCTTATGCTGCTGATTTTTCCAACAGAGATGCGTTGTATCAGTTTATCTCAAAAGTGATAAATGAGAATCCATGCATAGATATCTTGATGAACAACGCGGGCGCCATTAAGCGGATGCCTGCCCAAGACCATCCGGATGAATACTGGGATAATGTGCTATCCATAAATCTAGATGCTCCTTTTATTTTGGCACGAGAAATAGGTAAAACAATGATTTTGCGTGGTAGTGGCAAAATCATTTTCACCTGTTCGCTACTAAGCTTTCAGGGTGGAATAAATGTGCCTGGGTATGCTGCTAGCAAAGGAGCGTTGAGTAGTTTGATTATGGCACTGTCCAACGAATGGGCTTCGAAAAGAGTGAATGTGAACGGCATTGCCCCTGGCTATATTGCAACAGATAACACCGAAGCGCTAAGAAACGACAGCGAGCGCAGTGCATCCATACTTTCGCGGATACCCGCAGGAAGATGGGGCAACCCAGATGACTTCAAAGGTCCTGCAGTGTTTTTAGCATCTCAGGCTTCTGACTATGTTCACGGCACCATCTTGGTCGTAGACGGTGGCTGGATGGGTAGATGATTCTTTTTGCACACAGTTGTTATATCTTTCAGCTTCAAAAACCTTAAAAAAGGAATAGATGGAAATACGGTTTCAATCCAGTCCAACTGAAGTGAAAGGAATGAGTACAGAGCGGCTACGTGCTTCGTTTTTACTCTCCAACATGATGAAATCGGACGAGATAAACCTGACGTATTCTCACTACGACCGCGTAATTGTTGGTGGAGTAAATCCAATACGTCAAAAAATATCTCTGCCAAATGAACCAGAATTAAGAGCTGATTATTTTTTAGAGAGACGAGAGATAGGTATTATCAATTTGGGAGGCCCAGGTGCAGTAGAAGCGGATGGTACGGAGTTCGATTTGAGTAAACTGGATGCGCTGTATCTAGGAAAAGGAACTCAGTCGGTATGTTTTTCCAGCAAATTAGCGGATAACCCTGCATTCTTTTTCTTAATGTCAACTGCTGCTCATCACGCCTACCCAGCAACAAAAATCACAAAAGAGCAAGCCTCGCCAGTAAAACTTGGAGACACCTCCACGGCAAACAAACGCACCATTTATAAATACATCCACGAGGATGGAGCGCAAAGTTGTCAGTTGGTGATGGGTTTAACACTACTAGAAGATGGCAGCGTCTGGAACTCGGTGCCGCCCCACACGCACACGCGTAGAACGGAAGTCTATTTCTATTTTGATTTGCCCGAAATGCAGCGTGCATTCCATTTTATGGGAGAACCCGAAGAAACCAGGCATATCGTGATGGCCAACCATGAAGCAGTAATTTCTCCCCCTTGGTCGGTTCATTTCGGGAGCGGCACGTCCAATTATGGTTTTATCTGGGCAATGGCTGGTGAGAACAAGGCATTCACCGATATGGATGCCCTTCAGTTATCTGACTTGAAATAAGAATGAAAAAGGTCTTTTCATTTGGAGAACTATTACTTAGAATATCTCCAGAGTTGAACAGGCAATGGATTCGCGATTCTTCAACTGCTATTTATGTCGGTGGGTCTGAACTGAATGTGGCTACAGCCTTGGCAAAATGGGATATGTCATCTACCTATTGCACTGCTTTGCCCGACAATTATCTAAGCAAAGAAGTTGTGGCGCATTTAACGGATATAGGCATCGACACATCTCCTATTATGTTTTCGGGTAGCCGCATAGGAACCTATTATCTTCCGCAAGGTCAGGATTTACAACACAAAGGGGTTATTTACGACCGTGCTCATTCATCGTTTTCTGAATTGAAACCCGGCACCGTTGATTGGGAAGATGTTTTAGGCGATTGCTCGTGGCTTCATATTAGCGCCATCAGCCCTGCGTTGAATGAACAGAGGGCTGTCGTTTGTCTAGAGGTACTTAAAGCCGCCTTTGCCAAAGGAATGACTATCTCCATTGACCTAAATTTTCGAGCAAAGCTCTGGCAGTATGGCAAACAACCTATCGAAATTATGTCGCTTCTGCTTCCGTACTGCGATGTGGTGATGGGAAATATCTGGGCGGCCGAACAATTGCTCGAAATAACCTGTCGTATAGATGAAAGCAAGGGAAAATCTAAAGATACATTGCTCCAATCGGCAATAGAAAGTATGCGAACCATTACACTTCAATATCCCCACATCCAAACGGTAGCATACACATTTAGAATGCCCGACACTTATTTTGGTGTTTTGTTTTCTGGAGATGAAGTTATCGTCTCTAAAGAATTTCCATTGCAACACATATTGGACAAAGTAGGAAGTGGCGATTGCTTTATGGCTGGTTTAATTTATGGCCTCACCCATTTTAATCAGTCGCAAGAGGTAATTGACTTTGCATCGGCTGCTGCTGTTGGGAAAATGGCAGAAATGGGTGACGCTACCGCACAAACAAAACAATCTATTTTAGACACTATCGACAAGGCATAAACGCAATGGAAACAGTAATTCGTCAGGTTAAACAACAAAAGATTCTGCCCCTGTTTTATCATAGCGATGCAACAGTATGCGTAGAGGTTGCGAAAGCGCTCTATACATCTGGAATAAGGATTATTGAGTTCACCAATAGAGGACAGTTTGCTCTTGAAAATTTCGAGGCTATAGTTGCCGAACGAAATGAAAGTATGCCAGATTTAGCCCTAGCTGCTGGCACTATTCGCTCGGCTAATGATGCCCGCGCTTTTGCTCGCGCTGGAGCAGATTTTTTGATTAGCCCATTTTTTGACGCTTCTATCTTAGCTGCTGCACAGGAGTTAGACAAACTATGGATACCTGGTTGCATGACGCCTACCGAAATACACAACGCTGAAATGGCTGGATGTACTTTTATAAAACTTTTTCCTGGCCATGTGCTTGGCCCCTCGTTTGTAACCACGTTAAAGGAACTATTTCCGAACGTTGAGTTCATGATAACGGGTGGCGTAGAACCAACCAAAAACGGGTTAGAAAGCTGGTTTCAATCTGGTGCATCTGCAGTGGGTATTGGAAGCAAACTTCTCCCTCAAAAACTACTGGATTCCAAAGATTATCGTACCATCGAAAAGGAAACCCGTAGCTTATTACAGTTGCTTCAAACAATAACCAAATAGTCATGTCGGCCGAAACTATTGGGAGATACAGGTGGTCTATTTGTGCGCTCCTATTTTTTGCGACTACTATCAATTATCTCGACCGTCAGGTTTTAAGCCTCCTAAAACCGTTGCTAGAAGAGAAGTTTGGGTGGAGCAATAGCCAATATGCTAATATCGCATCCGTATTTCAATTTACCTATGCCATTTCCATGCTATTTGCTGGGCGGTTTATCGATAAACTGGGCACCAAAAAAGGATACACTTGGGCTGTTATTATATGGTCGATAGGAGCAATTATTCATGCATTGGCTGTTCCTATTGGCGAAGGTTTACTAACTGGCTTGGGTTGGATTGGCATAGCGGTACTGCCGGCATCAGTTATGGGATTTATGTTTTCAAGAGCGCTTTTAGGCTTAGGAGAATCTGGAAACTTTCCTGCGGCTATAAAAACCGTTGCCGAGTACTCTCCAAAAAAAGAACGCTCATTTGCCACTGGTATTTTTAACTCCGGAGCTAATGTTGGAGCCATTCTTGCACCTCTATCAGTTCCGTGGATAGCCGAAAACTGGGGCTGGGAATCCGCGTTTCTCGTAATTGGTGCCTTAGGATTTGTGTGGCTAATTTTTTGGTTGACCTTTTATAATTCCTTAGACAAACAACCTCGTATTTCTACTCAGGAAAAAGCATACATCACCAGCGATGGTGACGAAAGTAGTGCGGGTACAACCGAAAAAATAAGCTGGATAAAGCTACTGAGCTACAGGCAAACATGGGCTTTTAGCTTCGGAAAGTTTATGACCGATGGCGTGTGGTGGTTTTTTCTATTCTGGTTGCCCGCCTACTTAAATGACCAATATGGAATGACGGGCACGGCCATTATGTTGCCGTTGGCCGTTTTGTATAGCATGACTATGATTGGCAGTATAAATGGAGGATGGTTTCCAATGTATTTCATGAACAAAGGATTCGAACCTTATGATGCTAGACTAAAAGCAATGCTTTTGATTGCTCTAATACCATTGGTGGTGCTTGCAGCGCAACCGTTGGGGCATTTTAGTTTCTGGGTGCCCGTTATACTCATTGGCATCGGGGCATCCGCTCATCAAGCCTGGAGCGCCAACATTTTTACCACGGTTTCAGACATGTTTCCTAAAAAGGCGATTGGCTCCGTTGTGGGCATAGGCGGCATGGCAGGGGGAATTGGCGGAGTAATCATTACAAAAACTGGTGGTGCTCTTTTCGATTTTTACAAAGCTGCGGGGCATATAGAAACTGGGTACACCATTATGTTTTCTTTTTGCGCATTGGCCTATCTGATTGCATGGTTGGTAATGAAATCTTTAGTTCCAGTATACAAGCCAATAACGGACCTTTAACTGACAATAAGAGCCTGATCTATTTTCGTAGCACAAAAAAAGGGGCACTCCAACTGCTGGAGTGCCCCTTTTCTTT
>Ga0247843_1007030_pt1 | contig 14190 bp, 12 predicted proteins | sample LaCruzMarch2017__FD_192420 | JGI IMG/M metagenome (GOLD analysis project Ga0247843, IMG submission 192420) | Freshwater microbial communities from meromictic Lake La Cruz, Castile-La Mancha, Spain - LaCruzMarch2017_8m | ecosystem: Environmental > Aquatic > Freshwater > Lake | place: Spain...
CGCATATGATGATGGTGGTTATTTTTCAGCACGCTATAGCAAAGTTCAAATGGACGAGCCATCGGGGACAATTCGCAAAACAGCAATGGCTGATGCAAAAGATTACTCTTTGTTCGTACAATCAGGGCTTGAGAACTTTGGCATACCACCCCAGACAGTAAAACGCGCTCTAGACGAGTTGCCAGATGGCGATGACCTTTTTAATCTTGTCATGTCATATCGTATATACGACACCCTCGGTAAAAAACGAGTACGTGTACCGTCGGCTTCTAGGATTCTTGAATATAACATTAATGTAAAACGGAAGAATAAAAATAAGTGATATACATATGGATCTATTGCATGAATGTGCTGGACTCGATGTCATGATATCCAAGGACGGACGCGGGATGGTTGGCATGTGTGTCCAGCATGGCGATGGCTTGTTCATCAGACATGGGGGGGTATTCAAAGAAATACCAGTGGATTATACCATAAAGACATTCACACAGCGTGAATTCTTAACTTTCATAAAAGATGGGGGGTATACGTCTACATCTTGTCCTAACGAGGGAGACAAAATTGTATGGTTTTCCGACGACGGATGTTTTCCATTGGAAAGAACCATTGTGTTTGTTATACATACGCGTGGTGGAGACGCCCTAGTCGTAGAGCGCGAGGGCGTGAAACATATTGTATTTGTCAAGAAATCCGCTATATTCTGGAAATAATTTAAATGTATTGTTACCGTTGTATCAAAGCTACCAATTAAGTAAATAAAGAAATTTTCTAAAATTAAAATGTTATATATATACAATGTACTTTAACAAATATACCGGCACAGTCTACGGTTCTCCTGAGGAAAGCCCAGCAGCCCGTTTGGAATCAGTTATAACATACCCGTACATTCGGACACAAACCCCGGTTACGTTTCACGAGTTCATCAAAGAGTGCGCGGCTTCTTACGGTGGTGATATCAAAGCATGGTACAAGGCGAACAAAGATAAGAAGCCATTCTGGACCCCTAATAAAGAGAAAAACTACAGGTTCAATATCCCCAAGGAAGTCATACAAAAATACTCAGACGAATTCTTTGCTCGCTTTGTCCCAACAAATAATTAAAATGCTTTTAAGCAAAATAAAATGCCAACAATTCCAAATCCTTAGGAAAGATACGGATGTATTATGATAGTCTTATTTTAAGGTGACGACATAAGGCCAACCCAGGGGTGGTAACATATTTACATTCATATAAAGTATTTCCTAAGGATTTGGAATTGTTGTAAACCTCGGCTCCTGATGATTTAAATTTCTGTGTTCCACTTCCCGTTGAATTTCATTTTGTTGACGAAGTCGTCGAGCGGCATCATCTTCCAACACCTCCCGAGGCGTTCGGGTCCGCGTTCGAAACCAAGGCGCTCAAACATCTTGGTAAATTGCTGGGGCGTTGTCTTGATGTTTCTGTACAATTCTTCGTTTTGGAACAGCTTCAAGAGGTCGTACTGGACAACGGTTTCGCCATCCGCCCACGTCTTGTTGTTGAGGTATTTTTCCTGGAGCCAGCGGTACATTGGGTGTTGGTCTTCCTGCATCCTGATTTGCTTTGCCTTTGTGTAGGGGATCTTGCGGAGGTTGATGTTTCTGATGCTTGCGTCATTTTCAACCGTGGTTTTGAGCCACATGTAGAACTCGGGCGCGGACAACTCGCAGTCGCACACGTCCGCGAGGTTGTCGAAGTACTCGATGTACTCCTCCACACCCAGCTTGGGCCTTGGGATGTCCTGGATGAAATACCTCCGGTCCGTTTCCTCAATCTTTACGCAGTCGCTATTATTTGTAGTAATAATGATGTTGCTAAAGTCCTTAACTTCCTCGGCTTCCCTGCCCTTGCGCTCAATGTTTCTGGTGCCCTCGGTAATGATGTCCTTGAGCGTATCCGACTTGTGTTTGGTCCTGGCGTCGACCTCGTTGCCACATATCAGCAGCTTGCCACCGGACGACCCGTTGAACCGGCCAACGAGCAAATTCAGACCAGAAATGCTCTTGTACGCGCCGATGGACCCCTCGCCCATGATTTTTTGACCGATGAGCTTGTTGACAATCATACTCTTTCCGGACCCCTGTTCACCGCCCAAAATGATAGCCACCTCTGTCTTCTTCTTTTCAATGATGACAGAGTAAAACCATTTCAGAAGCCATTTGAAGATGTACTCGTCGCCCTGAGCAAAGTGGTTCCGAATGTGGTCCACCACGGGCTGGATGTTTACCGGCTCATTGTATTCGTTCACCGACGTGCCGAGGACCCAGTTATCAAGGTCATATTCTAATTCAACTTTCAACCCCAGGAACTTGTTAATCTTGCCATGGAGCTTGTCTGGAATAATGCATTTTTGAGGGCCCGTGACCGGCTCCCTGACAGACTTGAACACACCGGTGCGCATAGGCATCCCCTTCCACAGGTTAAACATGTTCTCACCACGACGTCCTGTGAGTTCTCCGTGTTCCCATGCGGTGTCCTTGAAGTTCAACAGCGTCATTTCCCGGATGTCGGCAACGTGTCCGCGCTCGTTGTATCTCAGCCAAAACACCACCTTTTCGTTCTCGTCCAACAGAAGGAACCGACACATGTAATTGAGAACCACTGGTTTCAACATATCCCTGTATTTTGGTTTGACATCGTCTCTGCGCAAGTACTGCATCATCTCGAAGAACAAGCCACCGACATTATAATCAAACATCAAACCATATGGAGTTGGACCATCTTGTGGGTGAAACTCCTTGTCTACGGCATTGGCAATATTTTCGGGTAACTTAGTTGCGGTGATGTCTGTGATATAATCACTAAAAGGAAGAAGATAGTCCAACTCGCGGACAAGAAATGTCCTATTAGTCCTTGTTGTGATACCAGTGCCTTCGTCCTCATAGTCATCAACGCATGGAGGGAGTTTGATGTCCTCTTTGATATCCGGGTATGTTTCAATTTCGGGGATTGGTTTTTCAAGCGTCTTCCAGAATTCATACACTGCAAGATGATCATCCCTACCGGTTGGGGTTGTTCCATTCGCGATGTGTTCCTTCGCCCTGGTTTCAATCCACTCAAACACGTCAGTTTGTTGCTGCTCGGGCACCAACTTCTTTATGACCTTGATAACATCGGTGTAATCGTACCCCGGGTCCTTGTCCAGATGTTCTTGGATAGTGTCAAGATTGTCTTCGAGTATAGCTTCCCCACAACCAATAGTACTTGTATCGGTATCACAGGGGACATTTTCTCCCGTGTGAGAGACTTCCTTACGAGACAGTGCCAATTGTTCAGGAATGCTCGAGGCGTTGCCGTTGTTCATTGCTCTCACGGCACGCCCGCATAAATAAGTCCAGAACGCTTCCTCATGAGATTTGCTATAAGGACTCATTGCGTTCCTAATGTCTTCTATGGTCTTTGCAGACTTCATCTTCTTCGATGACATATTAGCAGAAAAATGCTTAGCAGGAGCTGTATTGCTCATTGTATTTGTATGAAAAATATTTTTATTTAGATTATTTACACTATTGTGACGATATAGTATAGAATTATACATATTTGTGAGACTTTTAACACAAAGTTTCTCATTTTCTTAGAACTAATCATAGAATTTTAGAACTATCCTTAGAACCCTTAGAACTAATCTTAGAATCCTTAGAACTATTCTTAGAAGCCTTAGAACTAATCATAGAATCCTTCTTAGAACTAATCATAGAATCCTTAGAACTATTCTTAGAAGCCTTAGAATTAATCTTAGAACCCTTGGACATAATCTTAGAACTATTCTTAGAACTCTTAGAACCCTTGGACATAATCTTAGAACTATTCTTAGAACTATTCTTAGAACTATTCTTAGAACTCCTAGAACTCTTAGAACTATTCTTAGAACTAATCTTAGAACTAATCTTAGAACTCCTAGAACTAATCTTAGAATTAACGGTATTTTTGCTATAATTCTAAGATTTATTTTGTATGAAACTTTGCCATTGGATATGAGACCCACACGGTACGTGTGTTGTGTATAATGTATGAAATAACACCCCTTTTTACCAGTTTGGAAACATATAATAAAGAAGATAAGTAAAGAAGTGAAATAATATTATATATCTGTAATGAGTGAAAACACCCTTTATTTCATACATTCATACACATACCGTTGTTATCCTCAGTGACCCTGTTATCCCTGTTACCCCTGGTGTCCCCGGTATCCTCGGTGTCCCTGTTATCCCTGTTATCCCTGGTGTCCCTGTTATCCCTGGTGTCCCTGTTATCCCTGTTATCCCCGGTGTCCCTGTTATCCCTGGTGTCCCTGTTATCCCTGGTGTCCCTGGTGTCCCCGGTATCCTCGGTGTCCCTGGTGTCCCTGGTGTCCTCGGTGTCCCTGGTGTCCCTGGTGTCCCTGGTGTCCCTAGTGTCCCTGGTATCCTCGGTGTCCTCAGTGTCCCTGGTGTCCCTGGTATCCTCGGTGTCCTCAGTGTCCCTGGTGTCCCTGGTATCCTCGGTGTCCTCAGTGTCCCTGGTGTCCCTGGTATCCTCGGTGCCCTCGGTGTCCTCAGTGTCCCTGGTGTACCTGGTATCCCTGGTGTCCCTGGTGTCCCTAGTGTCCTTGGTGTCCCTGGTATCCTCGGTGTCCTCGGTGTCCTCAGTGTCCTCAGTGTCCCTGGTGTCTTGGTTTATCAATGGGTTTCGCCGATAAGTATCGACAAAACTACATCACCGTGTTGGTTTTGCCTTTTTGAAGGGTTTTTGAGAGATTTTTTCAAGAACCATTTACATCGCCGTATTAACACCCAAATGTCCCATAATATTTATGTGTCCACCCACTTGTTCAGCGACATCATTGTCTCTATGATATGCTCCCTTGGTGGGCACTTGACCTTGAGCGGGTGTCTTGATACGAAGTCAAAACCGAGCGTTTTGAAAATCTTGGTGAACATTTGCGGACTTGCCCTGTACCTTTCTCCGTATTTGTTGTTATATGCATCCACAAACGCCTGTTGCTCTATCACTTGACCAGGGATAAACACATCGTCACGATGTTCGACTACCTCGTTTATCCATTTCCAGGTGAGGTCCACGTTCTCCGCGATGAACATCAGTTTGTCGTCGGTCACGGGTATATTGCAGACGTCGATGTCATAGTTTTCGGCTTCCTTGATCCATAACATAAATTCTGCTATAGCGCGCGGGTGTTCTATACACTTACCGAGGTCATCGAAGTATTGCTTGATATTCCCCGGGCGACCACACGTCCACCATCGGTTCACTCGTTTCACAAAATACCTGCGGTCATCGGGCGTTATCTTGATGAAAGCACGTTCCTCGTTACTGGTTATCCACAGATTTGTGTAATTTGTTTTTGTAGTCCGGTCGCGGTATTTTTGTTCGCTCTCGTTAATAGTGTTAGTGATCATTGCCTTCAACTGACAGTCGTGTTTGCGTGCATTGGAGACTTCGTCCAAGTTTATGAGCAATTTTTCCTGGAAGGTGGAGTTGAACTGTCCACCGAACCCCTCCATATTGTCAATTTTTTTATACACACAGTGAGAGTCCCCGGCGCTTTGACCAATGATTTTCTGCCCGATGAAATTATCTACAATGAGCGTCTTTCCAGTGCCCTGTTCGCCATAAAATACTACTGCCACTCCAGTACGTTTCTTGAGCCATAGGATTTCGTACAACCACCTCTTAAACCAGCGAATATGTCCAGCGTTACCGTCGAGGTATTTTTCGGTGATGTGGTTTGTGATCGGACTGATGTCAAATCTGTCATGAGCATATTTCACCGGGTATACATCCAAGTCGAACTCGCGGTCCACACGGAACCCAAAGAATGTGTTGAACCATTGGTTGGAAATTCCCGGGGCGTTGTAAACAGGTCCTTTGCGTGCGGGAGCTATCTTGAACACTTCGTCATATACACGTGGGCGTCCTGGGTGCTGCTTCCACAGGTTCATCATAGTGTCAGTGCTCTTCTTGGCGTTTGGAAGTTTGCCAACCATTTCGTCATCTGTTAGTTCCCCCTTCAGGTCACACACGTTATACACCCCATCCACGATACCCGTCTCTCGGTTGTAGATGACCTCCAATACCTGGTGAGTGTTCTTAAGATACACCTTGAAATGGTTAATATACCACATAAGTATTGCAACTGCCCTGCTCATCTTCTTGCGGAACTTGTGTTCTTCCCCGCTCACACGACTGTCCTTCTGGGTCTTAGTAGAAGTCTCATCGTCCTGGATGCGTTGAACATTGTCCCGATGGGCGTTATCCATCGTGCGGAGGTAAGCACACATATCGTTATACCTCGCGTCCTGCCATTTGAAACCATATGGGTTCACCGTGTCTCCGGAACAGACATCAAAGCACAGTGGGAGACCTGTACGAAGATCCTCTGGGGGTATGGGCGCCGACATCATCATCTCCATAAGCATCGCTTCATCGGTTTCCACAGGGTTATACATCCTTGATACCAGGGTAACATCAGTTAGTGCCGATTGCCCTGTCTTTACCGATACTTCTTCCACGGATCTTGTTGTCCTAGAGAATAGCATATTCAGGCTATTGTAACGTTCCTCACAGATGTCCTCGGTAAAATAATCTGGGTCGTTATATATTATGGCATCCTCCTCTATCATTGGCATTTTGCTTGTCACTTCTCCTTTGCCTAGGGGCTGGGATTGGTTCTTACGCGACAGGATTTCAACATTGTTTAGGGGGATGCCCTTTGTCTGGTTCCGCCTGGCTTTGCGTTCCACATATGACCAGAATGCATCCTCCTCCTCACGGATGGAGGGGTTCATTGCCCTGCGAACCTCCTCAACGGTGGTTGCCTTTTGGACTTTCTTTGTCTCTAGGAATTTCTTGAATTTGTGAGCCATTACGCTTACTACACTGCCTGTGGACGAAATACTGATTTCATCGTCATCTTTGCGCTTGAGGTTGTTTGCCATTGTTATATCCATAGAAAACATTTTTATTTTGGAAAAACTTTATTTTCTTAGTATTTTCGTGGGTTTATGTCATTTTTGGGAGATTTTGTGTGATTTTTGGAATAAAGTCTCCTTTTTTCCCACGAAACGAAAAAGAGGTTTTTTGAAAATCGCGTCCACGAAAATTTGGGGATTTTTCAAAAATCTCCCTTTTTCCTAAAAAATCTCCCTTTTTTAGCAAAAAATCTCCCTTTTTCCTAAAAAATCTCCCTTTTTCTAAAAAGTCTCCCTTTTTCCTGAAAAAATCTCCCTAAAAAATCTCCCTTTTTTAGCAAAAAATCTCCCTTTTTTAGCAAAAAATCTCCCTTTTTGGGCCTTCCACGAAACATAAAAATTTTCGTGGATGCTTTAAAGCACAAAAACAGGCCGCGGTACATCAATTTTCGAAATCCACGAAAATGCGAAAAAAAGGAAAAGTTTTTCAATTGGCATTTCAGTCTCTAAAAAAATTTCTATAAAGTTTTGGACTTTTTTTGTGGTTTCGTGGATAGACAAAAACACCATCACCGTGGCTGATTCGATGTTAAAAATCCCTGTTTTGGCACCCACGAAAATTTGGACCCCCAAAAAGGGAGATTTTTTAGGAAAAAGGGAGATTTTTTACATTAGAAAAAAACCTCCCTTTTTGGATCATTTTGAAAAGCACAGAAAAAAGCACAGGATTTTTGAAAAGTAATACAAAATAAAAATAAATTGGAATGAATATATATAATCGTTTTGTCGATAAATAAATTATGATCGTTATGTATGGACATCATTTCCTCAACGGAAATACCGCCACCACATGTATACACCGCGCTCCCAAGGTGCTTTTGGTTCTCACAACCCGACCTGGGCAAGTGGTGCGATTACCGGTACGCCAAGATGTGTGCGTTCACCCGCGGAACAACGGACAAGCGGAGCGCGATCATGATGCTGCTGTGGTATATAAATCGCTTTAAAGTCTTTGTAAATAATAAAATCGCAGACATCGAGTACATCAACGGCGAAGCAAAAGTAACACGTGTCCGTTCCGTCGGGCAACAACTCGACGCCGACTTCCTGGGAAAGGTCGATGGCAACAAAACGATGATGAAGGTGTGGTTGCAGCACCCTGGGAGGAGGACGGAATATATTTCCAACCAATTGTTTAGACTGTTCAACATAGTAAAATAGTGAAAATGTAAAACTTATAGTAAAATTTTTTACCAGAAACACGTCAACGCTACCGTATTATAGTGAAATAGTAAAAATAGTAAAAATTTGGGAAACTCATTATATATATAGGTGACATTTTGTATTTTACTATAATATGGTAGCGCTGGTACCATATTATAGTAAAATGAAATATTTTACTATTGGTTTATATTTTACTATATGTGATAACAACTGGTGAGTATCAGTTTTTTTTTAATTTCATGTGTAAGTAAAACGCGATTCCCACCACTTGTCTCCGTGATGTCCCGGCGTGTTAATTCTAAGATACCTGGGTGTGTGGAATTATATTCGTTGGTATGGTTGAACAAAGATCCCATACCAAGACACAAGCACTTCTGGTCTCCGTGGAAAAACACATAATCATCCAGGGTTTTACTCCATATTCAAAAGTTATCAACGGGGACCGTTCCACGATGGTCCGGGATGGTATGTTCTCCGTGGCGAAACCCCCTCTGCCGATGCTTTGGCGTATTTCAATCAATATATCAAATATTAAAAACATATCGACGAACTCGTAGTCCTCGTCCTGTTGTTGCCGGTGTTGTTTTTAAATTGTATGGCATTTTTAAATTATTTAATTAAGTAAATGCCATACAAAAATTGGATACAAAATGGAAACGGGAGTAAATATTTCACGATTAATGGAAAAGAATACTTATTCAACATCCAAGACGATATACTGTCTATATCGTTAAACCGCAAAAGCGTGCTTGCGATGATACTAACGGGGAATGACGATGACCTCGGGTTTATTGACCTGTTATTTTAATTCATCAAAGAAGAAATTCTGGAAGCGTTTGTTTGGGATGGACCACCTCGGTCCTCTGAAGTCTTTACAACACACACCTCGGTGGTCGTGGTCGCTGAAGCACCTCTGGTAAATCTGGTTTTTGCTCATCACAAAGTATACATTGTTCACCGTGTGTTTTGACCGTTTGTTGATACACCACCTACTGTGGTCGCTCTTGTCGGTCTTGAGAATATAGCTCACCACTTCGTCCTCCACCAAGTTTGGGATGACCGCTGTGATGCGCAAATCACCATTCAAAATCTCCTCGTGGTCTTCTTTGCGGATGACTTCTAACAGCGACCCCTTGAAGCACGAGTTGATGCGTTTCTCGAGGATGACCATCACCTCTGGTGGCACGCGGATGCTCTGTGCTGCGAAAGTCGTTCCCGCGGACACAACACTCCTGGCGTCATCCTCTGGTAAACTACACTCCGTGAGCTTGGCATAGGGCGTCCGGATGGTCCATTTCTTGAGCATCATCACGGTTCCGTTGAATGACAAATAAGGGATGCCGTTTACTTCTCTTCCGTCGTCGTATTCCTGGTATTTTATGTCGCCGTTAGAGACTTCAAGCCACGGGACATACACTCTCTCAGGTGTTGCGGCATCCCCCTTGTCAAACCACAGCATTCTCAGACCAGAACCCTTCAGGACACTCTCGTCAATCGCGTTTTCCCACCCGTTGGTAAAGGGGCACGCGATTGACCCCAGGGATTGTATCACTATTTTGCGGACACTTATCGCAACCGCCGTGCTCACGAATATTTCCGGGAATATCATATGGACCCCGTGCTTGTATTCCGCCGTGGACGTCGCAGTTGCTGGTGTTAAAACACATATCTTGCTCGCCTTTGACGCATACATACGCACCGGTTTCTTATAAACCTCGCACACAGCGTTGTATATTTCCATCAATATAGGTTCAAAGTTTCCACACGACGACCGCGTCTTTGCGTCAATGTCAAAGAACAGAGGAAACACGTCGCTTTTTTGTTCCACAATACACCCGGCGGACACCCCGCTGGAATACTTGGATACTATGTGTTTTGCCGCGGTGGTCAAAAACATTGCGAGGTTGTCGTTGGGGATGCTCCACGTCTTCTTAAACATTGCGTCCCCATCTCTTCTGGAGGATAACACCGTGTGGCTGTGGGGGCGCCCCGGAGACTTCCGCGTATACATATGACGTTCATAGTCCTTGAATGTGTTATAAGTTTCCATTTTATATGTAGCAAATATTTTATTTTTGGATTTTTTTGACATAGACGTCAGTATACCTCAGTCCCTGCGACTTTGCGTTTTCTATTTTCCGGGCGTAGGCGCGTTTCCAGAAGTCCGGGTCGCTCGTGCTCCGGGACCACATTGGGTCAAACTTTGTCGTTTTTTTGAATTCGTCAAGGACCCTGACCACCACATCTTCAGGGAGGTCTTCCGAGAGGCACTTGTGGAACTCGGCATAACGCTTCTTGGTAATGGGAATGAAACTCATTTTACTACATACATATATTTTAATTCATCAAAGTCTCAAAAAGTCTCACTAATTCAAAAAGTCTCAAAAAGTCTCACTAATTCAAAAAGTCTCAAAAAGTCTCATTTAGTCTCATTTTAGTCTCAAAAAGTCTCACTTTAGTCTCAAAAAGTCTCACTTTAGTCTCAAAAGTCTCAAAAAGTCTCAAAAAGTCTCACTTTTTTTCCTGATTTTTTTCACCCCCTTTCCGAAAACTACATCACCGTATTTTAAAATCAGGAAAAAGTATAGAAACAAAACCTCTTCTGGTAAAATTTGCTACATACACTTTTTTGATTTTTTTCACAAAATACTTTTTAAAAAACTTCTTTTTCCGGATTTTGAAATACGGTGATGTAGTTTTCGGAAAAGGGGTGAAAAAAATCAGGAAAAAAATGAGACTTTTTGAGACTAAAATGAGACTAAATGAGACTGAAAAAATACGGCGATGTAGTCTCAAAAGTCTCAGTCTCAGTCTCAGTCTCATTTTAGTCTCAAAAAGTCTCATTTAGTCTCATTTTAGTCTCAAAAAGTCTCATTTAGTCTCATTTTAGTCTCACTTAGTCTCACTTAGTCTCACTTAGTCTCACTTAGTCTCACTTAAATTCACCACTTTAAAGTAAATGACTTTGCTTTTCCCGATTTTGAAATACGACAAATCCCGGAAAAAATCAAAGTCATTTACAACTTTTTTTGCGGGAGAAAAATATATGTAAATGTAAATGGACCCCCAGCCAAAGTGCGTTCACCTGTCTATGGCAAAGAAGCGGAACTTCCTCGAGAACATCCGGGATTTGACGGATGAACAATTTGAGATTGTTGTCAGACATCTGGACGCGGTATTCCCCATAAAAAATCAAAAATAAAATATTTGCTACATACAATGTATAAGATGAACGTTGCCAAGTGGATTAAAGACAGCAAAAATAACAAGGAACCCTGGGAAGCGTATGGTATGACAAAGGCTACGTATTATAGGAAGGTAAAAGCGGGAACACTCCAACTCCCGCCCCCAGAGGTTATTGAAGACCCCGTGGACCCCATCTTAACAGAACCGGATAAGGAGCCCCAGTGCCCCATGAATACCACCGACCGTGTCATAATGTCCGTGTCAAGCGAACGCGAGAAAGTAATCCTCAATGTTCTCACCAGGATTGCGAGACGCATCAACAACACATACAGTGATGTATATGGCGACGACCGAGAGACGTGTATGGTTATGTTCCTTGAGGTGTGCGAGCACGAGGGCATTGACACGGACTTCCTAGAAGAGTTTTTTTCCAAGGTTGAGATAGTCCGGGCATCCGCTCTGGTTGACGCGTGTGGGATGAAGTCTCTCCTGAGACTTGTTGTGCGGTATATCACAACGATAAACAACAGCAACACATTAATTAACACCGACCTTGACATAATGAAGCAGATTTTCACGGTCTGTAAGGCGGTGGAATTCATAGAGGACCTTGAAAAGCACGACCTTACTGACATTGCCAGTGTGATAAGTTGCCTGACATTCGGACAGTTCCGTATAGTTGACGACACTATGTTTTGCTTCACCGAGGGTCTGTGGTCAAAGGCGAAGGCGAGCAGTCAGCAGAACCCCCTCAAGAGGTATATGACATTGTCCTTTCCAAACACACTTACCCTAGTGGCAAAGCAAATCCGCAAGCGCGCCACTGGGGACGAAGCCCAGAGAGAAAGCAACCAGCGAAAGGCGAACAACGTTGACGAGTGTCGCAAGATAGTCGCATCAAACCTCGCAGGGCTGTACCCCCTGTGCCGCAACATCTACGGAACGAGCGACACGTTTGAAAGAGACCTTGACACCAACGACCACCTGATAGCCGCCGCGAATTGTGTCTATGACCACAACACCGGTCGGGCAAGGAAATCAGCGCCCACCGATATGGTATCTCTGTCCACGAGACACACTATCCCGTTTGACGCAGAGGGGAACCTCATTTTTTCCCAGGATGCCAAAAAAAGAATTGCTCGCACGAGGGACATTTTACTGGGAAACCACTCATCTGTAGAGGAGGGCGAACATATGCTTGACGTCCTCGCATATGCCACCCACGGAGACAGGACAAAAGATACGATGGGGTCGTTGATGTTCATCTACGGCAAAGGTGGCAATGGCAAATCAATTTTAACAAAGTTCATTGAAAAAACATTTGGCGACTACGCAACGTCGTGTAGCAAGGACGTGTGGACCTCAACAAAGAATACCTCAAACGCACCCGAAACAGAACTCATCACGTTCAAGGGCAAGCGTGTCATCATAACCCAGGAAATCAAGGGAGGCGTTGAGCTCCAGACAGAACTCCTCAAGAAAATCACAGGGGGTGATAAAATCACGCCCCGCGAGATGTATATGTCCTCCGTGGACAGTAAGCAAAAACTGTCCTACAAGGGCACCCAGGTTATTTTGCTCTTCGCGGACCAGATGCCCAACATTGACACGACCGGAGATGGTTTGTCCCGCCGGTTCCTCTGCCACGACTTTCCGTATCGCTATGTCGGCCCACAACTTTACAACCCGGACAACAAACTCCACAAGCTCGCAAACAACGATGATGTCAATTTCCTCCTCAAGGAGCCCGAAACCGCCGCGGCATTCTTTATGTATCTCCTGAAAAGATACCAGGACAGACTGAAACCTCTGTTTGACAACGAAGAGAAGATGTATGTCCCCAAGAGCCTCATTGAGAGAACCGAAAAGTTCATCAAAACGTCCAATGACATCAACAACTTTGTCAGCACGCACCTAGAGGATTGTCCCGGGGCGGCCGAGAAGGTGAGCGACCTGTTTGTCTTATACCAAAACGAGTGCGGAGGCAAAATGAAGCCCCTGAAATTCCAAAGAGATTTGAGCACCGTCCTTGACGTCAAGAAAGATGAAAAACACGTGGTGAAACGGAACAATGGCAAATCCATTGATAAGAATATCCCATACGTGATGGGATACAAGATAAGACCGTCAGATGAACCCGAGTGCCAATTAAACAACATTTTGTATTAACGCCATCGTTGCTCAGGACAATTAAAAACACCATTGAAATTGTTGAACGGTCTAAACAATTGGATAAATATTCATTGTTTTTTTGCATCCTATGGTCAGACACCAGGGTGCCTATTCAACTTCCTGAACATATTACTTCATCGACATTTGTAAACATCGTTATTGATAAATGTCAGTAAATGGGTTTCGTCGATAAGTATCGACAAAAGTATGATGGGACATTTGGGTGTTTTTGACCGACACGGTGATGTAAATGGTTCTTGAAAAAATCTCTCAAAACCCCTTCAAAAAGGCAAAACCGACACGGTGATGTAGTTTTGCTTTTGGTTTCTTGGGGAAAAACCGACACGGTGATGTAGTTTTTTATTTTGAAACTTTGACCAAGGGGTGTATCAGCTAAAAATGTCAAAAATGCTAAAAATCATCATATTTTACATTACTCTTCCAGCGTAATTGAAAATGCCTTGCCACTTATGGTGAAACGATTACAACCAATGCATTTCTAAAAATCTCAGTTTGTGTACAGTGTCATATCAATATGGTAAAATCAAGTACTTCATCGTTATTGATAAATGTCAGTAAATGGGTTTCGTCGATAAGTATCGACAAAAGTATGATGGGACATTTGGGTGTTTTTGACCGACACGGTGATGTAAATGGTTCTTGAAAAAATCTCTCAAAACC
>Ga0247843_1007031_pt1 | contig 14188 bp, 13 predicted proteins | sample LaCruzMarch2017__FD_192420 | JGI IMG/M metagenome (GOLD analysis project Ga0247843, IMG submission 192420) | Freshwater microbial communities from meromictic Lake La Cruz, Castile-La Mancha, Spain - LaCruzMarch2017_8m | ecosystem: Environmental > Aquatic > Freshwater > Lake | place: Spain...
GAGCCATCGTCCACGCCCCTGCTCATCTCGTCCTCGGTGACAAGACCGCGAAGAAATATTTCGGTAATAAACGGTGGAATAGCCACTATTTACGGGGTGTTGTGGTGAGCTCTACCGATGGTAAGACGAAGCCGAGCGACCGTGCGCAGTGGATGCTCAATGTCAACTTTGACATTCTCGAGAAGGATGGTACACTCAGAGAGTCTTTATGTAGAATACCACGAAATTTGGACTAAGATTTTCCATAGACTCAACAATCATCCAGTGTGTGTGAAGGTGAGATGACAGTCGAACGGTTGGATGAGTTTACCATCTGGGATGAGTTTGGATATTGACGGTGGTGATGAGAGTAGGAATGAGACGAAGCAACATGTAGGTCCATTAGTTGTGGTGATGCTGTGGGGATTCGAAGAACGCGGCTGTGCATAGCTTGGCCAAGCTCCTCGCAAGAAGTTCCATGAAACACACATTGGTATTGAGATACTGCTCTCCTACTTCACTATGAATGCCATCGGATGGAAAGGAGTACGTGTCTCAATTTCCAAACACAAAGCAGGAGGAATATTCCGACATGCGGGAGGCAGTAAAGGGAGCCAATGTGCTTTATCTGACTCGTGTACAAAAGGAACGATTTAAATACTTGATGAGTATGAAACAGTCAAGGGGGCGTATGTTGTAGATGCTGCACTAAGCGTGGCATCCTCTACCACGAGTGGATGAGATACACACAGATGTCGACGCTGATCCACGTGCTTGTTACTTCCGAGAAATGGAAAATGGAATGTACGACGAATGGCAATATTGTCCCTTGTCTTACTTGGAAGACCGTGAATGCATGGTATGTGAGAGAGAAGACCAATCTGGTAAATATGTTAATTTTTCTAAACCTAATATATAGGATATACACGCTACCAACTGTTCATTTAGACATATTAAACATTGCGGGCTGAAACTAGCCTATTTGATCCAATAATTATATGATTTTTTCCCCTCATTTTTTCATTTCCACATTCATCTCAATGGTTTCACTCGCACACTATAAGATAGACTACAAATCACCATTGACTTTGTATCCTCGTTGTCGTAGCTGGGTAGTCATATCCTCGTCGTGTCGTATCGTGTCGTCGTATCACACCGCATCCTTGTCGTCGTCGTCGTCGTCGTCGTCGTCGTTTATCGTCGTATAATAAATGAGTTTGTATCCTCATCATCGTCATCTTCATCATCTTTATCGTCATCGTTGTATCCTCGTTGTCGTCGTAGTCATCGTCGTCGTATCCACTGCCGTCGTCATATACTGCGTCGTCGTTGTATAACAAACATTGATAATTGGTTGATTGTCATGTGTACTAGAAACTAATCAAAGATCTTGAGATCAGATGCGCAAGATATCTACTCCTCTTTCACTCGCACACTCTCTCGTTATCGTGTGACACACGCCATAATTACCGCTTGCAATTGATCTGCCTTCGCCACTGTTACCTCTCCTCTTATATTTGATTGTTGAATTCATCCAACCCCCATCCCCTGCACCAAAGTAAATTGTTAAATCATATTCATATCACACGTCTGTATTATAATATGCTGGCCGCCGTCGGTAAACCGGCACCACGAATGGCACCAAGTAAATGGACGTGGCCTGGCATTCATTATACATGGGTGGATGCAATATAATTGTCATCAGTGCCCGTCTAGGTCTGACCACCATTCCGCCCTCGACGATACAGCGCGCTGCCCATTAAATACATGAAACAACACGTTTCATGCAACTATTAAATATACGACCGCCGGCACGGCACGGCATGAGATACCGACCCAATATTCACGTCGATGGCGTGTCACCATGTGGGGAGATGAATGAGTACGGTGCACCTTGCCACAAAGAGTGCCTAATACTGCGCGCAAGCTGATTTGTGCCTAAAAAGTGAATGAGACCAGCGATTTTGTACCAGAATCCACGTAGGAACTCGTAGAAATAGAATGTCCTCACCTGAGGACATTCTACCCAAAAATGTGTGTGTGTCCTCAAAAAAATTAGTAGTAGACACTAGACTTCACGCCGGTTTCAATGGACTATGATGATGGAATCAACACTGTCAGTAGAACCAGCAACGTCAGTGGCAATTTCCTCTGCTGGGGAAAAGCAGCAGCAGCAGCAGCAGCAGCAACAACGACGACGAACAAGGTGCGAGCCACAATCACAGCAGCCGACGAAGACGGATGATACCCACAACAATGACAATTCTATGAATTCGTCTTCCATATTAGAAGCCGAAGAATCACTAACAAATACGACGACGAGCAAACGTCAACGTATCAAGTCGCCAATCACTACAACAAAGACGACGAATACAGACCGAGACGACAATGACGATGACGATATTGTTGTTCCCGCGGGGGGGTTTGCAACTGAATTAGCCACACGCGTCCGCTCCAATAATGATGCGATGATTACATCCCATTCCTCCTCTTCTGTGTCACCGCGGCAGCCGATTCCCAACGCGATGACGAATTCCACAGAAGTTACTCCTACCACTACCTCTTCTTCCATCCCCGATTGCTCGATTGTTTGTAGTCAGGGTCGACTGCTCACCACCGCCTTCTCATCCCATCGGAAGACGGCAGGACGGCAACTTCCACGTAACAATGGAGAGGGGATAGATCCGACGGTGGACATTGCTCAAGATCAACAGAAGTACAATAATATATCGACTAAACAGACGAGTGCTAAGTCCTGTGATGCCCTTGTCGAAGATAATAAGCACGACAAAACAATAACTGTAATCGCATTGTCAAGGGGGGATAGTACTAATATAGGCGCTACCATCACGCCCCCCACAATCGATGATGTTTACGAGCATGATGATAAATCTGAGGAAGATACAATATCCATCGGTTGTAGTAGCAGCAGTAGTAGTAACAATGATGACAGCAGTAAGGAGTCAGAAGAGGAATCTAACAATGCTGATCATCATCATCATCATCATCATCATCATCATCGACGTCAACAACAATTAAGTAAGCTACTACGTGGGATTGAGGGCTCTGCATATGCAAATACATTCATTCGATGGGAGGAAATGGTGAATGCCAATCTATCATTGTTAAAAGAAGAAGAAACGAACAACTCTATTATTCCTAATGAGGCGAGCGAGGTGACAATGTCAGACGCTTCCACGACACCACCAACTTCGTCGTCGGCAGTGGTGTTATCCGAGCCAAGGTTTCACATTGCTGATTGCTCATCGATGCCTCCTCATCGTTTGACTGTTCGAGATGTCATTTTAGAGGAATACTATCATACATTACCCGCATCATTCTCATTACTATTGCATTGTACACTGTACGTTGTCATATACTCACTAATAGCCATGATCGTGGAGTGGGTATGTAAGGACATTGATATGTATTATTTCGCAGTAATGCTATTATCGCTATGTATGTCAAGGATGACGGGGAATATTTACAATTGGAATGATACTAGTATCTATCAAAAGAGGCTTGACTTTCAATTGATGAATAAGTGGAATTTGAGATTGTGGGATGTCAAGCTACGTAATTTCTTCGAGGGTGACGCTATACGTTCAAGGTACAAAAAATGTGTTGGAAGAAGAGGGGATAGCTGTTCCACCAGTTCTTCTCCTTGTGAAGGGCGAAGTAAAAATATTTGGGGACGTAGGATTAAACTTGTACTTGACTGTTGCTCCTTCTTTCTATGTTACAAGAGTGTGGAACACTTTGTTGGGAGAATTGCACCTATTCCTTCTTTACTCCTACCTTCCACGCTAGTTGGGGGAGGAGAATCATCATCGGTGGTACACCAAAGGCGTGTGTCGCACGCGTGTCCGAGTGTAATGAGTGCACTGGACAATCCATACGCATTGGATATACTAAAGTCGATCGCAAAAGTGGAGGTTCAAACTGAGGAGATGAAGGGTTGGATAACGAATGCAAAGAATTGTGGTTGGTCTAGTACTAGTGGTGGGACGAAGAAACTCAATAACTTACACATTGGTGATAAGGTCGAGGGGAATTGGCACATGGAGGGTGTATATTATCCGGGGACTATTGTTGAAATAATAAATGATGGCCATTCCGCCATTGTGAGGTATGACGACAATGGTTCATTCGAGACACTATCTAGTGACAATGTGAGACATGCTTCTGAGAAATATGCAAAATATATTGATCAGGCGAAGGAGCTTATGTTTCTCGTCACAGTAACGGCATTGTGCCTAGGATTGCTGTACGCTTACGACGTGCCATTTTTGCTAATTTGAAAAAAGTTGTGTGACAGTTGGACATAGTCTTGACAAATTTCTGTCCGTTTAGATGATTGTCTAGAAATGCCGTTGCGATATACATGGAATTGGATTTATTTGGAATAAATTCTACATATTAGAAACGTTTTACAATGTACTGTCTTACATCATATTTTATGATCAGTTGCATTCCCACTCCTATTGTTTACTCGTCTACCTCTCAAACAAGCGGAGAAAAGCAAGATGTTTAATACACGAGGCATCAAGTATAACATGCTAGTGACGTTAAAAATTGATATCAGAAGCGCTAACAGAGAACGTAGGTAATTATATCCTCATATAAAATGCAAGCAGTGAAAACAGTATCTCAACCGATCAATTTAGACGGGTGAGAAATTTTTTCGTCATCTTCAGTCTTCAGTCCTCATCCGAATCATCAAGTAATAACGCATAGGAATTTTTCTTACTCGGCATTCCCTTCTTAGTCTCAGGAGCAATGGGCAGTGTTGGCAATGCGACTGAAGCAGCTTTGGCCAATGAACTCACAGCTCCATCGTCACTCTTTGCTTCATTAGTACCATTTCCATTACTTTCAGCAGCACCACCAGCACTGCTGCTACTACCATTCAACTTTGTTTTAGAATGACGTTTTTCGCTCTTATTCCCACCACCCCGTCCTTCATTGCCACGTCCTTTACCAATGCTGCGGTCCGAGTTATTCTCTCCCTGCCGTCCACCGCGTCCCTCACCACGCCCCCCCTCACCGCGTCCCTTGCCGAAACTGCTGCGGTCGCCGCTCTCTTTTCGCATGCCACGTCCCCCCTCTCCACGTCCACCACCACGGCCACCGGAGGCAGAAGATTTGCTATCCCGCCTACCATCACCATCTCGTCCACCACGACCTCTGCCATTATTATTATTACTACGTGAATCCCTCCTCTCGCGTGTATTGTTCTTAGGCCCATCCGCAGATGGTGTCGTTGATGTTCCCGCTGCCGATGCAATGTCGTCATTATTTGTATTACTATTGGCAGATATATTTTCAGCCACAGTCCATGAAAAGCCTGCAGCGGGGAGAGATGCATCTGATGCCGATGGTGTAACAGGGACAGTCGGTGCCACACCACTCATCGCAGGAGTAGTGGCGGTAGCATTAGTAGGAGGGTGCTTTAAAATCTTAATATTCTCCACTGCGTCAGTTGTCGATGATTCCTTCCGGTCTTTTTCAGTAGTAATCACAGGTGCCCTCGTTGCTGCTTTCTCAACTAATTTCTCCTTCTCATCGGCGACAGGAGTAGCTACCACGACAGATTCTTTCACACTTTCCTTCTCAGTAGCAGCCACAAATTTTGTCTCATCTCTAGGCTTGGCCCCACCAAAGATGGAACTCGACGTAACGGGGGCGGCCGGGAGCTCACCACCATCAACCGGCTTTGTGCGTGGTGCGAGTTTCAACGACGGACGTTGTGAGGCGGTGATGCTGCCACTGGTCCCACTTCCTCCTGAGCAATCAGCACGTTTCATTACCGCCGTCGGAGCTGCTGCTGCCCCACCACCTCCACCGCGTAGACTATCACCCACGCCCGAATATCTCCCTTCCCTCCATTTCGATGCGTCGATTGGATTATTTTCACTACTACCACCGCCGCCACCACCGCTTCTGAATGAATCTCTGTTATTATCATTATTATTGTTCCCTCTTCCTCCTTTTTCTCCTCCTCCCCTTCGAAAGCTATCCCTTCCTTCTCCTCCTCCTCCTCCTCCCAACATTCTCGCATCACCACCTCTGTTGTTGCTATTGGCACTATTGCGTCGTCCACCACCACCACGATCGCGATCATCTCGTCCTCCTCCTCCACCACCAGAGGAGGCACTACCGGTCGAAATATCGACCTTGATATCACGTCCGCATAATTGTGGTTTGTCCAATTCTAAAAATGTCAATAGCTGTGTGTGTGTGTGGAAAATATCCCCCAATGGCAACATGTAATATATGATTATATTTCATATGAGTTAATACAAGGAGAGAGATGAGAAAAATCGACAAAAATAAACAAATTAGATACGCACATCAATATAATAATCATGGAGAGAGAGAGATTGTGCGTGTGTGCGCGTGTACACACGACGCCATCACACTACGTCGTCGTACGTACACGTACCTCTTGTCCCGATTGGAATTCGACGTATCCATACCCCTTGCTCCTGTCCGTGTCTCTATCCAACATGAGACGCGCGGTGGCAAACCCGGTCACGTTCCGTTTATTCAACATCTCTCGTACCTCGGTGCATAATTCCGACGTGTTGCGTATCTCGTACGATATGTTGCCGATGTACGACGTGTACGGCGGATTGGACGGGATGGCATATTGTGGCCTCGAGGGTGGCGGCGGAACATCTCCGTCGTCATCGTCATTATCGTGATCGTTGTAAGAGGGTATGGGCCTGGGAGGGGGTCGGACATCATCGTCGGAATCATCATCGGACGAGGCGTCGGCCCATGATTTTATATTATTATTCGTTGTGGATGTCATAGATACGAGGTTGATGTCTTCGCGTGGGTGTGATGTGGTGCATGAAAAAATTATTGCGGGTTCGTTCCCTCAACATCAATATGAACAATGGAAAAATAATTCGAAGCGGCGTGGGCAAGCTACATCCATCGACGACGACGCTGCTAATATGCGACATCCAAGAACGTTTCCGACCGTTAATACACAATATGGAAACCGTCATTTCGACGTCCAAATTCCTGAGCGGCGTGGCGCACGAATTGGGAATGCCCATCGTGATAACGCAGCAGTATACGAAAGTGTTCGGATCGACCATCGGGGATGCAATTTGCGATCCGTCGTTACTTTCGCCACAACCGCCGTTGGCGTCGGTAGTGGTGGCGCCACGAGAAGAAGCGAAGGAGGAGGAGGACGGAAGTTGTAATACAAAGAGGATGATGATACCGATATTCGATAAGAAGACATTTAGCATGTTAACGCCCCAAGTTAGCGCGCATTTATCGACCTTACGCTCATCATCATCACGACACACCGCGCCATCATCATCATCATCTTTTATACTGCTCGGGATTGAAGCACACGTCTGTTTGCAACAAACGGCATTGGACCTGGTCGAACTCGGACACGAGGTACATGTAATAACGGATGGCGTTAGTAGTCAAAATAAGTACGATCGACAAGTCGCATTACAACGATTAAACAAGTGCGATGGGATATATTTGACCACGGCACAAAGTGTCGCGTTCGGCCTATTACGAAGTGCGGACCATCCCAAATTCAAGGTCGTGAGCGGATTAGTCAAGGATCACATGTCGTTGAAGAATGAATTCCATCAATGAAATATATATCTACTAATTCGGAGGAGAAATGATGGAGAAGACGAGGGGGTGGGGGGGGGTGTGTGTGTTTTGATGGTGTTTACTTGGGATGAAAAGTCTTTGATTGCAGATTTAGGATTTTGTGGGGATGAATATTAGATGTAATACATATATTTAGGCAAACAGAACACATGGCAGGACACAATAACAATTAACTTCTTGAACTTCTCTCTGGGGAGAGAGGTTTGTGGACAAAAGAGGACACTTTATTTTCACACATGTTCTAGTGATGATAAATAATGCTCCTCGGCTCTAGTGTCCATGTATCAAAACATAATATTCTAGCGTTTCTCCTCATTATTTTAGGTAGGCTGTGGGCTACCAGCCTGGAGTCGCCTTAGACCAACGTAGTGTTTTTGGCTCCCTTTCTCAGACGAATTTTTTCCCCCAAAACAGAGCACGATCTTAATCGCCTAGGATCATGATCCAAAATCGATTCATTCATCCAACACCTCATAAGCTAGATCGTCACGACGTCACGACAACGCAGACCCATTAATACCATGGGAATACCAAGTATCAATGCTGAAGAGGTCGGTGCCACCGGCCTTATTTGGCTACTATTATCATACGGCTACGTTCTCTTCTCGGCATCGAACCTCATATCCGAGGGATCCGACCTGCTCCTACTCGTGCCGTCCCTTGCCGGTCTGGTCGGGAGTGTCGTCTTGCCACTCCTTGGTGCTGTGCCAGATGGTGCTATTATGCTCTTTAGTGGGCTGGGGGATGTCGAGAAGGCACAGGAGACACTATCCGTGGGGGTAGGTGCATTAGCCGGTAGTACGATTATGCTCCTTACTGTCCCATGGGGACTATGCGTACTAAAAGGACGAGTGCAGTTTGGACTTATTGATAATGAACCAGATTACAAGGCCAAGGATACGAGTGCATCAACATTATCTACATCCGGCGTGGCATTATCATCGTCAATTAATCATGGTGCACGGATTATGATGATCACAACATTGCCCTACTTTTTAATCCAAGTACCCGCCTTCTTTGTTACTGGGACGAATCGTCAAACTGTATCATCCCAAGAACATAATTGGGCATTGGGTGGATTCATCCTTTGCTCCACATTCTTCATTGGGTACATGTTCACACAGATTAAAGACTCGAATGATGAAGCACACAAACTAAAACGTATGGCCGTGATTAAGGAAAGTTTGAAGAAGGGTGCCATGTCACTTCGGGGTGCGTTAGCCAGTGAGATGAAAAGCGTTGTGGGTGAGAATGGTGGAATGAATGAAACTTCAAATCTCAAAGGCACAGGAATACTGTCACCCGAAGTAACGAAGATGTTAAAGGGAGTACTTGGCGAGGCATTCAAAAACTATGACACGAACAAGAGTGGATTTTTAACCAAGGACGAATTAGGATTAGTATTGGCCGACTTTCATGAGGCAGTACCCGCACACGAACTAGATGATGTCTTTGATGATATTGATAAGGATGGGAATGGACAAATTAGTTTTGATGAATTCATCCTTGCCTGTTACAACATTATCACAGGCAAGTTTGATGATGCCCCCGTAGTGGGTGATACCCCTGGGAAGAACCGACGTGCAAGTGTCAAGCATATAGTGGCGGGAAATATGCTAAATGAAGGAGCTGATGATGGTGAGGAGGAGGAAGTAATGCCAGAAGAATTTACTTCTCTATCCCCCGATGAGCAGCAGTCAGCGATCAAACGTAAGGCATTTACAATGCTTCTTGTGGGTACAGCCCTGGTCCTACTATTCTCAGATCCAATGGTGGAGGTATTGTCTGAAGTGGCCAAACGGGCTAACATACCTGCCTTTTACGTTTCATTCATCCTTGCCCCATTGGCTTCGAATGCAAGTGAGGTCATTGCCAGTCAGTATTACGCCGCGAAGAAGACACGCAAGACTATTACTGTAGCACTAACAGCATTAGAAGGCGCAGCATCGATGAATAACTCATTCTGTCTTGCCATCTTTATGGCATTAATCTACTTCCGTGGATTGGCGTGGCAATTCTCGGCAGAAACAATTTCGATTGTACTTGTTCAGGTTGTAATTGGTACACTAGCTCTGAAAGGACATATGAGTGCATTCACGGGTATGATAGTTCTGGCTATGTTCCCACTGAGTGTTGTCTTTGTAGCAACGCTGGAGTTTTTCGGGATGGATTAATGGAGAGGAATGAGCGAGAGGAGAGGAAAGAGAAAGAATAGCAGATGACAGTGAGAACGTGTGTAAGCATTATTTGGACTAAGACCTACAAGCATGATTCTAAGCTTGTAAGTGTAAAGCGAGAGTATTTGTCATCTCATTGTCAACCACTGAGTACTTGTTTAAGCATCATTAAGTTTTATGTTACTGAAAAGCTATGAGTTGTATTTATTACTCGCCCTAATTTCTTCAGACTGAAACAGGCATTTACCCCTCTCTAGACTAATGACTTTGACGAGTTGATGAGGGCATGGCCTTCTCTCTTTCTATTTTGCTTTCATGAAAAAATCGTCTTCAGATAACGTTGTGGTTCTTTCAGCTTCTTTCGTAGACTACTCAGGGCAGTTGATTGATGAACGTCGACTTAAGTATCTCGTAGGTAGACAAAATTGTGTCATTATGAGTATGTGGGCGGGAAAAATAATGGATCCGAATTTTGAATTTTCTTCCAATAAGGGAATAACTATATGGGCGGGAAAAGATTCGCCCCGTGTAATCGTCTTCATCTTCTGCATAATCTCAGATAATCTCCACCATGACGTTTGCCACTGAGCCACCCGCTGATGTCTACGACAAGCACATCGACGTCTTCGATGGCCAGGGCCGTAAGGTCACGATGACTGGTGTGGCTGGTCTCAGGAAGAGGTGAGTTTTACATATTGATCGCTCTTGGATGTATCCTGCTGCGCTGCTGCAACTCACAACTCACGCGGATCCTCTTCTCACCTCACAAAACCAAAGCACACTTGGCCCTGAAGTCCACTCCGTCCTCCTCGCCGAGGGTTTAATGCTACCAGGTCTTAACGAGGATGAACTCGAGGATCTACCCCGCAGATTCGAGGCTGGTAGCTCCAAGGCAAAACTTACTTGGTTCGGCGCGATCATGCTTACGGGTATCGGTATGTTCGTTGAGGCATTCATTATCATTACGACTGGTCAGATTAAGTCGGTTTGGAAGGCTGCCTTCCCCCTGTGCTTCCATCCCGGTGCGTCGGCACACTGCCCGGACCTAGTCCATTGCTGCAACGGGTTCAAGAATGAACCCGAAACTTGTGGTCTTAATGCCGACGAGTTACACTACGAATGTAACGACGAGGGTGATTACTACAGTGATTACACATGCAAGTCGAATGTGATTGGTGGCATCTCTTATGCTGAATTCGCTGGTATCATGCTTGGTATGCTTACCTTTGGTAAGGTTGCCGATTTGTTCGGTAGGCATTATGCCGGTATGGCCGCGGCTCTTTTTCAAGTTATCGGTGTGGGTATGATGACCTTCTACAGGAATCCAGACTTGAACTTGATGTTCATCATCTTCGATATCTTCTTCTTTATCTTTGGTTTCGGTATTGGTGGAGAGTACCCCCTCACGGCAGCCAACGCCGCGGCTCACCATGTCGACGCCATTGAACATGCTAGCATGGATGATACCGAAAGGCACCGCATCCGTGTCCTCAAGGAGAGAGAGCGTACTAATAGGCGTGGAGAAACAATTTCCATGGTCTTTGCTCAGCAGGGCATGGGTGCATCGGTTGGTTCTGCCTTCCTTTGCTGCCTCATCTACTTCAGCGAACAGGGCACGCACAACTGCGAAATCGACGGTCACAATCCTGAAGGTTACAGTACCGAGTCACTTGACTCGGTCTGGCGTAGTTTCTACTTCATCGGTATGATCTTCGTGCTCATGGTATTGATCTATCGTGGACTTGTCCTCGAGGAAGGAGATGGACACACGAGATTGATGGCCCGTAAACAGCGCCGTGCAGCCAAGCTTGGCAAGCAGGGCAAGGGTATGGGCTCGGTGATGTGGTTTTATGGTGAGATGAATCTATTTTATAATTTATTTTGCCCATGTGAATTAGTCAACTGAATCATCATTGTCGTTTCTTACTGATCAAAAACAGGACCTCGTCTTGTCGGGACTGGTGGATGTTGGCTTTTGGTCGACGTAGCCTTTTATGGGTTGAAGCTTTTCAGCGGACCTATCTTCCAAGCCAGTGAGTCTATTTGTTGTCCACATTATTTTTATCAGATGGCCTAATAACCTGCTAACATTGACTTATGCTTGCTCAAATTGTAGTCAACCCTGGAGGTGATTTGATCACGAACAACTCCCTTTTGTTCGTCAATACCCTTTGCGCCCTTGCTGGATATTACTGTGCCGCCTCCGTTATTGACAGGCCATGGTGTGGCCGTGTGAAACTCCAGTGCATCTCCAACACGGTCTGCACTGCAATTTTCGTCATTGCCGGACTTATTTTCTACAAAGCGAGTCCAGGAATTCTCATGTTCCTTTACTTCTTCAGCAGTTACTGCGTCAACTTCGGGCCTAATGTCACTACCTATGTGATGGCGGCAGAAACTTATCCAACTGAGTTGCGTGGAACATTACACGGAAGTGAGTATTATTACTCTTGAACCTTTCGTGCACTCTCTTTCTTAACAATTTATTCTTACCTTTCCATGTCCTTCTCGTGTGTAGCATCTGCCTTCCTTGGCAAATGTGGTGCCTTGTTTGCCACAATCGTGTTCAAATTCCTTGAGGATGATGTACCCATGATTTTCTACATCTGTGCCGTGACATCTGGTCTTGGAGCACTTTGCACTATTGGCTTCTCTGTCAATCTTCAGGGTGTATCTCTTGCCGAGCATGATGCTCAACTTGAGTTATTCCTTGAGGGCAAAGTGCATGAGTACAAGGGAAAGCTTAACGATCCCAAGTGCTTGTCGCTTTATGAACGTATGACTGGAAGGCATGGCGAGTACGATCCCGACTGGGCTGTTTCGTTGGTGAAGAGGTTGTCCAAGCACGACACCGCTCAGGGTGGGGCTGCGATTGAGAAGGATGTCCCTGAGCAGGCGGCACCTGGTGCCCCTGTCGGTGACGCTGGTTATGATTCCTTTGTGGTGAAGCTTGGCATGTAAAATCTAGGGTTACGTATTCCTGTGTTAATGGAGATATTGTTTAGTTTGTTTATTGGTTGAAGTGTTTTGAGAGTTGATTTAGTATGTGGCATGTATAAGGTTAAGCTGTTTGTGCACGAATCGAGATGAGTCAAAATAGTTTGTGTTTAAAGTTTGATTCGTATTTAATGAAAATTATTAAGTGGAAAGGAAAGGTTGTGGATTATTAGGTCATTCTTTCCAACACCAACCACACGTCTCTTCCTTGAGGATCCATCCTATTACTTGCAACGGCCATTAACACCTCCTCTAGCGGTCTACCATCAACTGAGTACATATATCGTTTTGTTTTCGGCTGACCAATCCCACCAGCGATTAATTGCCAAGTAGGTGTTTCCATTGTGGTTTGACAGGCTGTGATAGCTCTTACAATATCCCCCTGCATAACTCCCACATTTGCTCCGTTTCCATAGGGATCAGCCTCGTCAACACATGTGACGCCTGGTTTAGATGCCTCCTCTCCGAGAATAAGTCCCTTTGGAAGGGGTGCTTGAAAAGCAATGATGCGAGATTTCCCTTTTGTATAAACGAATGACAAACGTAACAGCTGTCAAAAATCACAGCCATTTTTCGAAACGATGCGAAGTAAAAGGATGAATCTTACCCCCCCTGAATATCGGCGAAAAACTAACACGTTCCATTACCTCGTCGCCCATATCTTTCAATATGGGCACTATGACAGTATACCTTCTACGCAAATCGTCCAGCTGCATTTGTTTCTCAATCTCAACAACTTGGAGTTCCTCATTCCGTTGTTTCTGAGTTTGTATCTTATCTGATTCCAAGGCGGATACCTCTTGCCGTAATTTACGTGCACGTTCTAGCAAATTGTTCGTTGTATCATTAACATTCTTTTCGTTTTCGTTACTGCTACTTGTTCGTGCCAATAATGAACAGTGGTGTACTACCTCATGGACAGCTCCGTCTCGTTTGGTAAATGAGTTTGAGAATGCATGCGCTGACATCATCATTGACACGTTGTTCCAAACGAAGAACACCACAACAACTCGTACTGTGAAAACATGCATCATTGTTTGGTGAGCGTCGCTTTCGGAGAGAGATCAGAGTCAATCGAGCGAGAAGGAGCCTTAATTATTTACTAAGACAATATAATCCCGGGTCTGTTGGTAGACGAAATAATATCAATAGGAATGCAAGCACTGCACTGACTTCCATATATGAGATATTCCTCGCAATTCTTTGCCACTTGACAAGGTCAATGATGTCTTTCATCGCGCATAGGTCATTTGGGGATCTGCCGCAGCTAATATCGACTTTACATAAAATCGATTTTTAGGGCTGTTACAGGGGAGGGTTAGGGTAGGGTTAGGGTGTTACAGGGGGAGGGTAGGGTGTTACGGTTAGGATATAATCGA
>Ga0247843_1007033_pt1 | contig 14187 bp, 20 predicted proteins | sample LaCruzMarch2017__FD_192420 | JGI IMG/M metagenome (GOLD analysis project Ga0247843, IMG submission 192420) | Freshwater microbial communities from meromictic Lake La Cruz, Castile-La Mancha, Spain - LaCruzMarch2017_8m | ecosystem: Environmental > Aquatic > Freshwater > Lake | place: Spain...
CCTGCTACTCCTGCTAGTACGCCGCCGCCATCTCCGCCTGCTACTCCTGCTAGTACGCCGCCGCCATCTCCGCCTGCTACTCCTGCTAGTACGCCGCCTGCTACTCCTCCACCTACTGGTGGATTTACAGGAACACAAGGAGACTCTTCAAATCCTGGGGCAGATAATCCCGACATTCCAGGGATGGTATAATATGGAGAGACGTTTAACAGACAATAATCTTTATGTGGTGGTTCCATACTTTAATTTTAAGAACTCTAAATACAGTCAACAAAATCTAGACAAATTAATCAACGAGTTCAGCTCAAATTGTAATACTAAATTAATAATAGCGGAAGGAATTACCAACAAAGCCGATGAACTCGGAAAATTGCCAGCAAACGTCCATGAACACATAAAGGTTTATTACGAAGATGTGTTGTGGATTAAAGAAAATTTAATTAACATCGCATTAAAAAAATGTAATAGATGGAAATATGCGGCCTGGATTGATAGAGATATAACGTTTACTGAAACGGATTGGGCATTAAAAGTAATCAGTGAATTACGGCACTGTGATATACTACAACCATACAGTAAGTGTGAGTATTTAGATAGTAAGGGTGTCCACAGTTCAACTGAGAGTGGGTATTTTAATAAACCAGACACAAAAGAAAGCGGAATGATTAGTTTTTGTTGCGGTGCACTCGGAAAAGGGCCAAAAAACGGTGCAGCAATGCACCCTGGACATGCATGGGCAATAAGTCGGCCGTTTTACGATAAAATTGGCAAGTTGTTCGATTTAGCTGTAGTCGGAGGAGCCGATTGTGTAATTGTAGAGGCAATTAGACAAAACAAGGAGCATCATATTTACAAGCATTATGGACAGCCGTTTTTTACTTTTTGTGACAAATTTAAAGAATGTAAAATAGGATATGTAGACGGCACAATACAACACCGCTATCACGGAGATTTAAAGCAAAGAAATTATGGTCCAAGAATGGAAATATTCACTAAGAGAGGATTTAACGTGTCGACTGAATTGCAATTAGTTGAAGATAAGGTGTGTTTGTCTAAGACCGGAAAATTATACAAACATTTCATTGATGATTATTTTACGTCGAAGGAAAAAAATTAAAAATTTTAGAGTTGAAGTTTGAAATCAATATGTGATTATGACGTTCGATGAATACATCATTAACACATACCCGCATCAAGCCGATTACGGCAATTACAGGCAAAATGGATATTCCGTCAGGTCTACCTATTGCAGCAAAAACAAAAATGATCCACCGTCACATTAATTCAAGTCGATATGAATTTGTCGGCTTTCTTGACCGCACCAACGAAGCTGTGTTGCGCGAGCGTTTTTATAACGTTCGTGACAAACAAGGCCGATTTGCTTCAGTAATGTAAATTTGATGGATTTAAAACCCCTCCTGCTAAAACAGGAGGGGTTTTTTGTATAGTAAAATGTTGTAAAAACAAAAAAATAACTTAATATATTCAAAATGACAACTAACATTATAGTAAAGATGCAGTATGAGGCTCTTCACAATTGGCCAGGCGTAGTTGATGTGTTGCCCAATCAACCTTGGATTCACATGCTCAAAGATAAACACAGGCACATTTTTCACATTACCCTTGAAAAAGGAGTTACTCACTCCGACAGAGATGTGGAAATTATTTTATTTAAACAACGCGTCGTTAGTCATCTTGAATCTAGATTTGGTAGGCCAGGAGATCTGGAAGCAATGTCTTGTGAGATGTTAGCAGAATATCTTTTGAAGGAGTATGATTGTAAGTCTGTAGAGGTACTGGAAGATGACGAAAATGGAGCTAAAGTATACAAATGATATCGTTTGTTTGTGGACAGCTTTGTTCTGGTAAAACCTTATATTCCACAGCTCTTGCTCATATTTGCAACGGAAAATATATTGAAGTAGGAAATATAGTAAGACAGTTAAAGCAAACTGAGGATAGAAAGCAACTTCAAGATTCAAAGTATTTGTCTGAAGCTATTATTGAAAATTTGTGGGCTCAAGCAAACAATGATACAAATACAGATATTGTTGTATCTGGAGTACGACAACCAGAAATATTACAATCGTTTCCTGATTCTACATTGATTTGGGTTGAATGTCCAACACAAGAAAGAAAAACGAGATATCACAACAGAGCTCGAGAAGGAGACACACAAACTTTTGATGAGGCTGAATCTGGTGATGTTGCTTTAGGCATACTGGATGTTAAACGATACATTTTAAATAAACAATGAAATTCTACGCAATACCGCCAAATAAACATTTGAATATGATGGATAATGGTGACAGATATTTTGCGCTCTGTCACCATTACCTAAATGATTCAACCTACAGACAACATTTTCTTGATTTGAGAAAAAAAAACCCGAACGCGTTTATTACATTAGATAACGGAGCTGCTGAAGAGAGCTTGGTTACTGAGGATGTTCTCATTGAAGTAGTCAAAGAGCTCAAGCCGACAGAAGTTATATCTCCAGATGTATTGTTTGATGGCTATCAAACAATGCTGAATTTTCGGAGTTTTGTGTCTAAGATGAAAGATTTGAGCTTGTTCGGCACAACTTGGATATTTGCTTGCCCTCAAGGTAAGACAAGAGAAACGTGGATTGAGTGTTATTATAACATGCTTGTAAGTCCGTTCGTTAAATGCATTGGTCTCAGTAAAATAGCTGTACCAAAGTGTTGGAATGATGCAACAGGAGACGTGATGATAGGACTCTCTCGTAATCAATGCGTAGAGGAATTGAGAAAGCAAAATTTGTTGCTTAAACCATTACATCTATTGGGAATGGGAGAGCATACTGAATTTGATTATTATTTAAAAAACAAAATTCCTAATATTCGTAGTTCAGATAGCTGTTATACGGTTCTTGCTGCAATGCACGGAATTGATTTCAGCAAAGGAGACGTAACCAGAATTCCAACAACGAACTCTTACTTTGACGTAGAACTAACTGATGATCAACAAAAGTTAGCAAAGAAGAATATAGAATACTTAAAGAATAAATACAAAGAAATATGAATCAATTATTAATTGCTATATGCACCAGAGCCAAAACAGATAAAGAGTTTGAAGCAAGGCCTGTTTTTCCTAGTCTTAAAAAACAAACAGAATCAAACCCGAATATTAAAACTATCGTGTTTAAAGATAACCAAAAAGGGTTATCAGAATGTTATAATACAATATTAAAAGATCCTGCGTATCTCGGATGGACTGTATTATTTGTTCACGATGACGTAATTCTTGAAGACTCGTTTTTGTTTGAAAAATTAACAAACAGTCCGTATGTAATTACTGGCTTAGCTGGAACAAAAAGTTTTGACAAAGGATCTAATAATCTTGCATGGCATTTAGCAAGTCAACCAGCTGATCTTGTTGGCGAAGTGGCTCATTCCCATAACGGAGAGGTATTTACTACAAAATTTGGTCCAACACAATCGAGGGCACTAATAGTTGATGGGCTTTTTATTGCATGTAAAGTTACTGAGCTCGTAGAAAACGAAGTATACTTTGATGAAACGTTTGCATTTCATTTTTATGACATTGCTTTTTGTTTAAGAGCACATTCACAGAAGGTAACGTGTGGAGTTGTTCCTATTCGAGTAATTCACTTTGGATTGGGAGACTCTATGCTCACTATGAGTTGGAAAATAGCAAACGTAAAATTCAAACAACTATACTGTAAATGATATTAACTACAGAACAAACAACGTCTCTACTATCTGAAGACGGAATATATGATTGGATTCTGAACAAAAGACGTTGGTCTCATTTATTGTTTGGAAATGAAACGTCAGCACACGGAAATATAGTATCTTTTACTTCTCCTATGAATATAGGAGATAAAAGATTGTCTAAAGCTGTAATATTTGCAGCGGAGCTTCCCAATGTGGAAATGTTCGGAGGCGTTTGCTTTCAACGATTGCTTACTGCACAAGCTGGATCGATCTTATGTGAAATCATTAACAAGGGTTGTCATGTAGATGAAAGTAGTGTATTTGTGGAAAAGCAACAAACATCAATTTCTGTGGCAAATCATATTAAAGGGTCTACGCTCTTCCATAACGTATTTTCTATGTGCGATGAGAATGCGGAGTTATTATATCCATTGATTCTTACGGAGGATTCATTAAAACAATTTCAAGAAAAAGTAATTGGAGCCTTTCATTATCTTAGCAGAAGCGCTTTTTTAGAATCACAACGTGACAATTTTTGATTATTTAAAGGATATTTTAGTAACAAAAAAAGGAGATCTGCCTTTAGATGGGTACGTTCCGTATTTAGTTAACAAGTGGTTAAGCTTTATAAACCCAACAATAGCGTGCAGCGTAAATTCTTTTAATATAAAACCGCTTCTTGAAAGTAAAGAGCTTCATTATAAAACAATGATAAGTTTATTTCCTAAAATGAAGCACGTTCCCAAAATAAATTATATCAAAAAGGTAAAAGAAGAGAAACAAGAAGAAGATAATTTATTAGAAAAGATAGTTGCTGAAAACTTAGAGCTCTCACAAAGAGAAGTTTTGATGCTTAATGCATTATTAAACGAAATTTCTTAGTTCATCAAACATTTCCCATATTTGAACTGGAGTATTCTTTTTAAACGAATTGTAATCGTTTGCTTTTAATGCTGCTCTAACTACAGTTCCAGAAACTTCATCAATTCTCGGAATTTCTACAATTTTTACATCCGGTGCGCTCAAATTTAATTGGTTTTGATAATCATTAAACCTATCTGTTCCAGCTAGTACTACATTAATAACTTTTGAAGGCTTTTGTAACACTCTAATTAAATTTCCTGTTTCTGATGTAGTGATTTCTATTTTACTTCCAAAACACTTATCCAACATATCTTTTTGGACCTCAACAGGAAAAGGATTTCTGTCATCACTTTTTGCTTTAACTATGTTTACACAAACGTTGTCATATTGCTTGATTGATTGATTTATAATATTATAATGAGCAATAGTGAGCGGACTAAATCTTCCTAAAAATAGCGCATTGTTATTTCCGGGTAATCTTCTTAACAAAAGCATCTTAGCAGTTAGGAACACGTCATCCTTTGCGTTTATTGCTGTTTTATTGCGGTCCAAATCAGAAAACAGTGCAATGCTATTGTTATTAGTAAAAACCCACTTGGACAAGCTTGCTAGATCCGTCTTTATATTTCCTGTATGATTTATATTATCTAATGCCATCTCAGCTAAATCTTTTATTGAGCGATAGTATTTTTCAGAGTCGTTTGGGGCATGTAGCGATTTCACGTCCGATCGGACTTTTTTGTCATGTTGATCGCTTTGTAATATTTTCAAAAGCTCTCCGTTTGAAAATTCTAACACAACACCTTCCATTAAACCTCCAAACACAGACTCCATAGGAAGAAATTTAGCTTTCAGTTCAGTTATTACTTCGTCTGGATTAGTTGAGTCAACTAAATCACTTAACTTTCCTTTAAATAACACTCTTGGAGTTTGAACTCCCATAATTTCAGCAAATTCTTCTCTCTTTGTTGTGTCGAAAGACTGAGGCTCTGTAGTTAATCTGCCGAACGATTCTTTGTATGTAATTGGAGAGGTTGCAATTAAAATTAATTCGTGATATCTACTATACTTTCTAGTCAAAGTAGGCTTTCTCATCAAAAATTCAAAAAACAACTCTGTGTTCTCTAAAATTTTATTGACATTTGGGTTTTGTTGAGCTTTTTCTAATACATTAAATATTTTTTTAAACTGACTCACGCCAATTGATGTTGAAGAAGATTGCTTCTCTGTATCTGAATCCATACCAACAAAATCTTCAGGATGAATAACATTTCCCTTATATGCAACAATCCAATTATTTTTCCAGTCTAAAGAGATTGGTTCTTTATTTCGTACGACTGTGACCTTTACTCCGTCAGTCTTCTCTGTTATTTTTACAGGCTCGTCCAATAGAGTCATTAACTTGTTCTTTGATTTATCAATATTTTTAATTGATACATCCAGCATATCCGATTCAATTATTAACCGTTTTTGTTTTGTTGTAAAAAATGTATTAAACGATTCTTGCTTACTAACTGGAGCGTCTACAACTCTCACTTCATCTATGAATTTGCTACCTTGTTTTTTGGTTAATTCGAATGATTGATCTATTATTTTATAATCACTTTTTACTTTATCTGATGGAATATTATGACCACCTCCTAAAACTCTTTTTTCTATATTTTTTAAAGCTTGCTTTGATGTGTTAGAAATGAATATAAGAGTAGTTTTATAGTTAAATCGTTTTGCTAACTTTAATTTGTTAATATTAGCTGTGACATTTTTTCCTATAGACGGATGAGCAATAATTGGAATGCCTTCAGCAAACTTACTCTCTAATATTTGTTTTAAGTTTGAAATAGCTTCGTTAGTGCCTAGCTTCAACTTCAACTCATCTAAATCTACTATTTCTGCGCGGGAAGAGATGTGAGTTGTAATATAAAAGTTTTTGCCTGCGCCGGGACCACCTAAAACTAAGAAGAATTCTTTCATTTTGTTGTTCTACTCCTTGTTCCGTATGACTCATAATACGTTTTAACTTTAGTTTGAAACGAATCCAGAGTTTCTTCCGAAGCTTTTAGTAGATTAGAAAGCTGTTGAGGTAAATCTGAGACAGTAGTAATCCCAAATTCTTGCTTTAATTTTTGAAAACCAGCACGCTTGATGTCATAATCTCCTTCAGGATTGTCTCGTTCTAGCCCTTGCGAGCCTTGTCCGAACAACCGTCTAATAAAGTCTGTGAGCAAATTTTGTTTATTGGTTGATGTGAAATATTTGTTACACAATTCAATAATTCCTACAAACGAATTAATCTTTTTCATATCTTCAGGGTTAAACTTTGGTCCAAATATTATTTTAGCTATCTCTTCTGGATCCTGCACATAATTTGAGTCTGACGTCGGTCTTTCTTTATATGCTGTCTTTCCATCTATCTGAAATGAATTCCCTGAATCGTCAGGAACTGTTGCATAAGCATCTGTTCTTAAGCCCCGTCCTACAGAAAACTTCTTGAAAGTCAATCCTCTCTCGGGAAAATTCTTAGCAACTTTAATTTTTTGTAGTGTTGATGCAGGAGTAAGCAAAATTGCTTCTTCTTCTGTTTTAATATCAGAAATACTAGCAACTGACTGTAAAAGATACTTGTGTAAAACTCCTTTAAATCCAGCTTTAATGTCCTCCCAGTCGGAACTGTGACTAAACTTAGCAAATTTGCTTGGTTTTCCTTCAGAATACCCCGAAAACTCAAAGTCTATCTGCACGTTAATTTTGTTGTCAATTTTAACTAAACAGTTAATTTGGTGTCCTTCGCCAACTGTATCTTGTTTTGATCCTAAAAATACAGAAGAAGACGTAATAGATTTTCCTTCAATGTTTTGTAATAAGGCATGAAGTAATTCTTTCTTGTCTTCCGGAACTGTTATGTCAATATCTCCGATTTTTGATTTATATTGGTTAAATTCTTTATCGGAAATATTAGAATTGAATAAATGCTCTGATGAGCCATTAAAAACATGACCATTATCTAAATCGGAATCATTAGGCCAAAGCTTCTCACTGTTTTTCTTTTCGAATTCTAAATTTAAAGCGTGAAAAAACTCAAGTAACTTTTTAACTAACTCGTGTCTGGAAAAGTTATTCAGATCAATTCTGTCAGCCGACACTACGTCTCCGCTTTTTGTCTCTATTCGGACGTTACCTCCCTCGGTTAAGGTAGTTCGATTGTTGTTTGCTGTCCGAAAGAATGTAGAAAAGGAATTAACAAGCATATCTAGTTTGTATTATTTATCTAAAATAATAGGAATTAGCAGATTGATTTAGTTGACCTGTGAAAGATCGTCGTTAATTATCACTATGAGTGCATTACCAATACTACCACGAGAAAATAACGGACTTGCTGATTTAGATCCGTATCAAGATTGTCCACTCCCAGAAGATTATGAGGTAACCGAACTTCTTGGAGATGTAATTATGGCTGAATACGCAGACGTGGCTGAAGACGGAAAATCTGTTGTAAGAAACGGTATAATTTTACCGAATGGAGTAGCTGATAAAAAAGCATGGAGAGTTGGTAAAGTTCTACTTGTGGGACCAACAGCAAAACAAGTTAAGGTGGGACAACACGTTATTTTTCCAGGAGACAAAGGTATTATGGGAATACAAAAAGCTGGTAAGACTGTTATCTTTCTCAATGAAGAGAGAATATTTGGAATCTGTTCACACAATAGATAAGAAATGAGAGTAGGCAGAACATCTCTAATGTTACTTTTAAATACACATACAGCTGAACTCAGATTTCGTAGAAGAAAAGAGAAGGCTGGATTTAATGACTACAGAAGAATGCTTTGCACTTTAGATAAAAAACTGTTATTATCTGTACCAGGTAAACGTATATTAAAATTTATTAAGCCACATGATCATTTAAAGTTTAGTCCTGCTGCTAAGAACTTATTGGTAGTATGGGACATTTTCATGCAAAGCTGGAGAATGATAAATTGTGATGATGTAGATTTGATAGCCACTATAAAAACTTCTCCGGATTCGTCTGACTTTTGGAAATATTTTTACCAACGCTTATCTGAAATGTCTTCCGATCAAAAAGCGCGGTTTATGAACACATGAGCGACCAAAACATTAATATTCAAGATTTTATTTCTTGTGAAATTCCAGGAGAACCGTTTCTAATAAAAAGCTTACAACAACAAATAAAGTTTTCTATTAACAACAGAGTAATCAAGCAAGGAAAATTATTATTATTTTGTAAAGCACATTATTATATTCAATTCTCAATAGCTACAGACAAAAGTGCTAGAGAAAATTTTGAAGTTCCGTTTCCTTTTCAGGTTGAAATACACGAAGCTGAAGGATTGATGTATTTTGACTATCGGTTGTGTTCATTGGGAACATCAGTGATTCCAAGTCCTCGTAAAAACATATCTTCTAGTTATTATGACAAAATACTAGAAATGCAATTAGTTGTTGCTGCTACTTAGTATTTGTATACTAGCTTACCTTTAACTCGTTTAACTTCTCTGTTCAACGAGTTATTATTTTCAATGCTGGTGGTTTTCTTTTCTCCACTCCAACAGATTTGCTCGTAATTGTTGTTGTATATACTCTTGTTTACGGGCCGAGGTTTGTCTCCTTTTCCAGCTTGATTGGTATTCATATTTTTAATTATACATTAAAGAACAAAAAAAGAAACCCCGGTCTTTCGACCGGGGTTTCCGATAAGCTGTCTGACAACCTTGTCTCGATTAGAGGTAAGTTGCTGCTTGACCTGGAACGAATGATTGTCCAAGGCCGGTGCAGATTACAAGGTGGTAGTAGAGTGATGCACCAAAAATGTGATCAACTACTCCATATCTCGTAAGTAGACCGACGCGTGGGGCGAAGTCGTTTGGACCGATCGTGCGTTGAACCATAACTGGGATGTATGGGCAATAGAGGATACCACTGTCGTAGTATTCTGTGCCTTTATATCCAAGAAGGGCGTAGTCAACTGGATTCGTACGTGCTGCTGCGTAACCACCACCTGCATTTGATGCAGTGTAACCGTTATTAAGCTGAGCTTCTGTACGAGTGTCACGATAGATTTGGAAACGACCACCGATCGAACCGACCTTTGCAATACCAACTGGTGCGGTATTTACACTGCCTGAAACTGACTGCCATGAGAAACTTGGTAATGTCTCGAGGATAGCGCAGATACGTGGGGTGGCGATAATGAAATTAGCGGCACCACGACGATTGCGGATAGCAACACGATTTGCTTCAACAACAATTCTGTTGTAGAAGTCACGTGCGCGTTCCCCGGACCAACGTCCGTCGGCAGAGATTGCAGACCATGTAGAATAACCAACATTTGGACCAGCATTGAGGCAGACTTGGATCATACGCGCGATCATCTCGCGGTCGATTTCAGCCTGGATTTCATATGACATGGTGTTAGTAAGCTCGGAATCAATGTCGATACCGTTCATGTTCTTAAGATCTTGCTCTAGCTCAACAGACCATTTAGCTGCTAACCTACGGGTTAACGCTTCGACGGCTGTTTTCTCGAACGAAACTGTTATCTGTGGGATTTTCGAGCTAAGTTCAAATTGGCTGATTAAGGCTCCAACACCGTTGTCTTCTGCGAAGTTATCCCAAACGCCTGCGCGGCCGCTAAGAGCCTCGCTTGATGCGCCTGTGAAAGCAGAATTGAGGTAGTTGTAACCAATTTCTTTGCCGCCAGAATTGTTACTTGCGATAGATCCACTTCCGTTGTTACCGTCGCCATTGGCTGAGTAACCGAGAGCTGAATCTTCGTATTTGTAACGCATTGCGAAGGCAAGTCCAACTGGTCCCGTCATTGGTTGTACACCTACGATCTCATTTGTGATGAGTTCTGGGAATGTACGACGAATCATTGGGATGAGAACTTTTGGCAAACGAGCGTCTCCAGCAGCGTAATTGTCTCCAGAATAGGCGCCTGCGGTACCTTGATGGGAACCGAATACTCCTCCTGAAGAAGCTGTATTAGCTTCATTGATACACCATTTTTCTTGGTTTTCCAAGAGAATGGCGGTATTTAAACGTGTCGTTTCGTTTTCGATAGCTTGAACTTTGTTTGAAGTGAAATCCAAAATTGGTGTCCACTTTTCGACAAGGCGTTCAGCTGAGTCTTTATTGATGTGCATGATATTAGCCATAGTTTTTTTGTCTCCTTATTTATTGTGAGTGAAATTATCTGGTGAATTTACTTCCACTGATCTTTTTCATCTCGTTCAGATAGCCGCTTACTCCTTCGCCTGAAGGGGCGCGTTCGATCTCATTGTTAAAGTTTATGTTCAGCTCTTCCTCAACAATTTGAGGGCGATCAACTATGATCGAGGCTGTTCTGTCAAAATTGTTTTTAACACTCTCTTGAACTAGTTCAAATTCATTTTGAGTGTCTTTGTCAAACATTTCAACTACGTAGTTAAAATTCTCCTGGATATATTCAGGGGATTTATTCTTAAGCAAGCGATTAATGAATGACTTCTTAGATGAAGGCATGTCCGAAGTCTTTTGCTCTAAAAGCATTTGGGCGTTGGCTTTTTTAACTTTGTAATTTAAGTCTGCGTTTTCTTTTAAAGTTTGGTTCAACTCAGCTCTTAGTGAGTCGATTGTTTGTTTTCCGTCAGAAAGAGCTTCTTTAATTTCGTTATCAACAAATTCTTCGTTGATTCCGACAATTTTGCGGATTTCGTTGAGCTGCTTTGCTGCTCTGACGTTCTCTACTGCTTCAGAAATTTGGTCCTTTGGAACATTTTTGTCTAAGTACAAGTCAAGATAGTTTGAAACTTCTTCAACTAGTCTTTCTTGGAATGATGAAGCTTCGTTATTTAACGACGTATCATACTTCTCGATGACTTGCTTAAGCATTGACGTGTGTTTAACATCAATATTTTTGATAAGCTTTTGAAGCTTAACTGCATGATCAGTATCAATTGCTTCGACGAGCTTTTTAAGCTTCTCAGTATGATCCGAATCAATCTTCTCTATGACGTGATGGAGTTTTTCTGTGTGGTCTGCATCAATCTTTTCAATTACTAATTGTAATTTTTCAGAATATTGTTCGTCTAAGTTTTGTTTGATGTTTTCTTTTTCGAGTTCAAGCTTTTCTGTGAAGCTTTCTGTCTCTACCTTTAGTTTTTCATCAACCTTTTCAGAGACTGCGCTTTGAAATGCCTCTTCGATTGTCGAGAGCGTTTCTTCAGAGATCAAGTCTTTAAATTGTTCTTCGAGAATAGTTTTAACGTTCATGCTGTATTTTATTTATCTGTTAAGGGTTATTTTTTTCAGCTAGAGCTGATCTAATTCTACTAGAAAGCTTAATTTCCACCATTTTTTGTAGTGTTGAATTTGCTTGGCTGTAGTTTTTATCGACGAGATTAGCAATAAATTGCTTACAAACTGTCTTTGCTGATTGTTTATTGTTATTTTTTGCTAATGTATTGTTACCCATATAGAAATATTATTTATTAGACTTAAGCGATTGAATAAATTTCATCAAGTGTTCTTTTAAGAAAGCATCTGCTTCGTGTTTAGGAACAGAAGAAATATCATTCTTAAGAGTATCTAAAGAGCGTGCTGAAGACTCGATTATTCTTCCGTCTGGTCCAACCAACCACTCTCTAGACTCTAATATAGACTCAAGCATTGCGTTCTGCACAGAAGGCTGGTGAACAACGTCTAAACAAATTAAATGAAAATTAGAAACTTTTTTTCCTTGAGTCGACTCAGCAAGATTACCAAGTCCTCTAGTTGAAATACCCATTTGAATTTTATCTTTTACGAGGCTTTTTAATAAAAGTCCCATTGGGGTATCTAATATTAAAGATTTTCCGATGAAATAATTACCATTTTGTTTCAACTCAGTGACTAAGTGGCACGCATTGACTGGATTTACCTCGGTTGACTGAGGGTGATTCATTTCTCCTATTGCTCTTCTGGTATTAATCATGTCGGAAGAATATCTCCCAACTTCTCTTGTCATTTCATCGAGGGAATATATTCGTCCATTCTGATTTTGCTTTTCAGCCATCATGTAAGGGCCGGTAATAAAACATTTTTGGGGCTCGTTTGGATTTTTTTCTTCAAGTAAAAAATCGAGCTCCTCATGTAATTCTGTGGTTAAAAACTTTAATCCCATAATCGTTATTATTTTTATTTAATCATATAATAACTTTTTTTCACGTATGTATATGATAAATAGTGTAAAAATGTTTTGCTTACCTAAAAATATACCTCCTAATATATTAAAGACTTCTGGAAATACTGGGCTAAATTTTAATCCACTTGATTGTTATTTGCCTGAAGAGCCTCAGTGCTCTTTAATTTTAGAAGAGAATGTAGATGTATATATAATAAGAGAGGAAACTATTGATCAGTCGGGGACTGAAACGTATTTGGATATAGGAGAAGATGCTCTTATGTACGTAGATTGCATGAGTGAATAAAACAAATTTCAGACTAAATAAGATATATCGACATTATGATAGGTATAAAAATTACAGATCTTCCTTCTAACTCTACTATTAAAGAAACAGACCAGTTTGTGTTAGCTCGCGGTAGAACAACCAGAAGAGTATCTGGAGGAACCTTTCTTGTTGGTATAGAACAAGTAGAAAGATATATTGTTTCATTCAATGAGTTACTAACTGATACAATTCATGTAAAAGATTCTCCGACAATAAATTTGTTTTATGACAGCTCTAGTAGAACATTGTCTGGAGAATTTGCTGGAAGCAGCTTGCTGTCTCCACAAAAGCCCTTATTATATACACAGAGCATTACTGCGGTTGATGCATTTCATAACAGAGTAGTTGCTTTAAGCTCTTATCTAGATTTAACAATTTGTTTGCCTAATGTTGCTCCAGGAATAACTATTTCTTTTTTAAGAGCTGGTTCTGGAGAAGTTACGTTTACTGCTGGTGTTAGTGCAGAGCTAAGAACTTCTCCAGATCCGACATATATTAATATAGCAGACCAATATTCCTTCGTGACTGCATATCACATGCAGGATGGTCAATGGTTTTTAAACGGAAGTACAGCATCGCTCTCAGGTGGATATCTATTATTAGATGGCATACAGACTCCAATTCAGGTTACACATGTAACTTCAATGAATGGAAATAACCACATAACAACTTTTGCTGGTTACAATTTAACAACTATAAATTAAATAAACTCATGGCAAACATAAATTTTAGTGATTTTGAGACAAGAACGTTATTGCTGACTGGAGATTTTTTGGTTGGGTATAAACAAGACGGCACAGTTGAATTTAAAACTACGCTGCAAGACATTATTGTAGCATTAAGTCCATATTTTGCACTAAAATCTGAACTTCCTCCGCCCACTCCTACTCCAACAGTTACACCAACAGAGACTCCAACACCAACAGAGACTCCTACAGTTACACCAACACCAACAGAGACTCCTACACCAACAGAGACTCCAACACCAACAGAGACTCCAACACCAACAGAGACTCCTACAGTCACTCCAACAGAGACTCCAACACCAACAGAGACTCCTACTCCAACAGAGACTCCTACAGTCACTCCAACAGAGACTCCAACACCAACAGAGACTCCAACACCAACAGAGACTCCTA
>Ga0247843_1007034_pt1 | contig 14187 bp, 12 predicted proteins | sample LaCruzMarch2017__FD_192420 | JGI IMG/M metagenome (GOLD analysis project Ga0247843, IMG submission 192420) | Freshwater microbial communities from meromictic Lake La Cruz, Castile-La Mancha, Spain - LaCruzMarch2017_8m | ecosystem: Environmental > Aquatic > Freshwater > Lake | place: Spain...
ATTGGGCAGATCCATCGGAGATTTAATAATTGCAACCCCTTTACCGTCGTAGCCGGTTGTCCGTAATTTTTGTACGAAGGGAAATACTTGATTCGCGAGATCAAGGTCTTGCGGACTCTGGATAGGGTAAAAGTCGGAGGTGGGAATATTTTTCTCCTTATAAAAAGATTTTTGCAGGAATTTATCTTGAATTAATCTAAGGACAGCGGGTTGGGGGTACACGAGAACGCCTTCTTTTTCGAGTTGGGTAAGGGCGTCTACATTTACATTTTCGATTTCGATGGTAAGCATATCACAAACCCTACCGAAGCGATACACTGTTTTTTGATCTGTCAAGCTACCAGTTTCGAAGTAGGTAACGAGGGGTTTACAGGGAGACAAAGGGTCGGGATCTAGCACCCGAGTGTGAATGTCGAGCTTAATAGCTTCTGCAATGAGCATTTTTCCTAATTGCCCACCGCCTAGGATACCCAGACGAAAATCTGATGAAGCAAAAAAGTCTGTTACCACGCAATAAAGGTACGCATTCCGCAGTGAGAAACCATATTTTGGGGTAAAACAGGCAGTATGAATAGGGTATTCAGCATTGAAAATTCAACTGTTCATCTCAAAGCGAGGATAAAAAAAATGATTAAAATTTTTTTTTGGAATGATGCAGAAATATGCCTGACCTAGAGATATTAGTAGCGAATAAAATGCTGCAAAAAATTCTATTAACCTATTGTATAATAGTTTATTACGTAAACATTTATAGTATACTTCAAGGGATTGAAGTTTGAATTGAAATAGGATACACCATAAACCAGGTTCATATGCACCAGAATGTAGTTATCAAAGTTTGCCACAGGTATTTTAATTCGTAAATTTGTAGAAAGAAGAGTTGAGAGGTGTTAAGCAAAGCGAAATAAACCCCAATTGATAGAAAGTGGTTTTACATTCTTTTTCGCCTAGGTCAAGACTTCACTTCTTCTTGCATCATTAAAAGCATACCATAATATGAGTTCATCCCAGAGCATCCATTTTAACAGAAATGAGAGCAAAGTCTTTCACACTGAGCTTCGTAAACGAGTAGACCAGTATTTCAAAGACAAGAATGTTGACGTACATGCTACGATGACAATGCATTTTAAGACAGTTTTGATAGCTGTCAGTTTTTTTGGCAGCTGGGGTCTTATTATATCAGACATACTCCCCCTATGGTTGTTTTATATTGTTGCAGCTTTTAACGGATTCACGTCTGCGCTGATAGGATTAAACATTGCACATGATGCGATTCATGGCGCTTATAGTAAGAATCATACCGTGAATAAGGCTTTAGGCCATTTTATGTGTTTGATAGGTGCGAATGACTACATGTGGAGTATCAAGCATAACAAGGTACATCATACCTTTACAAATATACCTGGGGTTGATGACGACTTGAACCAACCTTCTATTCTTCGCATAGCACCAGATCAGCCGTTGAAGTTTTATCACCGCTATCAGACATTTTACATGTTTTTATTGTACCCACTCGCATCGTTTTCATGGATCTTTGTTAGAGATTTCAAGAATTTATCGCGCGTCACAACTGACTTTAGAGAGAAGAATCCACCTTCAACGACAGAATACATACGGTTCTTTGGTTTTAAGGCTTTGTATTTTTCGGTATTTTTAATACTACCTTTTTTTGTATTGCACTATGCATGGTATCATATCTTAGCTGGCTTTATGACGGCAAGATTAGTGGAAGGATTTGTGTTGGCTATGATATTTCAATTAGCGCATTTGGTTGAAGATGTTGAATTCCCTGAGCCGGATGCAGCTGGCAACATGGAGCATAACTGGGCGATTCATCAGTTATGCACCACGGCCAATTTTGCTTGTAAGAATCCTATGGTCAATTTCTTGTATGGCGGATTGAACTTTCAGATAGAGCATCATTTATTTCCGAATATATGCCATATCCATTATGCTAATTTATCCTATATAGTTAGAGACACTGCGAAGGAATTTCAGTTGCCGTATAATGAGTATGGCACAATGGCTTCAGCTGTGGGTGCGCATATTCGGATGATGGATCGCTTTTCGCGTGGGGATGAATTCAAGCCAAGCACCAAAATGGCAACTATCTAGAATAGCATTTAAAGATTAAAAAACGCAGCCTTGGGGCTGCGTTTTTTTTTGTGATGAAATCCAAATCTGGAGAAACATACTTATAATTGTCAATTGTCAATTGTTAAATAGGGCTTCCTCAGAAAGCGTCAGACCTTGTTACGAGTGGGTTTCAACGGTATTTGATAATTCTATATGTAAGGAAATATGACTAAAGTGTTCAAAAAGCGTGCATGTCATTCCTTTTGGCTTCTATATTTTCAGACTTTGATAACGACAGACACCATGGGCAAAATCATTTTTATTTTTATTCCCTTAATATTTCTGATACATGCCTAAAGTCAAACTACAGTGGCATGCGGGGCCGCCCCACCCCCGGAGGAAAAGAACAAGTATGAGTATAAGAACGAGTATGAAAAAAAGCATGATCTCATGCGCATACTCGATCTCAAAATCATTCTCGTTTTGCGGACCACCCCGCCCTTCGGGCACCCCTCCAATGGAGGGGAATTCACAAAGCGATGCTATTGACTTAATATACAATGCATTAACCATTGACAATTAACCATTAACAATTAAAAACTCCCCCGAAAAAAAGGGGAGGGGATTGCAGAATTGCAGGCGTCGGCGCCACATACATATACCAGATAAATACAAGCATGACAGCCCTACAAACTCTGTGAAACTCTGTACCTCACTCTGTGAAACTCTGTGCCTCTCTCTGTGAAACTCTGTGCCTCTCTCTGTGAAACTCTGTACCTCACTCTGTGAAACTCTGTACCTCTCTCTGTGGAACTCTGTACCTCACTCTGTGAAACTCTGTAGCTCACTCTGTGGAACTCTGTACCTCACTCTGTGAAACTCTGTGGTTAATTTCGCACCTAGATACACATACAATCTTAAAATGAGCAGATGGAGCGTAATAAGGCATCACTATGTATAACACCTTGCCCCTTAAGAATGCCTCAAGATTTCGCTAGGAAGCTACACAGACGTTTACGCCTAGGGCTGAAGCCTTATAGTTCTCAAAAATCGAATACCGCAAAATCCTTACAACTCAATAACAGCAAGCTTTATACATTTGAGCAAGCCCGCTCATTCTTTAATATTCTATTTTATCAGGCTTATTTGTCCAATCGACAAATGCTTTTAAGGCTTCATCCCGTAGCAGAGGCTTGAGCGGATAGGTACGATTATGCGGATGCAAGGGGATTTCACGATAAATAAAATCATCATCGAAACCAATTTCGGCAGCATCTTGCCGGGTATTTCCATAATATACAGCATCTGGTCTTGCCCAATAGATGGCTCCGAGGCACATAGGGCAAGGTTCGCAAGTGGTATAAATTTCGCAACCGTCGAGTTGGAATGCTTTCAAGTTTTTACAGGCATTGCGGATGGCAGTAACTTCTGCATGTGCCGTAGGGTCCATGGCAGAGGTCACTTGATTGGTACCAGTTGCGATAATTTCACCATGCTTTACAACGATAGCGGCGAAAGGGCCACCCGTACCATTACGCACATTTTCGACGGAAAGCCGAATGGCTTCCCGCATAAAATCTTCAGGTGATTTCATATCAGTTAAACTTGATTTCTTCGGATTGTCGATTAAAATACTTTACGACAGTAAACGGGAGAGAGCTATCGGGTTTGATTCGTACCCATTTCTTATACTGAAAGAACCATTTCATTCGAATACTAAGAATACCTCGGGTAAGATAAGCTTCAATATAAGGATTGACTAAGATCTCAATATAGGATTCTCTATTTTCTCTAAACAGGTAATCAATATGATTAGCGATTTCATCCGTAATAAGGATTGAAGGCATAATTTTACCTGTACCGTTACAACTCGGGCAGACTTCAGAAGTTACGATATTCACTTCGGGTCTTACGCGTTGTCGGGTTATTTGAACGAGACCAAACTTACTCATCGGGAGGATGGTATGCTTAGCTCGATCACGTTTCATTTCTTCTCTGAGATGATCGAAAACAGCTTTACGATTATCGGCTTTACGTAAGTCGATAAAATCGATTACAATAATACCGCCCATATCTCTCAGGCGTAACTGCCTAGCGATTTCGGTAGCGGCGTCAATATTAATTCTGAGGGAATTGGCTTCTGGGGATTCATCGGACATACGCGAGGAGCCACTATTCACATCAATGACGTGCAGAGCTTCGGTGTGTTCAATAATCAGATAGCTACCAGTATGGATATTTACAGTTTTACCAAAAGAGGCTTTAATTTGTCTTTCGATACCATAATGTTCGAAGAGTGCGATTTTACTTTTGTGCTGCCGTAGCATTTTGAGGCTATCGGGTTGATGCACTTTGAGGTAATCGCTCAACTCAGTATAAACTTCATTGCTATCGGTAACGATAGAATCAAAGCCCATGCTGAGCATATCTCTTAATATGGAAGCGGACCTATCCATTTCGCTGAGCGCTTTAAATGGCGGATTAGCACCTTTTAGGCTTGCAAGCATGCGCTTCCATTTTTCAAGTAGGATCATTAAATCGCCCTGCAAATCGGATAATTCTTTTCCTTCTGCGGCGGTTCTAACGATAATACCGAAGTTAACGGGTCTGATACCTTCCAGAATGCGCTTCAATCGTTTTTTCTCTTCTACAGACTTAAATTTTCTGGAGATGGAGATATCTTTGGAGAAAGGTACTAAGATAATATATTGACCAGCGAGGGATATTTCGCAGGAAAGTCTTGGTCCTTTGGAAGAAATTGCTTCTTTCACAATTTGAACCAAGGCGAGTTGCCCTGCTTTTAGCACGGTAGAAATTTTACCGTGCTTATCAATATCCGGCATTAGCTCATAATGCGCGATATCAGGTACATCAGCACCTGGCTTGAGTGCCATTTGCAGGCAATTTTGCAGGGATTTAATTTGCGGCCCGAGATCGAGATAATGTAGGAAAGCATCTTTGGGATACCCTACATCCACAAAAGTTGCATTGAGACCGGGCATAATTTTCTTGATCCGTGCGAGATAGATATCTCCTACGGTAAATTGATTATCCCGTTTTTCGAAGTGTAATTCCGTTAACCTTTTATTTTCAAGGATACAAATACGGAGATCACCTTCGGCTGCGCTGATTACGAGTTCGTTTGCCAAAGTGTAGGCTTGATGAAAAAGTATCTAACGGGGTATTAAGCCCCCATCAGATATTATTTCTTCTTATGACGATTCTTACGTAAACGCTTCTTACGCTTGTGCGTGGAGATTTTATGTCTTTTTCTTTTTTTACCGCAAGGCATAATGCTATATGTTAAAGGTTAAACAATACTTTTAATTCACTTTGCGCAGCGGGAGAAAGATTCTCATCTTTCAACGCAGCTAGCGCATATTTTTTGGCTTCATCCATTCTGCCAGTTTGTAGCAAGACTTTTGCAAGCCCTGCAGCTGGCGCACCAGATTCGGGTGCTATGCTTAATGCTTTTCTATATCTTTCCTCTGCTTTTTCCCATTGCGCTGTTCTAACGGCAAAATCGCCTAATAGAGTTTGAATATCGGCATCTTGTGGATATTCTTCAGAAAGCTTTCTGAGATCCAAGATACCTTCCATGCTTCTGCCTTCTGTTTCAACAAGCAATAAGGCAAGTCGCATTCGATTTTGCTTATCAGCAGGATCATTCAAGCGAGCTGATTCACGCAAGGTAAGTTCTGCATTTTTGAACGCTGCAGCTAATGTAGAATCCTGAGGATACTGAAAACTATCAAATGCTTGCAGCGCTTGGTTTAATTCTTCGGCATTGCCAGTAAGCGTTGCCGCTTGAGCGAAAGCCCAAACTTGAACTTCAACATTTGATGATTTCTGTGCTAATTGCTTCCAGATATTGGCCTTTTGTGCGGGGTCTACAGCATCGTTTAATGCGGATATGGCAGCTTGCACATCTGTATCTGATGTCGAAAAACCTGAAGGAAAGAAAGAACTAGTAGTTTGTGCAGACGCGTTGTTTTCAGGGCTACTTTCTGAATTTACCAGCGCTTTTCGGTCAGCCAATAATAAAAGCCCCACTAACAGAAGCCCTACTACAATAATTGCGACCTTGAGCCCTGAACTACCTGTCATACATAAAAGCTAAACGGATGTCTTATTTCTTTTTGGCTGTTGGCGCTGGCTTATTGCTGATTTTCACTTTCTCAACAAAAGTTTTTGCCGGCTTAAAGCTAGGGATATAATGCTCATCAATGATGATGGCTTTATTTTTGGAAATGATTCTAGCAACCTTACGAGCGCGTTTTTTGATGATAAAACTACCGAAACCGCGTACATACACGTTTTCTCCTTCCACTAAGGAATTTTTAATCACTTTAAAAAAGGCTTCGACGGTACTGGAAACATCAGACTTGTCAACCCCTGTTTTCTGGGCAATTTCTGCGATTACTTCTGCTTTTGTCACTGTATATACTTTTTATGGTTATAACACATTGAATCAGAACTCTGTGAAGAGAACCGAAACTGGTTTGCAAAATTAAGGTTTTTCCTGACACGCACAACATTGAGATAATAAATATGTAAACCCTTCAATGTAAAGGGCTCAACAAATGGGTAGAAATGGCGGTATGACCCAAACCTATTATATCACGCACGCGTGCACCGCATGGGTATAAAGTATAGAATATCGTGTTTACGCGCTTAGCATGCAGCGCACCTGCGTGAAGGATCGCACTGACAGCCCCTGCCGTATTTGAAATACTGTAAACATTCGCAGGCGACCGGCAGGGCTATAAGGGAGAGCCTGACCCCGAGAGGCCTAGGCCGATTCGGGGGCACGCCCACCTATGTGTTGAAACCTAAAACGGCAGGCTTTGAATCGGTATCTGTCAGGGCTTTGACAGAAATACCGACATTATGACATACAAAAGGGGTAACTTAGGCTTTGGCACATAATTCGATAATAGCAAAGAAAATTCTAACAAAATTAGGAGGACACAAAATTATGTCAGTAAAAATCACACCTTTATCCGACCGAGTGGTGGTAGAAGCCGCCGCTGCGGAGGAGAAAACAGCATCTGGTATCATCATTCCTGATACTGCAAAAGAGAAACCGCAACGTGGCGTAGTAGTTGCTGTAGGCCCGGGTAAAAAAGATGAGCCTACCACCGTAAAAGTGGGTAATACCGTATTGTACGGTAAATATTCCGGAACAGAAGTACAGATTGAAGGTAAAGATTACCTCATCATGCGCGAGTCGGATATCTACGCTATCGTTTAAAGCATCCCTTTTTCGTTAAACCCTTAAAAAACCATTAAAAGAAATATGGCTAAGATCATTCAATTTGATTCAAGTGCACGTGACGGTCTCAAGAGAGGCGTAGATGCACTTGCAAATGCAGTAAAAGTTACCTTAGGTCCCAAAGGACGTAATGTTGTAATCGATAAAAAATATGGTGCGCCCCTAGTCACCAAAGACGGTGTTACCGTTGCAAAAGAAATTGAGTTAAAAGACCCCATTGAAAACATGGGTGCTCAAATGGTAAAAGAAGTAGCCTCTAAAACTGCCGATATCGCAGGTGATGGTACTACAACTGCTACGGTTTTGGCTCAGGCAATTGTACGTGAAGGTTTGAAAAACGTAGCAGCCGGCGCCAATCCAATGGAGCTGAAGCGTGGTATCGAAGAAGCTACGAAAGTAGTGGTAGCAGGCTTGAAAAGCTTGAGCAAAAATATCTCTAGCACCAAAGAAATTGAGCAAGTAGGTACCATTTCTGCCAATAACGATGCAGAAGTAGGTAAGCGTATTGCCGAGGCAATGGAAAAAGTAGGTAAAGATGGTGTTATTACTGTCGAAGAGGCCAAAGGTATGGAATCGTACCTTGAGACCGTAGAAGGTATGCAGTTTGACAGAGGCTATTTGTCTCCTTACTTCGTAACCAATGCTGAGAAAATGGAAGCTGATTTAGAGGCTCCTTACATCTTGATTTACGACAAAAAAATCTCCAGCATGAAAGAATTGCTTCCGATTCTGGAGAAGCAAGTACAAACAGGTGCGCCCTTATTGATCATTGCTGAAGATGTAGACGGTGAAGCTCTCGCTACTTTGGTGGTGAATAAAATCAGAGGCTCATTGAAAATTGCAGCTGTGAAAGCTCCTGGCTTTGGCGATCGTCGTAAAGCTATGTTAGAAGACATTGCAATTTTGACTGGTGGTACCTTAATTTCTGAAGAGCGTGGTTACAAATTAGAGAACACGACTTTAGACATGTTGGGTCGCTGCGAAAAAGCTTCTATCGACAAAGACAATACCATCATCGTAGGTGGTAAAGGCAATGCCGATGATATCAAAGGTCGCGTAAATCAAATCAAAGCTCAGATTGAGAATACTACATCTGAGTATGATAAAGAAAAATTGAACGAGCGTTTGGCGAAACTATCTGGTGGTGTTGCAGTACTATATATTGGTGCGGCTACCGAGGTAGAAATGAAAGAGAAGAAAGCCCGTGTAGATGATGCTTTACATGCTACACGTGCAGCGGTGCAAGAGGGTATCGTTCCCGGAGGTGGTGTTGCATTGTTGCGTTGTATCGCTTTATTGAATAAAGGCAAAGGTGGTATCAATGATGACTTGCTAAAAGGCGATGTAGGTATTGGTGTGGCGATTGTTCGTCGTGCCTTAGAAGAGCCAATGCGTCAGATTGTTGCGAATGCAGGTCTTGAAGGTGCTGTCATCATTCAGAAAGTGCTAGAAGGCAAAGATGACTTCGGTTACAATGCACGTACAGAGCAGTTTGAAAATCTGTTTGAGTCAGGCGTAATTGATCCTACTAAGGTAACGCGTAGCGCATTGGAGAATGCGACTTCGATTGCGGGTTTGATGTTGACCACTGAGTGCGTAATCACTGATGAGCCTGAAGAGAAATCTGCAGCGCCTATGGGTGGTGGTCCAGGTATGGGCGGCATGGGTGGCATGATGTAATCATTGCTTGCTATAGTAATAGAGAAAGGCGCTTCAAAAGAGGCGCCTTTTTTTATGGGGTTGTATTTGGGTAAGTATAATCAAAAATATCAGGGCGTGCCCCCGAATCGGCATATGCCAATCTCCTGATTGGCATATGCCGCTCGGGGTCGGGCCATTCACTACAAGTCCTCGCCCCGCCCCTATCTATGCAACCTAATTATTACTTTCAATACAAAGGCAAGCGAATGAGCGGGGCGGGTCTGTGGGCTTTCCGTTGCTGTCCCTCACGCGGGTGTATAATACTTCGGTGGATGCAATGATTATCGGTTCTAGAAATATCCTATTGCATCGCTTCGTAGAAATAAGGGATTGTGAATATTGGGGAGGGGTACGCGAAGAATTGGGGAAATTGGATGCTATTGAGAGACTTCGTAAATTTGACATAATCATTCAAAATAATAAATATCAAAATGCGCAGCTTAGGTGAAACGATACGGCAACTCCGGCAAGAGCAAGCATTGCCCCTGCGCACAGTAGCTGCAAATATTGACATTGATCAGGCGATATTAAGTAAAATCGAGCGCGGTCAGCGCAGTGCAAACCGCGAACTCATTGTGAAGCTGGCAAATTTCTTTAAGGTTAATGAAAATGATTTGTTGGTGGCCTGGTTATCAGACAAATTAGTGCATGCAGTAGCAGACGAAGCGGTGGGGTTAAATGCCTTGCAGGTAGCGGAAGAGAAGGTGAGGTATCATACAAGTATGCCTCAAGGCATATCCAAACTCATTGACAATATAAAAGATGTTCTGAATACAGATGGAAGAGTTGCTACCGCTTGGCTGTATGGCTCAATTATAACGCAGGAAGCGAGGCCCAACAGCGATGTTGATATTATGATTGAGTTAAATGACCATAAAAAATACTCGATATTTGACTTGGTGGATATTGCGCATTCTATTGAGCAAAAGATAAATAGAAAAGTAGATTTAGTTGAGAAAGGGCAGTTACATTCGTTTGCATTAGAAACCGCTACTCAAAATTTACAGAAGATTTATGGATAAACCCACACCTAGAGAGCGGGTAGAGCATATACTTGAAGCTATCAGCTTGATTAGAGAATTTGTTGCTGACATAGATCAATCCGTATTCCTGAAGGATAAAAAAATACAAAGCGCTGTTCAGTATCAGTTTCTGATTATTGGTGGGGCAATCAAATATATGGATGAGAATATTTTAGCGAAATATGCATATCCATGGCATATTCCCCGAGAATTTAGAAATTTTATAATACATGTGTATCATGGGATAAAACTGGAAAGAATTTATAATGCTTCTCAGGATCTAGATGCACTTGATAATGTAATGAGAAGCATCTTAGAAAACGAATTCTAATACTTGAGAGTACCGTACAATGATGTGCGTCCATTGTGAATCCTTTTAAAAGTTCTGCAGTATTCATTGAGTGAAGTACCCATTGAATCAATCCACCTTTGCGTCAATAATTTTTAAAATCCATCCTCCCCCCCTCCCCTATTGCCTTTTCCCTAATATCCCCTAACTTTACCCTATATCATAATACGTAATATGAAATCATATCTAAAGCTTACCGCATCTCTGTGCCTCTTGATGTTTATGGCTTGTAACTCCGGCGGCTCCGGAAGTGAACAGGCCTATGCCAGTGAACAGACTGTACCCGAAGTCAATGATTGGATTGTCGTGCATCAGCTCGTAGAGCCAGATATGCTCCTGCCTACCCATTATGCTACGGTTTCATCCGATATTCTTTGCAATCAACTTATATTTCAGGGTATGATGCAATATGACCCGCATACCTTGGAACCCAGACCTATCCTAGCAAAGAGCCGACCCGAAGTATCCCCCAACGGCCTTGAATACACATTCACAATTCGTGCCTCTGCAAAATGGGACGATGGTAGCCCTGTAACCGCACAGGATTATATCACTACCCTGAAAATTATTCGTAACCCAGTTGTAAATACGCGGCTCGTGCATTATCTCGACTTTATTAAAGATGTAACAGCAGACCCCCAAAACCTAAAGAAATTCACCGTAATTACGCACAATAAGGGAGTAAATAATGAAATACGCATGTCCGATTTTATGGTGCTGCCGGCGTATGTGTATGATCCAGAAGGTATAATGAATGCCTTTACTTTGCCGCAACTACAGGCAGATTATGATAAACTAGCTGAAAATGCTGAAATCCAACGCTTTGCAAAATCCTATCTTTCAGAAAAGCATAAACGTGAAAAGGGGTTTGTTTCTGGCAGTGGCCCGTATGCCTTAGGAGAATGGAGCACCGGACAGCAAGTGAGCTTGGAGCGAAAAGCACAATGGTGGGGTGATCAAGAGCAAGACTCCCTACTTACCGCTTGGCCCAAAAGATTGATCTTTAAAACCGTAAATGACCCCAATGCTGCGGTAATGGATCTAAAAGCCGGCAGATTAGACCTAATGTATGCCATAAAACCCAATACATTTCAGTCTTTAGAGCAGAATGCAGAAGTGGTAAAAAACTATCAGTTATTGCGAGCCGATATGTTCTCATTATCTTTTTTAGGGATGAACATGAAACCTAGTGGCAATCGCAAACCCTTCTTTACAGATGCACGGGTGCGCAAGGCATTGGCACATCTACTGGATGTCAACAAAGCCATTGAGTCTTTTATATTTGGCTATGCACGCCGCATCAATGGTCCTGTGCCTTTCTTGAAAACCGATGAGTACAATGACACTTTGCCATTCATTGACTTCAATATACAAGAGGCAAGACGCTTGCTAAAAGATGCAGGATGGGAAGATTCCAATGGCAATGGCACCATTGATAAAATGATAAATGGAAAGCGTGTAGAGTTTGAATTTGAATTCGCCTATGGGCAAAGCGTAGAAGTGCGCAAAAATATTGGGCTCATGTTTGCAGAGGATGCACGCAAAGCCGGCATCAAAATAAATGTCGTTGGGTATGAAAACCCTGTACTAGTAGAAAAAATGGCCAGTCATAATTTGGATATGATGTACTTCACCCTATCCTTGGTTCCTGGACCAACCGATTTGAAAGAACAGTTTCACACCACCTCATGGGTAAATGGCGGCTTTAATTTCATGGGCTTTGGTAGTGCCGAAACCGATGCCCTTATTGATGCGCTACCCGCCGAAACCGATCCACAAAAACGCAGGCAAATGATTTTCAATCTGCAGGATATCATATACAAAGAAGCGCCTTGTATATTTCTGTTTTCATCACAGAATCTGATGGCGATACACCGAAGAATTCAGAATGTGCAGACCACTGTTGTGCGCCCCAGTTTTATATTGAGCCGTATGTGGGTACCCCAGGATCTAACGCGCTACGATAAAAAGTAATAGGATGAGGGCAGTAACGGGCGTTTCTTGTGTAGCCTATGGGCCTTTCCTTCGCAGCCCCCAGCGGGGCGCTCAGGTCGGGCTATACGCTGTAGCCTCGCAACTTACCCTCGCTATGGCACCCGCAGTTGCGAGGGCTGCCGCTGCTATCCCTAAGGCATTCTGCCGCAAGGCTGCGGCATTTACACGCACAAGCAACTCTAGCGTGCTTACCCGCTCACTCAGATGACAGCCTATATCATCAAACGATTGCTCTTCGCACTGCCCGTTTTAGGCGTTCTAGCATTACTTTCGTTTGTCCTAATGGTAAATACCCCCGGAGACCCGGTGCTGCGCGCTTTGGCCCAAGAAGGAATTCGCCAAGGAGATAACCCCCAACTGAATGCCGATACCTACAAGCGAAAGCGCAAAGAATTAGGCCTCGACAAACCATTATTCTGGTTCTCACTACAATCTGCTGCAGATGCAGATTCTCTGTTTATGCTTACTTCAGCAGATGACCGCAATTTTCTACGAAATCTAAGTATATGGTCAGGCAAACCCCAGGAATCAAAAGCCTGCTTTGATGCCTTGCAGCAGCTAGAATCCAAGATTCAGAATCTAAAATCGGCAGAGCAGCGGCTTACTTTACAGACTTTTGTATTGCATTGGAAGCAAAAACCGCCAGCTGAGCTGTCGCTGGCTTTGCAGGCAATAGCCGGCGATACTACTTTGCGGCTCATATGGCAATCCTTACAAGTGCCAGAGATGCATCCCAATGCATCGCTCATCAGAAACCTCCCTGTGATACATTGGCATGGTACCGATAATATATTTCATCAGTGGATATTGCGTTTGCTGCAAGGAGACTGGGGGCTTTCATACCAAGATGGTCGCCCTGTAACCGATGCCGTGGCTGCTGCATTACAGTGGACCCTGCTGCTGAATCTAATGTCTCTTATCCTAGCGTATGCTGTTTCTATTCCTGCTGGCATATATGCTGCCAGACATCATAATACGCCTGGCGAACGCCTCCTTACCGGAGTTTGGTTTGTATTATTTGCACTGCCAGGATTTTGGTCAGCCACTTTACTCATACTTTTCCTCGGTAGTGGTGAATATCTGAGCTTGTTTCCTTCTGGTGGCCTTAGCGATATAGAAGCAGGGGCCCATTGGCCTTGGTATCAAAGATGGGCAGACCTAGCGCATCATCTCGTATTGCCCACTTTTACATATACCTACGCCGCCATTGCCTATATATCAGGGCATGTAAAGAATGGCGTGATAGACCAGATGCGCAGCGATTATGTGCGCACAGCAAGAGCTAAAGGCATGAAAGAAAACCAAGTGATATGGAAACATGCTTTTCGTAATGCTTTGATGCCATTTATTACTTTGATTGGCCAGGTATTTCCTGCTTTAGTCAGTGGTTCCTTAATTTTGGAAACTGTATTTTCTATTCCTGGCATGGGCTTACTCACCTGGCAGGCCATTGGCGCCAGAGATTATCCTATCGTAATTTCCGTATTTATGATGAGCGGCGCACTGTCCCTCACTGGGATGCTGATTGCAGATATACTCTACACCTTGGCGGACCCTAGAATTCGATTACATAGATCATGAGTAAAAAAAGGCGATCTCAAGGCTTGCTCATACTCTCACGTATCTGGCTGCTTGCATGGATGCTATCAGCACTTGGCGCTGGTATTTTTGCTACGCATGTACCATGGGTAGCAAAATGCAATCAAGAAATATGCTTTCCTGCCTTTCAAAATATTACCGCCCTACTACTCAATCAAGAGCTTCCGCCT
>Ga0247843_1007035_pt1 | contig 14183 bp, 10 predicted proteins | sample LaCruzMarch2017__FD_192420 | JGI IMG/M metagenome (GOLD analysis project Ga0247843, IMG submission 192420) | Freshwater microbial communities from meromictic Lake La Cruz, Castile-La Mancha, Spain - LaCruzMarch2017_8m | ecosystem: Environmental > Aquatic > Freshwater > Lake | place: Spain...
AAAAAAAGGCGATTTTTGTTATAGCAGCAGCACTCCGCACTCCCCACCAGACGGCTTGGGTGATATTATTTGTTTGAGAAGATGGTGGTCATGCATATGATAGGCATACTGGCCATGCTTGTGGCTCCTTACGAGATTGAAGGGTTCGCTCCAATACGAAGGGTGCACACGATACAGCCGATACAGCATAATTATTTTGTTGTCCCGATGGCAGAGATTACGAGCACGATGTCATTAAAATCTACGAATATGATTGAGATACCAACCGAGCAGCGAAGCCTGAACAAAGTTCAATCAAAAATCGTCAAATCATTAATGATTACTTACATTTTATCAATGTGTGTAGCACTGCCCACGACTTTATTTCCGGTGTATCTACTTCATAAAGTAAAAGTCATCGACAGAGTGAGGAAAGAGAAGTGGTCTCTGAAAGTTGCACAATTATGCAGCCGATCGCTTATGCGAGTGTTCCCATTTGCATCAAAGCAAGTTTTAGTAAACGATGATGATGATCAGGTTAAGAATCCTCAGCCATCAATTTGGGTGTGTAATCACGTAAGCATGCTGGATTTATTCTTTGTTTTGGCTTTGGATAAGAAGATGAGGGGGAAGAAGAGACGCCCAATAAAGATATTATATTGGAAGCAACTCGAATCGAATCCAATCACTGGTCTCATGTGCAAAATGTGTGGCTTTATACCTGTGGAAATGGCAGACAACGGGTGAGTAGATACGTAATGGATGTTTGTCGAATTCGATCTGCCCTGCTTTTTACAACAACTCAATAACACCTCACTTTTGTTATCACTTGATTTGTAAAGGAGTGGAAATGACAACGAGTATGATCCAAAGTCATTCAAAAAGATGCTCAAATCAACAAAGACGGCGATCGAGGAGGGATTTGATATTGGTATTCTTCCGGAAGGGCAGCTCAACCCAACACCAGAGAAGGGCCTAAGACCAATCTTCACCGGAGCATTCACGCTAGCGAAAATGTCACGTAGGCCGATTAAGATTATGGCAATGCATGGGTTGCATAGAATGTGGCATCCTGATGATAATATTGGTATGACATGTACTGCTCGCAATATGGCCGCACGGGTGTTCCCAAATGGACGAATGTTCTCAGATGCCGAGGAGTTTAAATCAACATTCGAAGCAGTTGCGGGCTATTTCGGTGCACACGGAAAGGACATGCCTAAAGAGGATCTACAAATGTGGTTGGATGGGACTATGTGGCAAAAAGAGATGGCAAGACGGGCCCCAGCTAACAATGCCGAGAAAGTTGGAGAGAAGAAGGAGATCGAGGTAGCAAGTTCTCAACCAATGCAAATCTAAAGGCTGACAGAGGTATGAGGTGTGTCATTATGATGCATTGAAGAGATTAGGAGTGTGCATAATTAATATTGAAGTTGATTCCAATTATCTCTCTTTTAGTAGCTTTGTCATTATCATGGAACTTTAGCACACAGTTCTACTGCATCAGCTCACTCCGCTCACTTCTTCTTTGGTGCTGTGACATTAAACATGAATTCGACTATATCTCCATCCGCCATAACATATGTCTTCCCTTCCTGACGATATTTCCCTGCCTCTTTTACCTTTGCCATTCCTTTGTCGCCATTATGCAATGCCTTGAAATCATCAAAATTGGCAATCTCTGCCTTGATGAACCCTCGTTCAAAGTCAGTGTGAATGACCCCCGCTGCCTGAGGTGCAAGTGTGCCCTTCATAATCGTCCATGCACGTACCTCCTTTGGCCCAGCAGTGTAGAATGATTGTAGACAGAGAGCCTGTCGACCGCCACGGATAAGACGAGGGGCGACAGATTTGACTTCAAATCCTGGTCCAGTGAGGCCCATCGTCTTTACTTCTTCTTGGCATTGTTGAATGAAGGCTAAACAATAACAAGTAAGGTAAAGTGCAACCATGTCAGACAACATCAACACAAAAACAAGACGGCATGGACTTTTTGAAGCTGTTCTTACCCTGTTTTGCATCTGCGTCTGGTTGGTCCATTAATTCCTGCTCGAATTCACAGCTCATGGGGATAATCATCCCTCCACCGTGTTCATTTACCCAAGTTTGAATCTTCGGTAACCACTTATTCCCCTTTCTTAGAAAATTATTCTTTGACATGTTGATTACATATATCTGAGGCTTGGTCGTAATAAGACCAAATTCACGAATTACATCCACTTCTCCCATTGAGAAATCCTCGTGAGTCTGAACGGGTGTATTCGAGTCAATAAGTTTCATACACTTATCATATGCAGATTGGAATGTGTCCCCCAAAGGCGGATCGGCCGATCTCGCAAGTCCCTTCTCTTTCCTAATCCGATTTTTCTCTGCTTCAATCACCTTTGTTAATGACTCTTTATCCTTCAAACATAATTCTGATTGAATAGTTTCAAGATCACGAATTGGATCAACGGAATCATCCACATGTACAACCTCATCACTATCAAAAGCACGGACTAAGTGAAATATCCCATCGACTGCTGCAATATGTGATAGGAAGGCATTCCCCAAACCAGCTCCCTCAGATGCACCACGAATTAGACCAGCAATGTCAACAATCTTGAGTACTGCTGGGACGATACTCGGTGGTTTCCATGTCTTGACCAAGTATTGAAACTTCTGATCCGGCACTGTGGCCTGTACAACATTTGGATCAATTGTGCAGAATGGATAGTTGGCTGCCTCGGCATGACATGCACCAGCAAGGATGTTCGTTAATGTTGATTTGCCAACGTTTGGGAGGCCGACGAAGCCCATTTTGAGATCATTCTAACAACAAATGATGGTTTAATGGGAGGACCGATTGAGAGGAATGGGGACGGTGTGCAATTGATAACGAAACACGAGATGTGCTCACCTTGACCCTGCCAAACCTTGCCGCACGCATAAACTTGGCATCTTCGCCTTCACCTCCCTTATTCTTATTCTTCGGTGGCATTGTAAAGGTGTTCAGTGGGTGAATGCTATTGAGAGTGAGGAGAGAGAGTTACTAGTAGGACAAGGTTACGACCTTTGAGAAGATGATGAGAAGACCAAACAAACTTGGTGTGAGGTCGCGTCTTTGAGCGGGAAGCAGTTCCCGCTTTGTCGCGACACTCTAGGCGGGCGGGCAGGGACTCTCCTAGGTTTTTTAAGACAAGGCCATGATCACTATTTCTATTGCGCTGTTATTCTCAGTCGTCAGGGATGATGTGTCAGCGTTTAGGTCTACCATACTCCAACAACCGCTGCAAAAGTCACAACGGATACTTCGCAATACAGCAATCGACATTGCAGAGGAGACTGCACGAGATATCGCCTCGTTTCAAGAATGGGCATCCTACGGTGGTATACAAACTGCAAATGGCTTTCAATTGGTAGGCGAGGAACTGGATGGTTATTTGGATGTATCTGCTATGACAACTCAGGCCATTTCCGTTGATTCTACCGTCGTGTATGTCCCTAACGACATGATTCTTTCGAGTAGCAGTGCCATGAACGAATTTGGACAACTCAAAGAGGCAGAAGAACTATTAAGTAACAACGGATACCAGAGCGAAATACGTCAATATTATCTCATGCTTAAGATATTAGTTGAACTTGAAAAGGGTGTAGACAGCGTATGGTTTCACTACCTCAATTCATTACCTAGATATTACTCGAATGGGGCATCAATGACATTGTTTTGTTACACATGTATACCACCATTACTTGCAACACTTTGCAAGGATGAAAGGGCAAGGTTGAATAATCTTAGTGTTAAGCGAGTGGTACCATTTCTAAGTAATGAAATAAAAGGTGATGCCAAACTTTGGATGTGGGCATATCAGGTAGTGTATACTCGTGGTGTGGAGGGAAGTAATGGTGACTATCATATCTGTCCCATGATCGACTATCTCAATCATGGAACCGAGACGGAAGTTTGGGTAACGTATGATGACTCTGGTAATTGCTATGCACAAGCACTAAAGGACATACCAGTCAATTCGCCAATAAGAATGAGCTACGGTGATCCGACGAATCCTTCATTCCTCCTGGCTAGATATGGCTTCCTTGACAAATCTTCTCCTGCAACCTTTTGTAAGATCTTACCTTCTCATATAAGTGAGGAAATGAAAAATCTTGGTTACGCTCACAATCGTATGTTATTCTACAAGGACACTGGAGATCTGTCGGAGGAAGTTTGGGATATACTACTATACACGGTTTTAGGTCAGACTGACCCGGCAATACAACAACAATTCTATCAAGCACATATGAATGAAGATTATTCAACAAAGCAGTATATCCACGAACAATACTTTCATCTCACTGTTGCTGAATTGATAGATCATATAGATACATTTTTGGATGATCTTGATAAGTTGGAAAGAAAGGGTGAATATGGAGCAAATGCATCAGCTGATGAACATCCACGTTTGCCCCTTCTTCTGAGGCACAATCAGTTTGTTCGAGACACTTTCTTGACAGTACGGTCAAATTATGTACCGTAGGACTGTTGGCATTTAAATTTTTACATCATAAAAATATTGACAAGAGATCGCACCTTCTTTAATCTATTTTATACTCGAAGGGTTACTTGTTTGTTTTGAACAATTATTTGGGACAACTGTCCTATAGTCCAGGTCTCTTTTTAAAACACTTTTTCGTACATGCCCTTTGCTAACTCAATATCGTTCCCATCAATAACAACTATTGCTATACCATCATTTTTAATCTCCTTCACAACACCCTGTCCAGAACTAGTCTTGACAGTATCGCCTACACGAGCCCAGGCACTACCAATCGCGACCATATCCTTAGCATCTCCCTCCTCACTCTTATCCACGAGTCCAGATGTAATGCCAAGCTCATCAGTAATGCCATACACCACCTTCTCAAGATTCAATGTGTAGAAATGCAATATCTCGATACCAAAGTCTAACAAACTTTGACACATTTCGGCACCATACTCGACACCAAATTTCTTAACCGCGTCGGGATCGTCCTTCATTGAGTCCATCTTCTCCTCGAGTGACGTTGGAACACGTGTCTTACAAAACTTAGTCATCTTTTTAAAGCCAGGATAGGCGTTGATACACATCAGACCTGGCACGATGGGACACATGATCCCCCATTTACGACAGTCGGTAACAAATGCTTTGAATACCTCAGCATCGAAGAACATTTGAGTGATGATAAAGTCAGCACCTGCATCGACCTTCTCCTTTAAGTAGTCCATTTCTTTCACGTAATCATCATCCTTGCATACGTACGTTAAACCATCATGAGTACAGCACCTTCCTTTCTCAGCGTCTGACATGAGTTCGATCTCATCGGCAGTCAATTCTGAAATACGATTGGGATGTCCTTCGGGATATCCCGCGACTGATATACCAAACTCATTCCCAAAGTTGGACCGTATATACTTGACAAGATCGAGTGCACACGCAAAGCCACCCTCGGTGGCAGTCCAATTCTTTTCTCCCTCGGGTGGATCACCACGAAGTGCCACAATGTTACGTATCCCCCCATCATACGCAGCCTGGAGTGCATCCTGTACAGCCTTGATCGGATCTCCATCCTTTTCCATATTGGTACATGTCAAATGCAAATTTGCCACATGGCCGGTATTATGTGCATGTAGTGCAATTTGTAATGACAGCTCGGCCGTCGACCCTCCCGCACCCCATGTCATATCGGTAAAGAGACAGTGTGTATTGTTCTTCATCCGTGACATGCGTGCATGTAGGTTCTTCACACCGTCCTCGGTCCGTGGAGGGAAGTATTCCAATGACACATGTGTCCGAGGTGACTTGGACGCTGGGTCGGTCTTTAGCAGGTCGATGATCTTGGGATCTGGTGGGATTACTGCTTCGCCGTCATTGGAAGAGGATGACCTGCACATGGTGTTGGGTATCAGCAACCGTGCAGTTTGTCGTTGGAAAAATGAAATGAAAATGAGGCAGGTTCCATCCAGTTGGAACCATCTTCTTTACACACGATATTCTTTACATGTCTCCAGGAACCGGAATCGCTCGCAAAAGCAATAGAAGAAGAGAGGTCAGATTTTTAAGACGATAATGATGATGATCCCATCTGGCGCAGTATCGGCGCATTGTCTACGTCTACATCCTGGTGATGAACTTATGTCTTCACTAAAGAAGGCAGCATCCACAATTCTAAATCATTTACCTCGAGAACAATGTGGTTCAGTCTTTATTATCACTGCCGTCGGATCACTCGAGGATGTCACCTTGCGTCTTGCGAACGCATCCAAGTTGGATAATGTCGACAATCAGATGAGTGATAATACTACCAACGATATTAAACGATATAACAATTTGCGATTTGAAATTGTATCTTTAACAGGAACTTTTAGTAGAGATGACGGGTGTCATGTTCATACTGCATTAGCCGATGCCGAAGGCAAAGCCGTGGGTGGTCATTTCATAGATGGTATTGTATTTACCACTTGTGAATTAGTATTGGGTACAGCGAATGCAGTCGAATTTGTAAGGAATATGGATCGTGAGACTGGATACAATGAATTGGAAGTGCGTCAATTAATTCCAAGGAGGATAGGAGTAGTAGAATCGAACAGGGTTCCTTTCGGGTATATATGTTTCATGGCAGTGATTACGGCAATGTTCTTTTGGACCAATGTGTTCATTTGGCAAAGTTTTGTTTCCTCGTCATGAATGAGAATACTACCTACTTCTGTAATGCTTTACATAGAACACATGATAAATGATTCTGTGTTTGTCTTAACCTATTCCATATTGTGTGATGTAAAATGTAATAGGGATATGTAAGATATTTGACTGATTTAAAAGTAACATAACTAACTTTTTCATCTTATACATTCTTGATTAGTATCAAATTGATCGTGGAGAAAAAAGACTTTTCTGATGCAACATGCGGTTCAGATTCTGAACAGAGATAGTCTAGGACAATCGATATGGCATAGTATCGCAATGTATCTTTTCACGTAGAGGCCATCATTGTTGAATTGTCATGGAAGACGTTTTTGGCCGTCAAGTAGCTGTATCTCAAGATACCAGCAAAATCATCAGCAGGCTATGATATTGGAAGAGATGGATCAAACCAAACAATACACTCCTCAACAAAAAGAGCTCGCCTACAGAAGACATTTCATTTTCCCATACCACTCTCAAGTGCACCCGACCCCCAAAGGTGAAGTTTAGAATTACTCCCTTTGATACCAGTTGTTCCAGGCACAGCGATTGTGTCAGTCCAACCAGACGTTTCAGTTTCTCCGAAAGGGATTGGAGTCCAACCAGTTAACGCACTCAGATCTCCGTACGTTGTATTGGTAGCACCCGACGCATTTGCTCCCCACAAACTTGCAACCAAATTCATTGGTTCCTCTTGACCCGTCTTCTTCGTCGGAGGCACAATCGTAGAATCCATGGTAAAGTTTAATCCACTCATCGCCAGTGCAGCGGCATAGTTGTCATGACCCGTCTTCGAGGCTGGTGGCACCTCAACTTTCGGTTCGTCATTCTCGATCAATGTTGCCCAGGCATCCTCAAGAATTTTCTGCTGCTGTGCTTCGAAGCTACTTTGAATAGAAGGTCGGAGTACTCCAGGATCATTGCGGTAAGAGTATTTGTCGGTGGCTTTGATACGAGTAGCGCCCAAATGACTTTCAGTCTTTTTCGCCTCTTGCTGTTGAAGCAGCTTGTGTAACGCCTTCGGGTTCTTAACTCTCCCTCCAGGGACACGATGAGCACCGTTTCCATTGTCGGGTTCACAGCCATCTACATTGACGTAGTTACCATCTTTGTTTTTATGAGGTCGTTTGCGTTGATCTGGCTGTGCTTTGTCAGACGATTTCTTTTCCCGCTTCTGCTTTGGCTGTGTCTCGTCTTTGCGAATGTTGCCTTTCCCCTGCTTCCCTCGCAGTGGACCCTCAGCGGCTGCATCAACACTTGCCTCCTCTGGTTTGACGAGTACCTTTGGAACCTTCTCTTTTAGCTTCTTCGCTGCCTTTATTTCCTTCCGCACTGCATTAATATCCTCTCGCACTGCCTTCATTTTACCAGTCTTAGCATCAAACAGCATGCGAGGTCCACCCTTGCCCTCACACTTTTTATCTCCACGATTCATTACGTCCAAGTTGTTGAGTTGTACCATTTGGACAGCAGGTGGTGGTGGATCGTTCGTTTTGCTATTTGGAGACGTTTGTTCCAAATTATTCACAAGAGGTGGTGTTGGTGGGTGATCTTGGACTAGAGGCGTATCTTCATTGATATTTTCAAGAGCAACTGCAACCATCTTTGATCCCCCAACCAGCGAGCTGAAGGTGCGATCAGGGGTCCATAGATTTCTTTCCACCTTCTTCTTTTCGACAGTCTTCTTCTCGACAGTCTGAGTATCCAACTTCGGTCCTTGAGCTGTCTGCTCGGATGCCTCTTTCGTTGATTTTCCAAGTTGTTCAAGAACAAGAACACTAGCTTCTATCCTTTCCTGATTTACAATCTGTAGTTTCTTCTTCCTCTCCTCCATACGTCTCTCTTCCAACTCGCGTAGACGCATGGCAGCTCGTTCCTTCTGTGCCACCATCCTTGCCTCCTCCTCAAGCCGTAATTTTTCGGTACGCTCTTTGGCTAGTCTAGACATGTATTCTTTGACATCTTCTTCCTTAGATGATTCATTTCCTGTCTCTTTTACTTCACTGTCAGTCTTGATTTTTGGCTGGATACTAGCTTCCGTCGGTGGAGATGGGTCACTACTTGTCTCGACAGGCAACTTTTCATTAACTACATTTTTGTTATTGACTTTTGTAGAGTCTGTATTGACCTTCTTCTCTGCCGAACCGTTGGCCAAAGGAACGGTCCTCGGCGCAAGATTTAGACGCGGTCGTTGTTGTTCCTGTGCAATAGAGGTGGTACTTCGATCCGTTTGCTGCTCAGATTTCTCAACCCCATACAACCCCACTAATTTCTCTGTCTCCCTATTTTCTATTGACGGAATGGATTCTTTTTGCTGTTTCTTTCCCGTACTCCAGGCAGCCTTTTTCTCTTCATCTGGGGGAGATGACGACAACAACAGCTTTGACGCTAACAGTCCACCACTACTGCTACCACCTTCACTAACAGTGGAATTAGACTTCGTCGAAAGTAGGAGCAGTCCACTACGAGCCGAGACATTGCGTATCCCACTTTTGGCCGGAGCAGGAGGTGCCTCAGGTGCCTTTGTCAATGCATTTAAATTCTTCCCAAATTTCTTAAGACTCTTACGAATGATGCCAACACCGCCACCGCCACCATCATCTGCGACGGTGGGAGAGGCGCCGCCTCCGCTGATGCCCCCGTCACTACCGCTACTCATGCGGAGGTAGAGGGGAGGAGGGTCGGCAGGCACGCCGAACTTCGCGATGTTGACGCCGAGCGGGAAAGGTCGGCGTCTGTCCATACTACTTACTTGATCACAAGTAGTAAAAGCGGTGATATATCAAGTAAAAGCGGTAACTCACTAACAAGAGACATTGATACGTCGCGTCGGACTTGGTCAAGAGTAACAAACAAATATCCAACATGTGAGTCCATGGATAGTGGTGGTTGTGCAGCTGTCTGATCGATAAACTGTGTCGGAAGTTGTGAGGGCTTGCGGTTCATCATCGGCCCCGCTTCCCCCTCTGTACGGGTTCCGCTTTTTCCATTCACATATTATCACCACAGCTCATCTCATCATCCATTCTATTTTCGCCTCTTACTTTAGGAGTATGTCTATGATGCAAGGGAATGAGTTCCAGCACATCTTGCGTATCCTCAATACCAACGTCGAGGGCAAGAGGAACGTCGTCTTCGGCCTAACGAAGATTAAGGGCCTCGGACGTCGGTTTGCTGATCTCATCTGTAAGAAGGCTGAGATTAACGTTAACAAACGTGCCGGAGAGCTAACAGCCGATGAGATTGAAAAACTCGTCGCCGTCATTCAGAACCCACGTCAATTCAAGGTCCCACTTTGGTTCCTTAATAGACAGAAGGACTTTAAGACTGGTAAGTACTCGCAGGTATTTGCGCAGAACTTTGATGCCAAGCTACGTGATGATATTGAACGGATGAAGAAGATTCGTGCTCATCGTGGTCTACGTCACTGGTGGGGCGTCCGCGTTCGTGGACAGCACACATGCTCCACTGGACGCAGGAAGTAAAGTGTGATGATTGTAATTATAATTCCCAAATAAATAGAACCGCATTATCCAATATTGTTAGTGCTAATATTTGCTAGTGTCTACTTATTGGTCTATAGACTCACTGTAATGGCGAAGTTGAGTCGGGGTGGTGGGTATAGAGAATATCTACATCTTGTCGGTTTTATTCTTTTAGCATCCCCGCCCCACAACAACAAAAATTATAGTGAAAATATGAGTACAAAAAATGAGGCGTCTTCGACCGTGGCATCTGTCGCGCAGTCGGCTCAACAGAATGAAGCGATTCTGGAAACAATCATATCGGCCATGTCACGGATTGATCCATTCCTGCGATTCCTTACTAAGGCGACGGGGAAGACGGCAGTTCCATTGCAGATGCTTCGTCAGGTCTTGCCAAAATTGAATGAAGAGATACGACAAGATATTGAATCTGACACTGACTATTACCTCCAGGTATTGCTTGAGCTGAGTCATCGAGGAGTATTGAGCTACAATGTCGATGGAAATACTATCGGATTCCCACTTCCACCGTCACCTACCAACAAAGTGAATACAAATTCGTATATTGCTATGCTACAACAGATTCCATCCAAACTCATAGGGAAGGGACTGCATGGATCATCTGAAACTTCGGCAAGACGAAGAATGAATGTCTTAAAATGGTCCTTAGATATTGTGCCTTCGTGGGTTTGCAAGAATATCAATGATTTGTCTCCTTCTCAGCCAGAGTCGACAGGTATCCTTAAAACAAGCGCGGAAGATGCATGTAAAACAACAGTGAAAGGAATGAGAACACGTGATAATGATGATCACGGCTGTAATGGCGTGGGTGATGTACAACTAAATCAATCGAGGCAAGTCGATATTGACGAGGATGAACGCTGCAGCGAGTGTATTGAGAGCAGGACTGCATACCTTGCATTAGATGTGTTGTTAAGTGGGTCAGATAAAGTGAGTGATAATGGAATTTCTGATAGAAATGGTAGTGTGGATCAAAAGAGAACTACAAAGCAATGGCTACCATGCCAAGCAGCCTATGCTGGATCGCATCAAGGTCGTGAAGTGCGGTATGGAAAGTTATCAAATGAGACTTTGGCTAAGATTCCTTTAGACATATTGAAAGCTTTCGATCTAGACAGGGGGAATAATAGCACGAACAAATCAAATGGCACGAAACTTCCACACCGAAGATTGTTTCTGCATCAAGCACTAGCAATTAAATCAACTATTATGAACATTCATACCGTGGTGCAGACTGCGACTGGAAGTGGGAAATCCTTGTGTTTCCTGGTTCCCGTGCTAGCGAAGGCCATGTTATCTCTTCAAGAGGGGAAAGCAGTGTCTGCTGCTCTACTACTATTTCCAACAAAAGCACTTGCACAAGATCAACTAACTAAAATTGTTGCAATTCTCGAAACGATGGACCAAAACCCTATTCGCGTCGGTGTGATAGATGGTGACACTCCACACTCACAACGCGAAGAGATTGCAACCAGTTGTCAAATCATTCTTACGAATCCTGATACATTACACGCAGCAATTTTACCAAATTGGAAGAAGAATCGTGCATACCAACTTTTGCTTTCAAGAGTCACAACTGTGGTAGTTGATGAAGCTCATGTCTATGAAGGAACATTTGGTGCTCACGTATCATTGGTATTGAGCCGACTTCTTCGGATTTGTCGTGTGGCATCTTCACCGTCTAATACAGGCAATAATGTCACATCCTCCTCTACGTCCATCTCATTTATCGCGTGCTCTGCAACAATGATTCACCCTGAAGAACATTTTCGACTGCTTTGCCCGATCGGGAAAGATGAACAAGTTTGCGTGCTCGCGTCGGGGGACGACGGCTCTCCATGTCCTCCAAAGCATTTCTTTGTGTGGAATCCACCGATATTGGATGTCAATGGTATTTCGACTGGCAGTGTATTCCTGCCCAAAAAGAATGATTCAGATGAGACAGTAGTACCTGTAGTTGACTATGCTTGTAAGTCTGACAAAGAAACCTCCGATTCATCTCTCGTGTGTGCAGGAGAGGTTGTGGATATACATATTGGTCAACGTAAAATGAAACGAAAGATTTACAATTCATCAGAGACAACACAGCGCTCTAATCTCTTCACTCGTCGTCGTCATGCAGCGGACGAGACTGCCTTTCTTCTCGCCAAAGCCATTACAGCTGGAGTAAGAACAATAGCCTTCTGCAAAACTCGAAGTCTTGTCGAGTGGGTGTATAACGCTTGCCTTGCACTACTCCGCGCTGACCCGGTAACGTCGGCCTTGTCATCTCAGGTAGAATCATACAGAGGTGGATACACCGCCGAGGCACGACGAAGTATCGAAGAGCGACTGTTTCACCGTAAACTAATTGGAGTTGTTGGGACTTGTGCACTCGAGCTCGGGGTTGACGTTGGTGGAGTTGATTTGACACTACACACGGGCTACCCTGGATCAATAAGCTCGTTGCTTCAGCAATCGGGGAGAGCGGGGAGGGAGAAAAGCGGTCTCAGTGAGTCATCATGTGCAATAATGGTTTGCTTCAGTTCTCCCTCTGAGCAATATATTTGGAAAAATCCAACGTGTTTGCTGAGCAGAGGTGTTGACGCACCTCCCTCGTTACCAATCAACGATACAGTTCTTCACGGTCACTTGCTATGTGCCGGAGAAGAATTCCCACTGACAGGAGATAAACCTGTATCGTATTTGCTGAATGAGAACTCTTCGGATGAAAGTTCATTTTGCTGCCCATCTGACTGTGATTTATTTGGTGGTCCATCAAACGGCTATTATGAAAGTGTTAATACCCTGGCAAAAAGCGGACATCTGTCACGTAAAAAGGCACAGACGCATGAAACCATCTACTCAACACACCCAGTTTTGAAAAACTCTTGGAAGAGGGTATCGCTGCGGTCTATTGAGCCTGTCTCTTACTCTATTGTCGATTTGAGCCACAATCTTCAGGCTGGAAAGACTGATAAATTGCACCACCAAGCAGCTGTGTTGGATACTATTCCTTACTCACGAGTATTCTATCATGCATTTCCCGGTGCCATTCTGTGAGTCAAATGTAAATCCTTTTCCAGCTCTAATGTACTTCTCGCCACTAATAATCTTATCCTTTTTAAGCCTTCATCGGGGGACGAAGTACCAAGTAGAATCGATGGAACACCCGCCTCCTTCTCTTGGTTCATCTTCGTTTGGACCTTGTGGGTGCAACAATCTCCTTGCGTTTGCGAAACCAACGTCTGCACAATACTCTACGCAGCCCTTAAATATCAATGAGATAACGATTGTAAAACAGATGAAGCACGCTGAAGCGAGGCCTGAAGGAGGTGTAGAGACTAACAGAGAAAAGCTCGACGAGAGTATGAAGAAAAACTCTGTGGCAGTGGCTGGGTGCGGCATCGTAACAGTGAAACGATCAGTTCATGGATACAAAAAGCTGTCACATGTCAATCGTACTGAGCTTTCACGAACTACCATTTCAGTCCCCCCGATGGAGTTTGATACAAGGGCCTGCTGGATTGATGCTGATGCAGCATATCTTAGAGATGTGGTTGTCAATTTTGATGGTGGCATTCATGCCTTGAGCCATGCAATGATCGCGGTCGCACCACTCTTCATATCATGCTCCTCCTCTGACATTGACTGCGACCATAGCAGGTACGCAGTAACTCAAATACTTCTGTACGATCAAAGAGCTGGAGGCTCTGGTACAACATCCCAGCTCTACAATTTTCTTATAGATGCCCTTCGTGCTGCTATTGATCTCTTAGAAGATTGTACATCATGCTATTCTAGCAACTTGTATGACGGGGGCTGTCCTGCATGTTTACAATCAGTAAGTTGTGATAATTTTCACGATGGTCTGTCGCGAAATGCTGGCATTGAGGTTGGAAAGCATTTATTGAAGCGTCTTGAAAATAGCACCTTAAACAAGCGCCTAGATGATTCAATCAATCGCAGCAATAATGAATTGCAGTACTCAATTAAGCCAACAAATATTGTCATCGGTAGG
>Ga0247843_1007036_pt1 | contig 14183 bp, 15 predicted proteins | sample LaCruzMarch2017__FD_192420 | JGI IMG/M metagenome (GOLD analysis project Ga0247843, IMG submission 192420) | Freshwater microbial communities from meromictic Lake La Cruz, Castile-La Mancha, Spain - LaCruzMarch2017_8m | ecosystem: Environmental > Aquatic > Freshwater > Lake | place: Spain...
ATAGTGACACAAGGGCAAAAAGGTAAGCGATTGGTAAGGCTCAGACGCTATTCAGAAAGAAGCGAACAACATCCATGTTCTACTTCACCTAGTGTGCTTAAACTGAATGATTTTGAACCCACCTGCCCAAAAATACTTTTCCCTTAAAAAAATACATCCATGCATATTATGGGTTTAAATCCCCATTTGCGAAACAAATATTCTAGTCTTTATTCCTTACGAAATCTATTCCAATATTTTTCATGTTTCTCATTCGTAATGACAAGTACATATACACCCGCATTCAAAAACGAAATAGGAATTGTATCCATTAATGCAGCCTCGTACATCATATCTCCCGACAATGAATAAATCTGTACATTTTGTATGACCCCAAATGATGGTGTTGGTTCCACTGATAGATAATCAGATGCTGGATTGGGATATATTTTTAAAAGATCTCTGCTATATATCATATTGTCATTTGATGCAGCTACCCCTGACATATCAAATACTCCAACCCAGAAAAATGATATCGTGTCTATCCCACGTATTGTTCCTATATTGGAATCAAATGTCGGCGATGTATTGCTACTGAAAGTAACGGAATCTGTCGCAGATAAAAATAGATAGTACAAATCACTATTTCCTCCGATATGAGGCCATCCTGCGGGCATAACACCGCTAATTATACTGCCTAATCTGCATGCATTCGTAAATAGTGACTTACTCCAATACGCCGAAACGGGCCAATGTTTGGTATGTATTTCTAATGTGTGAAATTTGGGGTATTGTCTCGGAATGCAGTCATAATGAATTATCTGCTTTTTGGTGTGATAGCTACCTGGTTTTGATTCGTAAATTCGATTGTTCCATTCATCTGTAATGCGAACATCCAATCCGCTATCCAGCGGGGTAGATATAATGTTTACCTCCCCATAAGAGATATCAATCGTATCACTTGCACTTGGGTCATAACCCAAGGTAATACTATCGGTATTACCAATGGCATCTTTAAAATACATTTTAAAAGAAAATTGTTGTGCGGCAGCCGTGAGTATTGAGCCAAGACTGAACAAGATAAGGATTGCTTTTTTCATCCTTTTCGTATGATATATTCCGTAGGTATAATGTATTAAAGTGAATCGTTTAAATTTTAACCAATGTATAAATAATTTTCTAACTTGCAATACCGATGAAGCAATATCTATCATTTACTTTCTGGGTTTTGTGTATGTGCTCAGCTCTCATACCCTGTTCTATTGCATTTGCCCAAGTACAGAAAGGTCTTTCGGATGGTCAGGTGCCAGAGGCTGTACTATTAGAATTTAAAAAAACGCATAAAGGGGTAAAAGCAAATTGGCAGTTGGTGGATGAAAAGTACTATGTGAGCAGATTCACCTTTCAGAAAGAGAAATATATTTTCTGGTATCATTCCAATGGTACCTTATTTCAGGAGTTACGACGGTTGCAGTTGTCAGATGTACCCAATTCAATTCGAATGCAGATTTACAATCGGTATCCTAATGTTTCGGAACTTGCGTTTTATAGTTTAGATAGAGAGGGGCAACTACTGATTCAGGCAGATATCGCCCATATACTGCATAATAAAATCGTTTGGTCAAAGGAAGAATTTCCTGCTCCTGAGGACTTTTTACGATAAAACATACCCCCGTTTTTTCCATTTGTATTTTAGATACCTGAATTTCTGCTTGTACCTGTTTTCAGTCGTATCTTTACAGCCTTATTATGCAAATACAAACAGACCATCTTATTATTGGATCCGGTGTAGCCGGCTTGTTTCTGGCTTTAAAACTGGCTGAATTCTCAGACGTGTTGGTAATGACCAAAGCTGAGATTTCAGAAACGAATACCCGTTATGCACAAGGTGGTATTGCTGGCGTCTTTTCTGACCAAGATAGCTTTGATAAGCATGTACAAGATACCTTAATCGCTGGTGACGGTCTATGTGATGCAAAGATCGTTACCATGGTTGTGGAGCAAGGCCCAGAACGCATTAGAGAATTGATGCAAATCGGCGCTCAATTTGATTCAAGTGAAGATGGCAAACTACTCCTTGCCAAAGAAGGTGGGCATTCTGCCAGCCGAATTCTACATGCTCAAGATGCTACTGGGGCAGAAATTGAAAGAGCTCTCGTACTTGCTGTTAGAAACCATCCCCGTATTCAGGTATTAGAACATCTATTTGCACTCGATCTCATTACACAGCACCATAAAGGCATGTATATCAACCGTGGTAATGACCAAATCGAATGCTATGGAACTTATGCCCTTGACCTCAATACCCGAAATGTAATTACGATTCTGGCAGGTAAAACCATTCTGGCAACAGGCGGTGCTGGGAATGTCTATGCCAGTACAACAAACCCCGCAATCGCAACTGGTGACGGAATCGCAATGGCATTGAGAGCGAAAGCGCGCATTGCCAATATGGAATTTTGTCAGTTCCACCCAACAGCTTTTTATGAACCGGGTGTAAGACCCTCTTTTCTAATCACAGAGGCACTTAGAGGGAAAGGTGCAATTCTAAAAAGTGGTTGGAGTAAAGAACCTTTCATGCAGAAATATGATGAAAGGCTGAGCCTTGCGCCCAGAGATATTGTGGCAAGAGCAATTGATAACGAAATGAAAATCAGCGGTACGGAGCATGTATGGCTGGATGCTACGCATTTAGATGCCCAGGAATTGAAGAAAGAATTTCCTGGTATTTTTGATTATTGCCTTCAGAAAGGAATTGATATCACGCAGGACATGATTCCTGTTTTACCTGCTATGCACTACCTCTGCGGCGGAATTGAAATCAATGACAAAGGCAGATCCTCCATTCATCACCTGTATGCTTGTGGCGAGTGCAGCCATACTGGATTGCATGGCGCAAATCGTTTGGCATCCAATAGCTTACTCGAAGGCGTAGTCTTTGCCGGCGCTATCGCCGAAGATATTCAAGCGCATTACACCTCTTATACCTACGAAAAGGATATTCCCGCCTGGAACGACAGCCATACCGCAAACACCGATGAATGGGTCTTGGTTACTCATAACTTTAATGAGGTGAGAAATATCATGTCAAATTATGTTGGTATTGTGAGAAGCAATGCTAGGCTAGAAAGAGCTGCAAGAAGAATTGCCCTCATCTATGAGGAAACTGAAACATTTTACCAGAAAACCCGTCTTTCTCCCGAAATATGTGAACTCCGAAACCTGATTGCTTGTGCTTATCTTATCATTAAATGCGCACAAATCCGAAAAGAAAGTAGAGGTTTGCACTTTAATTCAGACTATCCACAGAAAAGCAAGGATATCTGGAATACTCGCTTGTAAACTTTTTATTAACAGTAACAACTCATTTCTTTTGTATGATGGAAGCCCTTTTTGATCCCGCTTTATGGATTAGTCTTTTTACCCTCACAGTCATGGAAATTGTGCTAGGGATTGATAATATCATTTTCATAACCATACTGTCGGGACGTTTACCTATGCATCAACAAGCAAAAGCTCGGAATCTTGGGCTTACCCTTGCTTTAGGTATTCGCGTAATTCTGCTGCTGTTTATTTCTTGGCTTGCAGGTTTAACAGATCCGCTATTTGTTGTTTTCGAGCAAGGTATCAGTGTCCGTGACCTTATTATGATCGTGGGTGGATTGTTTCTGATGGGTAAAAGCACAATGGAAATTCATCATAAGTTAGAGGGTGAGGAACTCGAGTCTGGAGCTCAAACTAAGGGGGCTGTCTTTTCGGCGATTATCGTACAAATTCTCTTACTTGATATCGTTTTCTCTCTGGATTCTATCATCACGGCAATTGGTTTGGTAAAAGAAGTTGGAATCATGATTGCCGCAGTAACCATATCAATGATTGTTATGCTCATATTTGCTGGGGCAATCGGGGCTTTTATTAACAAACATCCAACACTCAAAATGCTAGCGCTTTCTTTTCTGTTGATGATTGGCCTAGTGCTATTACTAGAAGGATTTGGTAAGCATGTGCCCAAAGGCTATATTTACTTTGCTATGGCCTTTTCTTTTATTGTGGAAATGCTCAATCTTCGACTTAGAAAACCTGCATTGCCTAACATAAATACACAAACATCTGAAAAACAAGAAGATTAAGATTGTATAATTTGTCGGTCAGAAACAACCATTCGCAAAAAACATCGTAGGTTTAAGTATGCATAAATATCTTGTTCTTCTGATTCTGCTAGCGCTCACCTCCTCGAATGGAATCAATTTGTACGCCCAAAATATTGAGGCAGCCTTATACTTGGGTAGAAAAGAACCGAAACCGACATGGTTCGAATACTCGCCTAACGACAAAGGGCTTGTTACATTAGGTCAACTTAGTAGAACATCTAGCCGATATATTGGTATTTTTAAATACGATCAAAATTTTAGTCGGCAATGGCAAAAAACGCTTTTTGAGCAAAATGGTCGACTTTCAGTTGATCATTTGGCGGTTTTGGGAAATAACATCGTTGTCTTCGTTTCCGAAGAGTTACCCAAAGAAGAACAAGTTGTGGTCTGTGCCTATCAATATGATTTGAATGGCAACCTGTTAAAAAATCGAAAAGAAGTGAGTAGGGGCCCAAGGTTGAAAAAAGAAAGAATGACCCTCAATTATACGCTTTCGCCCAACAAAAAGCAGCTGCTGTGTTTTCAAAAAGCCGGTAGAAAAGGCGAAAATGAAAAACTAACGTTTTTTATATTTGATGAGAAATTTAAAGAACCGGTGGAAGGAGGCCTTCAAATTCCATGGCCTTCTGAGCAGTTCGACTTGCGTGCCATTAGAGTAGGTAATAATGGAGATGTATTTATTTTGGGAAGAATCGATCAGGCGCGCAATACATCCGCAGACAACTGGTTACATTACATGTATCGTTATGACCCTAAGGTGAATGATGCCATTGAAATACCCCTCGATTTTCAAGATAATTTTGTCACCGACCTCAATTTTAGAACCGACCGTGAAAATAATATTCTCATCGCAGGCTATTATTCTAAGAAAGGACCGGGAAATATTGCCGGCGTATTTTATCAAAGAATTGATGGCATCACCAATAAAGCGGTTGTCGAAACCTATCATCCTTTTGATGAAGATTTTATGGCCCGCTATCTTTCACAAAGACAACTCGATAAAGGTAAAGAGCTCACAAATTTCTTTCTGGATAAGATAATTCCACGATCAGACGGCGGTCTTTTGATACTCGGTGAGCAATATTATGTAACCGTCAATACGTATCGTGATATTTACGGCTATTGGTTTAATCAAACTTTTTATCATTATGACGACGTATTGGTCACGTCTATTTCAGGTGATGGTAAAATGGAGTGGTCTTCAGTTGTTTATAAACGGCAAATGTCTGAAAACTCTAGTCAATTATCATACTTTGACGTGGTTACTGCTGATAGATTGTATCTTTTTTACGAATATAGAGAGAAAGATGCAGGCCCTAATGTATATTTTCAAACGATTGATTTTGATGGTCAAGTATCTGCCCGTAAACCTATGTTCCCAGAATATAAAGCAGCCGATGCCTTTTACCGTAGCTTCTGTGAACAAGTTAATAATCAAGAGGCTATATTGGTATACTTTCAGCAAAAGCGAAAGGTGTTTTCACTTATAAAACTCTCCTTTTAGCTTCATCAATACACCCTTTTCAACACGGTATATTTCTACAAGCTAAATTTTTATGTAATCGAAACCTGATGAAAAAGTTTGTGATTTCAAAGATTCAGCATAATTTAGCAATCCCGTTAACTTACGGGGTTTCACATTAATTTACGTTCAAACTTAATCTCAATTCAAAGACACAGTATGGAATCAACTGAAGTAAAATTGGACTCACAAAGAACCGCGCAGTCCTGGTTTTCACCTGTCGTAATTGTTCTCACAATTGCTCTGGGCTATCTTATCTATTTCTTCATTTTCGGAGATTGCTCCCATTTTCAGCCCTGTGCCCCTGGCGCAATTGATTGTGTTTGTACTGATAACCACCCTATTCCCGGAGATTATTTCGGTATCGTATACAAAGGAGGAGCGGTTATTCCTATCGCTTTTGCTCTTTTTCTGATGATTATTACCTTCTCTATCGAGCGTATGTTGACCTTGGGTCGTGCTTCTGGTAAGGGCTCTATTGATGTTTTCGTGAAAAAAATCCAATTGCACCTCAATAAAAATGAAATTCGTGAAGCCATTGAGCTCTGCGATGTGCAAAGAGGTTCTATTGCCAATGTGGCAAAATCAGCTCTGTTGAAATATCAGGAAATGTCTGCTGAGAAGTCTTTGGATAGAGAACAAAAAATCGTCGCTATTCAGAAAGAAATAGAAGAAGCAACCACATTAGAGTTGCCGATGCTTGAGAAAAACCTCGTTATTGTAGCTACCATCGTTTCTATCGGTACACTCGTGGGTTTGATTGGTACGGTATTGGGTATGATTAAGGCCTTCTCTGCATTAGCAACAGCCGGTTCTCCTGATGCTGTGGCGCTGGCGAATGGTATTTCTGAAGCACTTGTAAATACAGCCTTGGGTATTACAACTTCTACAGTGGCAACTGTTGCTTACAACTACTTCACTAGCAGTATTGATACTATGACTTATCGTATTGATGAAGCTGGTTTTAGCATTGTACAAACATTTGCTTCTCGTCACAATACCGATGGTGCACCGCGCGCCTGATTTATTCACCTTGTAAACATCAGGAAAGATGCCCAAAAATAAGATAGCCCGGAAGAGTAGTAAAATCGACATGACAGCCATGGTAGACTTGGCCTTTCTGTTGCTGACCTTCTTCATGTTGGCCACTAATTTTAAGGCGGAAGAAGCTGCTGAGGTGGAAACACCGAAGTCTATATCTGATACCGTGATTCCTGAAAGGGATATCATGATGATTACCGTCGATGATTCCGGACGGGTATTCTTTGGTATCGATAATAGAGACAGTCGTGAGGCTATGATTAAAAAAATAGCCAGTGCCAATAAATGGACCTTGAACGAGGATGAAGTAAAAGCTTTTGCGCTTGAAACCAGTTTCGGAATGTCGTTTGGTACTTTAAAGCGTTGGATGAGTCTTCCCCCAAATGAACGTGAGCAAATCCCACAAACTGGGATTCCTTGTGATACCTTAATCAATGAATTGCCACAATGGCTCGTTCAGGGTAGGTATGCACATAAAGAAGTAAAGGGCACAGATCTAAGAGTCGTAATTAAGGCAGATAAGAATACCAAATACCCAGCCATCTCAAATATTATTGAGACTTTTAGGGAGCTACGTATTCATAATTTTGCTTTAATCACTTCACTAGAAACAGACCCTAGAGATGATAATTAGGTGTATTATTTTAACCTGTAAACAGATTTAAAAAATGGCAGAACTCGATACCGGCGGCGGTGGCGGTAAAAAAGGCGGTAAACCCAGAGGCAAAAAAGCCTCCACCCGTATTGATATGACCGCAATGGTGGATCTCGCTTTCCTACTACTTACCTTCTTCGTGTTGACAACCACCATTAGCAAACCCAATGTGATGCCAGTGGTAATTCCTCCTAAGGTAGACCCGAATGATAAAGAAGAGGTAGAACCTCCCAAAGTTGCGGAAACGAAAATCCTAACCTTGATTCTTGGGCAAAGTGATTTGATTTACGCTTATCCGGGTATTCTAGATCCCGCTTCCGGTAAGTCGCCAGAAGTGCTAACCATTAACTTCGACCCTAAAAAACTGAGAACCCTCATCAAAGAAAGACAAAATATTGTTAAGGGTCAGTTCGGAGATGCAAAAGAACTTATCGTTCTGATTAAGCCGCTCTCTACCTCCAGATATAATAACATGGTCGATATTTTGGATGAAATGAACATCAGTGAAGTCAAGAAATACACCCTTGCAGAGCTGAATGATAATGAACGTGAACTTATTGTTGCGCAAAAAGAACCAGAAAATGTTCAAGATATTGCAAAATAATTTTCTCTTCTGTATGGAATCGACTTCTTTTTTGCGTTATAAAAAATAAAAGCTATGTCTCAGCAAATAACAGCGAACCTCGATGACATTGTCTTTGAGTCGCGAAACAAAGAATACGGAGCCTATGTGCTTCGCAAAAAGTACTCAAGAAACGTTTCGGTTGCCTTTATAGCCGCATCAGTGATTGTGTTGGTGGCGCTTGCACTACCTGTCATTATTTCCTTTGTGAAAGGATTATCGCCTGATGATGCAGATGATGTCAAGAGAGTTACCATCGTCGAAATGACCGAGGCGCCATCTTTGGATAAGGATAAAGAACCAGAATTACCTCCTGAGGAAGTCGCGCCACCCCCGAAAAAATCTGCCATTAAGTTCGTAATCCCTGAACCAGTGCCAGATGAAGAAGCAAAGCCAGATGAAACTATTATCGACATCAAAGAACTTGAAGACAAAAACGTTAGCACAGAAACCGTTGAAGGTACTGAAGATGGTTTTGATTTTGGTGAAGTAGAAGGTAAAGGCAAAGCACCGATAGAGGCGCCAAGAGATGATACTCCGGATCCTAACGCTTTTATCGATGTTGAACAGGAGCCTTCCCCCGTTAATATGGCAGATTTTCGCAAAAGTATTGGGTATCCTCCTCAAGCTAAAGAAGCCAATATCTCTGGAAAGGTAATTCTGAAAGTGCTCGTTGACAAAGAAGGTAACATTGAAAAACATATTGTAGTGAAATCACCTCATCAGATTCTTACAGAAGCTTGTACAAATCAATTAAAGCAACTTAAGTTTACTCCAGCTGTACAAGCGGGTAAGCCCATTAAGTTTTGGATGATTGTGCCTGTAGATTTTAAATTACAATAGTTACTATTTAAAGGAATATTTGGCATTACCGAGGCAACTTGCTTCGGTAATGTCGTTTTAATTCACATGGTGAATTGCCAATATGCATGTGAGATGTTGATTATTATTGTAAGGTCTTTTCATATTATTTGCTTTTTAAGATTATGGAGAAAGTATTTACCTATTTAAGTTTTGTTATGGCTGCCGTATTTGCGGTTATGGCTATTGCAATCGTGTTAGCACCACCAGATGCTTTGGAGGGGTTTTCTCCTATTCAACGCTATTTGCTAGCAGGTCTTATTCTCGTTTATGCTGCATTTAGATTCTGGCGTGCCAGAAAAATTCTGCAACGAATGCAAACGGATGAAAAACAAAATTTTCACAATATTGAAAAGGATGAATAAGTGGATTTTTGTTTTTTGCGTACTCGTCATGCTACAAGCATGCACTAAAAGTAGCAAAAGGGAAACCCCTACTGAAGGCAGTATTAAAGTAGCAGCCGATCCTGCTGTGTCTAAAATGTCAGGGCAGATAGTAGATGCTTTTACCCATATTTATGGATACGCAAATGTCGAATTTCAGGAAATGCGTGCAGCAGATGCAATTAATGCCCTTTTAGATGATAGTGTTCGCGTTATTATTATTCCAGGAACATTAACGCTCGAACAAATTGATGCGCTTAAGAAAAAGAATATATACCCCACCATTCAGCCAGTGGCAAAAGACGCTATCGCAGTAATTATTCATCCCGATAATCCGGATAGTATGCTACGAATAGATGTGCTGAAAGCCATTGCAGATGGCAGTATTACCAATTGGAATCAATTAAATCCTAAGCAAACTTCTCGCGAAATTGAAATTGTAATTGATCAGGCAGGTGCCTCCGTTGCCATGTATCTGCAAGACTCATTGCTCCAAGGAAAAGCACTTGCCTCAGGTATTCATACAATAGGTTCAAATCAAGATGTGATACATTATGTCTCACAAAATATTCACGCAATTGGGTTTGTTGGCGTCAATTGGATTTGTAATTCAAATGATTCTATGGCCATTGGTTTTTTGCAACAAGTAAGACCCGTGCATCTTAAAAATGAACAGGACGGTAGTTATTATTTGCCTTTTCAAGCATGGATTGGTCAAGAACTATATCCCCTAAGAAGAACCGTCAATGCCATTAGTCTAGAAACCCGCTCCGGCTTAGGAACTGGTTTTATCTCTTTTGCTGCTGGCGATAAAGGCCAAAGAGTGGTTTTAAAATCTGGCTTAATGCCAGCCACCAAGCCTGTACGGCAGGTAAGGCTGCAATGAATATTCTACATTAACAACCTGAGGTTTGCCTGCTCTTTGAACGCGCTGACCTATTTATGAAAGTTATAATGACTTCATGAAAAATGGGTATGCCTATTCATACAATTTGTGAAAATGGCATTGTTTTTACAGAAGGAGATGCAGATGCTTTACACAGAGGGCGTAGCCTTATTTAGGGATCACATAGAAAGTATGAGCGATTGCTATTGTTGAGTTGTAGTAGTATTGAGATATTATAAATGCTAGCATTTATAGCCGAAGTTCTTAAATGAATGCCTCCTATTTGTTACAAATCATCCCTCTAATTCATTCATTATTTCCGCCCGAAAATATGAACTATTCTCGCTAGCAGTGCGATTCTCGGACTTTGATAACGCGTATGATTAACGCATATTTTCATACTTTATTTTGTCCTCGCACCCAAACTCGAAACCTAATGCAGTTATTTAATTTCGGATACAGTCTTAGAATAGAAATGACCTAGTGGAAGATTATGATCATAGAATGATAAATCCGAAAAAGGTTTAGGCAGAGTTAATATTTTACAATATAATTGCTCAAATAAATCGTAATACTACCTTTTGTATCGGATGGTGTTTCAGGCTTTGGCCTGGCAGAGCTATTCATATCCCCGGTCATAGCTTTGGGAATTTTAAACTTTTTGGTATCAATAGAAAAAGTAATCTTATCGGGCAAAGCATTTACGGCTTGTGTACCGTACACAAAATCAGCAGAGACCGTACCATTCGAACGCGTAGTGAGTTGAGATTTCAATACCACGATTTTTACGGGGTCAATCCATAGTTTCCCTACTAATACTTCACCCGTATCTTGATTGGGAATCAAAGTGACGACTTGTGTCAGAACGCCTTGAAGTTCAGCTGTGCCTTGAGGTACCACAGTAAATGCGCCGGAATTATTAATGAGTTTTCCAATTTGATCAAATCCCTGACGCGGAATGATGGCAATGCCCTTGCTCTCTACTTTGAATACATCCGGTTGCTTGTATAAAATCTGAGCACTTACCGGAAGCATTTTAATAAATGGCAATCGAGTATCTATTTGTGCCTTTACAGTATATTCTTTTACTTTCTTAAATTTTGCCTGCAATTTGGTAATTACTTCATCTGAACTTTGACCGAAGCTCATGAAAGGAATGCATAGCGTTATTGCATACAACAGTATCTTCATGACAGAATATCTTTTCGGTTAAATTTCCAGAGGCCTAATCCGGCGAGTATGATGATATGTAAGACCAATATCACAGACGAAAAGGCAATGTCGGCGTAGGGTACAGGATCGTTAAACCATAATCTCCACGCTGCCATATGTGTGGTAAATAAAAGGGGACGTATATACGTAAATATAGGTACGTCCAGACTACCCACCAAAGTAAATAAGATGACTACTCCCATAGTGGATACTATGGGGCCAATTGAATTGTCAGCAAAGCAGGAAAAGAAAATACTAAGCGTAGAAATCGTGAGCAGTGCAAGGGTTGCCTGAAGTAAAGCAGCACTTAATCTCCAAAATATATCGTGCGCCTGTAGGATGACAATGCCATCCGAATTTAAAATAATGAGATCTCCGGTACCAAATAGCAAATGACCGCCTCCCCATGCGAGTATGGCAATCCAAAGTAATAATAAAATGGTGTATAATGCACCGGCAAGATATTTACTCCAATAGATATTTGCACGGGATACCGGCTTGGTCAACAATATCCGAAGCGTACCCATAGCTGCTTCACCGGATATCAAATCTCCGGTGATAAATGCTACCAGTAAGGGAATATGTATGAGTAGCATTTGCAGGATGATAAAGGTCATGAGATTGCCATTGAGGATATTACCTTCGATAATCAGGTTTTGCTCAATGGGTGCGGTAATAAATTGAATGTACGAAAGTCCATCCATTTTCATGGCGACTTGAATCAATACAATAATGAGGGTAATAGCAGCCACTCCAAGGAATGATCGAGGCCTGGCTGTTATTTTTATCAGCTCATTATATAAGCTATTTCGCCACATCATGTACTGGTTAGTTTTAAAAAGTAATCTTCTAGTTTTCTGCGCCCTTCTACTGAATAAATAGCTATTTGGTTATCTGTACATAGTTTAATGATGGCAGGAATATCTTCACGATTTATTTGCATTTGAAATTCATTCGGCTGATGCATCGATATCGAAGTTGCATACTTAGATTGGTGGATACAATCCATTGCTTTTTGCACATCATCCACATGAAAGGAAACGAATAATTCGGATGCATTTAATAAGACAGCAACCTCACCTTGTACAAGGGCTTTTCCTTTATTGATAATTACCATTCTATTGGCAATTAACTCTATTTCAGAAAGCAAATGAGAGGAGAGCACAATGGTTTTATTTCTTTCATTTTTAAGCCTGAGAATTAACTCTCTCACCTCAATAATGCCTTGTGGGTCTAGTCCAGTGGTAGGTTCATCCAATAGAATTAGCTCAGGGTCATTGAGGAGTGCTTGCGCAATACCTAATCTTTGACGCATGCCATGGGAAAACCCAGCCACTTTATCTTTTCCTCTATCTCCTAGGCCGACAAATTCTAATAGCTCATCAATTTTTGAATTGGGGATGTCTTGCGCAGACCATCGTGCAAAGAGCTGCAGATTTTTCCTTGCAGAAAGATATTTATAGAAATCCGGCTTCTCGATGATACAGCCGATTTTAGATAATATGGAAGTGCGATGGGTAAGAAGGTCTTTTTCAAAAATATGTATTTGGCCTTCGGTGGGGCGAATGAGGGACAAAAGCATACGCAGGGTGGTACTTTTGCCAGCTCCATTGGGCCCTAAAAAACCCAGTACATCACCCGGATATACATCGAAAGAAACATCATGCACTGCCCTAAAGGATCCATAATCCTTTACGAGATTGCGAGCAGAGAGTAGCGGTTTCATAGTTCCACTAACCCTTAATGACCCATATTAGTTCACATGTGCCAAGGATAGCTTGATAAGTAGGGCTTCCTCAGAAAGAATCAGACCTTGCTGTTGTTGAGTTTCAATGGTATTTATTATTTCTATATGCAAGGAAATTTGACTAAGTTTCTCAAAAAGCGTGCATGTTATTCTCGTTGATTTCTATATTTTTAGAACTCGATTTAGATAGTGCTTGATGTCATGCACATACTCGTTCTCAATCTCATTCACGTTTTGCAGACCACCCCGCCCGTTGGGCACCCCTCCAAAGGAGGGGAATAGCAGAATTGCAACTTTAGAATTTGTATACATACTTCTAAGATCCAATTTAAAGCACTGAAAGTGCGGCATATCTTAGCGAGGCGGTAAAGCCCCTCGCAAAATGCAGTTCCATGTTTTACTTTCTGAGGAAGCCCTAAGTAGCTGGGGAATATACCAGTTTTTAAACATGATTTTTTCATTTGAGTTTTGTAAAGTTGTATAGAAATCTACACAAGCTCTGCTGAAAAGTTTGTCAGCGTTAGGTTCAACAAAGTCGTATGCATGCCAAGCAATATCGAGGGGTCTTATATATTCTCGGACGCATGACTCAAAAAATCCTATGAATAGGCTGTGGTCAATATGGATTTAGACCACAATTTTGCTGCGCTTAAGTCTTATACGTTAACAGATGTTGGTAATTTAATCCACAAATGTTTCTTTCAGAACCGCTTTGACTTTAGCCGATCCTTTTTCTGTTAGATTTCCCAATATTTTGATTATTCTCAGTCTGTCAACAGTCCTGATTTGATCAAGAACAATCCAACCATTTTTTTTGACATGCTTAACTTCAACTCGGGTAGGATAGCTTTTGGAACTACTTGTCATTGGAGCTACAACGATTGTTTGCAAGTATCTATTCATTTCATTGGGTGAAATAATTACACATGGCCGTGTTTTTTTTATTTCACTTCCAACTGTTGGATTCAGATTTACTAATACAATTTGATATTGTCTCAACTCCATTCTTCAATATTTTCGTCTTCAAACAAATCATCAATTATCATATTATCTTCACCATTTTCATGCATTTTTTTAAATGCCTTTTCCCAACCAATTCTTGATTCTTGTTTAGGTTTTAATAT
>Ga0247843_1007037_pt1 | contig 14180 bp, 13 predicted proteins | sample LaCruzMarch2017__FD_192420 | JGI IMG/M metagenome (GOLD analysis project Ga0247843, IMG submission 192420) | Freshwater microbial communities from meromictic Lake La Cruz, Castile-La Mancha, Spain - LaCruzMarch2017_8m | ecosystem: Environmental > Aquatic > Freshwater > Lake | place: Spain...
ACACGACATTTTCTTGTGTCTGCGACATGACTGAAACATGTCGGCGACATGTCGCCGACACGACACAGAATGTCGCCGTTTGGGCAAAAAAACGACACGCCGACATCCGACATGTGGAGCTAAGCGTAGGAGAAAATACATAATTACATAATTATGGGGGTCCGGAATTTCTCCCGCCTGCGGACAATGCCTAAAGGGTTCCTTCCAACCATAAAATTAGTGAATTTATTAGAGTTGCATCCCATTTGTTTACCGGTGGGTTTGTCGGTATCGGTAAGTTACCGGCCCTCTTCGGTTGGTATATTCGGTATGGTATTGGTATTAAGTGGGGTTGACTAACGCTGCAAATAGCATACGAAGCCCCTATCTTGGAGGTATATAGCCCCTTATTATACATAAATATAATATAAGCACCTATGTACATCCCTACTTATACGTAATTACCTATTTACGACATACCGAAAGTATTTACCATGGTTTCGTCCGGTATCGGTTAACTACATACCGATAAAATACCAACCGATACCATACCGAAATACCAATTCGAGATGCAACTCTAGAATTTATCGACTAGGGGTCGCGCTGAATTTGCTAGAGTTAGGTCTCGCAAGGTATCTATGGGGTTTTTGCGAGAACGAGACTTCTCGCGAGACCAACCTTGCGAGACGAGACTTCTCGCGAGACTAGAATCTCGCATGGTCTCGCGAGAAAAGTAACTGCGAGACCACCCAAAACCTCTTTTTAAGACATATTTTAGACACAATAATGCCTTAATAATCTGTCTTAGGCAGTTAGTGTCTTAAAAATAGGTCTCGAATTTCTCGCGAGACCAGGCTCGCGAGACGAGACCACGGTCTCGCGGTCTCGTCTCGCGTCTCGTCTCGCAAGGTCTCGCAGCGAGACCCAACTCTAGAATTTGCCCTCAAATTGCGCATCGCATATATTGACCCCAAACGTACTGTACATACTCTCATCCTCTTCTAAAATTGTGCGGGAGAAACAGATCTCGATCCTGCCCATAATCGACATCGTGTAGATACACCCAAAAGTTCACCATGGCTGATCAACTGACCGAGGAGCAGATTGCTGAATTCAAGGAGGCCTTCTCCTTATTTGACAAGGATGGCGACGGTAAGAAAATCTCTGTTTTTGGCTTGGTCCGGTCGGATAGGTGGCACGTTGTAATATAGGACACGAGACGGGCCAATGCTGCCGTGGGCGTTGCTGCAGCCCCATCATGTTTGAGGTGGTGGTTTAAACTATGGAAAAATCGTGACACGTGCGGTTGGCTTGTTCCGGTATATAATCCAGATTATTGCAGATTTAATATGCCCCCATTTTGTTGTCATTGGGGGCTGCTGGTACTATCATGAATCCCTTAGTGGAATCGTCATCCGTGGCATTTCCATTTTAAATGCCATTATTATTCTAACCCCTTTTTTTCACTCACTACTGTGTCTACATCATAGGTACTATCACCACCAAGGAACTTGGGACTGTCATGCGATCCTTAGGACAGAACCCAACGGAGGCCGAATTAGCCGATATGATCAATGAGGTCGATGCCGATGGGAATGGTAATATCGATTTTCCCGAATTCCTTACCATGATGGCACGTAAAATGAAGGACACTGACAGTGAAGAGGAAATCCTCGAGGCATTCAAGGTGTTTGACAAGGATGGTAATGGCTTCATCTCGGCAGCGGAGTTGCGTCATATTATGACCAACTTGGGGGAGAAGCTAACTGATGAGGAAGTCGATGAGATGATCCGTGAGGCTGATGTGGATGGGGATGGTCAGATCAATTATGAGGAGTTTGTAAAGATGATGATGTCCAAGTAAATTTGGAGACCATGATATTATTCTATTTGTTTGGGTGGGGGGAGAGGTGTTCATGGCATTATTGTTTTTGTTGGCTCTTCATCATGGAATTCGGGGAAGGGGCTATTATGTGCCCATCGAATAATTATATTAATATATAATCGATGATATTTTCTCTGTCAATCTCACCTCATAGTATGTATTTTCATTTGTGGGGGGGGGTATCTAGTTATATTTTTAATGATCGTAATGAGATTGACGTTTACGTGAACATGGCCAACAAAAACTTCTTATTCAGTGTCGTGTGCAAGTTACCCATCTTGTCTTTGTAGGGATCGTATTACCTAGTTATCCAGTGACCAATCTGTGGCATTCAGCAAACATTAGCTCTCGGTCTAATAGCGACATGATTATGATTCCCTAGTAGGTATCTTTCTAAAGACGTCGCAGACAAATCGTCCAATTTCTGGTAAGCCCGTACAAAATTACGTCGAAAGTATGTTGAATCATATGCGAATGTCTGAACATAATTCGAAGACCTCGTTCGACTACCATAGCAACATCGGTAGGGATGAATCGAAAGTAGGTATTGTTACAAATGGTAGCAAGACAGCAGCGTCTTCTAAACATGATCTTGTCAAATTCTTTAAACATGGTTAGGACATACCCAAAGGGATACATGACGACCAAGTTAAGGTTCTCAGTCTTATATTTTAGTTATTTCTCACTGTCGATTTATCTTTATTGTTGACCCTAGCTCCCAATCGCCAACCTTTAACGATCCCAGTGAATATTTACCCCTACGCAGTGACAAATACTGCGTCAAGAGATGTTCCAATCTTTCCCGTTGTTGCTTAGGAGTTAATTTTTTTCATATCGTTTACTTGAATCTGTATTATTCGTCGCCTATCAGCTCAATCAACTCCTGTTCCTTACCCGGTAGACCCACCATCTCTACATCAAAGACAATTTCGGCATTCCCAGGAATACGAGGCTTTCCCGCAGAGGCAGGCCGACCCTTGTCACCAAAGGCAAGTTTACCCTAAATTCGGTCAAACGAACGAACAATGTTTGCATTCAATAAGATCAGATACACAAACAGGAACTGAAAAATGATACTCACCGGTATAGTTAGGACCCATCGATCACCCACCCTCATCTTAGGCAGCACTTCCTCTACGCCCTTGATAAGTCCACCGCTACCCACGCGTGTAAAGTACGGTTCTGGCGTTGCGAAGATATCATCAATTTTTATCTCCCCATTATATGCCGCGAAACGTATGGACGCAAGTTCTCCAATAGTCGGTTTTGGCCCATTACCCGATTTAAGGACCTTAATTGCAACACCCGATGCAGTTGTTTCGTCAGCGAATGCATACTGAGGAAGGACGCCGACGGTGGTGGAGGCAATGGCAGCAATCCCGACGGCAGACACATCTCGGAGGAATTCCGTTCTCGATTGTTGTGCTGCTAGTGATATGGCGCTCGGGTTGGTTCGAGGTGCGGGTGTAACGAATGCCGCGACAGGAACGATCACTGATAGGAGGAGGATAATAGTTGATTTCATCATCTTTTGAAAGTTACCGATCGATGCGATCTGATGCGATGCGTGTTTCTCACTCGTTCTCTCTCTGTTAGCGTCAGCCACCTAGGTACGCTAGGAGCTCCGCCTTGTTGTCTGAGAGTGTTGAGCCCAAGAAGGGACAACAAAGACAATCTTTCAGGCAAGCTTGGTATATAATCATTGGATCGCCAAACACATACTCATTCACACCTTCCAGCATGTTAATGTTACCTACAGCATACTATGATGGCCTGGGTCACATCTGGGATCTGGGAACATATCACGACTGGTTGAGGCAGTAAACCACTTTAGATACATTGAGTATGAGAAAGTCAACTACACGTGGAGATAAGGGTAAGATATTCAAGAATCTATTGGCATTTAATCCATAATTATTCTACTTGATAACAACACATGATTTCTTTATATTTATTACATGGTTGACTACTTGACGTCTTTCATCCACCAGAAAAAAATTGTGTTATATTTCATTGAACACTTAATCACCCAACAATGAAACAAGCTAGTGCTAACCTCATATTCCCTAAACACAACCAATTCTATCCTTGCATTTATTTGTCAACAGTGCTCATGAACACGGCGAGGTCAACGAGGCGGTTCGAGTATCTTTATATTTTATGAGATCAAGATTAACAAGCGGTATAGACATGGTCAATAATGAAAGACAAACAACGTAAAAAGAAACAAGGGTGACAAGTACATTTGTGTAAACTTACCCCCATTCGTTGTCATACCAGCTCACAATCTTGTGGAATGTATCATTCAATGAGATACACGCCATGGCATCGACAATGCTTGACCTCGAGTCATGAACAAAGTCTTGACTCACGACCTGATGATCCGTGTATCCAAGAATACCCTTAAGTTCTGGACTTTCACTCGCGGCCTTGAGAGTTGCGAGGAGTTCCTTCGCCGTACATCCCTTCTTTAGCTTCACGGTCAAGTCCACTAAACTAACATCGGGTGTAGGACACCGTACCGCCATACCCGTGAGTAAGCCCTTGAGTTCGGGGATGACAACCCCCACAGCCTTCGCCGCACCCGTCGACGAAGGGATGAGGTTGGCAACTGCTGCACGTCCACCGCGCCAATCCTTTCCACCACGTGCGGGTCCATCCACAACAAGCTGAGTTGCCGTGGATGCATGTACCGTCGTCATAAGTCCCTCTTGAATGCCGTACGCGTCATGAATAACCTTGGCAAGTGGTGCCAGGCAGTTAGTCGTACAACTCGCATTACTCACAACATCCGCGCTGCCATCATACTTGGTATGGTTCACACCCACAACGTACATGGGTGCATCCTCACTCGGTGCCGAGATGATAACCTTCTTGGCCCCGCCGACTAAATGCGCCGATGCCTTGTCGGATGTAGTGAATACACCCGTCGATTCACACACGTAGTCGGCCCCGACACTTCCCCATGGAATTTCGGTAGGGTTCATACACGCGAAGAATTTAATAGATACCTTCGTTTTGCCATCATCAATGATAAGACTGTTCGTGGCGACATCGGCCGTGACTGTGCCAGGATACTTTCCATGCACAGAGTCATATTGGAAGAGGTAGGCCGCGTAGTCTAACGATAGGAAGGGATCATTGACTGCCACGGGCATGACATCTCCCGAGTGTTCGAGAGCGGCACGTGTTACGAGACGACCAATACGTCCAAATCCGTTAATTCCAATCTGTACAGTCATGTTCGAACTGTTGTTGGGTGTTGCACGAGCAGGAGTTTGATCTTGGTGTCTGTGACGCCGGGAATCCTTGCTGTTTGTTTCTGTCATATCTTTTTTTACGTAGATCATAAATAGGCAGTAGAGTGTTTTGAGACGTAAAGAGCTCAATCTTTCTAGGTACGAGAATTTTAAGTAGGCAGTAGAGTGTTTTGCGACGTAAAGAGCTGTGGCGTGTGTTTTCTGGTTTCATGAACAGAAAGTTGGAAAAAAATGCTCAGCAACCCTACATATCTACACAGAGAAAAACTGCACGTCGATTTCAGATACTCCGGTGCGCTGCTGTCAATCATAATGCGAGGAAGCATAAGACAGTATCAGTCAGTAGTTATCCGTCTTAACGAAAATATATCTCATTTTGCGCAACGATCATGATTGTCAACATCAATAGAATCATCCTCCTCCTCGCTTGCACGAGTTATTTGTCAATAGATTCGGCATACATCGAGCCAGAAGATGCAACAACCACAACCCTAGTTACGGGCCTCAGGAGTAGCCGAGAATCCAAGGCCGCCGCGATCGGCATCAGTGACCAATCTTCTGATGATAAGTATAAGCGTGAGCTTCTATCGCCTTGGTGCGACCCCGCGACTCCTGTTTTATGGCACGCGTAAGTTCCAACGTGTCTTAATGTTTCTCCTCGTCTTTCTCCTCGCCATGTGACTGATACATTTTCGTCGATCCATCCTGTCTTTATCATACTATTTAGAGACTACTCTCAGCCATGGTCCACATCTGGCTGTGTTCATAAGGCAGATTGTGATTCTCCTGGCTACAATGATCAAGCGACGTGTTGCGCTGCCCAGTACGGAGGTCAGACAAACGGAGCATGCAGCAGTAGTACGGCCAACCCCAACGCTGGTAAGTTTTACGCCGATTATGCCACACCATGGTCTGTTGCTGGTTGCAAGAATACCTTGCCGCATCCAATCTCTGCCACAACGTTCTTCTCCACTCAGTTGGAGTGCTGCAAGGCTGCATTTGGTGGACAATATGGTGGTGCGTGTATTAAGGGACTTCCTAACCCTCCAACATCGACACCAACCATTACCACAGCTACAGGTCAAAGTGGTGGTTGGTATGCTGATTATGCTACACCATGGTCTGTTGCTGGTTGCAAGAATACCTTGCCGCATCCAATCTCTGCCGCAACGTTCTTATCCACTCAGTTGGAGTGCTGCAAGGCTGCATTTGGTGGACAATATGGTGGTGCGTGTATTAAGGGACTTCCTAACCCTCCAACATCGACACCAACTATTACCACAGCTACAGGCCAAAGTGGAGGTTGGTATGCTGATTATGCTACACCATGGTCTGTTGCTGGTTGCAAGAATACCTTGCCACATCCAAGTTATGCCGCAATGTTCTTTACCACCCAGTTGGAGTGCTGTAATGCTGCCTTTGGTGGACAATATGGTGGTGCGTGCATCAACGGAATTTCTTCACCTCCAAGCCCAATTGCAACTCCAAGCAAGGCACCTACAACATCGACTCCAACTTTAAGCCCCGCAACATCGACTCCAACTGCAAGCCCATCTGCGAGCCCCAGTAAGTCTCCCATAACATCGACTCCAACTGTCAGCCCCACCACGTCTACTCCAACTGCAAGCCCATCTGCTACCCCGAGTAAGTCTCCCACAACATCCGCTCCCACTGATAGTCCCACAACATCGACTCCAACTGCAAGCCCATCTTCAAGTCCGAGTAAGTTACCTACCACGTCTACTCCAACTGTAAGCCCCACGGGAAGCCCATCTGCTAGCCCGAGTAAATATCCCACAACATCCACTCCCATTACTACAAGCCCAACGGCAGCTCCAGTCACATGCACACCAGCATCAAACCTATGTGGTCCTGCCACCGCTTGTGCAGATCCCAGCCATTGCTGCTCACAACATGGATATTGCGGTACTTCGGCAGAGTACTGTGGAACATGCTGTCAAAATGGGCCGTGCACAAGCGCACCATCAGCACCATCATCATCTCCACCAACTCCCGTGCCACCTACTAGTATCAATTACAATGCTACCCATGGAGAAGACTCTCGTCTCATTGCCTACGTTGGAAATTGGCAAGCTTGTCCAACTGCAAGTCAAATTGATGCATACTCCCATATAGTCATTGCATTTGCAGTGACGTATACTTATGCCTCGCCAAAGAATAATTGTGATGCACAGTGCAACATAGCTTCATCTGTACCAATCTGTAACAACACGAATGATCAAGCTTTAGTTGATACTTGGAGAGCTGCTGGAAAGAAGGTTATTCTTAGCTTTGGTGGCGCTGGCATGGGTGGATCTTGGAGTGGTAAGTTGTCTTTATAATTATTGCGTCTAAAATTGTATCAATAGTCTGATCTCAACCAACGTTTGACAGGTGATCAAAATAACTGCTGGGATTACTGTTTTGGCAAGGAAGAACAGCTTGCCACAAGTCTTGTCACTATCATTAACAATCAAAAATTTGATGGGATTGATATTGATTACGAATATTGCTACGACATAGCTGACAAGCAGTCAGGGCGATGCACTCAGCGCTCGGCAGAATATTCAGATGTCAAGGCTCAGACCTTCCTGAACGATCTAACATCGAAGCTTAGGACAAAGCTGGATGCCCTCCAACTTATAAATGGCGATAACCGTGGCCGCTACGAAGTCACGCACGCACCAATGGACAGTGATTTGTCTCCAAGTACGTCAAAATACTTTCAGATATTGAAGGCTCGACACCAGGATTTAGATTTCCTTATGCCTCAGTTTTACAATGGTGTGACAAGGGCGCAGACAGATGGCATCAGTGGATCTGGTGTTGGGTCAATCAGTGCTGGGACCTTGTTTTCATCTCTGGCAAATGAACTGTTTAACATGAAACCACATAAAGTTGTATTTGGTTTTGTATTTCTGATTGCAGTGGCACGGGTTCAAACACAAATGCTGCCCAAGCTGTTACCATCATGTCTGACCTCAAAGTATATAACAACAGTCAGTATTCGTGCAATGGGGGCGCCTTCTTCTGGGTTGCAAAGGATGATATTGAAGGGGCATGGAGTGATACTGTCGTTGCAGAAGTGAAGAAAACTGCAGGCTGTTCTGCTGGTATTTAAACTAAGGTATCACTTCACATACACGGGGCGAAGGAATGTCGGCAGCTTGGAGTAATTAGAATGGCCAGTAAGTGGGACGGTCATTTACAGGTAGCTTGGAGTTTAGTGTATTGGCTGGTATACGGGACGAACGTATGGCAGTGTGGAGTTTATTACCCTGTTAACGCACTTGATTAAGACCCATATACTTTGTCAGCCGTGACCGATAATCTACCATCTCAGATTCCGTACAAAGACATTGGTCCAATGCTGTCCGGATTACACCCTCATCAAGTTTCGTACCTATGAATACAAGCTCCTGACGTCGATCACCCCATTCCTCCGATGACCAATCCTCTTTCATAATACGATCATACTCTACCATATTATTAGCAAAGTAAGGTTTCATCCCATCTTTCCCTAGAGATGCCCACCATTTCCCTGCCGTGGATATACCAAAGTGTTTCCCGGCATGACTCCAGTACATGGCAGTATCATGACGCCAACCATCCTCTTGTCCAGACCCGCCCTTGACACCATTGGACGACCAGCATGTCGGTGCCATCCAACAGAATCCTTTCGAACGTAATACACCCACAAATGCACGATTATCCTCCGGTGTATCCTCATCCAAATTCCCCTCTTTATTCCCAAGTCCAACGACTAGACCAAAGTCTAAGGAGTCCTTCATTGGGACAGGCCATTGATTGAGTAATGCTAGTAGACGCTGAGAGTTGAATGGGGCCGATGCTCGGTACACAAAGCTTGTTATTCCCAAGTGATTGGCAGCAATTTCTGTACTCGTGGCGTGCTGCGACGAGGAAGAATGTGAATGAGACGAGTGTGAATGATCATGCGTGGGGTCCGTACAGACCGGATCGTCACATTCCTCCGATGTCGACGATGAGGCGTGCTTGCGCTCAGTATGAGATGATGATTCCTCATCTGCCGAGGATGCATGATCGTGCGAGTGCGAATGAGACGTATCGGAACATTCTGGCTCATTGCAGGCCGCCACCGATGTCAATTCCTTTTGATGATTGTCGTGCTCCCCGTGACTGTGTGAATGTTCATCATTGCCAACATCCCCTTCCATTATAGTTACTCCATTACTATTCTCCATAATCTTCTTCCCAAGTAATTCAGCCACGTCTATCCTGCCAAATGACACCTCCATAACATTTGCTTTTGATTTATCACGTAACAACCCTCGTGCCACCTCTGTCGCAACTACTACCTCCTTCGGGTCGGCCATATCAACCTTGTTCACTAATAGTAAGTCAGCAGCCTCAACCTGCTCTGCTAATAGTTCAGGAACTTTACGTGACGATCCCCCATCATGTTGATCACCATCCTCATCCCATTCGGACCGATCTGCGGTAGCATCCCATGACATCCAATCAGATCCGAATGTACATGCATCTATGAGTGTTACAGTGCGTTCTAGAGAAGCAACGCGTGTGGCCGGATGTCCTTGCTGCGTTGTGTTTGTGCGTGTGTGTAATGTGGGTGGATAAGCATTAAGTGGGGCGAAGTAGGATGAGACAACAAAAAGCAAGGTATGGTGTGTGTGTAAAAAAAAAATAGCAACAACGTCGTACCAAACGAGCCTGTTCCCAATTATCCCGTACCGACATTGGATCAGCCACGCCGCTAAGTTCAACAACGATGGCATCCAAATCTCGTGCACCAGAATCGGTAAGCTTAATGACCGAGGTTAATAGTTCATCTGCCAGGGAGCAGCATGCACAACCATTCTGTAATTCTACGATCCCCCCATCGGCGTAACTATTCTCTCCTTCACTATTACTACTACTACTACTGCTACTATCACCATTATTGCTGTTATTAATATTTCCAATGACGTTGGATACGAGTTTGGCATCAATATTTACGCTGGCCACATCGTTAACGATGGTCCCGATGCGTACATTGACATTGTTCTCTAATAGATGTTTAAGTGTGGAGGTTTTACCGGCGCCGAGGAATCCGGCGAGTAAGACAATTGGGATGGGCTTCTTCGTCTTGTTCATGCCATCGTCAATCGAAGAGGAGGGTGTTGATGATACCGCAGTTGTTGTCATGTATCGATTTTCAGAAAAGACAGTAGCAACAGGGGATCGCCTTTCACCATTCTTTCGTATTTGGATGGCGTTACTACGGGCGTTGGAGCCCTTGAGAAGGAAAGCAGCACGGGATCTAAAGAATGGTCGTTGCCGAGACGCCGTCGCAGTACCACTACGCCATAACAACAGAGACGCTGTCGCCATCATCGTTAGCATTCGGCGATGCATGGTCACGAACAATTCGTGAAAATCGATTGAAAGGTGGTGGCGGGACGGTGGAACCCCTCATTTATTTCGTCGACCATGGCTCACATCCTATCGGCAGTTACCGGCACACAAGTCGACATTGTACCAATAACACGTGCACTCATCTCTGTCTCAGACAAGAGTGGCATTGTTGATTTATGCACGCACCTTCATTCACATGGCGTCGAATTATTATCTACCGGTGGGACTGCCAAGACATTGCGTGATGCCGGATTGCCCTGTATTGATGTGAGTGATTACACCAACTCGCCAGAATGTCTTGATGGACGTGTTAAGACGCTCCACCCCAAGATCCATGGTGGTTTACTCGGCGTGCGTGGCAATGCGCAGCATGAGGCAGATATGAAGAACAATGATATCGGTCTAATCGATATGACAATATTGAATCTATATCCGTTTGATGCAACGGTAAAGGCTGGTGGAGACTTTGCACAATGTATTGAAAATGTTGATATTGGTGGTCCGTCCATGCTCCGGTCGACTGCGAAGAATCATGCGTTTACTACTATTGTTACTAGTCCTGATCAGTACGAGGAAGTGAAGACATGTATGTTGAGTAATAATGGTGGTACGACATTGGCAATGAGGCGAAAGTTCGCAGCACGTGCATTTGCATTAAGTGCTAGCTATGATTCAACTATTGCAACATGGTTTGGAAAGCAGTTGGCAGAAGAGGAGGGTGGCGTTTCGAGTTCGGTCGTCACGAGGGTGTACAAGCCTGAATTTGCCCTCAAGTATGGTAAGTCCTCTTGCTTCCATCGTTGGTTCTATTTATCTCACTGTTCATCTCATAATTATGCTCATATCACTTGTATTTTACATTGAACAACCACGGTAAGGATGCAATCCCCATCAAAGTCCAGCAGGGATATCCTCCCTCCTCAACTCTGACTTGCCATTTACAGTACTGAACGGAACTCCTGGTTATATTAATCTCCTCGATGCCGCCAATGCCTGGCTACTCGTGAAGGAATTACGTGTTGCCACCGGCCTTGCCGCCGCATCAAGCTTCAAACACGTTAGTCCTGCGGGTGCGGCAGTGGCGGTACCGTTAACCGAGGTGGAGTGTGCCGCATATGAGATATCAGTAGAGGATGCAGCCAACTTGACACCCTCGGCATTGGCCTATCTACGTGCACGTAACGCTGACCCCATGTGTTCCTTTGGTGACTACGCGGCGGTGAGTGATGTAGTCGATGAGGCAACTGCGAATATACTCAAGAAGGAGGTGAGTGATGGTATCGTCGCGCCGGGATATACTCCCGAGGCACTATCGATACTCAAATCAAAGAAGGGGGGAAAGTTCATCATCTTGGAGGCACGTGCCGATTACATTCCTGAACCTGTAGAGTATCGTGAGGTGTATGGCATGACATTCAGTCAAAAACGTAATGATGTTGTTATTACAAGGGACCACATGACAAGGAATGTCCCGACGAAGGGTGGCGTCAGTGCATTAACCGAGGGTGCGATACGTGACATGATCGTGGCAAGCATCTGTGTCAAGTACACACAGTCCAATTCGGTCGGCTTTGCCAAGGATGGGATGATGGTAGGGGTAGGCGCAGGACAACAAAGTCGTGTTGATTGTGTCAAGCTAGCCGGTCGCAAAGTGTCCACGTGGTACCTACGTCAACATCCCAAGGTACTAGGATTGCAGTTTAAGAAGGGAGTTAAACGACAGGATAGGGTCAATGCACGTGTTCGCTACATCGAGGGTGACTTTACCGACGAGGAACGTGTGCGTTGGGAAATGCAATTCGATATCGTGCCGGACCCGCTCACATTGGATGAGAAGGATGAATTCATGAAGAAGGCGAGTGGTGTAACGATTAGTTCGGACGCATTCTTCCCGTTTAGGGATTCGATCGATCATGCGAGTAAGGTTGGGGTGTCGTTCGTTGCTCAGCCAGGTGGGAGTGTACAGGATCCAGAGGTCACACAGTGCTGTGACGATTATGGCATGGTCATGTCTATGACGGACGTCCGATTATTTCATCATTAAAAATGAAAGGTGATGACAATTAAAACCTAACTAGTTTCGAGTAAAATGGATTCGTTCTTATCCAGTACCATACTAGTCGCCAACATCAAACATAGATTTCTCTAACATAAAGAGCAACAGACGCAACTAAATTCTACTCAGGCATGATTGGGAGCATATTATAACACCTATAGTTTGAAGACACCTTTCTTTTCTGACTTTGCTTGGGGTGTTTTCTTGACAGTTGGAGCTACTGTAGAAACCTTATTTGTTGGAGAGTTGGTAGAAAGAGCTGTGGTAGATATTTTCTTAATCGTTGAAGATAGAGTTGCCTTCTTTGTTGGAGCGTTGGTCGATTGAGCTATGGTAGATTGTTTGACTACATCTTTCTTCTCTGACTTTGCGTTTGGTGTTTTCTTAATCGTTGGAGCAGGAGCTTTGGTCGCCTTGGAATCTTTCCCAGGAGCAGGAGCTTTGGTTGCCTTGGAATCTTTCCCAGGAGCAGGAGCTTTGGTTGCCTTGGAATCTTTCCCAGGAGCAGGAGCTTTGGTTGCCTTTGCTGATTTTGTTTTACCTGATTTAGCTTTGGATGCGGTGGGAGCCTTGGTGGGCGTTGCAGTGGGAGCCTTCGTGGGAGCATCACTCGGTGCACTCGACAAGGACGGTGCACTCGACAAGGACGGTGCAAAGGACGGTGCACTTGACAAGGACGGTGCATCACTCGGACTTTCACTAGGAGCCTCACTAGGACTTTCGCTAGGAGCATCGCTCGGACTTTCACTAGGAGCCTCACTGGGACTTTCGCTAGGAGCATCGGACGGTGCATCACTGGGAGCATCGCTCGGACTTTCGCTAGGAGCCTCGCTAGGACTTTCGCTAGGAGCACTCGACAAGGACGGTGCACTCGACAAGGACGGAGCACTCGAAGGAGCACTCGACAAGGTCGGCGCACTCGACAAGGTCGGCGAACCCGTCTCCTGTGCGCTTGCGAATGGGACAGCTGCTGCAAAGCAGAGAATGACAACAGCGATGGATAGCTTCATTGCAATTGGTTGGACGAGAGCCTTGGCGGATGTTATGATATAAATATTATATATAATAATATGTCAGGAGAACATTGCTGCACTGTCTGCAGCGGCTGGTCTTCAAAGCCACGCCGCGAAAAAGCCAAAGTTTTTCGGCGACGTTAGGTTAGAAAAAGGCGGGCCCAGTCCTGCAGCAATGTTCTCCTCACTGACCTTGATTACTCTGATGGTATTATCGGTGGTTATGATACCGACATCGTCATCAGCGAAGTTTTATTACTATGGCGACAATGAGGACTCGAATGCATCGCGTGATTTGGAGCTTTCCAAGTTAACTCGAATAGTTGGTGGCTCGGTAGTAAGTTTGTGTCGTCATCACGTCATCATACGTCGGGAGCGGAAGTATCCTTTTTGCGTGCATCGAGCATCGACTGTCTCCGCTAAAAGCTCATCTCTCACATCTTAGCTCTCGACATTCATGCATGTAGAGAGCAGAGGATTTCATGTCAGAAAATAATATCAGCGGAGTTATACATACCTCTTCCCCAAAGTGGTTGGTTCAGTGTTCAAGTCCTCCTAAACCTCAGTAAGTACCATCTAAGGCATAATATCTC
>Ga0247843_1007040_pt1 | contig 14170 bp, 12 predicted proteins | sample LaCruzMarch2017__FD_192420 | JGI IMG/M metagenome (GOLD analysis project Ga0247843, IMG submission 192420) | Freshwater microbial communities from meromictic Lake La Cruz, Castile-La Mancha, Spain - LaCruzMarch2017_8m | ecosystem: Environmental > Aquatic > Freshwater > Lake | place: Spain...
CATCCTTGATACTGAAACCATATCGCAGTGTGATACTCTCATTTGACTGGTTGATGAGATAAATGGCAACCCATCCCATTTCACTATGGTTGTGACCACGTGGATACAGCCTCAAGCGCCAGGGGTTACCCACTGCCATAAATTCGGGTGTATAGACAGGAACATTTCGCTCGGCAGACAAATCCGCGAAGCCATGAACGTGAACTTTAGTCGTCGCCCATTCTTGATATCCCTGCGGCGGCGTACCAAGATGGACAGATGCCAGAGTGGGAGCGTTCATCCTTTATTAGATCTACCCGAATCCTACTCTCACAAAACGGCATTCGAACATCATAACCCCCGGCCCAAACATCAACGCTGCTTCCCGCTAAATCCCCAGAACCCCCAGCAACAAACCAACAAACCAACAACGACGATGGTCTCTTCGTCACCGAAGAAGAACAGCGGCAGCCGCGGTGGTAGTAATGGAACGTACGGCCGATTAAAGGCGTCGGCCAAGAAGAAGCAGCGAGACGCTGACTGCGGTGGGAAGAAGAAGAAATCGCAGTCAACGTCCTCGTCGTCCCTCCTGGCCAAGGGCGACCAGGGCTTTAATATCGGCAGCATGTTCAAGCGTGATACGAAGAGAGACGGGAGGAAGAAGTCGGATACTAGCAGGAAATCGAAGGCCACTGCGGCCCATTCGGCCCGTAGGCAGTCATCTTCGAGTAAAATTAAATTATCCTACTCGGAACATCGCGAGGTTACTGCCAAGAAGAGGAACAATATGACATCCACGACAGCAGCTACGATTAATGGACGAAGGAGGGAGGAGGAGCACGGCAAGAGTCATAAAGGAGCCGGATCGCAGCGTTCGTTTCGGATGAAACTTCCCACCGAGTATAACAATGGCCGAAGGGGAGGATTATCGCCATCATCACAGAAACATCGGAGATTTACCCCCGCCCGTAATGACAATTTACAACGACCTCCTCCTTGGTATAATGCCGAATTAATCGAGCAATGTCAATGCAATACTACTACTGACACCGGCAATAACTACTCTGCCGATACTTCAACGCCGACGAGTATAAATGCACCAACGTCGTCTTCATTATTGTTAATGCCGCAACAACAACCACTGCCATCCCAAAAGATACTACGACAACTCGATTATGAAATATATGCTTTTGCATCATACGTAAGACTAAGTAATACGGAACAATCGGCACGATGGGACTTTGTTCATCATGTTACCGATATATGTCGACGTCAATTTACCGACATTAACGGCAGTAATAGTAACAACAACGGCGGCAGCAGCAATAATAATAATAATAATAATGGAGGAAGAAGACGTGATTATTATTATGATGATAATCAACGAGGATGGAAAAGTAGTAGTAACAATAGCAATAACAAAGAAGGTGGTGTTGGTGTTATACCCTTTGGTTCATTCATGACGTTAGATGTATGTACATTTGAAAGTGATGTTGATATGTGTTTATGGGGGGTTATTCCACCCGATGATGATGATGATGATGATAAAAAATCATCAACATTGCACTCTTTGCAGAAGAAACCACCGTCACCCTGGACTAGCAGCAGCAGTAGTAGTAGTACAGCTAACAATGAATTACTGACAGCAATTGGTATAAACAACAATAATGCGAATGGTGGTGGGGATGGTTGTCCTTTATTAACGGAATCATCACTGCTACGGACCATGGATGCCATACAAACTGCTGCCATTATTGTCACCACCACCACCACCACCACCACCACCAACAACAACAACAACAACAATAATAATAGCAATAGTATTACAACAACTGGTATCAAGAGGAAGGATCAAACGATCGATGACCAGCAACGGAAGCAGCAGATGACGACGACGATGACGAAGAAGTCAAAGGGAAGTAGAGGTGTTACCAATAATGACAATGGCGATGCTACTTATGCCGCGGCTGAGCAAATTGACAACTTATTCTTTATTGATCGAGTTGGCGATCAAGCTGCTGCAATTATTGATTTATGTGATGATGATGATGCCGATGACGATGTCACCGATGCAATAGTTACTGCCACCACTTTCTCGACGACATCATCCACTACGATAAATAATTCCTTCGAGGAGGAAGAAATTATAGAACAAATTATTAGGACGCAAGAGAAGATTGAACGTATTATGAAGAAGAGTAATAGTACTACTATGATACCGGATTCGTCTACCGCTGTTGTTACTACTGCTAGTGCCACCGCTTCATCTTCCACTAACATGACAGACGACTTTCAATTTATAATTGATAAAGAAGGTGTTAAAGAATTTGGTGGGTTAAATGACGAGGACGAGGAGAATGAGAAGGTGGAGGATCAAAGAGTAATAGATGATCTATTAGGACACGCTGAGGGATGTGAGGCTTTATCATCATCCGCAGCAGCAGCAGCAGCAGCAACAACAACAACCTCTTCGACAGGTGTTACCATCGACGGAAAGTCAACTCAAGGAACAATTGTTGAGAGGAATGACGATGGCAGCTACATTGTTGCTATAGATGATGGAAATGAAAAAAATGATGATAGTGACGATGATGATAGTGCAGACAAGTTGTCATCCTACTACCAACGTCGTAATAATCGACATGATGATATCACCACAACATCACCAACAAAGCCATCATCATTGTTGACTGTCATTTGCCGAGACAATGTTGATACATCGGATGATGAAAACGAATACTTGAAACACAATAGCAGTGACGGCGACAGTAGCGAGGATGATGATGGTAGCATTGATTCTGACAATGAATTGTCGTTACCCTCCAAGACTGTTGCTGCAACTACCAACGCAGCAACACCCTCAAGGTACAATATGGAGGTAATGGAACTATCTGTTACATCCAACAACAATAACACACAGGCGGCAGCAGTAGTAGTAGGACCACGGGGCAAAACACGAACACGTGTCGTGTCAACATTATTATGTCTAACACGTCAATTACGCATGTCCAGTCATTATGTACATACCATCGAATGTCGTACGAAGGCACGTGTACCGATAATTAATTGTAGTACACGTATGGGCTTTGAGGGTGATATTGCAATTGGTGGACATAACGGGGTGGATACTAGCATGTATGCGCAGGTTCAATCTGCACGGTATTGTAGCTTTGCACCAGTCGTTGTAGTATTAAAGATTATCATGTCACAACAGGGACTTGATAAACCATTTACGGGCGGTCTTGGTTCGTACAAGTTGTATGTACTAGTTGCATATCATATCAAGCAACATTTAGAATTGGGGGGGAATGACCGTCCATCAGAGATATTGATTAGTCTACTGATTCGTTATGGCGGTGATAGTAGTGGTGGAAGGGGTCTTCATCGTAATCCTAAGGAAAATTCTACTACCACCGATCTTGAAAAATTGAAGAGTAGAGAAGAAGTCCTTCGGTGTGATGGAGGTACAGTTGAATTAACACCCGTCTTTCGATTAAGTGACTGTGTGGATATGTTCCATGAGTGTTATAATCGACTACTACTTTCCGATACTACCGATGACGCTCTTTTGTCTGCACGAAAAACAGCAACAGTGCCACCATCCTATCTAAGCAGGATAATTGACTGTCATCGTCTTAGAGAGGCACGTGAGACGAGTGAACGTCGGTCAAGGATGAGTGAGAATAGTAATAGTTGCAGTCGTCGTAAATATTTGTCTTCTCCGGTAATTCCATCCACCATTCCACCACCCGAGAATGTGAATAATGATAGCAGGAGGAAGCTGGGGGGGATGAAACGTGGACCAAGAGGTGGCATTATTCCAAAGTACCGTCCAGACTTGATGGCAGCAGCAACAAATCAACAGGACCTCAATTTGCTTCAACGTGCAACAAAGAATAGAAAGAATAATAAAAAGCAAAAGAGAGATGCCGTTGTGAATGAATATGCATCAGCGTATATCAATGATGATAATATATTTAGATGAAATAATCAGGACTTATTGATATTGCTGTTATTTTGAATATTCTATTATTATTACATATTATTTGATGGTATTTAACATCATAGCGTTTACATGGAAAAAAAGCAGGAGCAAAAACAATAGTCATGGGGATACTGTCCTCTACTATACTGTTATTCCTGTTTCAGTCTTTGTTTTCATCGTGCGTCCAGAGAGAATGAATATTACAACAATTACCTCTCCATACTCGTTGAGTTTATTGTGACATTCTCCTTTTCTTCCCACCCCCCTCTACCCTAGAGTAGTCTGTGTCCACGCAATCCTCTCCCTTTTTCAATGTTTTCTAGATTTCTTCTTCTCCAATTCTTCCAACATTTTATCCACGGCATGCGCCAATACATTCTTGGCCACGCATCCCACGATGATATCTTGCACCACCCCCTCGTGATATAATAATATCGTGGGTATAGAACGCACGCCAGCGGTTACGGCGACGTCCGGTAAATCGTCGGTACTTATTTCTAATACACGTATCTTATCGACATATTGCGTCATGATTTCCGTAACCACGGGAGAGGTTAGACGACATGGCCCACACCATGGTGCCGTGAATAATACTAGTACTGGCAATATGTTGTTGTTGTCGTTGTTATTGTTGTTGTTATCGTTGTTGCTATTGGTATTGTGATTGATATGATCGCCTGCTCCGTCCGTGCGAACGCCCACGGGAACAACATTATCACCGACGGATGACGTTGACGATGACGACAATGTCGAATGTGGAGGCTGCTGCGGTGAATGCGACGAGGCAGAGGAAAGGCGAAGGACCTCGCGCTCGAATTGCTCCGCGGTTAATATAAGACGTCCGCCGGATTTGGCCGCCATGGAAAGCGTGAATGACGTCATTGTTCTTCTCGCTGCTCCGCTCGTACACGAGGAAGATGGCGAGAGAAGCAGCCGTGCGTCAACCGAGTAGTAGCGATGCCGTCGCGACGAGAGAATGGCATTATTGACATTATCATTGTTAGCTTTCACGTGATAATTGTTATTGTGGACGTAAGGAGCGAACGCGTCGGCAACGAACGACGACGATGACGGAGAAATATGATCGCATTGAAGAAGGGTGGCAATGACGACGACGACTACTGCTGCTGCTGCCATCATGCCACTGACAATTGCAATTTATGTGACCGAGATGGTGGTAGGGGGAACGAGGCCGAACCCGTCCACCGAGCCGCTCCCGCCATGGGGGAAAAAATTAAATCACTTAATCAACAACGTGATGAATTGAAGCCATGAAGGCCTCAACAATGACGACTTTTGATCGAACGAACCCTTTGTTTGAACGAAATACCGTGTCATTTGAGGTGGTCACATCGTCGAGCGTCAACGACGCAAACACTTCCAATGCTGCCAGCAATACGAAGCAGCACGGTCGCTTCACTGTTCGTATTCTCCAGGGACATCGTCAACAGAAGAACGGAGGCGGAGCGATGGAGCGTGTTATCAGATTCGAAATGTCCGACGAGTGCAATCTTCTCGCCGACTCTTCCGAAACCCATCAATCGACGTTTATTGCGACTGACATTCCTCAAACGCCAACGCCGATGATACACTTCCCGCTGATGACGGCAGACCGAGGACGAACGCAATCTACGATGATGCAAACCATTAGCCAAAAGGCTGTACATTCCAGTGGGGGGCGTAAATCGCATTCGAGGGAGATGAATCACATCCCATCCCGCCCCATTGAGCTATATGAGCTAGAAGTTGGAGAATCGGATTTCGAGAATCTACGTCGTGATCAGGCATTGTTGGTTGATTTTCACGATTTCGCCAACTCTTTGATATCGCTCATGCAATTCTGCGAGATGGGAGACACATCCGATTCCATGCCGCCGCCGCAGCAGCAGCATCAAGATCAGTACGTTTTCCCCGCTACTTACGTGGGTGGTAGAGAAACTCAAACTGACAACCATCACACGAGCCAGCATCAATGGGGCAACAATAACGGAAGTTGGAGCACGCCATCGCAGGCACAGCAGCAAGGTCACCAGGGGATGCTACCAAGGATGACGTCGCCGTACGGAAAATTGAATTCCGCCATGCCCCATATTTCCAAGTATACTTGTCGGCTTGAAAGAGAGTCGTCGGCATCATCCGATGACGGTAATCAGTGGAAGAACGCCACGAAATTGAGCCCCTCCTGTGCTCGTTTTAGTATCGTTGAGTCGAATCAATTCCGTGAGCTGACACACCTGGCTTTAAGTCTGAATGTAGGGACGGACAAATCCGTGCGGTTGTACTTGTCATCGAGACTCAGTCAGGCAATGGCACAAACTCGACGCGTCCAATCTATATGCGAAGAACACCAGCATCGATCTAATACTGCAGAAACCGAGCTAATTAGTCTGAGAAAAGCGGTACACGACCTTACGCAGTCGTCCGAAGCAGAAAAGCGCCAATTGCGATACCAAACGGAGGAGCAACTGCAGGCAACAAATAGCAGCCATAGCGCAGAGATAAACGAAGTGAAAGTAGCCAAAGATGCAGAAATCAAGGTGTTGATCGAGCGCAGTGAGAAGAATCGGCTTGTGCACGAGAATAAGATACGCCTCCTTGAAGACGTTAACGCTAAGATAAATGCAGAGAAGTTGGCAAGCGAGAATGAGACCGAGAGGCTAGCAACGAAACTAAGCTTTCATGAAGCGACCAATAATGCACTCTCCAACGAATTAAATTCTCTTCGAGACAAGCTTCAACATGTCTCGGAGGAGAAGAGTTCTATAGAGAAAAGTCTTCATCAATTACAGTTGCAGCTCTCATCGCTCCATTACTCAAACGACAGTCAAGAGAAGATGATATCTCAAACCGAGTCGAACCGTATCTCTGCTGAACAAGTCTCTGCCGACGCAAAGCGGACTCTTTCTAGCCAGCATTCACAAATGGAAGACCTTCGGAGGAAGTTGGAGGAGGCGGAGCTTGAAACGTTGAAATACAAGGATCTTACATCGCGATATCAGACGAATCGACTCGAAATGAAAAAGCGGCTAAAGGAGAAAGTCGAAATTTTGCGTGAATCATCCGATGTACTCGTCGTGAAGGAGAAGGAAACATCCGAGCTGAAGGGTCAAGTTCGATCGCTTGAGGAGAAATTGCAACGTGTGCAGTCTGAGAAAGACGCCGCGTCCAGAGAATTGAGTGATGCATTACGTCAGATGAAAGAGGACAAGACAAAGCTAGAGAATAACCAGCAGGTGCGTCGATATTATCTTTTTTTACACGGTAGCGTCGCAATTTTTTTCCCTGAATTATCCCCCCCCCCCGACTTTCTTACACAAAACAGGTTATTGCGTGGCTGAACAAACAACTGTCAAGTAGCGGCGCATATCCAACTCCAATCTCAACGACTCGACTCGGACCACAAGTTGGACCGTCTCGATATTTGCCGAATGTTGGTGGGATGACTAGTCACATCACTCCCGATATCAAGGCGGGGCCTAGCGTCGTACATCAACATCACCTTCACCCAGATCCGACACCCTATTCAAGAATACCAGGTATTCCAGATGGTAGCAGAATCGTGAAGAAGTGATCCATCAGTCGGCCCTAAAATCAGTATTTGTGTTTTGTCGCCTATCCCGACGACTGTGTTAATAAGACTAGAATTGTCTCATATGCCCAATATTTTTCCTTCCGACAGAGTATCTAATCATAGTGCTTGGCAGCAATTTGAAAGCAGTCCATTGAAGCCCCACGCTCCTGTTTTACAGTGACATGTTTGCCAACACACTTCTCCTGAGAAATAAGTTCCCCCGTAATAATCAGCATACATACAACGAAGGTTAGATTGTCACACACTAGCGTGATATGAAAAAAAAGAGAATGTCACCTCAATCTATACCACCAACATCACAAAGATTTTCATATTGGCAGTTCAAACATGAGATGTGTTAAACTTCTTCTCTATCCCCATTTGCACGACTGATGATGGCACTGTATTGAAGCCATGGCCAGCTCAAAGAGGGGACAATATAATATATTTCAACTCAGGCAACCTACACACCTATACCCAGATCAAACAATCATTGGTCCTGCCTTTTAATAACCAATATATCTGGCCCATCTTTGAAGCATACAATGAAGAAAGAGTTCTCTGTGCTGAATTTATTTTTTAAGTGCATTAAAATGAAAATAAACGATATGTAAGACTCAAATGGTGGGCAAAACAAATGTATTGTATGCAAGTACGACGGCTCATCGACTCGTGTGGAATATGCGAAATTAATGAGTGCTTTTTTGACTGCCAAACAAATCGTTAAAAACACGCCCAACTCAGTTGGGATAATATTTTTTCGAGTGTGTTTTTTCTATTGTCTGCATCTTTGATTTGAGGTGATCAATGATACTGCGATATTGAATATAAAAATCAGATCCTCACAGTATTCAGATGCAAGTATGGTAAAAATACAGCGAGTGGTTCTACTTACGGAGGTCGTAGGACGCCGTTTACTCAGATAGTTGAACCTCAAGAAGAGTTATTTGCCCACCACACAACATCCACTTGGCGGGAAGATGAGTGGTCGCGTTGGTTGGGGTCGCCGTGGTATCCTAGTAGAGACGACAATCATCGTGCAATGATGGGGGCGTCAGTCTCAAGGTGTGCACGGCTTGTATGCAAGTAAGGTATTGCAGCGCCGATTGTCAGAAGAATCATTGGCCGAAGCACAGAAAGGATTTTAAAATACGTGCTGCCGAGCTACGCAACGAGGCCCTTCCACCGGCTCAGGAAGACTGCTCAATCTGCTTCCTACCAATGCCTTTCAATTTGCTCAGTTGTATTTCGCTTCCACCCGCGACTATATCTTCTGTGCCAATTTGTGACTATGCTGAAGCAAAGGAGTTGGCAGATATGGATTTGGACATCCAGGCTGTGGACATCTATTATCCATGTTGCGGGAAGAGTGTCTGTAAAGGGTGTGTCCACTCCTTCGCTCAGTCTGGAAACTTGGGGAAGTGCCCATATTGCAATTCCGACCGACGTAACAAAAGAGATGAAGTGCTGGTTGAAGAAATAATGAATCGGGTGGAGGCAAATGATGCCGCATCAATTAGTTGCTGGCTGTTATAACCAAGGAGAATTAGGCTTACAGCAGGATCATGCAAGGGCAATCGAACTCTACGCTAGGGCAGCAGAGCTTGGTAATAATACAGCATGTTTAAATCTGGGTAATCATCATTGGAGGGGGAGATTTGAAGAAGGCCAAGTTCCACTACGAGGACGCGGCTATGGCAGGAAACGTAGGGGCACGATATAACCTTGGTAGTACGGAGGCTAATTCTGGTAACATAAATCGAGTTGTAAAGCATTGGACGATTGCGGCATCTGCTGGGGATTATACAGCCATGCAAACATTGAGGACATTATTTGATCAAGGTGCTGTCAGTAGAGAATCAATTGACTCAACTTTGGCAGCATACAATAATTCTTGTGCCGAGATGAGAAGCGACGCCAGAGATGCGTATATCCAATTCGAAATGGGCAGAGTTTTAAGAGTATACCTAAACAGAATTATATCAAATTATATATCACACAAATAAATATTTGTAAAAAGCTACGTGACTATCAAGCTTCCAAAACTACAGTGTCATATCATGCAACATTCACTCTAGGTGGGAGTTCTTGTTAGGGTCAGGTTCCTTCTTGGTTGGAAACCTATTGTTAAGCTTTAAATACTACACATGATTACTAAACTATTTCAATTGGGAACGACGACTACCTCAAACCAGTCCCTACTACCGCACTGTGCGTTAAAATCAAACATTATTTCCGTCTTCAGACTCTTGATATCAGTTTGAGGAATACAGGGTCGTACCCCTCAGGATCTAACTCTACTTGAATAGAGTCAACTTCACGATTAAACTCATTCTCTCTTCCATCAACAGCCTCCACTACTGAGGATCCTTTGCTAGGTTCTTCTGGACTTTCCTCCTCGGCAGTCCCCTCAGCAGCCAAATCAAACAACGATGATCCCTTGGATGATCTTGCCAGTGAATTTCTTACTTGAGTGTCCGTGAAAGAAACACGTCGTGCTGGTTCCGCCCAGTATGTCTGCATCTCGCCCTTACCCTTGGCAGTGATCGTGGTATCACGTATTGTTAACCACTGAGATTTTCCATCTCTGATAATAAGCTCGGCAGTATTAGCAGAAAGTTGAATCTTTCCTGGCAATCCCGTGCTTTCCATTCGGCTTGCGGTATTAATTGTATCGCCGAACAATTCGAAGCGTGGTTTGGCGCCACGTAAGATGCCAGCGGTGGTATCGCCGGAGTGGATGCCAAATCTCATATCAAGCCTGTTAGTGTCCAACCCTTCTGACTCTAGACGGGCACATCTAAAATAACGATCAATGAGTAATATGATCGGGGGGAGGCAAACTGAAGTCAATGATAAGGAAAAAAGAACTTACACTTCGCGGACCTTGTCACGTGCCTCAAATGCAAACTTGGTTAATAGAGTTGCATGGTTTTGAACAGCCTCGGGTATGCCGGTAACGGCAATGTAGCAGTCGCCAATCGTACCCAATTTGAAGATATTAAGACGAGCGGCCACTTCATCAAACTCCCAAAATAACTGTTCAAGTAGCTTAAAAACTTCGTTGGGTGTGTGCTCTGAGCTCCACTTAGTAAATCCAACAATGTCGCTAAACATTATTGATGTATCATGAAACAGTTGAGCTATGGCTTCCCCTTCAAGTACACCTTGCTCTTGATCAGTGCCATTATCCCCAAACAGATTGGTCTTCCCCTTCATGAACATGTTGATACGTTTCATCGTTGCCTTTGACGTTGCAGAGTTGACTACAGACGAACTGCGTCTGCTGACTGGATGACGGGGTGTATGATTAATACTACTGAGATTGCTGGTGCCGAATTCGGTGTTAAGCTCTTCCGCACCAGCACCACTAGAGCTACGAGTACTAATTTGTGAATTTCGACGCTGCTCATCAGGTCCTTGGATTTTGTACAGACGGTCACGAAAGCCGGCTGGGAACATCGACTCGACGATACTTCCACTCTGTCGTGCAAGTCGAGACGTCCTCTCTTGACGATCTTCGACGAGTTTGTCATACAATAGAAAAATTAATGCAGTAAAGATAAATATGCCAATTGCAACCACGGCAAAAATAATGGGTTTCTTCGTGGTATAGTTCGACTCAAATTCCTCGGAGGGGTAAAGGGTTAACGTGTAGAGAATAAACTTCCCAGCCTCTTCCTCCCCCTCTAATAGTAGCCTAGCCTCGACCATCTCTCGATATTCGTCATAATTCGGATCATGCAAGTCACCCTCACCCATAAACTCAACATCATGACCCCGGACAATGTATGTGAATGTCTGTCCAGTCGATGAACTTAAGACACAAACTAATCCCCGGATATAGTCAACTAACACATCAGCTAAGAAGGTATCCCAACTAAATACCACACTTATACTACCCACGGGTACCTTGCTCGTGTTCTTATCGAATGAGTCAAAGACAGGATAGAACAATATAGCACTGGGACGGATATCATCCTTGTCTTGGACTAGTTGTAGAATTGCAGTTAAGGACGGCACACCATACTTCATCATATTATCAAGTGCACTCATACGATTAATCTCGGAATGTAGGTTGAACATGACAGCACGTTCATTACCCGCATAGGGTGCTATCTGCCATACGGGGACCATAATATTCGAATATTCTAACGAGTCTGGATCATACCCGGGGTCGTATATAACAGTCTTGTTGGCATCACGTGAATATATACCAAAGTCAATAGTACGATTGTCTGGCCAAGTCTCATTCCCATACATGGGTAATGGGTCCCCTAGCAAATAGGCATTCTCGGCCGCGTGTGCCTCCCACTGTAACCGGTTCACGTCTTGTGTAATGATTGGGTTGAAGGATAGTGCACGAGAATTGGAAATAAGAAGTAATCCCTTGGCCTGCTCTCTGTCAGTTGGATGTTGAAATATGAAATGAGATAGTTGAATTTAATTAGAGAAATGGCCAATGAAAGAGAGAGACACTTTAGAGTGACAAACCAACACACTTACTCAAAGTTGGTCGTGGTAACATTGGGGAATACCCCCAATGGGCCATATTTACTAGTAAACATGGCACTCAAGGTCATGGCCGAATCACGAATGGCATCCAATCGAATTTGGAATGTTTCATGTACTATCTCGTACGAATCGGTATATTGCATTAAAAAGTTGTTTTGCTCATCGTTCGATACGTACGCACCGGCAAAGGTCGCAACGGCAATTGTGACTATTAGCAAAACAACGATGAGCGTGCCTCGAATGTAACACACTTTACGATCTTGTTTAGCTAACTTCGCGACCTCGGGATCTGCATGACCTTCCGTGGTGACTACCATATCTATCATGTTGTCGTGGCCCCCCTCCGAGGTGGTTACGTGTGAGCCACGGCTTTTGGCTGGTTCCACGCCGGTGAATACAACATCAAAGACGCCCATTATTTCTTCTCTGTTGTCTTCGCCTTGTGTAAATTAGGTTCAGGTGAGGTCGTCCAAGTAAAAAATGTCTCTCGAGCTACTGCGGTAGATTATGATGTTCACGAATGTATGTCTCGCCTTAACAATAAATATTATGCATGCAGCAATTTTTATGTTTGCAATCCTCCACCCAAGCTCCACCTCTGGATCGCTCGAGACTCTTTTTCCAAATTGTGATCGTCAGGTGCTCAGCAGAGACACACTCAAGAAAGATTATTAGTCAACAAAGTAGGAACTGGTACTCTTCTATCGGAGAATTAGTTTAGGTGCGAAAATAATACATCGCTAGGTCGAACAAACAGCTGTTGTGGAATGTCTCATGAGAACAAACATCAAAAGGATTCTCCACAAGCTACGATACCACAAGTACGATACAAAAGCACAAAATCTCACCTCTTGTCCACTCGATGCTTGCGCAGTGATGCTCCATATGGTACAAGTAGTACTCAATATCACCATGCAGAACTATAATGCAATCCACTAAAAAAAGCATTCCTTCCTCTGAAAATATGAAGTTTCCACAAGGTGGCTATTAATACATATCTACAAATACCTTCCAACACTTAAGTGAAAGAAGATTTAACAAAATAATATTCTAAGCATTTATTCTACGATGCTGGATTTGATACCCATGACTTTTGATCAAAGAAGGAGTTCATTTGCCAATTTGACTTAACTATTTATTTGAAGAAAGCTCATCAAAAAGTTTAATGGAACACGACAATTGAAAAGTGAAAAGGAGATTCAGAGTGAAACAACTTAGTTGCACAATGATGCATCCCTGGTATAATACAGCCATCAGCGGCACTTTTACTCCGTGCCTTCCCCCCCAGTGCACTCTACGGTACTGCCCAATCTTGCCATTGTTTTGTCATCATTGTTATTCACTCTATTGGATTCCTGATGCGTGATTGGTAGGGATTGTCATATTTTATCTAAATATCTAAAGCTCTAAAGACCAACTATACTGTTACTATGGTTTTAATATCTGAAAATTTACCCAACTCTCTCTCTCCATAGAGCCACATAGTTGTTTCAGCTCGTGGTCCCTGATACCGGTATAGTAGGAGTGGTGCAAAACGATTTATCCATGGTAAAAAATGTCAATGACAAGCCTAGTTGATCATCATGGTCACAAAAGATAAAGTGTTAGAGGATGATCAGAGAATTTTGTTTTCCAAGACACATATTTGCGCCGGGGGGGCCACGCCACAATGCGAAGTGTAAATTATATCGTCCTCAGGGATCACATCCAATCCACCACCTTTCTTATTTTGTTTATGTTTGTACTACATGATACGAGTTCTCGTCTGCTGATAGTCAACAGCAATGTCGATGTTTCCCAACCAGGTCCATTCATCGCCTCAACATATTATGTTGGAGGAAGATAGAGATGACTTCACCCGCCCACACGACTAATATGGCAACAATGTTACCTATCCACTATCATACCCACCTCCTCCACAGTATCATACCACAATCAACAGCAAGGTGATAGGTACATAATCCGGTATTAGAGGACAAACATACCCTTTTTTGTGCGCGGGAAGTCGATCTGAGGGACAAATTGTCCCCTTTTTCCCAAATATGCGATATTATTTCTTTGGCTTTTCCACACAAGTCCCCTTGTAATTTTACCCGCACACAAAATATTACATCATATTT
>Ga0247843_1007041_pt1 | contig 14169 bp, 13 predicted proteins | sample LaCruzMarch2017__FD_192420 | JGI IMG/M metagenome (GOLD analysis project Ga0247843, IMG submission 192420) | Freshwater microbial communities from meromictic Lake La Cruz, Castile-La Mancha, Spain - LaCruzMarch2017_8m | ecosystem: Environmental > Aquatic > Freshwater > Lake | place: Spain...
GACTGCCTCCTTCGCTAAAAACTTATCTCGGGGGCTTTGAAAGCTTGCGAGGTTTCAAACCTCTCGCCGCGCCCGACAACAAGGGTAACGGTGGGCTCAGTTCTGTTTCGAGCGGCACAGAGCTCAGAGGCGTCGACATCCTTGTCTCCAATTGGGAGCCTTATGTCTTCTTCGATATCGGTGCGGTAAGCAGCGATATCGGCGACGTTGAGAAAGAAGTTTTGCACGCGAGTGGACTTGGTCTCCGCTGGACTTCGCCGATCGGACTCGTCCAAGCCTATCTCGCCAAACCCTCCCTCGGCAGCTTCTATTTCTACGCCGCTTTCGGAGGAGAATTCTAAATGAAGACTTTTCTGAAAGTCTTACTCATCGTCATCGTCTCTCTCGTCGTGTTTGTCGTGTCCGTTGTCGGTTTCGCCGTGCGCTTTCCCCAGCACTACTTCCGACAAGAGTGGGCGATCGGCTACCTCAAGAAGCAAGACTTCGCTAAAGACTGGCGCTGGAAACACCTCTCGCTGGGCCTCACAAGTCCCGCGTGGCTCGACTATCGAATCTCGCTCGAGACCGAAGATTTCAATGCTTCTTATGATTCCGAAAGCTCATACTACGAAATCGAGAAAGCCGACATCTCAGCCCGTGTCCGCGTAACCTACTCCTTTAGAACTGGTCTCAAGATCTTGCCACTAAGCCCACTCAAGGTTCATGCAAACGATATGCTCATTGTCCTCAAGTCTTTTCAAGACGAGATCGAACCCGAAGCTTCCGAAAACTTTCGCTGGAAGGAACTTCTCAAAGAGCTCCACGAACTCTCGCTTCCCAACCTCAATCTCAAAGTTGCCCAGTTTCGCTTGCAACAAGAAGAAGCAGGCCTGCCCCGCAAGCCGCTCGTGAGCTTCTCGAAAATTCATGCGGACTACGAAGCTCCCTTGCTCACGCTGTCATCAGCGCTTGATCTCCACCTCAAGAAGACTCCGCCCCTCGATATTCTCCTGAAGTGGGAAACCGACAAACTTGTCGCTACCGCCTCCACAAAAAACATTTCGCTGTTTTCAAAGCCGCGTTGTGAAGTGTCCGTACAAAATCTCGACCGAATCGAAGAGGCGAGCCCCGTTCATCTCAAATGCACCACAGCGATTGCGGGCGCGCCTTTTCTCTCAAAACTCAAGATGCCTCCGCTTCCTTTGAGTCTCGATCTCAAGACTCTCGTCGCGCACGATCTCGGCAATCCCGCCTTGAAGCAAGTGCGTCTCGAGCTAAGCTCACCGAATCCGACATGGTCGCTTCTCGCAAAGTTCGAACACACTGCCGTCTCAATAGACAGAATCCGTATGGAACCAGCACGCGCCATCGAAGAACTGCTTCCAAACGCCGAAGTCGGAATTTCGATTCCGAAACTAAAACATTTTCTGAAAACATTCCCCTCAGGCTACGACGAAGCACCCGCCCCGATCAGCGCCATGGATGGTCCAATCACGCTTCAACTGCGCTCCTCAATCGAGGAGAAAGTGCTCACCTCGCGCATTGAGTTCTCGACCCACCTTCAGGGCGCCAAACAAGAAATCAAACTTCGCAGTTCCGCGGAGATGCCGTGGGACCCTCGCGCAGGCGCACTCACCGTCTCGGTATGGATCGACAAGTTCCTGCTCATGCTTCCACGTGTTTCGATTCGCGAACCTCTGCCCGCACTCGTCGCAGATTCACGCATCCAACACGGACCCCCAAAAGATCCCGCCGCCTCAAAGAAAAAGCCAGCAATCCCCGACTGGACGCTCGCCCTGAAAACAGAAGATCCTGTCTCCTTCCGCACCTCGCTCCTAAAAGATGAGTTCAAGTTTCTCTTGGACCTCGTCGTGGGACCAGAAGGCCCGGTCTCGGGACGCATCTCACTTCTACCCATGAAAGCCGAAGTGCTTCGCCGGCCGATCGAGCTGCAAGAGTTCTACACTCAGTGGAACACTGAAGGAGCTCCAACTCTTAAGGGACGCATCCGTTTCCCCCTTCCGGAATATGAGATCTTCCTCAAGGTCGAAGGTCCTCTCGATTCTCCCCGGACAGCACTCGAGAGCAAACCGCCGCTCGCTACCGATGACATCTATTCCGTTCTTCTTTTTGGTCGCCCGATGAGCGAACTCGATCCCGAGGGACGGCAAGGAATCAGCCGCGTGAAGCAGGGACTTGCACAGGGCTTCTTCTCCCTTTCGACACTCTACTTGCTCGCGGGAAGTCGCATCGAGAGCCTTGGTTTTGATCCCAATAGCAATGACGTAACAGCTCAGCTACGTCTCGATAAAAAGCACACGCTTCGCGTAGGCACCGACGGCCGACAAGGCAACGTGGCCCTCAGACGCTCACTCGGAGGCGGATGGTTTATTGAGAGTTCTGCCCAAGAAGCTGTCCACACAAGCACCCAAAGCACCAATTTCGGGCTCCTTTTGCAGAGAATTATTGCTTATTAGCCCCATTTTTCGAGAAAAGTGCTCCAAAACGAAGAAAAATGACGCCTAGCACTTGTAAGAGAAACTTATGCATCATATAAGCCAAGCCTATGAGTCAACGAGTCAGAAACCTCACCCTTTCTTTCGCCACTCTTCTTAGCTTCCTTGTTTCCACTGTTTCGCTGGCCGATGCCGCCAACCGAAACTTCCCCGAAACTCCGGACATGAAAATGACCCCCGGATCGACCTGCGCCAGACCCAACGCCTACCGCTACCCCGAAAAAGTTCCTTACTGCGAACGCGGCGTAGAGTCCGAAACCAAGTGGGCGATCATCCGCGAGTACGACACCGAACTCGGCTACAGCATCGAGCGCACGGGCCGCGTGAACTTCAAAATCGATCATCTGATCCCCCTTTGCATGGGCGGAAGCAACGAGGTCACAAACCTTTGGCCCCAACACAAAAGTATCTACGAGCTCACCGATCCTCTCGAGCCTGTCCTTTGCGGCAAGATGGCCGAAGGCCGTATGAGCCAAGTTCAAGCGATCGACATCATCCGCCGCGCAAAACAAAATCCCACCGAAGCTCCTCAGATTCTGAAAGAGCTCGGCGGGAAACAAGGCCACCGCTGATTCGTCATCAGCGTCAGCTCCCTTTCTCGACAAACTTGTAGTGCAGTCCCTCCGCAATCTTGTGATAACCGACTTTTCGGTAAACCGAATTTGAAGTCGGGTTCATGAGATCCGTATAGAGAGTGCAAAACCTCTTCCCCTCGCCAAGACACTTCCTCGAAAGCGCCGCAACCAGGCGCCCTGCGTAGCCTTTTTTGCGGTCATGCGCAGGAGTGTAAACCAATGAGATCGTCGTTCCGTCACGCGACTCACGGGATTTCGCCGCTATCGAGACAATCTCCCCCCCTGCGTTTCTCCACGCGAAGAGCGCATTCTGCTTGTTGTGCCTTTCGATGATCTCGCGAGCGACTTCAGGCACGTTCTGCTTGGAATCCGGAAAACAATCCCACAAGAATCCTTCGACGAAACTCTGTACGAGAGCGAGCGGAAGATCGCGCGCCTCAACCATCCCCTCGCCCTCGAAAGGATAATGTCCATCGACGTCATCGAGACGATAAACTCCCTGGAACATCTCAACTTGAAAGATAAGCCTGCGCTTTAGTGCGAATGTCTCCGCGAAAATCTGCGCTGCGGGAATCATCCCATTGCACTCACAAAGCGAAACATCGAGGTTCTCCGCGAGCCAACCCGCGCAGTCGCCCTTCATGTGAGACAGAATAAGGCCCTTAATCGCCTTCGTGCGTAGAAACGCTCCTTCGAGGGATTCTCCTCGCCAGACACTTCCGAACAAGGTGCCTTCGTCGCCTTGGATAAGGCCCCTCTCGAGATTGCTCGCAAGGCCGATCATCAAGCTATTTTCGACTTCGCGCAACAGCAAGAACTCCTCGCATTCCACGCGGAAAGAAAAAGCATCCGGATAGCGCCGCAATTGGTAAACCATTAGATATTCCTTTCTAAAGTACTCGGGCGAACGATGATTCGCTCCCACTCTTCGCGCTCATGCGGACGTTTTTCCGAATCCCAAAAGCGAATAAGCCGGGGACTCGACCATAAAAATCTAAAACAACACCATCGTAACTTGAACATAAAAATCTCTCTTCTTGAAATTCAGATGTGCGGAATCCTGCGAGATGAATCGCATAAAAAACTTCGATTTCTAAAATGCGAAGGCACAGCCGAGGGCCGTAAAAAAATGTTAAAACTTTTGGAATGCGAAACTAAAATGCCCCGAGAACTTCTCGAGGAAAATCAGAGTGCAGCGGTGGGCGGATTTAGCGTCTTACGCTCAGAAATTGTGTCCCTGAGAGGAAGACTGGCTAAAGCCGCCCATAACATCCGTCACTACCGCCGTTTGGGTTAGAAGAGCTTGAATAAGAATTGTCATGTGCTGTCCTCCTTTCAAAAAGAACTACTGAATACAAGCGTACAGGATCTCTTCGGAACTCGTCCAACAGAAAATTAGAAATCTTTAAAATTTTTTTGACTCTCGAATTAAATATCTTGGCGAAGAGCTTCCATGACATCGAGACGTTCTGCTTTCATCGCGGGAACAAGACCACTAAGAAGTCCCGTCGCAAAAATCGCGATAAAGGAAATTACAAAAGCCATCGGCAAGAACACCCATTGATATTCGAGTTTTGGAATCAACTTCGTCGCAGCGAAAATGAGTCCTTGATACGCACCGAAACCAACAACAAGTCCGATGATGCCCGCAGCGGTACAAAGAAAAATCGATTCACCGAGCATGAGAAAACGAAGCTGTCGCGGTGTCGCACCCATCGCCTTGCGAAGGCCGAGCTCTTTCAAACGCTCCGAAAGACTTGCAAGCATCATGTTGTTAATTCCCACTCCGCCGACAACGAGCGCAACCATCGCGATAGCTGACAGGAGTCCGGAGAAGACGTTCAAGAAGAGAGTCATTTGCGAGATAAGTTTTGCTTCAGATGATGCGGAGAACTGTCCCGTCGATCCGTAACGCGAAATGAAGTAGCCCTCGAAACTTGTACCCTGCTCTGCGGGATCGATTCCTGGAGTGATCTTCATAATGAACTCGAACATTGTTCTTTGATAAGGTGATGCCGCGGCTTTCGAGAAATAACTATAGGGCAAAATAACTTGCGTATTAGGATTAATGCCGTCGGTGGAACCCGGTTGCTTTTCAAGAATACCTACAACATTGCACGACATTGAAGTCACGGACTCCTGACCAAGAGAAATGATTTTCCCGAGCGGTTCCATGTTTGGGAAAAGGCGATTTTTGACTTCATCGCCAATGACGCAAACGGGGGCGCCTTGCGTGACGTCGAAAACAGAAAGTGTGCGTCCTTTTGCCGTGCGCTGCCCCGTAATCGGGAAGAACTGTTCGTTCACACCGATCGCCATGACTTTATCGGAGAGACTTAAGCCGCCAAACGAAAGCGTGGGCTCGTACATATTGAAAAGGGGACTGACCGCTTCGACCTGCGGGAATACGTTCATGAAAGGAACGATATCCTTTTCCCAACTGAATCCCGCAAACGTTGCGGGGGCGAAGTCTTTGGAAGAACGTCTCCATGCCGGGAAACCGTTGAAGCGGAGCGTGTTAACGCCCATCGCCTGATAGCCTTCCAAGATTTTATCTTTCGCAAAAGATCCGAGACTCATCGTGGTGAGGACTGCGGCCACACCAAGGCTCACGCCGAGCATCGTCAGCGCCGCTTTAGCGCGAGAACGACGGATGTTTCCCCAGGCGACTGGAAGAGCTTTCAAAAAAGAGCCGAACCCCAATCCTCCGAAACTTCCGCCCTCGATGCGAAATGCAGGTGAGTTTCTTTTTTTTGCAGACGTCGATGATTCGGCACTATCAGGCTCAAGTAGCCCGTCACGCACACGAATCACCCGCCTGCATTGAGCGGCGATCTCCGGACTATGAGTCACGATAACAACCGTGTGCCCCTCGGCATTGAGTTGCTTCAAGAGATCCAGTACGGACTCGCTACTCTTGCTGTCGAGATTGCCGGTGGGTTCGTCAGCGAGAATCAATTGCGCTTTCCGTAGGAGCGCACGGGCGATTGCAACACGTTGCTGCTGCCCGCCTGAGAGTTCTTGAGGATTGCGTTCGAGAAGCTCTGTGATTCCAAGTTTCGCAGCAATCTCATAAGCGCGCTTGATGTCTTCGGGCGAAGCGCGTGATTCGTCGAAAGGGAACTGTGTCGGAAGGAGAATATTCTCGAGGACAGAAGCGCGCGGCAAGAGATAGAACTGCTGAAACACGAAGCCGATCTCGCGATTTCTGAGCCAAGATTTTTCGTTCTCGCCCAAACTACGGGTCGACTGTCCTTTTATGAGAACGTCGCCTTCGAATTTATCGAGAAGACAGCCCAGAAGATAGAACAGTGTCGACTTACCTGACCCCGAAGGACCCGTAACCGCCACAAACTCTCCCGAATAGATAGAAAAAGAAAGGCCCTTAAGGACTTCTTCACCGCGACGGTATGAAAATCTAAGGCCTCGAGCCTCAACGAGAGGAACGACCGCTCCGTCTTCCACTTGCGCCTCCTGGAGTCAGCTTGGAGAAGTCGATCATCTGAACTTCGGTTCCGGCCTTGAGCCCGGTCTTCACTTCAATCAAGCTTTCGTTTGAAATGCCCACGGTGATAGGGATCTCTTTGCCGTCTTTGTCGATGACGTAGTACTCGCCCTCGTCGTGCTGTACGAATTCATGTGGGAGCGTGATGACGTTGTCGGCCTTGGCAGCGATGATGTCCGCAACGGCGCTCATACCGGGGCGCAAGCTCTCGTCGGGATTGGTGATCTGCACAACGACCGCGAACTCGACCTTGCCTCGATCCCAACGATCAGAAGATTCCTTGGCCGAAAGAGAAATTTCTCGCACGACGCCTTCATAGCTTTTTCCGCTCAGAGCATTGGGGCGCACCTGACTTGCGAGACCGATCTTCACCTTAGCGATGTCGATCTCGGGAACAGACGATTCGAGCCAATACTCGGAGACATCATCGATTTTTAGAATCGCACTTTCACTGACACCCGAAGAACCGCCCGAGGCGACGGTTACGTATTCGCCGGGAGTTTTTAGCACTTGGGTAACCACCCCCGAAAATGGCGCGCGAATCGGAAAGACTTGTGAGAGCGGCTGGTCGACCGTCTGTGAGACCCTGAGGACAGGGTCTCCTTCTTTGACCTTGTCGCCGAGTTTCACACGCAGATCGGTGATGTAGCCCGAATAAGCAGGCGAGACGTAGGAACTTCTGCGTCCGCGAAGCGAACCGCTGATTGCGATTCGTTGTTCGATGCTTTGTACTTCGGCGCGGCCCAAGCGGAGCCCCTCCTTGCTGCCGCCACTGCACGCGGCGAAGAAGAGAAGTCCGAAAGCCACGAGAACTTTTTCATTAAAGGCTTTTTGCACGGTCATAAAGTTTTCCTTTCAGTTCAAGCAGCTCCGCGAGCGATACGAAGTAAGAGAAGACTTCATTTTCGAAACTTTGCTCAGCGCGGATATCACGCTCGAGAGCGCTAATGAGATCGAGGTATTCCGAACGACCTTCGCGGTACTCTCTTTCGATTTCTCGGAACGAAACGCGTTCCAAGTCGCGAATCTTCTTCTGCACTTCGAGAATGCGTGTCTGACGTTGAACATTGTTCTCGAGGACACGCGACTCTGAGATGACCTCGAGCTTTCGTTGTTCAAAACGTTTCTCCTCGAGAAGACTGCGCGATTTCGCCTGTGAAACCTGAGCGGGAACACCACCCCAGTCGAAAAGAGTCCAGTTGAGCTGCAGCGAGACTCCGAGATTCGTTCCGTCGTTCTGAGTCCAGCCCACCGCTCCGGGTCCAACGAAATCCCTGGAGCCGTAGGAAGCAGTTCCATTCAAATAAAGCCGTGGCCAGTATTCGCGCCGTGCTTGCTGGAGGGCGATTTCACTGGAGCGTACCCCGAGCTTTTGAATCTTGAGATCCAAACTTTCTTCTTCGGCATTCAATGCGGACTTTGAATACCAATCTTTGAGGGCCATGATTTGGTCGATCGTGAGGAGCTGGACAGTTGTCGGGTCCAAAGGAGTGGCCGGAGAACCGACAACCTTTTCGAGATTGCGGAAAGATTCAAAAATTTCGTTTTCGACGGATTCAAGCTCAAGTCGACTTCTTTCGAGCTCGGCTTCGAGAAGTTGATAGTCGCGCTGAGTTTTGCGGCCCTGACGGAATTGCCGACGGACAAGATCGAACTGCTCTTCGAGAAGTTTAAGTTTGCGACTTGCGGCCACACGGTTTCGAGCGAGACGACTGGACGTCGCATAAGCCCTCACGACTTCGATCGACATCGTCTCTCGAGCGCGTTGTTCCGAGAGCGCTGCTTGCTCTCTCGTTACTCGACTCTGCTCAAGCGCGGACCAACTCTGACCTCCATCATAAAAATTCTGGCTAAGAACAAGAGCTGCCGACGAAGCCCAGCGCTCTCCACCGGAATCTGTACGCGATGAGTAGCTGGTCGATGAGTCGATCCCTAATCGAGGCAGAATCGCCGAGCGCGCGACGCTAAAGCCTGCGCGAGAGCTTTCGTTATTAAGGCGCCCCTCGATCATCGTGAAGTTTCCCTTTTCGGCAAGCCCAATCAGGTCACCTAGATCGAGAGAAGCCGCCTGACCTGAGGCTGCAATCGTCAGGGTCAGAATCATTGCCAGCGTCTTCATAAGAAGCCGACTCTAGGAGATCTCTCTGTTGCTGACAAACTTGCGAGAAGCCTCAAGTGCGCCTAGAAACATTGTCATGAAAACTCTTCGGTTCGCTCTTCCGCTGGCCCTTTTTTGCTCTCTTTCGCTGCAAGCTAAATCCCTGAAGGACATTCAAGCCTCCAAGAAGATCCGCATTACGACCGAAGGGACATTTCCTCCCTTTAACTTTTTCAAAGGCAAAGATCTCAGCGGTTTCGAAGTCGAAGTCACAAACGCGGTTGTTAGTGACCTGAAGCTCATACCCGAATGGAAGACCTACAACTTCGACTCTCTTCTCATTGGTCTTGCCCAAGATCGCTCCGATCTCGTGGTCTCTTCGCACGGTGTCACCGACGAACGCTCCAAGGTCGTCGATTTTCTCGACCCCCACTACTGCACGGGCGGTGTGATCGTTTCCAAAGCGGGTGGCCCCAAGACTTTCGCAGAAATCAAAAACAAGCGCGTCGTCGTGCAAGTCGGCACGACTTACCTCGGATGGCTAGAAAAGAACGGCCTCAAGTCGGCAAAAACTTTCCCCAAAGACACCGACTGTCTTCAAAATCTTCTGATGGGCCGCGCCGACGTCTGGGTCACCGACAAGTTTGTCGCACTTGATGCGATCAAAGCAAATCCCAAAGCAAATCTTGTACTGGGCGATATGATCTTCGAGGAAAAAATCGCCATGGCCGTCTCCAAAGGAAACACCGAACTTCGCAAAGCCCTTAACACGGCCCTTTCCGATGTACTCGCCGACGGGCGCTACAAGGCCCTTAGCGAAAAGTACTTCGGCCTCGACATTCGCTGCAAATAAGAGAGAGCGTCGGTCCTTAAGTGAAGCAGCTTTTCAAATCTCCATTCTCGCGAGGAATGACTTTTCTTCTCGGAAGCTTTCTGGGATTCGCTGCGCTCTCGTTTGTTCTGGGTAAAATCCTTGTGCTTCTACCCGAACCGATCGGCTCGCGTTCGGATCTGTTTGTCGAGGGCGCCAAAGTTACACTGCTCATCACGCTCAATTCCGCACTCATCGGCCTCGTGCTCGGAGTCTTGATGGGACTCGCACGCGGAAGTCCACGCGCTTGGCTACGTGCGCCGGCCCTGGCCTACATCTGGCTCATCCGCGGAACCCCCGTCCTCGTTCAGATCATGTTCGTGTTCTATGCGTTACCGGTCCTAGTTCCCCAACTTCAGCTCGACGAATTTTGGGCGGCATCGATCGCACTCGGCCTCAACGTCGGAGCTTACAATGCCGAAGTGATCCGCGCCGGAATCCAAGCCGTTCCTCAAGGTCAAACAGAAGCCGCACGCAGTCTCGGCCTCTCCAACGTCAGTACCCTAAGATGGATTGTTCTCCCTCAGGCCATTCGCATCGTCGTTCCTCCCCTGGTGAACAACATCGTCGCCCTTCTCAAAGACAGCTCACTGGCATCGGCCATCGGCTTGCTCGAACTCACCCTCGCGGGAAACCGCATCTCCAGCGAAACGTTTTTGCCCGTACCGGTGCTCACAACGGTCGCAGCTCTCTATCTCATCTACACCACTGCCATTACGATCGTGACGACGCTGCTTGAGCGCATGATGAAACTGAGGGCCCATGTCTGAAGTTTTGTTGAGCATCAGAGCCCTGCATAAGTCCTACGGAAGCTTCCACGTGCTCAAAGGCATCGATCTCGACGTGAAGACCAAAGAAGTCCTCTGCGTCGTCGGACCTTCGGGTTCCGGAAAGTCGAGCTTCATCCGAAGCATCAATCAGCTTGAACCCTACCAGTCGGGCGAAGTTCGCCTCCACGGACACCTCATCGATTCCAATATGAATATCGACAAGATTCGCCAAGAGATCGGCATGGTTTTCCAAAGCTTCAATCTCTTCCCTCACCTGACGGTTCTCGAAAACCTCACGCTCGCACCGATGCGCGTGAGAGGTCTTTCGGCCCAGCAAGCCAAGGCGAAAGCACTCGAGCTTCTTCGACGCGTGAATATCGTCGAACAAAAAGACAAGTACCCTTCGAAACTCTCAGGCGGCCAGCAACAACGCGTGGCGATCGCGCGAGCGCTTGCGATGGAGCCTAAGATCATGCTCTTTGACGAACCCACGAGCGCTCTCGATCCCGAGATGATCTCCGAGGTCTTGAACGTGATGAAAGACCTCGCCAAATCTGGCATGACGATGATCGTCGTGACCCACGAGATGGGATTTGCTCGAGAAGTCGCGGACCGCGTGATTTTCATGGATGGCGGACTCATCGTCGAAGATACGACTCCCGACGAATTTTTCACCAGCCCCAAACATCCTCGCTCTCAGCTTTTTCTCTCGCAAATCCTAGCCCGTTGATCGAGGCGGCTTACTTTTGAACGATCTTTCCGTCGTCTTCCGTGCAACGCGTGTTCTTGACGTTCTTGATGGTGCCTGGGCCCCAGTCTTCCAAGATGCCCTTCTTCTGCGCAAGTAGATGACACTCCCCCGTATCGTGCGAGTTGTTCTCGGCGATCACCAGCGAGTCTTTGGTCATAGAACGAATCGCGCGCTTCACTTGGTAGAAGCTGTTGTTGCGCACTTCGATGTTGCGGCCCCAGTTGGCGAGGATCGCAGAACTTGCATAGTAAAGCTTGTTGTTCTCGATCTTCGCCTTTTGAGCGCGGTTCATCTGCAAGCACTTGTCGTTACAAAACCAGAACTGCGAGTTCTTGATCGTCACGTTTTCGTTGAGAGTCACGGCGTCTTCTTCGACATCGCGCATGATCACGTTATCGATCGTGTTGTTCTTCGTGGTGTGAATCCCATCCAACGCGCATTCGATCTGAAGATTCTTGAGAGTCGCGCCTTCTTTGAGATGAAACATCGGTGGAAATTCTTCGGAGACTTCTTTCGGTGCGAAGCAAACTTCTTTGTAGCTCTTTCCGCCCGCATCACCTTTCCAAGTGTAGAGGCAACCCTGGCCGTCGAAAGTTCCACTCACCTCGATGGTCGATTTTACTTCTTTCACGCAGTCAGGACGCTTGGGAAGCTTGTACTTCGAGGCCGTGAAGCCCTCGCCCGGACGATACTTATAGCCATCGTAGGCCTTATCTTTCTTAGGATCATAATCGGATACGGGCGGCTCCGGATCCGCAGGGGGATTGGTCGGCGGCGTTGGATCTGCTGGAGGCGGGTAGTAAGGGTTATCAGGAATCTCAGGCGGTGCAGATCCAAAACCCCAAGAAGAAACCGAGCCAAGAGCCATGCTCAATGAAAAAACGAAAAGGATCTTTTTACCCCGAAGGGCTGTGGAAATGGACACGAAGGACCTCCCTATCTGAACTGCCCTTCGCTGATACATACCATACGGGCCTTAGATTTTGTGACTGTCTTAGAGTCTCACGTCCCGCCTAAGTAGCGGATTAAGATTGGGTGACGAAGCTGAACTACAGTCGACCGGGGGTAAATTTCGGACTCAGCGACCTTTTAAATCGGGGAAGACGAGAGAAAGCGCCGCGTATTCCGTGGAAGGCATCGGACCCTTTTCTCTTTCGCTGTCGCCGAGATTGACGATAAGAAATTGCTTTTGAAGACTCAGAAGCGCCCTCTCGAAATCGCCTTTCGTAATTTCCCAGCCGTCGTCGCGAAGAGACTTTCCGATCATACGTTTTGTCTGGGGAGAGTTGTCTTCGAGTCGGCTCAGGATCTCGCGCGCAAGTGACGACAAGGGCTTGCGCTCAAGACCGGCCATCGTTCGACGCGCTTCATTCTTCGAGACGAGAATGGGTCGGTTTCCGAAGAATCTTCCATAGAGAACTTTCTGGGTCTGCGCGATTTCGTTCTTGAGCCACCACAGTTTCACCACGCGGTTGTCGGCACTGTCGTCCCACTCCCACTTCATCTTGGTGCGAGGAAAGAAGAGTTCCCAAAGAGAGATGATTGAAGACTTCTTCTTGTTCTTTTCGGGGAAAATTGCCACGCGGCCGACTTTTTCCACATGTTCGAGGGCACCTTTGAGAGTCATCTTATTGGTGGACATAGAGTGAGTTTCCATCAGAGACCTGACACTTTGCGGGGCACAGCCTTCGACGCCCTTAACTTCTTGACGTGCTTAAGCTCTAGAGATCCGTAAGCGCAGTGTAGAGATTCGGGCGACGATCGCGGAAGAATCCAAACGACGCGCGGTTCTTGCGAATCAGGTCGAGATCGAATTCCGCCATGATCACGCCAGCCTCATTGTCAGGCAGCTCGGCCACCTTGTTGCCCCGATGATCACTGATAAACGAGTGGCCGTAGAAATGTTGTCCGTCTTCGGTGCCGATACGGTTTGCGGCCACGACGGGGATCACATTGGAGACCGAATGACCGATCATCGCTCGCTGCCAGAGATCTTTGGTGTTGAGCGAGGGGTCTTCGGGTTCGGAGCCGATCGCAGTGGGATAGAAGAGGATCTCGGCGCCCATGAGAGCCATGGCGCGTGCGCATTCGGGATACCACTGGTCCCAACAGATACCGACGCCGATGTTTCCGAATCGCGTCTTCCAAACTTTGAAGCCCGTGTTGCCGGGACGGAAGTAGAACTTCTCTTCGTAGCCAGGTCCGTCGGGAATATGGGACTTGCGGTAGACTCCCATGAGAGAGCCGTCGGCGTCGATCATCGCAAGACTGTTGTAGTGATGCGGACCCTCGCGCTCGAAGAACGAAACCGGAATCACGACGCCGAGTTTTTTGGCGAGCGCCTGGAACTTCGTGATCGTGGGGTGGCCTTCGACGGGTTTGGCCCAGGCAAAGAACTCGTCTTTTTCTTCGCGGCAAAAGTAGGGGCCTTCGAAAAGTTCGGGAGGCAAAATCACCTGAGCGCCCTTGGCAGCCGCAGCTTCGACGTCTTTGAGCATCTGGGCGACGTTGGCCTCGAGATCGTTCGAGAAGGCGCGTTGAATGGCGGCGACTTTGATTTTTGGGCTCATGAGTTTCTCCTAGAAGGCTGTTGCTGTGTGATGCAGTGGAACGCGCCGCCCCCGCTGAGGATTGCGCGCGCCGAAAGACCGACGGTCTTGTGATTGGGAAAGAGTTTTGCGATCGCCGCTACGGCTTTCGCATCTTGAACGACTCCATAGGTAGGAACAACCACGCTCTTATTGCCGATATAGAAATTCACGTAGCTCGCAGGCATGACGTCGCCGTCTTCGTTTACGACAAGGCCTGGCGAAGGAATGGTGACAACCTTGAGCTTGCGACCGCAAGCATCCGTGAAGGATTCCAGATCGCTGAGGATTTTTGCAAGAATCTCGGTGTTGGGGTCGTCGGAAGTCGTTGCTTCCATACAGACGGCGACTCCGGGGGCGACGAATCGAGCGATGGTGTCGATGTGCCCGTCGGTATGGTCGTTCATAAGTCCGTCGCCGAGCCATAGAGTCTTGCGCGCACCTAGAGTCTTCAAGAGAGCGTCTTCGAGATCGGATTGCTTCATCGAGGGATTGCGGTTCTCATTTAGGAGACAT
>Ga0247843_1007042_pt1 | contig 14168 bp, 13 predicted proteins | sample LaCruzMarch2017__FD_192420 | JGI IMG/M metagenome (GOLD analysis project Ga0247843, IMG submission 192420) | Freshwater microbial communities from meromictic Lake La Cruz, Castile-La Mancha, Spain - LaCruzMarch2017_8m | ecosystem: Environmental > Aquatic > Freshwater > Lake | place: Spain...
CGCCGCCGCTCGGCGCTTGCGCGTGCGCTCGGGCCTGCGATCGCCGAGGCGCTCGACGCGCCGGATGTGGTGGAAGCGCTGATCAACGCGGATGGACGTCTGTGGCTCGACAGGGTGGGGGCTGGTCTCATCGCAACGCCGCACGTGCTCTCGCCGCACGACCGCGAAGCCGCGATCCGTCTCCTGGCGCATGAGGCCGGCGAGATCGTCGGCGAGGCGCATCCCTCCTTGCAGACGATCCTGCCGGACAGCGCCGCGCGCGTGCAGGCGCTGCTGCCGCCGCTGGTGGATGCGCCCGTGCTTGCGATCCGCAAGCGTCCGAACGCCGTCTATACGCTCGCCGACTATGTCGAGGGCGGTATCGCGACGCCCGCTCAGGCCGCAATGCTGGCCGCCGCGGTCGCCGCCAAGCGCAACATCATCGTCGCGGGCGGCACGGGGTCGGGCAAGACGACGCTCTTGAATGCGCTTCTGGCGGAGGCGCCGTTTCTGAACGCCCGCGTCGTCATTCTCGAAGACACCGCCGAACTGCAATGTGCAAGTCCCAACGCCGTGCAGTTGCTCACCAAGCGCACCGATCCGCCGATCACCATGCGCGATCTGGTGCAGATGACCTTGCGGCTTCGCCCCGATCGCATCGTCGTCGGCGAAGTCCGTGATGGCGCCGCGCTTGAAGTGCTGAAGGCCTGGAACACCGGCCATCCAGGCGGGCTCCTGACGCTGCATGCCAATTCCGCGGCCGATGCGCTGATGCGTCTGGAAGACCTCTGCATGGAGGCGCGCGCAACGCCGCCGAAGCGTCTCATCGCCAGCGCCGTCGACATCCTCGTCTTCATCGCCCGCCCAAGCACCCAAGGAGGGGGCGGGCGCGTCATCACCGAAATTCTGGAGGCGGACGAAGTCCGGGGAGAGGCGCCATGAAGTCAGCACGTCTTACACGCATCGCTACATTGACCGCAGCATTGTTCGCATTGGCCGCGCCGGCCTACGCGGCCGGTTCCGGCATGCCCTGGGAAGGCCCGCTCGAACAGATCGTGGATTCCATCACCGGTCCGGTCGCGCGCGCGGCTGCCGTGATCGCGATCGTCACCGCCGGCGTCACCATCATCTTTTCGGAAGGCGGCGGCGGGGTCAGGAAGCTTGCCTTCGTGGGACTGGGCATCGCCATCATGTTCGCGGCGGTGTCGTTCTTTCTCGACTTCTTCGGCTTCGCTGGCGGCGCGGTCATCTAGCAATGTCGCTCGCCCCCGATACAGAGCCTGAAGGGTATCGCATCCCGCTGCGGACCTCGCTCACGCGTCCGATCCTGATGGGCGGCGTGCCGCGCAATTTCGCCATCCTCAACGCCACGATCGGCGCCGCGATTGGGTTTGGTCTGCAACAGCCGTTCATCGCTTTTCCGCTATGGGCTGTGCTGCAGGGCGCCGCCGCGTGGGCCGCTGCGCGCGATCCGTGGTTTCTCGACACCTGGCCGCGCCATATGGCCAAGCCGCAGTATTTCGGTTCGTGAGGGCGCCGCGATGATGGATCTGCGCCCCTACAAGACGACCGGAACGCAACTCAGCGATTTTCTCCCTTGGGCTGCGTTGATCGCGCCGGGCGTGGTGCTCAACAAGGACGGCGCGTTTCAGCGCACGATGGCGTTTCGCGGTCCCGATCTCGATTCCTCGACGCCTTCGGAATTGATCGGCGCATCGGCGCGGCTCAACAATGCGTTTCGCCGCTTGGGGGCGGGCTGGTGCCTTCATGTGGAAGCACGCCGCGCGCCCGCGCCGGGCTATCCCGATTCAGTTTGGCCCGATGCGTTGTCCTGGCTCATCGATGAAGAGCGCCGCGCCGTGTTCGAGGCCGCCGGCGCGCGTTTCGAGAGCGGCTATTTCTTTACGCTGACCTGGCTGCCGCCAGCGGAACGCCAGATACGGCTTGAGAGCTTTCTGTTCGAGGGCGTGCAGGATGGCGCCGGCGCGCCGGCGTCGTCTGTCGATTATCGCCAGCACCTCGAACGGTTCACGGGCGAGACCGATCAGATTCTCGCGCTGATGGAAACGCTGGCGCCGGAGGCGCGCTGGCTCGATGACGAGGAGACGCTGACTTATCTGCATGATTGCGTCTCCGACCGTCCCCATCGCGTGGCGAGACCTGCGACGCCGTTCCATCTCGATGCGCTCTTGACCGATGCGCCGCTCGTGGGCGGTCTTGCGCCGCGCCTTGGGCGCCAACATTTGCGCGTCATCTCGGTGCGCAGCTTCGTCACGCAAACCGAGCCGGGCTTTCTCGACGCGCTCAATCGGCTGGCGATCTCCTATCGCTGGGTGAGCCGCTTCATTCCGCTCGACCGCGAGGAAGCGCGGCGCGAACTGGAGAAAACGCGCAAGCGCTGGTTCTCAAAACGGAAGGGGCTTCTGACCTTGCTGCGCGAAGCGCTCTTCCGCGAAGAAGCGCTGCTGGTCGACAATGACGCCGCCAACCAGGCCGCCGACGCCGACAGTGCGCTGCAGGAACTCGGCGCCGACGCCGTAAGCGCCGGGTTTGCAACGCTCACCATCACGGTCGCCGACGCCAGCGAGGATATTGCCGACGATGCGTTGCGCCAGATTCAACAGATCGCCGATGGTCTTGGTTTCGTCACGCAGGTGGAATCCGTCAACGCCGTCGAAGCCTGGCTCGGCTCGCTGCCAGGACAGGCCTACGCCGATGCACGGCGGCCGATCCTCTTGTCGCCCAGCCTTGCGCATCTGCTGCCGCTGAGCGCGGTCTGGGCGGGGCCGCAGCGCAATGCGCATCTGAACGCTCCCCCGCTCATGCTCACGGCGACGGATGGCGCAACCCCGTTCCGGCTCGATCTGCATGTCGGCGATGTCGGTCACACCATGATCGTGGGGCCGACCGGCGCGGGCAAATCGGTGCTGCTCGCAACGTTAGCCGCGCAATGGCTGCGCTATGCGTCGTGTCATCCCGCGGGCGCGCAAGTTTATCTGTTCGACAAGGGGCGCTCATGCCGCGCCGCCATTCTCGGCCTCGGCGGCGACTTCTTCGATCTGGGCGAGGCCGATGCGCTGGGCTTGCAGCCGCTTGAATGCGTGCATGAGCCGGATGAGCGCGCGTGGGCGCAGGACTGGCTCGTCGGCCTCATCGCGTCGGCCAATGTGACCGTGACGCCGGAGGTGCGCACGGAAGTGTGGCGCGTGCTGGAATTGCTCGCCGAGCGGCCGGTGGAGGACCGGACGCTGACATTGTTTGCGGCGCTCATGCAGAACGGGCAAGTCCGCGCCGCGCTTCATCCTTTCACGCAAGCCGGCGCGCATGGGCGGCTCATCGATCATGACCGATCGACCTTGGGCTATGGGGCCGTGCAGGCCTTCGAGATGGATGATGTGCTGCGCCGTCCCGAAGCGGCGGGCGCGGTGCTCGGCGCGCTTTTTCATGCCTTGGAGAAACGCTTCGACGGGCGCCCGACCATGCTCGTCCTCGATGAGGCCTGGCTCTTCCTCAAGGACGCATTCTTTGCGGCGCAAGTTCAGGATTGGCTGAAGACGCTCAGGAAGCGCAACGTGGCCCTGGTGTTCGCAAGCCAGGAACTGGCCGATGTCGAACACTCTCCCATCGCCTCCACCCTCATCGAAGCCTGCCCGACACGCATCTACCTTCCAAACGACCGGGCGCGCGAGCCGCATTCGCGCGCCTTCTATACGGCCTTGGGGCTGAACGGCCGCCAGATCGATCTCATCGCATCGGCGACACCGAAGCGCGACTATTACCTCGTCAGTCGCGACGGCTGTCGGCTGTTCGAATTGGGCCTGGGGCCTGCGTCGCTCGCTTTTGTCGGCGCGTCCCGTCCCGAGGATCACACGCTGATGGACCGCGTGCTGATCGAGCACGGCGCGAACGCCTTTGCCGAAGCGTGGCTCGATCTGCGCGGACAGCGCGAAGCGGCCGACGCGGTGCGGCGTTTCAAGGCGCGCGTATCCCCGCGCGTCACTGATGAGCCCAAGGTCCGGGTCGCTGCGGAATAGGAGGCGCGTATGAAACGGAGAACCAGAACAGGACTGGCTGCCTTGGCGCTCTGCCTGATGCTCGGCGTGCAGCCGACGCCGCCTGCATCGGCGCAAATCCCTGTCATCGATCCCGCCAATCTTGCACAGTCGATCACGCAGGTGATGCACATGGTGCAGCAGTTGCGCAACCAGGTGCAGCAGATTGAGCAAGCGACGGCGATGCTGCGGCAGAACCCGCTCCAGCTCTCCTCCGAGCTCTCGCAGTCGATCGGAGAAGCCCGTGCGCTGTTCAACAATGTGCAAGGCGTCGCCTTCGAGGCGCATCAGCTCAGCGAGGATTTGCGCACCCTCTATCCGGAGACCTGGGAGAATTTCGATCTCGAAGCGGTTCTAGGTCAGTCGGACAAGTGGCTGGCCGAAAGCCGCCGCAGCCTTGAACGCGCGATGGCGGCCGAAGCGCGCGCCGCGGCTTCGATCGGACGCACGCAAGGCGCCATTGATCGGGCGCTGCAGTCTTCCGGCAGTTCGGAGGGCCAGACCGGCGCCATCCAGGCGGGCAATCAGCTCCTGGGCATTCAGGCCTCGCAGCTTGCGGAGATTCACACGCTGCTGATTGCGCAGGGCCGCGCGCTCGAAACCGAGCGTATGGAGCGGATCGCGCGCGAAGAGCGCGCCGGTGAGATCAGGCGTCGCGCCTTCCCGACAGAGACTTCCGGTACGCTGACCCCAGCGCGCACGGCGTTCTGAGCGAGAGCGGCGCGCGATGGATCCGGCATCGGTCAATTCCTTCCTCGATCAGTTTCTGGCGGTCGCCAATTCCGGCTTCGGCCTGATCCAGGGCGATGTGACCTATGTCCTTAATGCGCTGATCGTCATTTCGATCGTGCTGGCCGGCGCCCAATGGGCGCTGGCGCAGGAGGCGCCGCTCGCGCCCTTTTTTCGCAAGGTGCTGTTCGTTTCCTTCTTCGCCTTCCTCATCAACAATTGGAATTTCCTCGCCACCGCGATCAATCAATCGGGCGCGATGCTTGGCCTGCGCGCTGGCGGGGGCGGGCTCACCATGGCGGAGCTGCACAATCCCGGCCGCGTGGGGCAGATCGGCGTCGAACTGTTCGGTCGCACCGCCGCGCTTGCCGAGGGCATGAACATCATCACCGATTTCTTCGCGATGATGACGATCTTCCTTGCGGCGTTCTTTGTGATGCTCGGCTTCTTCGTGCTGGCGCTGCAGCTCTTCGTGGTGCTGATCGCATTCAAGCTCGGCAGTCTTGTTGCGTTCGTCGCTTTGCCCTGGGGCGTGTTCAACGGCACCGCCTGGGTGGCGGAGCGGCCGATCGGCTGGGTGGTGGGTTCGGCCATGCGTCTCTTCGTGCTGGCCTTCGTCGCCTCCGTCTCGATCACCTTCGTCAACACATTGCCCGCTGTGTTCACCCTCGACGCTGGCGGCGTGCTCAACGTGCTTCTGTTCGGCGCGACGGTGCTCGCGCTCTCCTGGTTTGCGCCCATTCTTGCGAGCGAAGTGGTCCAGGGTCAGCCGCATCTGGCGGGTCCGGCGATCGCCGGCGGCGCTGCGGTCACGACCGTGCTCGGCTATGCGGGCGGGCGAGCCTTTATTTCTGGCGGCGCGGCGCTCGCAAGCGCGGGCGCGCGCATGATCGGCGGAAAATCCGGGGGGCGGCGCGCGGGCGGCGGCGGCGCCCGTGGCGGCGCCCCTGGCGGCGATCAGCGCGCCGCGCGGCCCGCCATCGACTATGCCGGCATGAAGCCGCCGCCGCCGCCGGCAACGCCGCCTCCTGGAGGAAGCAACACATGAGGACGCCGTTCACGGCGCCGGCGCAATCCTATGCCGGCGACGAGCCCGACACGCCGTATAAGCGTGCGCGCCAGGAATGGGACCGGCGCATGGGCGCGGCGGTCATATCGGCGCGCGCCTGGCGCATGATGGCGATGGCGGGGCTCGCGCTCTCCGCAGGCCTTGCGCTCGCGCTCACGATTGTCGCGCTGCAGAGCCGCACCTTCGTGCATGTCGTCGAAGTCTCGCCCGAGGGTCAGGTCCTGAATGTGCGCGCCGCGAGCGGCGAGTGGCGTGCGAACGAAGCGCAGACCGCTTATCACCTTGGCCGCTTCGTGCGTCTCGTGCGGGCTTTGCCAACCGATGGCGTGGTGCTGCGCGAGAACTGGCTGGAGGCGTACAAATTCCTGACGCCGCCGGCGGCGGCGCAGTTGACGGAGATCGCACGCGCGGACGATCCGTTCCTGAGCCTGGGGCGCGTCGGGCGCACCGTGCATATCCGCTCGATCATCCAGCGTTCCGACCGATCCTGGGAAGTGTCCTGGATCGAGCGCGAGACCAATGCGACCGGCTCGCCTGATGGCGAGGCCTATAGCGGCGTCTTCACAGTGACGACGCGCCGGCCGCGCACCGCCGACGAGATCGCTTCCAATCCGCTGGGTCTGCTCATTTCCGACTTCAGCTGGAGCCGGGTGCGATGATGCGTTTCATGGTCTCGGGCCTGTCGCTGGCGCTGCTGCTGTCGCCGTCAAAGGTCATGGCGCAGGATCTGGACGCCGATCAATGTCCCGCCGTGAGCGCCGCTCTGGATGAGGCGCCGCTATCGCGTCGCGGCCGGCGTGAACCCACGCCAACCGAATTGCTGGCGCGCGCCAATGAGGCGGCGCGCCAGCGCCCGGAAACGACGAGCTTCCTGCAGGCGCGTCAGATCTACACTTATGCGCCGGGCGCGATTTATGAGCTCTACACGAGCCCGAGTTTCATCTCGGCGATCTTGCTTGAGCCCGGCGAGAGCCTGGGCGATGTCGCCGCCGGCGATACGTCGCGCTGGATGGTGCAGGAGACGAGCGCCGAGACTGGCATCGATGGCCGCACCATCGTGCTGGTGAAGCCGCAGGCGACTGGCCTTCGCACCAATATCGTTCTCGTTACAGACAGGCGCACCTACACGATCGAAGCGATCGCGCAGGCGGGTTCGGCCTATTCGGCGCAGATCGCCTGGTGTTATCCGGCTGAAGAAGAAGCGCGGATGGCGAGCGTCGATCAGCTTCGTTTCGGCTATCGCGTCCGCGCCACGCGCGGCGGCAGACCGAACTGGATGCCGACGCGGGTGTTCGACGACGGGCGGCGCACCTGGATTGAAATGCCGGAAGCGGTCGCATCGAGCGATCTGCCGCCGCTCTTCGTCATCACCGGGGAAGGCGCCGAGCTTGTGAACTATCGCGTGCAGGGCCGGCGCTACATGGTCGATCGCCTCTTCGATGTCGCCGAGCTGCGTCTCGGCACGCGTGCGCCGACGATCGTGCGCATTGAGCGCGAAGGCGCCGCCACTCAACGGCGCCCCGTCCGCCCAGGAGGGCGGTCGTGAGCGCGGCCCATGAGATAGCGTCAGAACCCGCGCCCGATTTGTCGATCCGCGCGCGTCCGCCGAGTCCGCGCCGCCTTTCGCGCAAGGTGCTGATGGCGGGCGCGATCATCGCCGCATCGACGGTCACGCTCGCGCTCTTCATCGGTTTGAGCGAACGGCCCGATCGCGACGTGCGCCAGGCCGATGCGCAAGCGGCGGCGGGCGGTCCGCCGGACTCGATCCGCAACGCATCCGGACAATATGCAGCGGGCGATCTGCCGCGCGCTCAACTCGATGCGCCGCGCGACATGCTCTGGGGCGAGAGTGGTCCGCCGCAAACCGCCGCGCTTGAGCCGCCGGCCGACGAGGCGTGGGCTGGCCCGCCGCGTAGCGGCGTTGCCGCAGGCGCGCGTGAGGCGCCGCCCGATCCGCAGGCTCTGGCGCGCGCCTCGCCGATCATCTTTGACGGGCGCACCCGCACCAAGGCGTCCATGGCCGCCGATGAAGGCGAAGCGCGTCTCGATGCGCGCCTCATGGCGCCGCGCTCGCGCTATGAGCTGATGGCCGGCGCGGTGGTGCCGGCCGCACTCATTACTGAACTCAATTCCGAACAGCCGGGCCGCGCCATCGCGCAGGTGACGGCCAATGTCTATGACAGCGTTTCCGGCGCGCATCTGCTCATCCCGCAGGGAGCGCGGCTCATCGGAACGTATGACGCGGACACGTCCTATGGCGAGCGCCGGCTCGTTCTGGTCTGGAACCGGCTCATCTTTCCCAACGGCTGGAGCATTTCCCTGCGTGGCATGGAGGGGAGCAATCCAACCGGCGCCGCTGGTCTGCGGGACCGCGTCGACAATCATCTGGATCGTCTCGCCGGCGCCATCGGGCTTTCCGCCATCATCAGCGTGATCGCCGACAATGCCGAGGATGATGATCAAAACTCGTTGGCGCAAAGCGTCGGCGATGCGGCGGCGGCGGAAGCTGCGCGCACCGGCGGGCGCATTGTCGACCGTGAATTGAGCGTGCGCCCTACCTTGCGCATCCGCGCTGGCGGTTCGGTGCGCTTGCTGGTGACGCGCGACATAGAGCTTCGCCCCTATAGGGAAGACCGGAGCCGATGAAGGTTCCGCCTGACCTTGTGCCGCAGAAGGTGGTGGCCGACGATCTCTGTGTGAGCCTCGCCACGCTCTGGCGTGCGCGCCGCAGCAACCTTCCGGGTTTTCCGGCGCCGGTCATTGTCCGCAACATGGTGTTCTGGCGGAAGGCCGATCTCGGCAAGCTTGAGGATGCGCTCATGCAGTTTGCGGGACGCGGCAAGTTCGAGCGGGAGCGCGAGCGCTCCAAGCGCATCGCCGTCATGACGAAAGCGCGCCCGCAGCCCAAGCGCATCAAACGCACGCGCCGTCCCGACGAACGCCAGCGCGATCTTTTTTGAGCAAGCCATGCTCCCATGTTCGACCTCGGCCCGAGCAGGGCGCGAGGTCGAATGAAAACGGGACGTGGCTCCCACGTCCCGACACCCATCGCTTCGCCATCGCGCGCAAGCCGGCGTCCAGGGCGTGAGAGGCGAAGCCGTCCCTTGACGCCGGCGCGCACGATGGAATTCAGATTACGGGTTCAGATGAGTGCGATCAGTCGTTTGTCGCGGTACCCTTGTCGTCATCCGCGAACATTCGCCGGCAAGCGGAAATGCGCGACGGAGGAAATGCCGGTGGTTTCTCCGGCGCCGCCCATAAAACCACGTAGAATCAGCCGGATACGTCTTCGCGAAACAATCGAGTGGAGTAAGGGTTCTGAAAAAAGGGTTTAAAAACAATGGATTGTAGGCGTACATTGATCATGTTCTTTGAATGGTCAACGGTATAGGCGCGGAGGTGTCTTGAGCATTCCGATCGTGGGTCTTCGAAGCGTGCTATAACACCAGATCTGCACCCCACATTGACCTGTGTGGCATGACGGACAGGAGCTGGTTGGCGCGGTATTTTGACGTCCGGACGATGGTGAAGACAACCGGTGCGGCCCTCAGGGAGCTGGTTCTGCGCCGCGAACCGATACCCACATTGCAAGCCATTCCGCCACGAGCGCCGGCTTTTCGGCGCCCTCTACCTCGACTTCGACACCGATGCGGGAGAGGTAACGGTCCTTGGTGTCGATCTTTCGATCGAGGAGGCGGAAGCGTCCTCGAACCCGTGAATTTACCGGCACTGGCGCAACGAGGCGCAGGCGGTCGAAACCATAGTTGAGATAGTGTCCGGCTTCGCGCTCGGCGCTTCCCGCCATGGCGTCGTGGAGAAGGTGCGTGAGCAAGGACATGGTCAAGAAGCCGAAGGCGATTGTCTGCTCGTATGGGCTGTGGGCGCGCGCCCACACCGGGTCGACATGCATGGGATCTGGATCGCGCGTGAGCCCCCCGAACTGGGTGATCATCTCCTGGTCGATTTGGAGCCAGTTCGAAACGCCAATGATCTCGTCCGGTCGGTAAGCCGCAAAAGGATCGCTATGAGACATGGCCGCGCCCGTTCGGATACTAGCGTGCGCTAGGAATTAAGTTACAGTGCGCTAGCTTTTGAGCGAGTGTCAAGTCGCTGCTCGCTGCGGTGCGCGTCGCGCGTCAGCGTCCATGTAAACGAGCATGCCGGGCGTGGCGAGCGCGGCGACAGCGACCACGCTGCAGGCAGGGCGGATGGGGTTAAAGCTCTCTCGCTGAGCGCGGGCGATGTCTTCAATGTGTGCGAAATCGCGGATGTAGATCCGCAGCCGAACAACGTCGCCAAGTGCAAAACCGGCGGCTTCAAGTGCTGTTTCAATGTTGGCGATGCAGGCCTTGGACTGCAGATATGGGGAGCCTGACCCCTTGAGCGCGCCATCATCGTCTATCGGTGCGCAACCGGAGATCCAGGCGTCGTTTTCCACGCTAACAAGGCGGGAGTAAGCGAGCGTCTGCGCGTAGGCGGCAGGCGCAGGTATTCGAACCGCGTCGATCAATCGCCGGTCTTCTGTCGTTGCGCGCGTCTACGTGGTGGCTTCTCGTCGCGCGATGCCGAGAGAAGCCTTGGCGCCAGCGCCGCAGCCTCCGGCTTCGGCGGGTCGGCGCAATAGAGGGCGCGGTGCCAGATCACGGTCAGCGTTCTGGAGAGATCCTCATCGCTTGGCGCAACGGCGGCGACCAGATCGCTGAACTGGTCGTCGCCGTCGGCGAAGAGTCTACGCGTGATATCGTCCATCATGCCGCCAAGTGCATGGACGATGAAGTGAATCTGATCCTGTTCGCGTTCGGCGGCGGGGAAGCGGCGCACGATGGCGTGTGTGATCCGCAGGTTCCATTGATGGCTCTGACGGGCGAACAGGCTGGCGAAGTCGCCTTGTGTCTCTGAGAACTGGAGCAGGCACCGCATAAGGCCGGCATTCGCGCGTGCTGAGCGTATCCACTGGAGATTTGCGTCATGCATCGCTTGAAATGGCGTGCGCGCACCCGTCGACGTCGCGCGGTTCATGAACTCCTGGAGGAACTCCACAAGGATTTCATGGACGAGCGCCTCCTTGCTGTCGAAGTACAGATAGAGCACCGGAGGAGAAATCTTCGCCCGTTTGCAAATGTCGGTAAGCTTGAGGTCACGGTACCCGACCTCGTTCAAGAGTTCGACGGTGCAAAGTCGGATGCGATCGCGTGTGCGCTCGCCTTTCCGACGGGCGCCGGCGTTCTTCTGTTTATTGGCGACCCAATCGCGGAAGCTCACAGGGTCGGTTGTGCTTGCCAGCGCGGACTTGGTCATTGCTGCTAAGGCGCCCTCGCGGCGAAATCGAACGATAGGTAGAGCTTCTCGTATATGTTGACATTGCGAAAAAAGCTAGTCAATGATCTTAAAAAACATAGTGCACACTAGTAAAGGGGTTGGCGATGGCGCGCATTCGCTGGGGCGCCGCTGCGGCGGCATTGTTCTTGGCCGGCGGTTCGGCGAGCGCGCGCGAACCGCTCGCTGTCGCCGAAATACGCTATTCCGCCTATGGTGTTGCGCACATCGAGGCGGATACCTTCGAGGGCGCTGGGCGCGGCTATGGTCTTGCGCTCGCGCGGGACAATCTGTGCGCAGTTGTCGAGCGCGCCATCACGCTGGCCGGGGAACGCAGCAGGGCGCTGCCGGCGCAGGAGACCTACGTCGATCCGTTCGCGGGCGGCGCTGTGAGCAACGTCGATAGTGACGCTGTCTATCGCTATCTGTTCCCGCAACGCCTGATCGGTCGTGTTCGCAACGAAGCGTCCCGCGACATGCGCGGCCTCGTGCGAGGTTTCGTGATCGGGTTCAACGAGCATGCAGGTGGCGAAACCCTGGCCGGAGAAACGTGCCGCGAACAAGCTTGGTTCAGGCCGCTTACGGATGAGGATATCTGGCGCCGGATCGCACACGTGCCGCTCCTGGAAACCACGGCGGGTGTCCTGCGCGAGATTATCGCTGCAGCCCCGCCCACCGACGAGCGAGCGGAAGCGCCGCCCCTGGACACGCTGACACGACTTGCGGCGTTGAAGACGGTTCGCGGCGCATCGAACGCGGCGGCGTTCGGGCGTGATGGCGTTGAGGGGGGCGTCGGGGGGGTGAGCTTCTCCAACCCGCACTATGCCTGGCACGGCACAGAACGGTTGCATGCTTTTCATCTGAATGTGCGCGGCGAACTCAATGTGTTCGGCTCGACGGCTTATGGTTTGCCGTTCCCGCTGATGGGGTTCACCGACGCTATCGGGTGGTCGATCACCCATACGACCGACAAGCGCTCCACAATTTATGAACTGACCGTCGATCCCCGAGATCCAAAGCGCTACATGTTCGGCGGGCGCAGCGAGCGCATGCGCGCTGTAAAAATCACGGTGGAGACGCAAGCAGGACCTGTAGTACGCACGTTTTGGGAAACCCGCTTCGGTCCCATCATTGAGGGGCAGAACCTGCCTTGGGACGAGACGCATGCATACGCCTTCGCAGATCCCCAGCGCGGCAATCTTCGCTTCGCGGATCAGTTTCTAGCGGTTGCGCGTGCGAAGAATGTCCGCGGAATCCAGGCGGCGCTTAATGCGCATATGGGATCACCTTGGTCCAACATGACCGCAGCCGACAGCAGCGGCGAGGTCTTTTATTCGAACACGTCGGTCGCAGCCAACATCACCGATGCGCAGCTTGAGCACTGTGTGATCACCAGCCCTGCGCGCCAATATATGGAAATGGCGGATGTAACGGCCCTCAACGGTTCAGATCCCGCGTGTGCGTGGACGATCGACTCGCGCGCGCGGCAGCGGGGCATCATCCCTGCGCAATTGCGCCCAGCGATGGTTCGTTCCGACGTGACCTTTAACTCGAACGACAGTCATTGGTTCGCAACACTAGCGGGCGACGGTCGGTTGGAGGGTTTTCAGCGCGTAATTGGTCCGGAACGGACAATGCGGGGAGAGAGGACGCGGATCGCGGCGCTCTACGCGCGCGATATCATGAACGGCAGCGCGCTCACCGGGTCGCCTGGCGCGACACCGGACAAATGGGAGCGCCTCTTTTTTTCCTCGCGCAATCTAACGGCGGAGCTCATCCTCGATGACGTCATTGCCGACTGCCGGCAAGATTCCCGCGTGACGGTGGAGGGGGGCGCCTTTGATCTCACTGGGGCTTGTACGGCGATCGCGTCCTGGGATCGCCGCGATACGCTCCAGTCGCGCGGATCGGCCCTCTTTGCAGAGTTTCTGCGCAAGCTCGAAGCGGTTCCCATGACCGGCTTTGCTCTGGCGCCGCGCTACTGGCGCGTGCCGTTTGATGCGGCCGACCCGGTCGGTACGCCGCGCGGGTTCATTGCTACAGATGATACCCGACGGGCCCTTGCACGCGCCGCTTACACGCTGGTGTCAGGCAATATCGCGTTGGACGCTGCTTTGGGCGACGTTCAGAGCGTTACCCGCAATGGTCAGCGCCTGCCGATGTCGGGGTCCATGGTCACCTATCACATGGTGCGCCCGGGCGGCTTTACGCCCGGCGACGGCATAACCGAAATTCGCAGCGGTGACAGCTACATCCATATTGTGTCGCTGCGGCCCGGCGAAGTGCGGGGGCGCTTTCTGGTGACCTATTCTCAGTCGACCAATCCCATGTCGCCCCATTTCGCCGACATGACCGTACTGTTCTCCGAGCAGCGTTTGGCCGACATCGTCTTCTCAGAGCACGACATTCGCGCCCATCAGGTTGGCGCGACTGTATTGCTTCACTAGGAGAGTTAGAAGGTGCGGCTGGCGGCCTTCTTCTTGTTCGCAATGCTCGCAGGCTGCGGAGCGGAGACGAGTCGCCTGATTGGGCGCCCGTGCGATCACGCGCTTGAGGCGAGTGGAAGACAAGTGGAGTGCGCGACGCTCATCGTGCCGGAAAACTGGAGCAAGCCTCGCGGGCGCGAAGTGCGGTTGGAACTCGTGCGCGTGCGTGCTTCTGCGCCGGCAGAGGGGCTGCCGGCCGTCATCTACCTGCATGGCGGGCCCGGCGGGGGCGTGCTGGACAATGTTGCGGAAGCGCTGACGTCGCCGTTGGGGGCTGATCTCATTGCTCGGGATCAGGACTGGGTTTTCTTCGATCAACGCGGGACAGGCAGGTCCCGTCCGCTCCTGGATTGCGGGGATATCGCCCTCAACGATGCGGGCCCCGCTTCAGACGCAGTCGTTGCTGCGTTGGTGGCCTGCGGTCGGCGGCTCAGCGCCGAGGGTGTGGATTTTGCTCAGTATCAATCGCGCAATGTCGCGCGTGATGTGCAAGCGATACGCACCGCGTTGGGGTTGGCTGCGTTCGACCTCTATGGT
>Ga0247843_1007044_pt1 | contig 14167 bp, 13 predicted proteins | sample LaCruzMarch2017__FD_192420 | JGI IMG/M metagenome (GOLD analysis project Ga0247843, IMG submission 192420) | Freshwater microbial communities from meromictic Lake La Cruz, Castile-La Mancha, Spain - LaCruzMarch2017_8m | ecosystem: Environmental > Aquatic > Freshwater > Lake | place: Spain...
GCCACCGGCGTCAACCAAAGAGTCGAAAAATCGATTGCTCACCTGTGGTGATCCAAAGCTGTCTATAATCAATTGCACGTGCACACCGCGTGTCGCTGCAGCAACGAGCGCGTCGCGCACTTCCCGGCCAGTTTCATAGGCACAAAACATGTAAAAAAACATGTGAATCGATTTTTGCGCTATCGCGATAAGCTGCAAAACGGCGTTGAGTCGATCTTGCGGCTGATGAACCAAGTGCAAGTCATGGCCCGCGACCTGAAAGTGCGTTCCGGGGAATCCGAGCATGCCTGATTGCACTGTCATGTTGCTAGCGATACCGCTTTGCGCAGCGCACGGCAAGCGACCCGCCCTTTTCATTGACATTTTGGCCTGTTATCTCTAAGCTCTGGTATCTTCTCGAATTTACGAAGAATCAGGAGCCAATATGGCACGCGTTACTGTTGAAGATTGCATCGACAAGATCACCAACCGGTTTGACCTTGTATTACTCGCCGCCGAACGTGCGCGTGAAATCTCTGGTGGCGCTGAACTGACCGTTGACCGTGATCGCGATAAAAATCCGGTCGTTGCTTTGCGCGAAATCGCTGAGGAAACCGTTCGTCCGGACCAATTGAAAGAAGGCCTCGTGCAGTCGCTTCAGAAGGTTCAGGTTGATGAGGATGAAGAAGCCGATGAAGTCGGCTCGATCAGCCTGTCCGCCGAAGCTCTGCGTTTGACCGCCGCTGCGCCAGCACGCGGCGCAGGTATGCAGCGCGATTACGACCGGTAGTTTTCAATATCCGTATTGAATGAAACATGCCCGGCTCGTCCGGGCCTTTTCTTTTGAGGCTTTAGGGTCAGGACCTATTAAATCCACCTTCGCGGTTTGAGGCCATTTTGTTCAGTGCAAGGCGGTAAGCGCAGGACTTAGTGGTTCTGAGTCCAAGCTTGCCAACGTGGCAATGGACAAAATGGGTCAAATCCGAAGGACGTCAAAATGGCTTCGATCTCAAAGCAAAATGCCCTTTCAGGCAGAATAATTGCCTGCGGCGGACATTTTACTTCGATATCTTTGCCATTTTGACGCCGCGAAGGTGGATTTAATAGGTCCTGACCCTAGGTCCGCCCAAGATCGCTTGAGAGATCTTGCGCCACCCAAACATCGCGCGACGTTCCACGCCTTCCGGCGTCGGCGGAGGTATGCGGACTGCGCTTCATCTTTAGCGCATTTTTAGCAGGGAAAACGGCGGATGACTATTTCGCGCCACGCATCGCGGACTGACTGAAGCTGTCGGCGTTCTTTGGGATTCCGGCTGAATTCGCCAATGAACTGCTCTGCGTTCAGTGGGTATTTCTTGGGCGCGCAGAACAAGGGGAGCCCTGCGGCGCGCGCGGTTTCACTCTCAGCTTTGACCAACTTCGCCGCTTCTTCAATAACGCGGATCATGGGCTTCAGGTCTTTTGCAAAGACTGAGCCAAGCCCCTTTTTCTGCAATGTCACAGCTTTCGCAAAAAAGGTTTCAACGTCCATAGCGTTTGCAGGGACGGCGCACAACAGAGCACCCATGACCACAAGCACAGCATATTTCATTTTGCGACCTCAACTCTCTCTCCCCCTGGGGAGGGTAAGGCGTTGAGGCCGCAATAAAAAGCTTAAAACTAGGCACCCTGTGGCGCTGCGCCTCCGACTGGTGCAGATTTGCCGCGTCCCGCCTTTGGTATGGCTGTGCCCACCGTTGGAATGGACGACGGCTTGACGATCTTGCCATCGTCACGTTCAAATTTGCCCGTTTCCAAAAGCTGTTTGATTTCGTCGCCCGAGAGCGTTTCAAATTCCAGAAGTGCGTTGGCCAGCAGGTGCAATTGTTCGTTATGCGACGTCAGCAACTCGGTCGCCCGTTGATGCCCGCCCTCAACTAGCTTGCGGATTTCGGCATCAATCTTTCGTGCGGTCTCATCCGACATAGCGGACCGTTGCGACATGCCATAGCCGAGATAGCCTTCTTGACGCTCTTCATATTGCAGCGGGCCCATCGCATCCGACATGCCCCATTGGGTGACCATGTCGCGCGCAAGGCTGGTTGCATATTGGATGTCGCTGGATGCGCCTGAACTGACCTTGTCATAGCCGAAGATTAACTCTTCCGCCACGCGTCCGCCCATGGATACAGACAGGTTGGCGTGCATTTTATCGCGATGATAGCTGTAATTGTCCCGCTCGGGCAGGCGCATGACCATACCCAAGGCACGGCCACGCGGGATGATAGTTGCCTTGTGGATCGGGTCAGATGCGGCCTCATGTATCGACACTATTGCGTGGCCGGCCTCATGATAGGCAGTCATTTTCTTTTCATCTTCGGTCATGACCATCGACTTGCGTTCGGTGCCCATCATTACCTTGTCTTTGGCATCCTCAAATTCTTGCATAGCGACCAACCGCTTGCCACGACGTGCGGCAAGCAAGGCAGCTTCGTTCACAAGGTTGGCAAGGTCAGCGCCGGAGAAACCCGGCGTACCGCGGGCGATCACGCGGCCATCGACATCAGGTGCCAACGGAACCTTTTTCATATGTACGGCAAGGATTTTGACACGCCCATCAATATCCGGACGCGGCACAACTACCTGACGGTCGAATCGGCCAGGACGCAACAGGGCCGGGTCAAGGACGTCAGGACGGTTGGTTGCGGCAACGATGATGATGCCTTCATTGGCTTCAAAACCGTCCATTTCGACCAGCAACTGGTTCAAAGTCTGTTCGCGCTCATCATTCTGATTGCCAAGGCCAGCACCACGGCTGCGACCCACCGCGTCAATTTCATCAATAAAGACGATGCAGGGTGCGTTTTTCTTTGCCTGTTCAAACATGTCGCGTACGCGGCTTGCACCAACGCCGACAAACATTTCGACAAAGTCAGAACCGGAGATGGAGAAGAAAGGCACGCCAGCCTCACCAGCAATTGCGCGGGCGAGCAACGTCTTGCCAGTACCTGGCGAGCCAACCAGCAAAGCGCCCTTAGGGATCTTGCCACCAAGGCGGCTGAACTTAAGCGGATCTTTCAAAAACTCGACAATTTCCTGAAGCTCTTCACGGGCCTCATCAATGCCGGCCACGTCGTCAAACGTCACCTTGCCATGCTTTTCAGTCAGCAATTTCGCCTTTGACTTGCCAAAGCCCATGGCACCGCCCGCGCCGCCGCCCTTTTGCATTTGCCGCAAGACAAAGAATGCGATGCCAAGGATGAGTAAGAATGGCAGGGCCTGATAAACCAGAAGGAGCAGCAGGCTTGGCTGTTCTGGAGTTTTGACTTCAATCACCACGCCTTTTTCCCGCAGCAGGGGGACAAGGCTGCTGTCATTTGGCAGCGGGATTGTGACGAACGTTTCATCATTCTGCAGCTTGCCGCTGATGCGCTCTGGCGCGATGGCTACGGCCTTAACCTCGCCAGACTCAACCTTATCGCGGAACGACGAATAGGTGATGCCGTTGGTCTGGGTGGATGACCCGCTGAACATAGAAGCCACAAGCAAAAGCGCGACAATGATCGCCGACCAAATGGCCAAGTTGCGGAGCATCGGGTTGCTTTTGGGTCCTTGTTCGTCGTTCATCATCACTGCCTTGTTCTGTGCCCGCGCTAAATACGTGGAGCTACACAGCTAATGTAAGGGCGAATGCGTGAATGACAATATAGCGATTGGCAAAATTACAGCCTGTTTTTTCTTACCCGCGCCGGGGCGGCGCTTTGGAAAACCGCCAATTTGCGGCGCCTACGCATTTGATATTGCCAATCATGGCAGTCCGCGCATTTTCGAGTTCAGTTAACAAGCGGTCGATTGCGTCGCCACGTGGAGCAAGATTGACGTCCATCGTGCTAAGGCAGCGGATTAACAGCCGCCGCTTCAATTCACTGGGAAGGCCGCTCGCATTAAAGATGATGACGTCATTTTCTTGGGCTATACGCTGCGCGGCCAGCGTGTCCGTCATCCAGACCAATGCATCTGATGCGTCGGCCAATGCGCTTGCCGTGCGCAGCGCGCGGCTTGCCTGAAATGGATGCTGCGTGCTGACCAACCAGTTCCGCATCGCGACCCGGTCAAAATCGATGTTTGCGTTGCTGGGGTCGTTGACCCATTCAATGCCAGCGCTGGCGCAGATGTTGATAAGCTCCGCTTTTGTGAATTCCAAAAGTGGTCGGACCACGCGGCCATTGCGGGCGCGAATGCCGGACAACCCATCGACGCCACTGCCCCGCGCCAGCCTCATGAGCAGTGTTTCCAATTGGTCATTGGCATGATGCGCGGTGGCAATATGTTGGCAATTTTGCGCATCTGCCGCACGTTCCAGCAACGCGTACCGGGCCGCGCGCGCGGATGACTGGAGATTGCCGGATATTTTTTCGTCAGGTGTTAAAATGAAATGCGGAATACCAAGATTACGGCAGATTTCGGTAACAATCTGCGCCTCGTCAGCGGACTCGGTCCGCAATTGATGGTCTACTGTTGCGGCAACCAATCTGCCGGGCAAAACCTGCTGCGTCAACACCAACAGCGCAAGGCTATCGGGTCCACCCGACACCGCGCATAACAAGCGATCATCAGCACTATCCAGCTTGCAAAGTGCTGCCCTAAAACGGCCAAGTAAGTCCGGCTCCAGCGTTATTTGCACTTTGCCCTTGTTTTGCCGGATGTGAGGCGTTCGGCCAAACGACCAGTCGCCGCATCTGGATACGCCCTTGCCAGTTCACCAAAAGCTTCGCATGCCTCCGCCGTCTTCCCAAGGTCAGTCAAAGCCGATCCCAAGAAAAACAAGCTGTCAGGCGCGCGGTCACCACGTGGATCAGCCTTATAATTGTCGTAGAAAACCTTCACTGCGGTCGCTGGTTTTCTGTCATCCAACCATGCCCGGCCAAGCAAATTGCGTGCATAGCTTGCGCGTTTGTGTTTGGGAAATTTGGCCAAGGTTTCTTCAAGCGTTGCTTGCGATTCCGGATAGAATTTGGCTTCCCATAAGCGATAGCCATAATTGTAGCCATCTTCGAAGACATCGCCAGTGGCGGGACGTTCGATCGCGGCGACCGCGCTGACGCGGGCCGGATTTGGCTTAGCGGCGGTCACGGGCTTTGTCGGCACTACGCCGGCTTTAGTTTTCGGCGCTGCCGCTGGGGGCGTTGCCGTTGGCACCACCGTTTCAACTGGCAATGCTGGCTGGGTAGCCGTTTGTGTTTCGAGGGCCTTGAGCCTATTTTCAAGTCCGCGCATATTATTGCCTTGCAGTTCGACCTGACCGGTCAGAGTCGCAAGCTGTGCCTCTAACGCATCCACACGCGCGGTTAGATCGACCGTTGCAGTGGTTGAACTGTTCGTCGCGCTTGGCGCAGTGGGTGACTGTATATCAGGTTCGACAAATTTGCCGGCACCATTGGGGAATACTTGGCGCTGAACCGCCCGCATCTCCTTCTCGAGTTTGCCAACGCGCCCGTCAATGTTCGCATCCTGCGCTGCCGCCGGTGCGCTGAGCGCTAAAGCTGCGCCGATAAGGATAACGCGCCGAAAATACATTGAGTTGCTTCCCTTTACCAAACTGGAGTGACGGCGATACCGTACTGCCAACCCGCGATAAAGGCCAACGCTGCATTTCGGAACAAAAAAATAGAAATTTATCGAAATTTCGGGCCGTAATGAATGGACTTACTGATTTGGGGTGGCTGCCACAGGTTCGCTGGGCGGAAGGACTTGTTCGTCCATGTCGACATCCGGAACGATTTCATAATCATTCACGGTCGCGACCGGCTCGGGCGCTGCCGCCGTGGGCGCTAATGCGTAGCTTCTGAAAATCAAATAAGCGGCCAGAACGAGCGCCGCAACTGCCGCAGCGGTCCATGCCAAGGTCTTGGAAGGAACACGCGCAGGGTCCGCTGGCTCGTAATTCTGGAGTGGGGCCTCATATCTTTCATGTCCGCCGCTAGATAATTCGGCGCGTAGCGCATTCACTATCGCAATATCGTCTAGTGCAACTGCGCGGGCGTAAGACCGAACAAAACCAACAGTATATGTCTGTCCTGGCAACGCGCTGAATTCGGATCGCTCAATAGATTCCAAATGTCGTATCGGTACGCGTGTCTCGGCGGCGATGTCAGACAGGCTCATATCCAACCGCGCGCGCGCGGCCTTCAGTTCTTCGCCTACAGTCATAGGTTCCGCTTCCACACGAAGAATTTCGTCCACTGCAATCTCCATGACCCGCTCCCCCGCCTCTGCGTGCAGTTGGGGGGACAATGAGCATCAAAAAAATAATGTCAACGTGGATTGCGGATAGTTGAATTTTGTGACTAATTCATTTAACCGATTTCGATGCCTTGACCAATTGCCCAGTTAGTCAATTCCTCACGCACATTCTCGGTAGGGCTGTTTAACAACTCCTCCATTTTTGCGCAGACATCAGAATGGATGGTAGAGCGAATCATGGCCTTGATAGGCCCAACGGCGGCTGGCGTGATCGACAATCGACGAATGCCAATGCCAATGAGGGCAAGCGCCTCAAGCGTCCGTCCACCCATTTCGCCACACACCGCGACGTCGACGTCATGGCCCTCGGTAGCTTTGACGACCCGCCGTATGAAACGCAGGATAGCGGGGCTTAGCCAGTCATAGCGCTCTGCCAAACGGGGATCAGCTCGGTCTGCAGCAAAAAGGAACTGAGTCAAATCGTTAGTGCCAATGGACAGAAAGTTAATCTTGGGCAGCAGTATGTCGAGCGTCTCGGCCAGAGCGGGGACCTCAAGCATCGCGCCATAACGGATTTTGTTGGGTAATATCTTTTTCTGCCGCCCCAGAAATTCAATCTGGCCGTCGAAAATGGCCTTGGCCGCATCAAATTCCCACGGCTCAGAGACCATCGGGAACATGACGTTCAGCGTGCGACCGGCCGCTGCCTCAATCAACGCGCGCGCCTGCGCTTTCATCAATCCGGCGTGATCAAGCGACAGCCGCAGCGCACGCCAACCCAGCGCGGGATTTTCCTCTTCGCGCCTTTCATCCTTGAGGTAGGGAAGCGCCTTGTCTCCGCCGATATCAAGCGTACGGAAAATGACTGGCTTGTCGCCAGCCGCGTCTAAAACGTCGCGGTAGAAGCGCTGCTGCCGCTCGCGTTGGGGTAATGTCGCCGAAATCAGAAACTGAAACTCGGTCCGGAAAAGGCCAACGCCTTCCGCGCCGGTTGTCGCCAAAGCCGACATGTCATCGCGCAAGCCCGCGTTAATCATCAGCGTAACCGGCAACCCGTCTTTTGTGACGGATGCTTCATCGCGCATCGCGGCATAGCGGGCTTTTTTCTTCTGCCGATCAACAAGATCATGTTGGAATATTTCTTCTGCCGCAGAGGAAGGGCGCACGATAACGCTTTTATCGTCAGCGTTCAGCAACAGCATGTCACCGTCGCGCACCTTGTGGCGAATGCCCCGCACCCGGCCAAGGACCGGAATGCCCATGGCACGCGCCACGATCACCACATGTGCGGTAAGCGAACCTTCCTCTAGGACCACACCGCGCAGGCGCCTTTTGTCATATTCCAGCAATTCTGCGGGACCCAAATTGCGCGCGATCAGGATGGAATCCTTCTTCAGCCCGAGTTGCGCCGCGGTGCTCATTTGCCCAGAAACGATGCGCAGCAAACGGTTCGACAGGTCCTCCAGATCGTGCATGCGATCGGCCAGCAGCGCATCGTCAATCTGCCGCATGCGCATACGCGTGCGTTGCTGAACGCGTTCAATTGCGGCTTCTGCGGTTAGGCCGCTGTCAATGGCTTCGTTTATCCGGCGGCTCCAGCCCTCATCATAGGCGAACATTTTGTAAGTCGCGATGACCTCTTCATGTTCTCCGCCTGTGCCAAAATCTATTTGGCTCGTCATGCGGTCGATTTGCTCACGCATTTTATCGAAGGCGGAATAGACACGCTGGCGCTCGGCTTCGACATCCTCGGCAACCGTGTGCTCAATACGCACATTTGGCTGGTGAAAAATAGCGACGCCAGCGGCTGCGCCTTTAACAAGTGGCAATCCTGTGAGGCTAATCGTGCCAGTCTCATTGCCGCCCCGGGCCGTTGGCTCGTCGATTAGGTCGGCGTTGGCAATGAGTTCCGACAACACCATGGCGACGGTTTGAAGCGCCTCAATCTCGATCTCTTCATATTTACGCGGCTCGACATGCTGGACCGCGAGCACGCCGACGGCCCGTTCGGAACGGACAATTGGCACGCCGGCAAAACTGTGAAAACGTTCTTCACCCGTTTCGGGGACATACCGAAAATTCGGATGCGCTGCCGCTTCATCCAAGTTCAGTGTTTCGACATTTTCAGCAATTGTCCCAACGAGACCTTCGCCCAGACCCAAGCGCGTAATATGCACAGCAGCTTGGTTCAACCCGCGCGTTGCAAACAGCTCAAGTGCGCCATCGCGCAATAAGTAAATCGAACACACTTCGCTCGAAAGCGCTTCGCCGATAATGTTGACCACATGATTCAGCTTACCCTGCGCATGGTTTTTCGAGGCCATCACCTCGTGCAGACCAGTCAGGATATTACGGGCAGAACGGGTAGCGCTTTCCATAGCACCGGACCTAGCAGAGACCGAGAGGGCAAGCGATACCCCGTATCAAATTATTTGTAGTCAACCAGTTGATGCCGATTCCTGCAGTATAACGTCTTTAAGATGGAGCTTTTGTTTTTTCAGATCGAGAACGGTTCTGCTGTCGGGCAACGGCCTGTTTTCTTCGCGCTCCAGTTTTTGTTCGAGTTCGGCATGCTTGTTACGAAGCGCGGACAGATGATTATTATGCACATCATTCTCCTTCAGTCTAAGACTCGGCGTTCTGAACCACCGAGTAAATCACGAATTGTGATTGGAGTCTTGCCGATAATTATCGTCAGGGCTTGGGCCAAACCCATATCTGGGCCAAGCGCCCTTTTTTTAACGATGACTTGTTCGCCGCAGTCTGTTTAGAAAGGGGCATGAACGATGATGGCTATCAGCAGCAACTGGAACAACTAAAGATTGAGCATCGGGATCTCGACGATTCTATCCGCGCGCTCTCCGCCCAGACGTTGATCGACCAACTTCAAATCGCGCGACTGAAAAAGAAAAAGCTGACTTTGAAGGACCGTATCATGCGTCTGGAAGACCAATTGGTGCCTGATATTATCGCCTAAGCTGAAGCAAAGGGTAATTTCGCCCTTTAAGCGTCAAATTGCAGACTGGCGAGACGGGCATATAATCCGCCCGCAGCGCTCAGCGTTACATGGTCACCCTCTTCAACAATCCTGCCTTGGTCCATCACGATGATGCGGTCGGCAGAACGTACTGTTGCCAGTCGGTGTGCGATCACGATTGTTGTGCGCCCAACCATCAGGCGCTCCAGCGCGTCTTGCACCAGCTTCTCGCTTTCGGCGTCCAATGCGCTCGTGGCTTCATCAAGCAACAAGATTGGCGAATCGCGCAACAAGGCGCGGGCAATGGCCAGCCGTTGCCGCTGGCCGCCGGAAAGCCGCGCGCCGCCCTCACCCAAATAGGTTTCCAGTCCCTCGGGTAGTTCATTTAGGAAACCCGCTGCGTTTGCTTTTTCCGCTGCCGCCCAGATCGCATCGTCGCTCGCGTCCCATTGGCCGTAACGAAGATTATCGCGCGCGGAGGCCGCGAACAAAACCGTGTCTTGCGGCACTAACGATATACGGCGTCGGAATTCGGGGGGGTCCGCGCTGGTCAGCGCGACACCGTCAATGCGCACGGTGCCGATTTCAGGGTCGTAGAAACGTTCCGCCAGTTGGAATAGGGTCGACTTGCCTGCGCCTGACGGCCCCACAACAGCAACCGTTTCTCCCGGTGATACTTTCAGGCTGAAATCGTCAAGCGCCGCGACCTCGGGCCGTGTCGGGTAGCGGAAGCGAACATGTTGGAATTCCAATTGCCCGCGTGCTGGCGGCATAACAACCGGGTTAGCAGGCGGGGCAATCTCAGGCACTTCGTTCAGCAATTCGGCGAGCCGCGATGCCGCGCCCGAGGCGCGCACAAGGTCACCATATACTTCGGTCAGCGCGCCAAAGGACCCTGCGACCAATGCCCCGTACAAGACGACCGCGAACAAGGTTCCGGAGGATATGACGCCTTCCTTAACTTGGTCCGTGCCTTCCCAAACAAGCAAGGTGATTCCGCCGAATATCAACGCCATGACAAGTGCGGTAAGAAATGCCCGCAACCGGATACGTTTTTTCGCGGCGTTGAACGTGCCTTCTACGGCATCGGCAAAACGCATGCATTCGCGGCTTTCTTGCCCAAAAGCCTGAACAATTTTGATAGCGCCAAGCGCTTCTGAAATGATTGTGCCGACGCTGGCGACCTTGTCCTGGCTATTACGCGACGCCTTTTCCAACCGCCGTCCAAGAAAGACGATTGGTAAAACAACGACGGGAATGCCTGCGAGCAACCATATCGTCAGGCTTGGAGCGAGCCCGAAGAGCAAGGTAACGCCGCCTATGCCAATAAAGATATTACGCAATGCAACGGACACGGTGGTGCCGACAATTTGTTCGATAATCGCGGTGTCGGCGGTCATTCTGCTGGCGATTTCTCCAGGACGATTTTCTTCGAAAAAGCGCGGGGCCAAGCGCAACAAATTTTGCTGCACCGCAACACGGATATCACCAACCACACGTTCACCGAGCCAGCTTACGAAGTAAAAGCGGAACGCCGTCGAAATGCCGATGACAACCACGATGCCCAACAGTAAATAGAAATATGGCGCAGGATCGCCGCCATTTTTGACAAAGCCTTCATCGATGATCAGGCGCAGGCCATAGGGGATGGCAAGTGTCGACGCTGCTGATGAAATCAGCGCGAGCAGGGCATAGGTGATCTGGCGGGGATAGCGGACCGTGAAATGCCCGATCATGCGCAAGCTGCCAAAATTAAGCTTGGGTTTGGCTGGGGCTGCTTCGGCTGTCTCGGATGTAGCCGTGGTTTGCGTTTCAGAAATTTCGTGTGTCATCGCGCTCGCCTAGCAGTGCGCCGTACCGGTAACAATCCGCCATGGCGAATGTCTACGCTTTTCCTATGGTGCAATGCACAATAAATGCGTAAAGCCACATCCAATTGCGGCAAAATATTCCCCCCGCCAATATTAAAGGCCTGAATATGCTGTACACCGGATATGACCTTCAACGCGGCTTGCTTGCGGGCACAGGCTGGGTTGCGCAAAAGCAGTCGGAGTGGCTCAGCGCGCTGCCTTCGCCATTTAATTATGGCGGAATGGCTCCCATAGCTGCCTCGGCATTGGAGGTTTTTGCCCATTCGGTTTTGCTGCGTGGAAAGCCAGCGTTCGGATTGAATGACGTTGTCATCGACGGCAAAACCTTGGTGGTTCAGGAAGAAAATATTGCGCGTAAGCCATTCGGCCAGTTGAAGCGTTTCGTCTACGAAGGCAGCAGCGAAAAGCCACGGCTTCTCATTTGCGCGCCGATGTCCGGGCATTTTGCGACGCTTTTGCGCGGCACGGTTGAGCGCATGATGGTCACGCATGACGTCTATATCACCGACTGGAAAGACGCGCGTGATGTGCCGTTGACAGGTGGCGGGTTCGACCTTGAAACCTATGTTGATTATCTGATCGAGTGGCTCGAATTCCTTGGGCCCGACGCAGGCGGGCGCGGCGCGCATATGCTTGCGGTCTGCCAGCCGTCGGTTCCTGCTTATGCCGCTGCGGCCGTTATGGCCGCGAAGGATCACCCGCTGCGTCCGCGCACATTGACGATGATGGGCGGCCCGATCGATACGCGCGAAGCGCCAACGGCGGTCAATAATCACGCGACTCAGCGTCCGCATGAATGGTTTGTGCAAAATGTGATTGCAACCGTTCCGTCTTATTACAAAGGCTCGGGCCGCCGCGTTTATCCCGGATTTCTGCAGCTTTCAGGCTTCATGTCGATGAACTTGGGCAACCATATGATGAGCCATTGGTCGATGTTCTCCGACTTGGTTAAAGGCGATGGTGAAAGTGCGGATCGGCATAAGGAATTTTACGATGAATATCGCGCGGTCTGCGACATGACGGCGGAATTCTATCTGCAAACCGTTGATACGGTGTTCCAGCGTCATTTGCTGCCTAAGGGTGAATTCAACTATCGCGGGAAGCTTGTTGATCCTGCCTCTATCACCGATATTGGCTTGCTAGCGATTGAGGGTGAGCGCGATGATATCAGCGGTTTGGGTCAGACAAAGGCCGCGTTGAACATCGCAACGGGCTTGCCTGCGGCGTTTAAGAAATATCATATGGCGCCCGAAGTCGGCCATTATGGCATTTTCAACGGCAGCAAATGGCGCGAAAAAATTGCGCCGATTGTCGAAGACTGGATATCCAGCCACAATTGAGCGGCGCAATGTCGCTTGCTATTTAGACCTGCGTAATAGCGTTTTGCGTAGCACCGTTTCCTGCGGGTTTTCAGCGATGACCCTGCACAATAAAGCCAGTACCGAACGCTGGCCAGTGGATGGCCATTTCACCATCGCGCGCGGGGCAAAGCACCTATCGCTGGAACTCCATGATTCAGTGTACTGTCACGGTAATTGGGATACCTGTCAACGGCCTAGGTCCTCTAACCACTTACAAGGTGACGTGCGCGACCTTGTCTTTGGCGTCCTGCTTCGGGTCGATACCCATCAGCATCTTTATGCCGGCGACCATGCTGGATGCATTAATCCAGATTTCGGCATTTTCGGGGTCAAACCGGATGAGCGCGACTTCTGGGTCGTCCTTGCCGCCGTTATACCAAGCGGCAACGAAGCGGTTCCACAACCGGTCAATGGTTGCCTGATCGGTTGATTGCGACAAATTGCCGTGCACCGTGGCCCAAATATCACGCCCCTTGGAGGCGAAGTGCACCATCGCACGGGCACCGGAACCCACGTCCTGATACAGGCTGCCTGAGCGTGCGGTGAAGAACCAGATTGGGCCGTTATAATGGTCATCTTTGAAGTTGGCGTCCTCCAATTGCGCAGTCATTGGACGCGCATGGCCATCATTGCCTTGGGCTAGCCCCAAGAACATTGTCCTGTCCGATTTGAGTGACTTCCAGAATTTTTCTTTGATGTCCGTATCGCTCGTCATGTTTGCACTCCTTGTTGGAAGTGAAGCAAACGAGCGATAGCGAGCCATGTTCCGCCCAAAAGCGGATCAAAGCAGCAGGCGCATCTTACAACACGTCAAGATACTCGATATCGGGTGCGCCGGCGAGGCATGGGCCAAGCTTTGGTCCAGCCGCCTTGAAATAGTCGCTGGCGCCATGTGCGGTCAGGGCGTCCTGATCGACATATTGCTCAAGCACTTTGTACACTTGCGGGTTGGACCGTGACCGGGTGAGCGTATAAAATACGTTCCCCGGTTCATTGGCCCGAACCGCCGCAGCCAGTTCTCCAAAAACAGCCTCAAAATCTTCGTTCTTGCCTTCGGCAACGGTCAACGTTGCGATTACACCAATGGCGGACATGCGGCTGCTCCTTAGTTTTCTTATGTGCGATTAAAAGATTTCGAACAGGCCAGCGGCACCCATTCCGCCGCCGACGCACATGGTGACAACACCATATTTCGCACCGCGACGCTTGCCTTCGATCAAGGCATGGCCCGTGCAGCGTGCGCCCGTCATGCCATAAGGATGGCCAATGGAAATCGATCCGCCATTGACGTTCAGCAACTCGTTTGGAATGCCCAATTTGTCCCGGCAATACAGGACCTGCACGGCAAAGGCTTCGTTCAGTTCCCAAATGCCGATATCGTCCATCTTAAGGCCAAAACGCTGAAGCAATTTGGGGATTGCGAATACCGGACCAATGCCCATTTCGTCAGGCTCTGTACCTGCAACCGCCATGCCGACATAACGGCCAAGCGGGTTGAGACCCTTTTTCTCGGCCAGTTTTGCTTCCATCAGGATGGAGGCGGATGCACCGTCGGAAAGCTGGCTTGCGTTGCCGGCGGTGATGGTCATGTCAGGGCCAAGTACAGGCTGAAGCGCTTGCAGACCGGCAAGCTGCGTATCGGCGCGATTGCCTTCATCCTTGGCGATGGTCACGTCTTTCTGGCTGACTTCGCCGGTTTCCTTGTTCACGACGTTCATGACTGTGGTCACGGGCACGATTTCGGCATCAAAATAGCC